>Ga0209501_10006546_pt1 | contig 10426 bp, 10 predicted proteins | sample ArcticOcean_MG_C_4_FD_187434 | JGI IMG/M metagenome (GOLD analysis project Ga0209501, IMG submission 187434) | Marine microbial communities from western Arctic Ocean - ArcticOcean_MG_CB4_134 (SPAdes) (version 2) | ecosystem: Environmental > Aquatic > Marine > Oceanic | place: Arctic Ocean...
CTGCCACCCAACAGCATAACCGGCTTGCCTTTGTACTTCCAATACCGAGGATTCATAGTCCAGGGCTGTATGCGATCTTCATTTTTCATTGTTTTCTCGATATCTCGGTTGGGATAGAAGGAACAGTACAAGTAAGGCGCAGGATGTGTTACTTTTTCCGCAACGTGTTTTCGATGGCCGTCCGCAGCTCTATAGGACTGAATCCCCACGGACCTCGCTCTCCCGCGTAGGCCACACGGCCGTCTTCTCCGATGAGATAGAGCCGTTCCGGCCAAGCCGCATACTCCGTCATGACGCCATCGTCTAACTCATCCACATAAGTTTGAATACCATACTGCATCGCTACTTCGCACGTTTCCGCCAGTGCTCGCCGCTCCTCGATGGTCTTCGGGTCGTGTATGCCAACAGGTTTACCTGACCATCCATCGTCGGGATGCGCCTCTCGGATGTAGACCATTAGAAACTGAATCAATTCACTGAACTCGGAATAGAGATCACGCAGGCTGACCGCCTCACGTACAAACGGTGGTCACGTAAAGCTTCCGAAGACCAGGGCGACTGGACGCTTGTCCCGAAAATCTGAGAGGCGAACGGAATTGTTTCCGCTGATATCGTGGAGTTCAAAATTGGGAGCGATGCCTCCCAATTTAGGCGCCTGGGGATCGTGATGATCCTGCCAGGTGGTTGCCTCTTCACGATTTCGAAATGTTTCAGCCATAGGTATTCTCCGGCAGTTTCAATCCTTGGTGATTTCGTACTCGGGCAACGCATCCCTGAGAACGCGAAGGACATTTTCTCCAACGATTTTGCGGATGTCCTGATCGGAGTACCCACGCTGAACCAGGCCAACTGTGAACAGCGGCCAGTTTGTCCACGCCATGCTCATCAGCTGCTCGCTGGTTCGCCATTCCGCCAGGTTGTGTGTTGAATCCGATGGCCAAAGAGGCTCCCATCGACCCTCGATGGGATGGATCAGTTTTTTGTTTCCAGCCGATTTCCCGGCCGAACGATGCCACCGATCAGGACCGATCGCTACGTGTTCTATACCGACTGTCTTCACCGTGTAATCTATGTGATCCAGGAATGCGCTGATGTCGCCGGTTCGGCCAAGAAATCCGGGGATGCAGCAGATACCAATGATGCCGTTGGTGTCTGCTATGGCCCGTAAAACCTCGTCCGTCTTGCATCGGCAATGATCACTGAGTGTGGTGCAGGCAGTGTGACTTGCGACGACCGGGCGCTTGGAAAGCTGAGCCGCTTCCAGAGAGGTCTTGTGGCTGCTGTGCGCGACATCTACGATGACACCCACACGGTTCATCTCTGCAATGGCGGCACGACCCAGATCGCTCAGCCCACCATCGGTGGGTTCAGCGCAACCTTCTCCCAGCATCGTACGGCGATTGTAGGTCAGATGCATCATTCGGACGCCAAGGTGAAAGAAGGTCTGTATGTAGCGCAGCTCGCCTTCCACGGAGTTCCACTTGAGGGGAAGCGGGACGTTGCACAAGGCCATGTACAGGCATTTTTTACCCTGGACCTTTGCCTGGATGATGTCATTCGGCTTCACACCTCGGACTATAAGGTCACCGATGCTGTCAGTGAGATACGTGAATCGAGCCACGCTCTTGAAGTGGCGTTCCGGATCCTGGTCCAGTGACCCGGCGCCCTGCACGATGCACGTTACGCCCGCCGTATTCCAAGCATCCATAAATTCTTCTTTTTCAACAGGATCAACCGCCGCACCGGTCCGGATCATGTCCCTGTGGAGATCGAATACTTCCTCGTTCGCCGCTCCGGCTTCTTGTGCCGCGTGCAGCACATCCACATCGACCGACGTTTGAGGCGCAGATCCATAGGGTTCAACGACGAGGGCATCCTCGTGCAGTGCCAGGCCGTGTTCCAAATCGGCGGGGCTGGGTTGCAGGATCTTCAGCGCGATGTCCCGGTACTCCTGAAACTTTTCGTTCATTCGTTGTCTACCTGTCTCTTTCCACTCAGCATGTTCTCCAGCACCAGGACCCAGTCCTGAAAGATGGGGGTCGGTTGGGGGAGGGGCCAATCACCCGAGTCGTCCTTTTTAGCTGGTCCGAGGTCAATTTCTGTTCCGTCCACCGGGTTGTATAGAAATGCGCGGTAGCGAACATCACTTTCAAGCCCCTTGACGCTCAATGCTCCCATGCCGCTTGGGAGAAAAATCACACGCACCTCTCCTGGTATCCCGGCTGCGTAAGGTCGAAACACATTCTCCCGATCGGCGTGAGAATCCACCCATTCAGTATGCGGCTCAAATTTCCACCAGGCATATCGTTCCAACAACTGTTTGCCAAGACCCAACTGGTTTGAACCCGGCAGCTGGTAGGCGTCATCCAGGGTATGTTTCCCCAGGCCCTGCCGCCGGGAGATGGGCCATATGGTGTGCCCCTGGTGTTCACCTGCCAGATGCCGTTCGCCCCATATGTATGTCCGCACGCTCCGGAGAGCATGCAGAGCCAGAACATGAATCTCTGTACCTCCTGTCGGCAGGCCTCACCGATTCCTTCGTAGCAGACCTCACTGTTGATAACCGGGAGCGTATCAGAATGCGAATAGGCGTCCGCAACGCGTCGAATGGTATTGGGGATGCTTTTCCGATCTCCGTGTCCCGTCTGAAGCATATCGATGTCCAGCAGCGAATCATCTGTGATCGCATTTCTGGCGGTATTGCTGGGATGGATGGTCAGGGGATGATGACAGGGATCTATTTCACGAACGTAGGCTGCAACCTCCGCCCATCCCTTCATCTGGAACGCCTCGTCTTCGGGTCCTTGAGGTGTCCGTTTACGAAGATAGTAAGGCATCGATCCTTCACCCGCGAGACACCACACTACGGGATAGGCGCCATACCGGGCTATGAGATTACGCCAATGCTGTTTCATTTTCTCGACACCCATCCAGGGCAGATAATATCCCCAGCAGCCAAGAATGCAGGGAACAATGCCTTTTTGCACGAGATGGTGGATACGCAAGTCAGCCATATCGTAGTATGCCGGGTTTATCCTCGCAAACTCCTCCTCCCAGGAATGTCCCGCTTCGTTAACTGCACGCTCGTCGAAAGCAGGCATGTCCGGGTAGGGACCCGCAACGATCTGTATCACGGAGAAACCTTTACGCTCCCTGTCCTCGGTCAGCGTTTGGAAATCGCCGGGCCAGCTCAGCCTTTTGCACAGGCCCATCCACCAGGTGTCACCCAGCCAGAAAAATGGTTTCCCATCCTGATGTTCAAGAAAGCGCTTGTTACCGCTCACTTGCAGTGGTCCGTGTTGTAACAACGGATTGGCGCCCTGGTACGGGACCGCTTCCAATTGGCCCTCCTGACCGTGGAGGGCGCTGTTGGAGTCATCGGAGCAGATCGAGCGCCAGGTGTGCGTGCCCGGGCTGGCTGGTGCATAACGCACACGCCACGTCTGGTCGCCTCCCCAAAAGGTCGGAACAATGTGTTCGTTTCCATCGGGGTCGGTGATCTGGACATCAAGCGTGATGTCGTTGAAGGGATCGGCGTAGACTCGACTGGATGTAAAGGACCACTCCGTCATGCAGTTCTGCATCGATGTAAGCATTTCAACTCCCTTTGAGTCTGAGACGAGATTTGTCCGGCGTTTCCGGGGGAGAGAGGATAGTCTGCCGCTCTCTTGTTCGGCGATAATTTCAGGGCGCCTGATCTAACGTTGGGACTGTGGGATACCTATCGATCAATTCACCATTTTCATTTATCGCAAAGAATGATCTCTGTTTGCTCTGTATTTCCACCATGATGAAGTTGAATTCCTTCGCGGTGTGGGCGAGGTACCATCGGTGATGGGCCTTTTTTGGTGATCTAAGACGCCCCCAGGCGCCATCGCCGAGGTATATGACACCCTCCGGATGAACCTTGCCATTTCGGATGGGATGGGTGCGTTTGTAGGTGTGGTCGTGGTGTTCGAAAGCGGCATCGAGACCGAAGCGCTCGAAGAGCGGGATCCAGTTCTTTAGTAAGGAAGTGGTGACTCGCCCAAGTGGAGATCGATATGAAGGATAAGCCGGCACGTGATACACCGCAAACAGGTGAGGGAATTCTGATCTCAATTGGAGGGTACGAGACAACCACTGATTCTGGGCGTGTACGAAATTCGTGTGGCCAGAATCCAGAAGAATGATGCTCAAGTAATCTCGAAAGTCCACCGCCCTGTAGGAGGAGGTGTCGGGATGGACGAAGAGGCTGTAGAAAAAAGGTGCTTCTACCTCGGCCTCGTAGGGCATCTTCGAATGCCATTCCTCCCGGTAGGTGTTGTCCCGGACCTCGTGATTCCCAATGGCGGGCAGGAGGGGGATCAGCAGGCCATCCGAGGTGACCATGTCTTCCTTCCAGGCCGTCAGCCATCGGTACCAGCGCTCGTATTTATCCGGGTCGCCATCCGAGTAGGTGATGTCGCCCCCGATGACGACGAACCTGGGGTCCTGGCTGGCGGCCTGACGATTGGTTTCACGCAAGATGCTGTAACGTCCCTTACGGAACACACCAAAGAGATTTCTCGGGTCGGTACGATTGTACCATTTATTCGCCCCGTACATATCTCCGCCGACGACAAACCGGATGGGTTCGTCCGCGGTGGCAGGCATTGTCCGGAACTTGAACGCTACGGCATCGTCTCCTGGCCGGAAGCGGTACCTGGTGTTCGGCGCGAGTCCTGTGAGTTCGACCAGGTGAATCGTGCGATCCGAATGCGCCATTGGGTAGCTCGTGCCCTGAGCGCTCTGCCAGGAGGGATCATCCAGCCGCTGGTACAGGAGTTCGGTCGGTCGATTGTCCTCGCGGTTGCTTTGCCACCGGATGAGCATGGTGGTAGCGGGATCGCCACGCCAGGTCAGGTAGACGGCGGGAGGATCGAATTTCTCCTGCGCCGAGAGGTTGATCGAGAGAAGGACAGCAGATAAAAGGAGGTAGAAAATATGGGGCATCTGGTCTCCAAAGTGATCGCAGCAGTCAGGGGATCGGTGTCTCAATTAGCATACCGCAGCGCAGTGAATCGGTCAAGCAGAGGGGGACGAGGGGTGTAGCAGGGATGAAACCACGCATCGAGGCTGAAAAGCAGGAACGGGAAACCCCTTGCCCGTCAATCTGGAGTGGCCGGGGCGCAAAACCTGGCTCCATCCCCCCTCCGGCGAACGAAAGGGAGCTGCGCAAATGACACGAAGCCCGGCCACTGCTTCCCAACAATATTGGTGAGGGCTCGGAGCGAGAGGGCTGAGTGGTGCCTAGTGACGCACGACCTGCCCCGGGAGCGCTCCGGTGGGCTCGCCGTTTTCAACTGTGGAGACACCGTTTACAAAAACCCGTTCGATACCAACGGGACTGAGTGTCGGCTCTTCATACGTGGCTCTGGCGTTCACTGTTTCAGGATCGAAGATCACAAGGTCGGCTACTTTCCCTTTTCCGATTTCACCCCGGTCGGTGATACCGAATCGCTTTGCAGGGAATCCGCTCATTTTATGGACGGCCTGCTCCAGTGTCACCAGTTTTTGCTCTCTGACATATTTTCCGGGGATCTGTGCGAAGCAACCAAAGCCCCTGGGATGCGGGTGCGGTACGTTGTAGATGCCATCACTTGCGGCCATCATCAGCGGGTGCCTGATGGTCCTGGCGATGGTTTCCTCGGCTTCTTCGGCAGAGACCTGCCAGGGGAAGATGTAGGCGGAGAGTCCCTCTTCCTCTACAATGAGATCGTAGGCGCATGCTTCAGCTGATTTGCCAAGGTCCTTTGCGACTTCAGAAAGCGTTTGCCCGATAAATCTACCCGATCTCGTGTATCCTACGATTTGATTGTATGCGCCGAGCCAGTTGGTGAGGTAGGGGATAATCCGTTCGCGAACGTCGGGATTTCTGAGATGCTCTATAACCTGGGCAGGCGTTCCCTCCTGGTCCTTGACCGGAAGCATAATGGTCATATGAGACATTCCCGCTGCGTAGAGATAGGCCTCGAAGCTGATATCGATGTCTTCCTTCTCCGCCCGGGCGAGCAGTTCGACACATTCTTCATCCACTCTCTCGTGCGAGATATGGACCGGGATTCCGCTTTGTCTGTGGAGTTCGAAAGTTTCCTCCCAGGCGTCTGCCCGGCCCAGGGTGTGATACCGGATATGTGCGGCGTAGATACCGCCGTAAGATTCGGCGACCTTGCAAAGCGCGACAAGTTCGCGCAGGTCCGAATTGACACTGGGTTGGTAATCGAGGCCCAGATTCAGGCAGCCGGCGCCCGCCTCCATCCACTGCCTTGTCAGGTCGGCCATTTCCTCAATTTGCGCGTCGGATGCGGGTCCCGGTTCCCATCCACAGACTTTCAACCGAACGGCACAGTGAGGAACCTGAGGGTAAACGTTGCAGGGGCTGTTCCCCGGGAAAATGGAGAGGTAGTCCTCGATGGTCGGCCACCCGAGATCCATTTCAATATTGCCGGTGGCGAAGCGCGTGTACTCCCACATCTCCTCGGTCTGCTGAGGCGAAAGGCCGGCCCATCCGAAGCCGTCTGGCGCCAGCAGCTGGGTGGTTACGCCCTGGACAACACCGGCGAATCGCTGGCCTTCACTGACGAGGGCAGTCTCGGAGTGGACGTGCACATCTATGAATCCAGGACTGACGATATGTCCGGCGGCATCGATCTCTTCGGGAGCCGTGGTTTCGGATAGATCTTCCACCGCCGTGATGCGTCCATCTGTAATGCCAACATCCGCTGCAAATGGTTCGCGTGTCCCCGTGCCGTCTACAACTTTCCCGTTCCTGATGATCAGATCAAATGCCATTCTCATTCCTCGATAGTTGTGGATTACCAGTCGTTGAGTTTGTGCCCATTTCCATTGAACCAGATGACGTCGACAATGATGCCAAGCCCGACTCCCGCAAGATAACCCATGAACAGTCCCAAAAACAAGGGGGCCATTCGCCTGTAACTGTTGAGTCCTCCGAATTTAAGAATGAGGGTCTTGGTGAGCCAGGCGATGAAGATCGAGGTGACCGTGCTGCGAAGGACATTCGATGCAGAGATCGTGAACCCGATCGGGTTGATCGGGAATCCGGGATATCGGTACCGAAGGAAGAACATCAGTCCTGTAAACACAGCACCAACAGCAAAAAACTGTACCCGGTTCCAGTCGGTACCGAAATCGCCGTGCTGAATTCTGTTCGCCGTGTAACGCCAGATGCCAACGGCGCCGTCGTTCGATCCGTTGAAGCTGACCACGCCAAAGTTATAGCTGCCCACTCCGTGATAGCCCTGGAGTAGAATGAATCCAACGATCGCAGTTGCGCCGAGAAATGCACCAAAGAGAACAGCGGGTACCAGGCGCCTTCTGCGCTCAGGATTCATGGCGATGCCCAGTCGGGGGATATGTGCCAGTGCGGTGATGCCCCAGGTCTTGGCGTCGCAGAAGAAGGTATAAGTGAGTCCCATTGCGACCGCACTGGAGGGACCCATTCCGGAGATGCCGAACAGATGCCAGGCGAAGGCCTGGGCGGTGATCGGTCCACGCAGATAGACCAAGCCGCTTTCGACGATAATCCGGGCAAGACCTAAATAGAGGATTAGCGTGCCGAACCAGAATGCCAGGAGCGGTCCCCAACTCATCCCGGCGTGATGGAGCCAGAGTACGAGGTAGGCGCACCCACCCAGCATGAGAAAGACCGCGTGGCGATAACTCAGCAGTTCGTTCGAGTCGTCCAGTTCGCCTTTGTCAGTGAACGCCTTTCTGAACACGGCGTAGAGGTGGTGGCGCGCGATCCACAGCCCCCAAAGGACAAAGACGGTTAGACCGCCAAAACTCTGCCAACCGATGGCGGGATCGAACGAACACCACATATCGGAACTTCCGATGCTGAAGCCAATCCGATTGAATACGCCGACCTGGAGGATGGCCAGTATGTGGAAGACCCAGATGCTCAACAGCACGTCGGACTTGGTGAAATAGGCGAAGGCAATGGTCATGGGGTGAATCGAGAAGGCAAAGTAGGGAAACCCTTTGCCCAGGCGGATGACTTTGCGACTCAGGACGGTCATCGGAATGTTCAGAGGGGGAATGGCTTTGGAGAACCAGGTGGCGATGTTCCAGATGAAAATGCTCAGGACGATCCAGAAGCCGATTCGAAAGAGCCGCGACCGGACAAGTGTGGACAATGTGCCCGAAGATCCGGATATGCCCGTGAGTTCGAGTATGGCACTGGCGACCGGGAAGGCAAGCCGCTCGTTCTCCATCCATTGCTTTCGCAGAATGACGACCATGCAGAAGCTGACAAGCAGGACGGATCCCAGGAACCCGCTCCACCAGAAGAAGGGAGAGATCCAGGCGGACCAGGGGATGGATTGTCCTTTAAAAAGGCTTTCGTAGAAGCCGGTTGCGGCCGATTTGTCGTTTACAATTGACCAGGATGGAATGCGCTCTAGGAGGAGCTCCGCCCACCGGTTTTCCGGTGTGGCGAAGTACGTGGGTGCAGTGACCACCCCGAGGAGGTAGCCGGACAGCCACTCTCCCTGCATTGTGGCTGCAACCATTCCGATGCAGCAGATGGTGAGGAGTTCTGAGGAGGAAAGTCCTTTCCCCTTTCGGTTCAGGGGAATATTGAGGACCATAATGCAGATCAGCGGGAGGAGCAAGGCAACGGATAGGTGGGAGTAGTCAGCGCGTGAGGAATGTGCGATGAGACTGGAGTAGGCCGGCCAGATGTTGACCCAGACGGCCATCGCCAAGCCGATGAAGAGCGCACGGGAGGTCATTCGAAAAGCTTCGCGAGTAGGATGTTGTCATTCTCTAGAAATGAAAAGCCGTACTGATCGGAATGGCCAGAGGCGTGCCGCACGATACGGGATCGCCCCTGGATATGCACCGCGGGACTCACGCGACTACGCCTTCACCGCGATTTTGATCGCGTCCATGTCGTCGAGGCGATAGCTGCCTGCCAATGCGTTGAAGCCTTCTGCTACCCGGTCCAGGGGGATCGTGTGGCTGACCATTTCGGCATATGGGAACTCGTTCTTTTCCAGGATGGGAAGCCCGCGGATGAAATGCTCCGGTTTGCTCGCCCATACGGCTTCCAGGCGCAGATTTTTGCGCATCAACATATGATTCGGGTTGCACTGGAAGTTTCCGACGTCTACGAAGTGGCCCATTTCGACGTATGTTCCGCTGTTCCGGAGATAATCCAGGCCTTCCGGAATTGCCGGGAGAAATCCGGCGCATTCGAATACGACATCTGCGCCTTCACCGCGTGGCGTGTTTTCACGGACAAGCTGCTTGCGCTCTTCCACATTGCTGACTTCGGCGATGTCGATGGTCAGGTCTGCGCCCAGTTTCTTCGCCAGATCGAGACGCCCTTTGGGCCCGCCCACCATAATGAGTTTGCCGGCTCCGCTGACCTTTGCACAGACAAGGGTGACCAGCCCAATGGCGCCCGACCCCTGAACGACCACGGTGTCGCCGAACTGAATTTGCGCCCGCATCACGCCATGAACGCCAATGGTGAAGGGTTCGAGGAGGACGGCGACTTCCGGTTCGATCTCGGTTTTAAGGACCACAGTGTCGGGATTCCAGAGATACATGTATTCTGCGAATCCGCCCCGGAGATAGGGTTCTTCTTCCGCCTGAAGGAAGCCGTAGGCACCCTTGTTGGTACCGGGCACCACTGCGATCCGATCACCTTCTTTGATCGGCCTGCCCAGAAAATCGGTTTCGACACCTTTGCCGAGTTTGTCGATGATGCCGACGTTTTCGTGACCCAGAATGATCTCGCCGGTCATCTGCTGGTATTCCCAGTTGTGGAGATCTGTGCCGCAGATTCCTGCCAGTTCCAGTTTGAGGAGAATGGTTCCGGGTTCCGGATCAGGAATCGCGTATTCACGGATTTCGAAGCGTTCGCCTACCATGACAACTGCGCGTGAGGTTTTGGGCATTGGGAACTCCGGTAAGAGTGGCCAGGCGTGAGGAGCCGGTGGCCGGTTTTTAGAGACCAGATCAGAGGATTAGTTTGTATTTTTATCGGTTCGTTCAAGAGAGAGACGGTAGTCACAGACTACCCGTCATCGATGTTTTACCCTCTTGTGAAGAGTTCCAGGTCCGCGTCGACCATTTCTTTGACCAATTCCTCGAAGTCGGTCGAATACGACCACCCCAGTTGTTCTCTTGCTTTTGTCGCGTCTCCTACGAGCAGATCCACTTCCGCAGGTCTGAAGAATCGCGGATCCACCTTGACGTGATCCTGGTAGTTGAGCCCCACGTGGGAGAAGGCAATTTCTGCGAACTCTCGGATAGAGTGGGTCTCACCCGTGGAGATGACATAGTCGTCCGGCACGTCCTGCTGGAGCATCATCCACATGGCGTTGACATATTCCTTGGAATGACCCCAGTCTCGTTTGGAATCCAGATTGCC
>Ga0209501_10006552_pt1 | contig 10418 bp, 8 predicted proteins | sample ArcticOcean_MG_C_4_FD_187434 | JGI IMG/M metagenome (GOLD analysis project Ga0209501, IMG submission 187434) | Marine microbial communities from western Arctic Ocean - ArcticOcean_MG_CB4_134 (SPAdes) (version 2) | ecosystem: Environmental > Aquatic > Marine > Oceanic | place: Arctic Ocean...
TAAATTATTATTTGCAGGTTAATGGGATTATACAATTAATCGATTTGATTGGTATATTCAAAAAAATTATTCAAGAGGGTTAACTCAAGAGGTAATGACTTGAATTGTGAGTTATAACAATTAAGGAGACACGTTTCTTTTCTCCCCCCCCCCATCCCGACCTTCCCCCTGAAGGGGGGAAGGGGTTAAGAATTCCGTCCCGAATGGCGGCAAGTACCCCGCACGCCGCGCATGTATTTTTCTCTCATCTTCTCTTCTATGTGTCCTCTGTGCGCTCTGTGTTAAATCCCTTTTTTCCCTTTTTCTTCTCACTGTTTCACTGTCTCTGTGGTGGTTCTTCTTTTCGACCGATGGCACTTGCAATCGCCGGCGGGCAGGCTACATAGGTATTAGCGCATGCGAGCGCTCGTGCTCTTGAAAATTGTGTATAGGACGAAGTGATCCCACGCTGGGCCGTGCCCGGTTTACGTGGCCGTTGGCGTCGTGCGCCGGACGGATGAAAACCGTAAGGTTCCGTAAGGAACCGTTAGGAAAGCTCATAAACCGGTATGGTCGTTTTTGAGAAAACATGTCGCACCCTTGTGTCGCATTTGGACCGGCACACCACGGATGGTAGGCGGGGGCTCAAGGGGGCTGGGCTTGAAATGTGAATTTTGTCGCCTACTCGCCCAATAGCATGGGGAGGGTGGGCGCTAAATTGAAGTGCATATTTGTGACCCCCCCATCCCAACCTTCCCCCTCGGAGGGGGGAAGGGGTTAAGAATTCGGCCCCGAAAGGCGGCAAGTAACCGGCGCGCTCTACTTTCCGCTAATCCGCTCCGACGACGGCGCGTTTTCAGAATCAACGCCCCTCCCCGTGATGACAATATCGACGCGGCGGTTTTCGCGCTGGCGCTGGCCGTCCGGGGTTTCAACCAAGGGGGCCGTCTCGCCCTTCCAGGCGATCTTGATCCAGTCTTCGGGCACCCCCTGGCGCATTAGCTCCTTCTTCACCGCCTCGGCGCGGCGGTGCGAAATGATCAGGTTGTTGGCCAGCGTGCCGGACTTGTCGGCGTGGCCGGTGGCGTCGATGCGGATCACCGTTTCCGGCTTTAAATGGGTGACCAGATTGTCGATCTTGGCCTGGGTCTCGGCGTTGATGTCGGAGCGGTTCCAATCGAAGAAGACCCGCTCGAAATTGGGCATGGGCGGCGCGGCTGGTTTGGCTGGCTCAGATTTGGCCTTTGGCATCGGCTTTGGCGGATCGATCTTGGGTAGCGGCGGCGGCTCAGGCATGGTCCGGGCCGGCGCGATTACCGGCGCTGGCGCCGGCGGCGGCGGGCGCAAGGATACCGGTTCCGGCTTGTGCCGCTTTTTCGGCCCGGGCCCGCCGAACGACCAGCGGAGGCCAAGGGTAAATCGGTGCTCGGAAAAAGCGCCCTCGGTCTTGGCGCCGGCGTCGGTCATCAGTTTCGGATTGCCCGCCGCCATGTAACGGTAATCGGTGAACATGGCGATGGACGGCGACAGCGCCAGCGACAGCCCGGCGATGCCTTGCATGGCCAGCACCATATCGCCGTCATCGATGCGCGAGCCGCCGACCGGCGAGACGTCGTCGTAGGTGACGCGCGCCGCGCCGAGGCCAAGCCCCGCATAGGGGGTGAAGGCGGAGCTGTTGGTAAAGTCAAAGACGACGTTGCCGATGGCGCTGTAGGCGCCGATATCGCCGGTGCCGTTTGAACCGGTGCCGACCTTGTCGATGCCGGTGCGCCGGTAGGCGAACTCCAACTCGGTGCGAACATTGTCGCCGAAATCGATGCCGAAGGCGGCCAGCGCGCCATAGCCCAGCTTGGCATCGACGCTTGTGGTGACGCCGCCGCCCGAAATATCGGTGTCACCGGGCAAGCTGGCGCCGCCACCGGCGAGCACATAGAAGCTGGTGGGCGTCGGATCGTCCATGGGCGGCGGGGCGATATCGGGCGGCGGTTCAGGGTCTTGAGCGCGGGCCTTTAGCACCGGCGCCAGGGACACGATAATTATTGTTAAAACCGCCAGGGCGGCATCGGCAACGCGCATGACTAATCCTCATATGCGGTAGCCAGCCGATACCGAAATTTCCACTTGCACCTTTATCCACCCATGGCGTGCGCCGCTATCGTTTATTTGATTAGCGATTGATTGAACTCGGACAGGCACCTTGTTAGGGTGCCGCCGCATCCGGCGCGCAAGGTCGTTTTGCCATGCCGAGTGCTACCAGAAGGTTAATACCGGGCGTTTACTCAGGCGGGTTTTGGCCAGGCATTCAAAGGTTTTTGTCCATGGATTTGGCGGCGTTCGATTGGACCATCTATTGGTTCATGTTTCCGATTTCCATCGTCATCGCCACCACGGCCATGCTGTCCGGCATCGGCGGCGCCGCCATGTTTGCGCCGATCTTCATGATCATCTTTCCGATCCTCGGGCCTGATTATCCGTTCCCGTCCATCGCCGCAGCCATTGGCGTCGCGCTGTTTACCGAGACCTTCGGCTTTTCGTCGGGCTTTGTCGGTTATTACCGGAAACGGCTGATCGATTTCAAAGGCGCCCTTCCGTTTATCGCCGTCGGCGTGCCCATCGGCATCGTCGGCGCGCTGCTTTTGACCAGCTTCAAGGAATATGAAGAAGTTTTGCGCGGCGGCTATGCGGTGCTGATGCTGGCCCTGTCGGCGGAATTGATCCGCCATCACCAACCGCTGGCCGATTTGCATCTGGATGGCGCCGAGCCGGAAAGCGCCGGCGCGGCCCGGGTGGCCAACGTGCGGCCGATGCGCTCCATAACGGGCCGCGACGGCACCACCTATGAATTTCGCGCCCCCCGCCAGGGCAAGGGCGCCATCGCCACCGGCATCGGCGGCTTCCTCACCGGATTGCTCGGCGTCGGTATCGGCGAGGTGGTCATGCCGCAACTGGTCAAGCGCAACCATGTGCCGGTTGCGGTTGCGGCGGCGACCTCGGTGTTTGTGGTGATCGTCGTGGTGGCGGCCGCCTCGTTCACGCAAATCTCGGCACTGGTGGCCGAGGGCGGGCTGCAAGCCGTGCCTTGGAACGCGGTTGTCTACACGGTTCCCGCCGTCATCATTGGCGGCCAGATCGGGCCCCGCCTGCAAGGCACGGTATCGCAACGCTCGATGGAAGTTGGCATTGGCTATCTGTTCCTGGTTATCGGCCTGGCCATGGGCTTCATCGCCCTCCGCAACACGTTTTTTTAAGGCGCTCCCCGAGCGATCTTAGGTCACCTCAAAGGCGTCGCAGGCGACCGAGCCGTGGGCGTAGGCGTTGCCCAACTCGGCCTCCACCAGATCGCCGACGGCTTGCAAAATGGACGTCAGTTTGCCGCTCTCAGCAAACGCGGTCTCGGTCATGCGCGCCGCCAGGTCCGGCCCCAGCCCCCGGTTGCGCAGGCTCTCGTCATCGGGATCGTTGGACATGGGCGCCGATAAGATGCCGCGCTCGATGAAATCTTTATCGGCCTGAATGGCGGCGAGGACGGCCTCGGCGGCCTCGGCGACGAAGGCCTGCATGCCGTGTTCCTCTGCGGCGCGGCCGATCTCGGCATAATATTCGCGCCGGATATCGGCCAGCTTGGGCTGGCCGGCGAGGCCGTGCAGCATCAGCTCGCCAAGGCTGGTCAGCCAGCAGATTTTGAAGCGGCCGATATCGTCCTGGCTGACGGCGGCCAGATCGAAGCCTTGGCTCAGCTTGGCGGTGCGCACGTAGATGCGCGACAAGGCAAGGTCCGCCATTTCGTCGAACATTTCGGCCATGCCTTCGGCCATGCGCGCCGCGTCGGTCTTGATCTTGCCGCCATAATCGAGGCGCGTGATGTCGGTTTCTGCCATGGCCCAGTATTGTCCCGCCGCCGGAAGATTGGAGCGGGTGAAGGGAGTTGAACCCTCATCTAAAGCTTGGGAAGCTTTCGTTCTACCGTTGAACTACACCCGCAGCGAATTCGCGTCTCCGGTGACGATATCACCATGAAAAATCGAATTAAAGCCGTTCAACGCCAGATATCATCGGCCACCGATACCAGATGGGCCAACTTGCGTTCCACATCGTCTTGGCCGAAGCGGTCGGTCTGAAAGGAAGAGGCAAAACCGCATTGGGGGCAAAGGGCGAGCTGGTCCAAATCCGCGTATTTGGACGCCTCTTCGAAGCGCCGTTTCAAATCATCGGCGCCTTCCAGCTCGGCAAGCTTGGTGCTGATCAGGCCGAGCGCCGCCGTCTTGCCCTTGGGCAGGTAGCGCAACGGGGCGAAATCGCCGGCCCGCTCGGTATCATATTCCAAAAGGAAGCCGTCCACGTCCAAGCCCTGGAACAGGCGTTCGGCGACCGGCTCATAACCGCCGCTGGCTTGGCCCTGGCCCTGGTTGCCCCGGCACATATGAACGGCGACGCGCAATGTATCCGGGGCAGCGGCGGCGGCAGCGTTGATGACGGCGATATAGCGATCGATCATGGCATCGGGGTCCTCGCCCCGGGCGCGCACGATGGCTTGGTTTTTGGGATCGCACAGCACGGCGATCGGCACCTCGTCGATTTGCAGATAGGTGCAGCCCCTTGCCGCCAGATCGGCAATCTCCTGGTGGTAAATTTCGGTCACGTCGGCGAAGAAGTCGTCCAAGCCTTCATAGGGCGAGCCTTCGAGCGCTTTGTCGCCGGCAAAGAAGTGATTGACCGTCGGCGACGGCAGGGTGGCCTTTACCAAGCCCTTGGTCAGGGTTTTTGTGTAGGCGAAATCATCGGCGGTGATCGATTTCCGGCGCGTCAATCTATCACGCACCACCGGGACCGGCATGCCGCGGCGCTGGGCGCCGCTATATTCGGTAAATATGAAGGAGCTCTCCACCTTGTCTTCTGAGAAGCCATCGACGCTTTCGAAAAATCCGTCGCGCCAGTTGTGGCGCCGGTACTCGCCGTCGGTGATGCAGCCGATGCCGGTGCGCTCCTGCAGGGCGACCACGTCGGCGATGGCGGCGTCTTCCAATTGGCGAAGCTGCGCGGCCTCCAGATTGCCTTCATCAAAGGCCTGGCGCGCGGCGATCAGGGGTGCCGGCCGGATCATGCTGCCCACATGATCGGCGCGGATGGGGGGTTTCGGGTTCCGCGTCATCAAATCGGTCCTTCAATTTCCGGCTTTTATTCTAAGACTGCTGCGCGCGATGGCAATGGAATAAGCCGCAACGTATGTGGATTACCCGATATTGACTAAGCAGGCGCAACTGCGCCTATAGTAACAAAACTATGCGCCGCCAATAACTGCGTAAGGGAACAGGACAAAATGGCCAGAGACGTAATCCAGATTAAATCGAGAATCAAAGAGACGATATCTCCCGATAAGACGCTGAGCGAAGCCGTCGAAATGCTGGCCAAGCACAAGATCGGTCTTCTGGTGGTCTGCAAACATGGCGATCAGCTGGCGGGCGTTTTGTCGGAGCGCGATGTGGTTCAGGCGCTCGGCAAGAACGGCCCCGGCTGCCTGGATTTCAAGGTCGAAACAGTGATGACCAAGGATGTGATCACCTGCAACGGCGCCGCCCATCCCCATGACGTCTTGACGCAAATGCACGAGCGCAATATCCGGCACATGCCGGTTGTCGAAAAAGGCAAGCTGGTCGGCATCGTCACCAGCCGCGATATTCTTGAACATCTGGCAAAAAACACAACGCCCGACGAGCAGGCGATGATGTGGGCGAAGATGGTGCAGATGTAGCGGTCCCGGTATTTGCGATGCCGACCATTCTTCGATCATCGTGGCGGCGCTCAATCAATTGATTTTGCATGGCAACTGCTTGCCGGTGGCCCGTAATATCCCCATCGTTTGAAAAGCGCAGGTTGCCGCCTATTTTGGCGATTTGAGAACAGGAGACGGCCATGCCCTTAGACAACAAAATCACCTTCACCGGCGCCCTTGGTGATGACTTGGCGGCGCGCCTGGATATGCCGCCGAGCGCGCCCCGCGCCTATGCCCTGTTTGCCCATTGCTTTACCTGTTCCAAGGATATTTTCGCCGCCGCCCGCGTCAGCGCCGGGCTGGCCGAACGCGGCATCGCCGTGCTGCGTTTTGATTTTACCGGCCTCGGCCATTCGGGCGGGGAATTCGCCAACACCAATTTCACCTCCAATGTGGGCGATCTGGTGGCGGCGGCGAATTGGCTTTCCGAAAACCATGAAGCGCCCGGCATTCTTATCGGCCATAGTCTTGGCGGCGCCGCCGTGCTGGCGGCGGCGGGCGATATTCCCGGCGCCAAAACCGTGGCCACCATCGGCGCGCCGTTCGATCCCGCCCATGTTTCGGATAATTTCTCCAGCGCCGTCGCCGAAATCAACCAGCGCGGCGAGGCCCCGGTAAGCCTTGGCGGGCGCCCGTTCGTCATCAAAAAGCAATTCCTCGATGACATCGCCGGCCAAGACCAGAAACAGCGGATCAAAAATCTGAATAAGGCGCTGCTGGTATTTCATGCGCCGGGCGATGCCATTGTCGGTATCGACCATGCCGCCGAAATTTACGGCGCGGCAAAACATCCGAAAAGTTTTGTGTCTCTGGACGGCGCCGATCATTTGTTGTCTGGCAAAGCGGACGCCGCCTATGTGGCCGAGGTGATCGCCGCCTGGGCGGGCCGCTATCTGGGATCAGGCGGGGAGGCCGCTACCGGGACCGGGGGCGAAGATGGCGCCGTCATTGTTCAAGAAACCGGGGATGGCAAGTTTGCCCAGATCATCTCGGCGGGGCGCAAACATGTCATCAAAGCCGACGAGCCGGCGGACTATGGCGGCACCGATAGCGGGCCAACCCCATATGATCTTCTGCTTTCGGGCCTGGGCGCCTGCACGGTGATGACCATGCGCATGTATGCGGACCGCAAAAAGATACCTTTGGTGCGGGGCTCTGTTACCCTGCGCCATGACAAAATTCATGGCCGCGATTGCGCCGAATGCGAAACCAAGGAAGGCATGCTCGACCACATAACCCGGGAGATACATTTGGAAGGCGCGCTAAGCGAAGAACAACGGCAATCGCTCCTGGCGATCGCCGAAAAATGTCCGGTGCACCGAACCCTGCACGCGGAAGTCCTGGTGGAAAGCCGCTTGGCGGAGGCTTAAGATTTATCCATAGAGGCAGCTCAAGCCTCGCCGGCGAGGCGGGCCGGGGGGAACTCTATCCTGACGGTGGTCCCGGTATCCGGCTCGCTCTAGGGTAATCCGAGGCCGCTATCTTCGAAGGCGCGCCGGAAGCGGGCGGAATTCAGAATGTGCTCTCAAACATTTGAAGCTCGTGGAGCAAGCGGCGAACGCGGCCTTGCACAAGCGAACAAGCCGCCCCCGACGGGAGACGGCTTGCTAGATTAACCAGATGCGCGCGCCCCTGCACGGACACGCAGGACCCTGATAGGGCGATTCGGATTACCAAAAGATGAAGACGCGCCGCGCGGCGTTACATTTCCAGCGCGGCCACATGCTGGGCTAAGACTTCGGCCAATTCGTCTTGCGGAATGCGGCCAAAGCCGCAATAGGCGCCGACGCCGAAATCGGCCAGATAATTTTGCGCCGCTTTAAGGCGCTCGGAATATCGTTCCATATTATGGACGGCGCCCAGATAGATGCGCGCCCCGTTCACGTCCAAATCGGCCAGCGGCGCGAAATAGCTGTCGGCGGAGGTATCGAGCACCGGGATATGGATCCAATCGACGCGCCGCCCGGAATGGGCGGCAAAGGCGTTGGCCATGATGACGGCGCCGCCCAAATCATCGGGCTCCCACCGGGGCCAGCCGCCGAGGGTGCCGTAGCAAAGATGATAGCCAAGCTCGGCGTCCTTAGGGATTAGCGGGCAGAGCCGCCCGAGCGAGCCCATGTTACGTTCGATCAAATCCCCGGCCGGCTCCTCGGCAATGCGGCCATAGGCGTCCTGTAACTCGGACGTGCAATCCCATTGGATGGCCAGATCGGCCGCCGGGATATTGGCGATGATGGTTTCGATTTCTCGTGCGAGGGCCGCTTCGTAGCCCGGCTTGATCTTTTCGGCATCCTTGGGGTCTTCGAAAATGCGCCCCGGCAGGGCGCTGGTGACGCTCGGCATGGACACCTGAAAGCGAAGATGGGCGGCCAGCTTACCAGCGATGCGCAGGGTACGGAATATGAAATAGGAATTCACCGCGTCGCGGGCAAAGCCCAAGCGCCAGCCGGGATCGCCGAAATGGACCGCTTCAGCGCCGCGTCGCAGCCGGAACAGCCAACTGTCGCCGGCGTTGCGCGGATTGAGCCGCTCGGCGCCGTCATCGAGGGCCGGCTGGCGCACCACGTCGATATCCGGGTGCAGCGCCAGAACTTGATAATGAACGCGGCTGATCCAATGGGAGCGGAGGCCAACCTCGCCATCGGGCATGGTATGCAGATGTTCGCCGAGCGCCGCTCCGAATTCGCCGAACGCCTGCTCGGCGGTGTCGAACGGAATGCTGCCCACCAGATGTAGTTTCTTGTCCATGCGCCGGTTAATCCCCTTCCGGCAATCCGGCGGCGCGGAGGCCGTCAGTGACGGCCTGTAGATGCTCTTCAAGTTTCCAGGGCATTTGGCGGATGGTCGCCTGGATGGTCATATCGGGCATATGCACCAGCAATTCCCGGACCGCTTCCCTGGCTTCATCAATGCGGCCGAGAAGGCCCAAAGACGCCGCGATTATCCGGTAACCCACATTGATTGGCGGGCGGCGCTCAACTGATCGACGGCCCCACTCTACGCTCTCCGCGTAATCTCCTGCGGCAAAATGTGCGATGCCGCGAAGTCCGTACATGATAGAAAGCAGGGAATCGCGAGGGCTCAACTGAATACCGTACTCGGTTTGCCTAAGACCGATGTCGGCATTGCCGGAAAAAGCGTGGGTCACTCCCAAAACACTATGGGCAATGGAAAGATTGGGGTTGATGTCGATGGCCGCGTCCAATTCCCGGATGGCTTCTTCGTGCCGTTTGGAAAACAGTTTGGTCCAACCGAGCACCGTGCGCGCCCAGGCATCCCGGCTATCGAGATCGACGGCGGTCTCGGCAGAGCCTACGGCGGCCAGATTGGCGGCCATGGTGTCGGCGGTCCAGCCATAAATGCCCGACCATAAATGAACCGTCGCTAGATCAGCGTGGGCCATGGAGGAGGAGGGATCGGCCGCGATGGCCTCTTCGAGGAGAATTTTGGCCGCCCGGCTGTCCTCCGGCGTTAGATTATTGATCAGCGAATGGGCGCGCATGACTTGGGTCCAGGTATCCAACTTCGGCGTATCGCGCCTTCCCGCCTGGCGCATTTCGGCGGCCAGCAATTCCGGCGCTACGGCGCGGGTAACGCTTTCCGTGATTTCGTCCTGGACGGCGAAGATATCGTTGAGATCGCGGTCATAGCGTTCCGCCCAGATATGCCGGTCGGTTTCTGCTTCGATTAGCTGCGCCGTCACGCGCACGCGGTCGCCGGCTTGGCGGACGCTGCCCTCGAGCACATAACGGACACCCAATTCCTTGGCTATCTGGCCGATGGTCAGGCTTTGGCCTTTGAAGGAGAAACTGGAATTGCGGGCGATGACGAAAAACCATGGGAAATGGGACAGCGCCGTAATGATATCTTCGGCGACGCCATCGGAAAAATATTCTTGATCCGTATCGCCCGACAGATTGTCGAAGGGTAGAACGGCGATGGACGGTTTGTCGGAAACGGCCACATCGGACTTTACGGCTCCGGCGGGCGCCGCGAATTTCACGGCGAAGGCCTGCACCGGGTCGGAGACGTTTTTCACTTCTTGGCGGCCCATGTCTTGGTAGTCCGCTTCGATCCGGTTTTTCACCTGCTCGTGGACGCTGCCCGATATAACGATGCCGCCCGGCTCGGCCAGACCCTCAAGCCGGGCGGCCACATTGACACCTTCGCCGTGGATATCTTCGCCGTCGTCGATGATATCGCCAAGATTGACGCCGATCCGAAAATCGAGGCTAGAGGCCGCCAGTCCTTGCTGCATGGCGATGGCGCAGTTGACGGCGTCCTGTACGGTCTGGAATTCCACCAAAAACCCGTCGCCGGTAAGCTTGACGATTTTGCCGGTATGATCGGCAACCGTGGGCTTGATGACGTCTTCGCGGGCGTCCTGCCAGGCGGCGACAGTGCCTTCGGAATCGGCTTCCATGAGACGCGTATAGCCAGCCACATCTGCGGCGAGTACGGCAGCCAGCCTACGTTGTACCTCCCGATCCGCCATGATCCTCCCTGATCCTCTTTTGGGGCCGATTTATTTGACGGCTATACTAGGGTCCAGACTCATTCAAATCCAGTAACAGATTAGGGCCGCGAGACACAGAGCGGCAAGGAAGTTGTTTGCATTTTTGTCGTACCGGGTGGCGATGCGGCGAAAGTCTTTGAGACGCCCAAACAT
>Ga0209501_10006554_pt1 | contig 10416 bp, 5 predicted proteins | sample ArcticOcean_MG_C_4_FD_187434 | JGI IMG/M metagenome (GOLD analysis project Ga0209501, IMG submission 187434) | Marine microbial communities from western Arctic Ocean - ArcticOcean_MG_CB4_134 (SPAdes) (version 2) | ecosystem: Environmental > Aquatic > Marine > Oceanic | place: Arctic Ocean...
GATCAGTAAACCACGGCGACCAGTTTGGCGACCATTGTCCGCTCGGCGTTCTCATCGTCTACGTTCAGCCCCACGCGGCAAACATATATACCGGGGGTTACCAATTTCCCCTCTCCATCGCGCCCGTCCCATTCCACACTTTGCTGTCCGGCGACATTGCCCACCACCCTCTCCGTCCGGCCCATCAGGCGGCCGCTGAGATCGTAGATTTCAATAATCAGTGCTTTATCACCCTGGACTTTAAATACGGGAAAGGAAAAGCGTACTTGGTCGTTGATCCCGTCGCCGTTGGGCGTAAATGGATTGGGGGCCGCTTCCACATCTCCAACCAAACCGCCGTCAAACGGCGTTTGCACGACCAAGTCCCGCCCTTGGGCAAAAGCGACGACATCACCCGCATCTACCCGCTGCCACACCTGCTCTGCGTCGGCGCCCAAACCGACCGAGACAGTAAAGGCATTGCTCGCCAAAAAAAACGAGCCGGCTAGGCGCAAGGCCACCATATCTGTCGACCCAACCTCGACCGCTTGGGGCAAGCGCAACCACAGCGAATCGGGACCACTGTCAATGCGCTCTATCTCATCGAACGAGTACAGCAATCCCCCGTCGTTCTCGAGTTCGCTCTCGGCGCCCACGCGCACGTCGAGCAAGTCCATTTCGACACCTGGCGGTACAACGAGTAGTACCTGATCGAAACCGCGGTTACCGCTTGCAAAAGTTGGCTCTAGGTACAGGTTGACGATCTCGCGCTGACCGCTGTTCTGCACCGTGCGCGGCGCTATTTCTCCCAAAATACGGTCGGCCAGGGGCGTTTCCAAATCGATATGTAGATTATGCAGGGCCACAGCCTGTTCGGGATCATCGGAGAGCAGCGTAGCCTGAATCATGACAAAGCGCCGCGGGCTGGGCGAAGCAATGGGAGCGCCAGAATTCTCGTAGAAGGGGCTCCAATTACTCCAATCATCTCCAGGAATCTGCGAGATTAGCGAATCACCTTTTTGAAAGCTGGCCAATTTGCGGTAGCCCTCTGAGGAGACTTCGCCGCCGGTATTATTAAAATAACGGATCAAGTCCTTGGTATCGTTGCCGGTGCGGGTGCGAATCTGCAACTGAGTGCCGGTAGGAACATCGGCATCCCAAGAAATATTGGATAGAATGCGCGGTCTGCTGCCCAACTCGATCATTTCGGAAGTAGTAGACAGGCGCGGGATGAACCCTTGGCCGTAGATCTGAATCTCCCTTATACCAGAGCGGATCGAACTCTGTAAAATGCGATAATCTGCTTTTAAAAAACGCGCTCTGGTCAGGGGGAAGGGATTCTCCTGGTAGAACAAGCGTTGGTTCTCTTGCTCTTCGATCCCACTCTTGCCGCGCTCGCCCAGGGTCGTGAAAATCAGGCTGCCATCCGGCGCCAGGCTGCCATCTGAAAGTTTGACTATGTAGTTGGGGAAAGCCCCACCCGAGGACTGTTTGTCAAAGACAAACAGTAGGCGGTCGACCCAGTACCAGGCCCCTAAGTCCAGGAGAATTTCGCGGATGGGATCTTGCACCACAACATCTGAGAGGTTGCCACTGAATCCCAACGACGAAAAACCGACCTCCACTGCCCAGAACGTAGTATAATCGCCGTCGAGGGTCAGCACCTCAGCCCCCAAATTACCGTAGCCGACAATCTGCCCACCCCGGTCTATAATGTCTAGGCTAATATTGTCGCCGACCGCCCACACTTCCACCTCCGCTAGACGAGGACGCTCGCGACGATAGTGGCGGACGGTCCCTTGCTGTTGGGCAGCGAGAGCGTCGTATTCCTCTTTGTCGACCAAACGTTCGGTCCCCGACTGCTCGCTGCGGAAGTAGAGCACATCGCCGCGCTCGTCTGCGGGCAAGCTGCTCCAGGTCGCTTCGCTTATCTCTTCGGCCTGTCCCAGGTCGCTGGCCGTGGCTACAATCTGGATATAGCGCGCCAGGTCGCCAACAAAACCCTCGTCGGCATTCAACGTCGGTTTCAATCCGAATTCGAAGACGCGCTGGCGTTTGTTGAGCCCCTCGCTGCGACCGGCCCGCTCGTAGCTGAGCACCTTACTCTGAGAAAAAGCCGATAAACCATTGGAGGTGAGCACATTAAATTGGAGCAGAGGATCGCCCAGATCATCCTCGACAAACTTGACCACTATTTTGCGCACCCATACCAAGCGCCCCAGATCGATCTCTAACCACCAGTCCTGCAAGGGAGCGTCGGCAGCCGGCTCCCAAAAGGTATCGTCCGATCCATCGATGACATTGGCCGCCAGCACCAGATTACTTCCCGCATCGCTCACCCCGCCAATATTGCCGTCCCTGTCACTGAAAGCCGCCGCATCGAGCGCTGCATTGATTTGCGTCCGCACAAACCGGGGTTTCGCCCCTGTTGCATCAAAGTCCAGCGTCTTGGCAGGAAAATCCCACTGCGGCAGATGCTCTGCATCGATACGCACCTGATTGTTCTGGAGCCGATAACCCTGAGCCCCTAGTGCGGATGCGGCCAGGAGTAGCCCTACTATGATTGCCGGACGGGTCATATAAGTGCTCGGCTCAAACCTCAACTTCGACCAGTTCGGGCCGCGCCAGCGTCTGTTTCAGGTTCTCACAGGATTGGATAAATTCGGCCGCCGTCGAGGTATAGCCGATCAAGTGTTCAAAATTGCGCAAGGTGATGCGGTTGATCCACCCGCCCTCGGGCAGGCTGTCGTCGAGTGTGTCGGGCATTTCAATCTCGCCCGGGGCATTGGAGCAGTCGCGCAGCAAAATGACTCGGTAATTGCGCCCTACGGCCTCGGCGCAAGTATAGTGTAGGCAGGCGCGGCGACTATAGCCCACGGTGATAAGGGTGCGAATCCCGTGGCTGCGCAAGTGCTGGTCTAGAAAAGTATCGTGGAAACCGCTCCAGATCCACTTGGGAAAATTGCGCTCGCCCTGGCGCGGGGCCACACAGTCGAGGTACTGAGGTTTGAAATCCTGGGAATCAGCCCAACCGGCGATGCCGTTGCCGCCATGGGCCGATTTGGTCCGCCCCCAGACCTCGCCGACAATATTGCCCGGATCGGCCACCAGGCGCAGATCGTTGTGCACATAACACACCAGCATGCCTACTTCGCGGGCGGCGGCTAAAGCCGGAGCGATGAAGTTTTCGGTAGTGGGGTTGGGGGCTGTCCCATCGACATCCACCACCAGAAAAGCGCACTGCTCAAATTTCAGTTCCATATCTTCGTAGCCGTAGTCGTACACCTCGGGATGGTCCTTATAATAACGGATCGGAATCTCTATAGCGGCCATGGCCAATCTCCTATCTAATAGACAACTGCGACGGTCCCGAACTGCTCGACATTTTTCTCCTCGGCTTCAATTTCAATGCGGTAGAGATAAATGCCCGGCGCTACCAATGCGCCGCTCTCGTCCCGACCATCCCAGAAGAAATTTAGCTTGCCGCTCTCCTGCCCGCCGTCGTGCACCACCTTCAGCAAGCGGCCCGACAAATCGAATAGGCGCACGTTTAGCGGCGCTTCATTGGTCAATTGCAGTAGATTAAAAGCAAAACGAACGCGGTCGTTGATCCCGTCGCCATTGGGGGTAAATTTCCTGGGCTCGACTTGCAAATCCGCCAGTAAACGATCCGACAAAGTCGTGCGCACGGTGAGTTCTTCGCTGACCAACTCGATCGCCGCATCCCCAGGGACAATGCGCTGCGGCAATTCTAGCGGCCGCTCGGTATCGCGGATCCAGCCACCAAAAGTCGTACCGTAACGCAGGACTGGAGCCGTGAAAACCACTTCGATGACCCCACCCGAATCCCCGGCGCCCAGGCGTTGCGGCAGCGCAATAGAAAAGTACGTTGAGTCCGCACTCTCAAAGCGCGCCTCAACGTCGATGGGCACGCCGAAAAGCCGCACCGTATCAATGCTACTCACCCCAAAAGGAGCCGAGATTTCGATCTGGTCGAAACCGTTGGCATCGTCTTCGCCTCTTATCGTCGGCCGCAGCGCATAGGTGAATTGGGTCTCCTCTCCCAACGGCACTTCGATGGGGAAAATCTCGCCTACCACTTCTTCGGCCAACGGCGGGATGGTGGCGCTGAACTCGATGAACTCCACATCCCCACCGCCCTTGATCGTGGGCAGGAAATCGACCTGGAGTTGAAAAACCGAATTGGGCGCCGGCGATACAATAGAGGTACCACTACTGTCGGCAAAATCGTAGGGGGCAGTCCAGAAACTCCAGTTTTGCATATCGTATGTGGTCCCCGCCCCCTCGCCCGGCTTGAGCAGGGCATAGCCGAGTTTGTCCAACTCTTTGCCGTTGACGGCAAGCGGAGAAATTTCACTGCCGCGCCCGGTAAATCGCCAGTATACGTTTGGGTCTTTATCGCGGCCAGCCCGCGTCTGGATGCGGACCTTGGCTTCGGTGTCCTCCCGACCGCGCCAGCGCAAATTGCCCCAGACAGCCGCCTGGCCCAAATCGATGAATGGCCCCTCGTAGAACGCCTCTTTAGTAAATCCCTCACCGAAAATCTGTATCTCGCCCACCAATACGGCTCTGGGCGATGAGCGCAGCAGGATCAGATCCAGACTGCGGGTCAGAACCGCAGGAAAAGTCACGTCGATCGTATCCTCTACATTCTCCGGGAGATCGAGGACTTGGATGCCGGTAGAAACACTAGCTCCGTAGCCCGAGACGGTATCCTTCCCCTGCACCACATCATTGGCGAAAAGTCTTAATCCATCCGGATAACTGCCACTCACCCCAGCGATGATGCGGACTCGATTAATAAAAAAACGCCCCCCCAGGTCCATGGTGACACGGCGCGTCTGAATAACCTTTAAGACGCTGAACTTGTCGTTCACCACCCCCCCCGGCCAAGTGTAGTAGGTCGAAGGATCGCCGTCGAGCATAGACTCGGATTCGGCGGTAACGGAGTAGCTCACTACACCGCTGACGCGCACCAAAGGCCCCCCACCCCGATCGACGCTGCTTTTGGCGACATCGTCTTCCGGCCCTACGAAAATGGGCCGCAGCACGCCCTCTTGCAAAAGCGCCTCGTCCAATCCCTGGCTGTTTCTATAGTCGCTCCACGAAAGTTGGTGGAAGTTTATGCCCTCCACTGTATCAGGACGGGCTAGATCTTCCCCGCCGACCCGATAAATCTCCAGGGCTTCGCTGGGCCCGGCCAGCGCCAAAAAAAACGCCAGCGCAAAGGCCCATTCTCTCTTTTTCATATCGCGACCTCCATCTGTGGTCTGGCTCCTGCAAAATAGCGCATCATTCGAATCCAGCGAATACTGTGACAAACTGTGTCACTCCGGTAAACGCATCCTCCCCTTTCCGGTCCAGTCGATTTATGCGCACACCTAGCTGCGTCGTTATGTGGTATCCCAGATAATTGCTCCCATTCGAATACTGACCAGCCACTACCAGTTCGCGCGCATCATCAGCCAACCCGGCGGGCACAGGATTTTCTACCTGGCTGAAAATATTGTACTCCAGGCCTACCTGGACGATCGAATGCCGCAGTATACTCGTGCGCGCCATCAGGGAAAGCAGCAGGTTATTCTCCTTGCGCACCGGCTCGTTGCGCCGCAGGGGAGCCTCTAGACGCAACTCATTTTTGATTCTGGGAATCAAGGTCAGATGTTCTATCAAAGGTTGCTGATATTCGACCTTGTTGATGAGTCCGAAAAACTGGAAACTGCGGCGGAAATCTGTCTGTCGGGCGCGTTGCCTCCAGATATCGTATTTGAGTTTATTGGACAGAGTGAATCTATCCGTGCCCGTATAATTAAAACCGACAAAAGCCGAATTGGTCCATGTATCGGGCGCGGCCAGAGGATCGGCGATGCGCTGCAAGGCCCCTGGGGCACCTATGGGCTGCACCCACTGGACCAAATTGTCGGCGATATCGTCTTTGACCACCTTGAACATATCGTATAGTTGCAACCTGCCAATACCCGGTAAATCGAGATCCCAGGAAAATAGGCCATAAGTGCTCTTATCTTCTTTTTTTACAGAGAGCAGGCGCTCGCGTTTGTGCCCGACCATCACCCGCATGGAGGGCACAATATGCGTGCCAACATAAACATTGCCGCCCCGGCGGTTGCGTTTGTAGGGGAAATCGGGCTCCTCGTCGTTTTCAAAACGATCGATCCATAAATTATTGTTCATATCCATGCCGAAGAGAAATTCGGGGCGGTCGACGTTGAAACGCAGGAAAGGCTCCTCGTAGTCGGGGATAAAATTAGGGGTGAAATTGTTGTCATTCTGGTTGAAGTCGGATATAAAATCACCGTTTTCGTCCCAGCCGGGGTAGAGTTCCCGATCCGGCCCCCCCTGATTGATCCGCTGCCAGTCGGGGGTGCGATCCTGGTCGTCGTTGTCTTCTACCCACTCGTAGAAACTGGTCACCGGATCAGTGTAGTCGATGTCACCGGAAGGCGTGCTCACCAAACTGGTGGTATTGTAATTCGGATCCATGCTGTAGAATTCGCCAAAGGTGAACCAGGGGTATTCCTTCCTCGCCAGGTTGATCATCCAGGCATCAGCCCGGTCTATGGACGAACGATGGGTGGTGAAGGCGCGATTGGGATACTTTCGAAAGAGGCGACTGCGGTCGTACTCGGCGTAGACATTAAAACCCAGCACGTCCTCTAATTCCAGCGTAAAACCAAAGAGATCATTGCCGGTGGGCAGGCCGTAATCAAAGCTCAGTAATTGTAGGTTAGAGCCGTCTCTGACATTGCCCGAGGCCCGCGATTGGGTCAGGAAGACCGGCTGATTTTCCGGTATATTGGTCTGCCGGTCCGAACTCATCTCAATGTGGTAATCGTTGGCCACCACCACTTCGATTTGCACCCGGCGAATGGTCGACGGATCTTCGCCGCGATAGGAGGCACCGCGAAAATCGTAGGTCAATTCTATCTGCTCGTCGCCGTCGGCGGCCAAAAAACCCAGGCGCTGAAAACCGCCATCGATGATCGGTTCAAAACCTATCTCACTGCCGCGCTCAATCTTTTTCTCGCGCTCGATCACGGTCTCCCCGGTCTCTGTCTCGCGCGCCACTTCGACCTCGGACTCAATAATGATGTCCCAGGAAAACAGAGCAGCACCCCCTTCTAGATCTTCGGGCGAATCGTCGCTGAGGCGAATGAAAATCTGGCCGATATGCTCCAGGTTCTGCCCCACAGTCAGCGCGCCGGTAAAAGGATTGCCCTCAAAACTTTCTAACAAGCTCTGCGAATTGCGGGCGTTGATATAGGTACCACCCACCTTGACAAAATCGCCAATCTGGACGGTGTTGTGAAAACCGAAGAGATTGGTCGAATTGGTGGTCTCCACCGGAATCGAAATCGTCACACCGGGCGAACTAATGCGCGACATCAACACAGTAGCAGCGTATTTATCGGACTGGTAGTCGATCTGGAGACCGTCGAAATTCGGCTTGGAGAACGTCATCGGCGTCAGCGTGGTGCGAATACGGCTGCCGACGGTGATTGCCAGGTGGTGTTGCCCCTTCTGGTCCGAGGAAATGACCAGCTCGCTGAAAAAACTTGAAAAGTTGGGGGTTTTGAAAACAGTGCTGCCGAATTGCTGCGGTTGCTGTTGGCGCCAGTCGTAAACCAGCCAGCCCTTGGTGACAAAAGAGCCATAGAGATCATAAAAATAATCGCCTTCGATTTCGGTACCTACGTAGCGCTGGTAGAAATCGCGGGCATAATTGGTGTATTCCCACTGTTTCCACTGGTAAAATTCGTAGAGCTCTTGCGGCACGTACCAGCGCCGCACGGCCGGATCCAGCGCGCCGAAAAGCACGCCGGGACCGCGCGGCTCGAAGGAAACCTCACCACCGCCGCGCGTCTGCCCCAGCCTGGAGCCATAATCTACTCCCTGTGCCGCCCCCTCCCAAGGCGCGACGGTGAATAATACCAGGAACAAGAATATACATTTTCCAAACTTCATTGTCTCTCTGGTCACAATGCATCCCTCCCAGTGGTTGGCAACTATATCCGGTCTTTAATATGCCAGGGCTACGACGCTGCTGCGCCGCAACGTGCCGCTGTCGGTATCCACTTCTACCTGAACTACGTACAGTCCTGGTGGTAACAATGTTCCTCCGTCCCCGGTGCCGTCCCACCCCATCAGGTGCCGCCCGCTGGGGCTCATTCCCTGCGGCAACGCCGCTACCCGATTCCCGGCCATATCGTATACTTTTACGGCGACGGGCACATCTTGAGTCAGATAGAGCAGATCGTAACTAATGGTCGTGCGGTCGTTCACTCCATCGCCATTGGGCGTGAAAGGGTTGGGCGCTACAGCGACGCGGTGCAATAAATCCTGCCCTCCCAGAGGTACGCGTACCCCCAGCCGGTTGCGCCGCACCTCGTCTTCTTCCGCCAAGCCAACTACTTCCTGTGGCAAGGCGGCATCGCGCGTGCTGTCCCGCAAACGACCGGAGAACACCGTCTCGTAACGCAAAACCGAGGTATCAAAGAGAATCTGAATTTCGCCGCTGCCGCTGAATTCCTCCAAGGTCACGCTCAAACCGTCGTCTCGGGGCGTGCGGATAAATGGGGTTGCTTCGCCGTCAATGAATACGTCGCGCACCCGACGCACTGGGGCGGGCGTGTCAATTTCTATCTGATCAAAACCGAGGGCATTGGTCACTTCGATGGTATAGGCAAAGGTCGTATCCAACCCCAGCGCTACTTCGCGGGGCACTATACTGCCGACGACGGCGTCGGCCAGGGCTGGGCGGGTCAATGCAAAACTGAGAGAATCCACCGCCAGGGCGTCCTCTAGACCATCGCTCTGAAAATCCAGTCTGAACTGCAAGTAACGCCGCGGACTGGGCGATACGATTTGTGCCCCGCTGACCTGATAGGGCGCCGACCAATTGCTCCAGCCCTCCGGTTCCTCGTCTGGCGAAGCATTGTTGCCGCTGCGCGTGCGCACGATAAAACGCGATTTTTCCGCGTTTCCTACCGCCTCGGTGGCCCATTCCAGGCGTCCCCATATAGCCCGCTGTTCCAGATCGATAGGTTGCGAAAGAAACTGGGCTTCGGGCACAAAACCGCGGCCAAAGAACTGGATCTCATCTATTTCCCAATTAAAGCGCTGGGTCGACTCTATCCTTAGGTAACGCACGTATTGCAGGGGGAAACGCACATCGACCGTGTCCCGGTTGTTGCTGCCTTCCTGGGCCACGGGAATGAAAAGCTCCTTATTGGGCAGCTTGGCATCCGAGGCCTCGATGGATTCGGCGCCCAAAATCCCGTCGTTGAGGGAGAGCACATACCCCTTCATGAATTGATCTTTGAATTCGGGGCGGGGGAAAAATCGAATAGTGTTAATTCCGAAGCGAGCGCCCAGATCGAGTATAAGCAACACGCCGACGGCCAATACGTTCTTAACTTCAAAGGCCGTCTGATTATCGCCGTCCACCATGCTGTCCAGGCCCTGCTGCACCGCATCCCGATTCAGACGCAATACCGCTTGGGCGTTGGGCGAGGTCACGCGGCCACCCCGTTCGAGCATGCCCAGGGCAATATTGGCCCCTTCTTCCACTTCGCGGGACAGAATCCCTCCCGGTCGCGCCGCAAAATCGATCAGCGGTGCGGTGCCAGTGGCTTCCTCCCAGCTGAGTCCGAAACGCGAATCGCTGCCGCCGATGACAAAGACCTCGGCGGCCCTCCCTTTGGATAACATTGCCAAACTGCAAATCAAGAAAAGCACCGGGTGCCAGATCCGCCTATGTGCAAAGAATCCGCTCATTTTCACTCTGCTCGCCTGGTGAGAAATGCCTTGTGTTAGGCCGAATAAATAAAAAACCGTCGCACCGGATGAATGATCCGGCGCGACGGCCATAAAAACTTTCAGGCAATCATAGGTCCATCTCGATAACCGAAACTACTCGGCAAAGGTGGACTTGATCCGCCCCCAACTCTCCGACGAAACAGCCGTCATCTGCCCACCCCAGTCGATGTCGGGATCGATAGGAGCAAGCAAGAAGTCAGAAAGCAAGTCGCCCTGAAAATAGCTGTCGGTAGCGCCACTCAGGGTCCAGTATCCTTCGTAACCGCCAACATCAAGATCGTCGTCGTCAATAATGGTAAAATGGAAACCAACGACGTCGCCTTCCACTAGCGTGTGAATGGTGCTGGTCTCGGCGCTGGCCCAATCGAGATCGTCCCAACCGGTCAGCATGTACTCGGCCCGGAAGAAACCTTCACCGCTATTGTCATCCACCGTCTGAGTCGAGGCGATTTCGCCCCACGGTGGCGAGTAGTGCCACTGGGCTTTGTGCCAGGCGTTGAGCCCAGGACCACCCTGGTTGAAACCGTAGTTCTGCGCTTGGGCGCCGTGTAGGCGCTCCTTGGTCTCCTGATCCTCAAT
>Ga0209501_10006568_pt1 | contig 10401 bp, 9 predicted proteins | sample ArcticOcean_MG_C_4_FD_187434 | JGI IMG/M metagenome (GOLD analysis project Ga0209501, IMG submission 187434) | Marine microbial communities from western Arctic Ocean - ArcticOcean_MG_CB4_134 (SPAdes) (version 2) | ecosystem: Environmental > Aquatic > Marine > Oceanic | place: Arctic Ocean...
GCTCTTGACAGAAAAATTGGAGGTCCAATTAAACCTGCTAGTGCATATTTAATGAAACATCCAATAGAACAAACTTCTGATGTTCAAGCAAAGGCTGATTGTGAAAAGTTTGTTGCAAATGAATAATTATTGAAAATTATTCCTATCTTCTATCCTTTGATTTCTAATTGTTTCATAATTTGAAAATCTGATATTTACTGATTCTTCATGTTCTCCCTTTAGTTCTGTTACTTTGGCCTTGACTATTTTTCCTTCTTTTGTCATCTCTACTATGATACTACTTCCTCCAAATTTGGCATCTTCAACATTTGGGGCAATAATGGGGATTCTATTTTCTCGAGATCTTACTTGAACATACATTTTCCAGGCTCCATTCCTTCTTTTACAATTCTACTTGGGGAAAATAGAATTTGTGCTCCTTTTTTAGTTAACATGTCTGCTACGCCTGGAAAAACTATGTCATAACATATCATTATTCCAAATTTACATGACGTATTGAAAATTTTGGCTTCAGTTCCTGCGTTAACTGTCTCTTTTTCGTAGTCATACGGATGAATTTTTCCTTGTTTTCCAATGATTTCTCCTTCTGGTCATATGATCGGTGAATTAATTGATACTTTATTTTCATTTTTTTCATAAAATGCACCTGGTATTATCGTCATCAAATAATTTTTTGCAATTTTTTTAAATTCAAAAAATTCTTGATCATAATTTTTAATCTGATTATTTGGAAGCCATTGTTCTAGCAGACACACAATTTCTGTTTCTACTTTGCCTAGTCTTTCTAATAATTTTGAGATATTTTCAATCACTTCCTTGTTATTTTCATAAGATCTTGTTTGAATTAATCCTACCTTTGTCATATATTTTAATTATATTCTTAGTAATTATATTTAGGCTCATTTTAATCTCATATTTTTTTACAAGTAATTTCATAATTACCTCCACTACGAAAAATTTCATAATGTAACAAGAAAAATTAATCAATAGAGTCAACAAAAATTGTTAAGCATCGATTATCCTATCTAATTAAAGATGATCTCTATTGGTACATGTAAAAAAAGTAGAGATCTTTGGATTCAAATCTTTTGGATTTAAAAATACCACTGTTCAGTTTGAACCTGGTCTTGTATCGATCTCTGGTCCAAATGGTTCTGGAAAGAGTAACATTTTAGATGCAATAATTTTTGCAATGGGTGAAAATAAACCAAAAGTAATGCGAGTTGATAAACTCCGATCTTTAATTCATGATATTGAGGGTGCACGTCATGGACCTAAAATGGCAAGATCCAGTGTACATTTTGATAATTCTGATAGAAAAATTCCAGTTGACAGTGACGTGGTTGAGATCACTAGAGAATTGGATGAAAATGGTGAAAATACTTACTATCTAAACAAAAAGAAAACTCAACGAAGCCATATTCTTGATTTACTTGACATGGCAAATGCTGGTTTAGGCCAACTCAATGCAGTCCAACAGGGAACTGTTACTAGAATCTCTGAATTTACATCTGAAGAAAAAAGAAAAACAATTGAAGATTTAATTGGATTGTCTTATTTTGATGATAAGAAATCTGAATCAATTAAACAACTTGATGAAGCAGATAGACGACTTGAAATTGCACTTGCCAAAATGGGTGAAATTAAGAAACGAATTGATGAATTAGAAGAAGAAAGAAATCAAAAATTACGTCATGATATTTTGGAACGTGAACTAAATCGATACAAATCTATTGCAGCTGCTAATAAAATGAAGATAATTTTTGCTAAAAAATCTGCTAAAGAGGGAACATTAGGTGATTTGAATGAACAAATAACATCCTTGGGTGGTACTAGAACTATTTTAAGAGAAGAAATTGGAGTTTTAGAATCTGAAAAATCAATATTGATGAATGCTGCAGATGATTTTACTCAAGCTAAGGCTACACTTGATACTGAAATTAGTTTTGCAATGGAAAAATATGAAATTGATAATACTGCTATCTCTGCATCAAAGAAAAGACTTGATCAAATTAATACTCGTTTACCCCAAATAAACATTGAATTACAAGAAATTAACACTGCTAGAAATGACATAGATACTCAAATTCAAAAAATTAAAAATTCTATAGAACATACTAATGAACAAAAAAATAAAATTAATTATGATTTAGAATTAATTGATTCAGAACGAAATAAAATCCTTACAGAACAATCAGAAGTAGCTACAAAAAAATCTGAAGTTGATAATAAAATTAAAATTCTTACTACTCAATTAAATAATGTTAAATTAAAACTTTCTAAAGTTCAAAATGAAAAAGATGAATCCACATTAAAAATAAAATCTAATTCAGAAAAATTTATTAAATTAGAAAAAGATATAGTGGAATTAATTAGTTTAGAATCTAAATTATCTTCTTTAACTAATAATCATAGTACTACAATTTCTGAATTAAAATTAAGAATTTTAAAATTAAAAACAAGAAAATTAAAAATAGTTCATGATATGGATGAATTGGGATTTATTTTAGAAAAATCTGACAAGGCTGCAAATCAATATGAGTCAAAGATTAAAACTGTCAAATGTTTCATGCATGAAGATTATACAGTTGCAAAATTAAAAGATGATGCTCAGGAATTAGGTATTGATGGATTAGTTTATGAAATGATTTCCTGGGATAAAAAATATGAGCGTTCAGTTCTTGCAGTTAGTTCTGATTGGATAAAAGCACTGGTTGTAAAAGATTTTGCAACTTTACTTGAAATTGCTGAAGTTGCTAGAAATAAAAAACTTCCAAAATTAAAAATTATACCTCTGGATACTATTCCAAAATTCAAACTTACTTTACCAAAGGAACCTGGAGTAATTGGTGTTTTATCTAATTTTGTAAAATCTGATGATGCTTATTCTGCACTCAAAACCTTTCTTTTTGGAAATATTATTCTGACTGAAACTCATGAATCTGCCTATAATTTGTCGCAATTAGGTTACAAATCTGTGACTTTGGATGGTGAATATTTTGAAGCCAAAGGTGGTACTGTTGTAATTGATATTAACTCAAAAATTTCTAAACTTACAAAATTAATCTCACTGAGTAGTGATATTGATGGATTAATTCAATCTATTAGTTTGATAAAAAAATACATGTTAAAGAAAAAATATTCATTAAAAAAATTAGATGATTCTATTCAATCATATTCTGAAAGACTTTCCCTTTCTGAAAATGCTTTAATTTCTGTATCTGAAAATCATTCTAATCTTAAGTCTAGGATTAATTCTGCTAAAAATATGAGAGAACAATTGACAAAAAGAATTTTTAATTTAACTTCAAGAAATAATATAATTACATCTGAAATATCTACTAATGAGTCTCATCATGAATCATTACTTGATCGTATTGCTATTGTTGACCAAAATTATGCTAGTGGAGAACAAACTAGAATTGCAAGTGAATTATCAAAAATTAATATTAAAAAATCTAATATCGAAAAATTATACACAACAATTATGAATGAATATCGTGATAAATCTTCACAATTAACTACTATGCAAACTCAAGATAATCGTGAAAAATCTCAAACAAGTAGATTAAATGATGAAGAGCATTCATTGCATTCAGAATTTGAACAAATTGAAATAAAAATAAATGATTTAGAAAAACAAAAAGATCCTAAAAGAGAAATTTTAGAAAAATTGAGAGAAAAAGAACAGGATTTAATTTCTACCTCTGGTTCCTCAATTGGAGAAGTTAAAGAGATTGATGATAAACTTAAAACTTTAACAGAAAAAGATAGAGAACATACTAAACAAATTAATAATTTTGAACGCCAATCTGATTCATTAACTCGTGATTTACATGATTTAGTTGAAAATGAATTAAAACTGCAACAAATTCTTTCTGCATTTGGATTTGACAAAGATATGGAAACATTTGATGTTGAAACAATTGTTCATGGTTTAACTTCTGAATTATCCTTACTTAATGCATTAAATGCAAAAGCTCCTGAAACATATCTTGAAGTTTCATATGGTTATAGATCAATGTCTACTAGAAAGAATTCTTTGGAGGAAGAAAGAAATTCAATTGTTAAATTTATTGAAGATATTGAAAAGGATAAACGGCAAACATTCTTAGATGCATTTGATAAAGTCGATAAAGAAATTGGATTAATTTTTAATAAAATGACTGGTGGTAATGCTTGGTTAGAATTACAAAATGAGGATGATATTTTTAATTCTGGAATTTCATATTTAATTCAATTTCCTAATAAACCTAAAAGAGAATCTACATCAATTAGTGGAGGTGAAAAAACACTTGCAGCAATTGTATTTGTACTTGCATTACAAAAACTCAAACCATCTCCATTCTATTTGTTTGATGAAGTTGATGCACATCTTGATGCACCCAATGCTGAAAGACTTTCAATAATTTTAGAAGAGAGATCTAAAGAAAGTCAATTTATTATGGTTTCTTTAAAAGACTCTGTAATTCAAAAAGCAAAATTAATCTATGGTGTTTTCCCTAAAAATGGTGTTTCAAATGTTGTAATCTATAAGGACAAACGTATGCCATCCGTTAAAACTACTTAGTTTAACTTAACATAACAAGCTGAAAAATGTTTGTTTCCTACTTCTTCTAAATTTGGTTCTATTTCACATTGTTCAATCACATATGGACATCTGAATTTAAACCTGCATCCCTTCGAGTCATTTTTTTGTGATATTTTTTTAATTCGTATTTTTCTTTCTTTGTATATGTTATCTGGATCTGGTTCTGAAATTGCATCAATCAATGCTTGTGTGTAGGGATGTTTTGGGGTATCTAATACTTGATTAATTGGACCTGTTTCTACAATCCTACCTAGATACAAAATTGCAATTCTTTGACCAAAATATTTTGCAGTTGCTAAATCATGCGTGATGTAGATAAATGAAATGTCATTTTTTTTTTGTAATTCTTTCATTAATTCTAATATTTCTGCTCTAATTGATACATCTAACATTGAGACTGGTTCATCTGCCAAGATTATTTTTGGTTTTAATGCCAATGCCCTAGCTAATGCTACTCTTTGTCTTTGTCCTCCTGATAACATGTGTGGATATTTTTTAATAATTTCTTCAACAGGTTCGAGTTTGACTTCTTTTAGAACTTCTAATACTCTTCTATTCCTTTCTTCTTTATTTCCTACATTGTGGATTTCAAGTGGTTCTAAAATAATATCTTTAATTTTCATTCTTGGATTTATTGAATCATAAGGATCCTGGTGAATCATTTGACAATTCATTCTAATTTTTTCCAAATTTTTCTTTTGATTATCTATTTCTTGATCTTCAAAAATAATTTTTCCTGCATCTGCTTGTATTGATTTAAGAATTAATTTCGCAATTGTTGTTTTTCCTGAACCTGATTCTCCTGCTAATACAAATACCTCTCCTTTTTTAATTGAAAATGAAACATCATCTGTTGCCTTAACAATGGATGATTCTGAACTAAAAATTTTCTTTTTTATATAATATTTTTTTAAATGCTCAACTTTTAATATCTCTGTCAATATTAATCAATTATTTATCAAGTATATCAAGAAATATATTCCATGTGTAAAAATCATGATAAGAATTTTATGTTAAATAAATATTGAATTAATAATTGAGTAATTTTACACAAAAAAAAATTGATTACAAGCAATATGTGGTAGATTCACAACTCCGTTATTTTAAACCTCACGCTACTAAAATTGAAAAATCTTTTGCAGAAGAAATATATTTTAGTTTAACTCAAAATTCTAAATTTATTAATCCCAAATTTTTTTATGATAAAAAAGGGTCTGAATTATTTGAATCAATTTGCCTGCTTTCTGAATATTATCCTACTAGAACTGAACTTAGTATTTTAAAAAAATTAGACCATGATTTATCCTCCCATCTTGATAAAAATATCAATTTAGTTGAACTTGGAAGTGGTGCTTCTGTAAAAACTAGATTAATTCTTGATATTTTTACAAAATTACAGCCTAAAACTGAGTATTTCCCTATAGATATATCTGAAATTCTTACTGAAAGTTCTGAACAATTGTTAAAAGACTATGATACCTTGCATATCACTGGCATTATTGATACCTATGAGGGTGGTTTAGAATTTCTGAAAAGTTATGATGATAAAAAAAATCTAATTCTTTTTCTTGGTTCTAGTTTTGGTAATTTTACTCCTGATGATGGAAAATTATTTTTAGAAAAAATATTCTCCACTATGAAATCCGGTGATCTATTTCTGATTGGTTTAGATTTAGTTAAGGATAAAAATATTTTAGAGTCTGCTTATAATGATTTAGAAGGTATCACTGCAAAATTCAATCTTAATGTTTTATCTAGAATTAATGATGAGCTTGATGCTGATTTTGTTATTAATAATTTTTCACATTATTCAATATATAATGAAAATGATCAACGAATTGAAATGAATTTGAAATCACTAGTATCTCAATCTGTAATAATTGGAAAATCTAATTTATCTTTAAATTTAGATAAGGGTGAATTGATTCATACTGAGTATTCTCATAAGTATCATGTATCTCAAATTAAAAAACTCTTGAGTGACGTTGGATTTGAATTTAAAAATATGTGGTTAGATGACGAAAAATATTTTTCATTAACTTTGGTTTCAAAAAATTAAATATTCTCTACACATCTAAATCCTGAAAATAACCATCTTTCATCTAATCTAAAAAAATTTCTATAACTTCCCCTGATTGATATTTTTGGAGTTCCAAATGATCCTCCTCTCAACACTTTTTGATTTGTAAACCACTTATCGTTGTATTCATCAAATCCTGATTTGAACCCTGGATATCCTACAAACTCTGAAGAAGTCCATTCCCATACATCCCCAATCATTTGCTGACATCCTGATGAACTGCTTCCGTTTGGATATGTGCCTATTTCTGCACATCCCCACTGATATGATTCTAGTAAATTGCATTTCTCATCTGTTGGATGTTCATTTCCCCATGGGAATATTGTCTTTTGTTGTTTTTCTTCATCCCAACAAGATGCTTTTTCCCATTCTCCTTCTGTTGGTAATCTTTTTCCGGCCCATTTGCAATATGCATCAGCTTCATAGTAACTTACATGACATACTGGTTCATTTGGATTAATTTTTCTAATTCCTAAAAAGTCTCTTACATACCATTTATCATTAATTTTTTCCCAATACATCGGTGAATTCCATTTATTTGATTTGACTTTTTCCCATCCATCTGATAGCCAATGTTTGTAAGTTTTATATCCGCCATCATTCATAAATTCTAAATACTCTTGATTGGTAATTGGGAAAATTCCTATTTTAAAATTTTCAAGATACGTTTTATGTTCTGGTAATTCAATATCATAACAATAATTTGTTCCGTTATACCCCATAGTGTATAATCCTCCTTTGATCTCTACAAAGTCTTTTTGTTTTTCTTGTTGTTTTTTAATTATATTTTTTTTTACTGGTAAATATTGTTCTGCAAGAAGATGTTGTAAATCATACACCAGTAATTCTTGATGTTGACATTCATGATGAAATCCAGTCATAATTAATTTTTTTTCATCCACACTTAATTCTCGGGATTGGATAAATTTTTCTACTTTTTGATTTATCGTATTGAAATATTGAAAAATTTCCTCAATAGTTGGTCTGGATGTAATTCCTCTTAATGATTTATCATGTGGAACTCCAAATTGTTGATAATAGGAATTAAGATATTCTGAAAATTCTTTTGAATGGAATTCATAATTTTCATCTAATTTACTCATTATTGCTTCATAAATCCAACTAACATGACCAATGTGCCATTTAGGTGGACTCATGTATGATGCAGTCTGAACTATAAAATCATCTTTTTCTAAATTTTTTACTAATTCTAATGTTCTACTCCTAGTTTCTTTAAATTGTTCTAGTAACAAACCCTTTTTTTGCAATTCTAGATTAACTGTCATAATTGAAAAATATTTTTTTTATATTATTATGTTGCGGCTAAATTGTCACTAGTATCCTCTTGCAAATATTGGGATTGATACACTTTGTTCTTTACAGTAAATGCATTCTTTACTGCTATTTTTACTGTTAAATGGTATGACTCTAATTTCTGCACCCGTTTCTTCTTTGATTTTCTCTTCACATTCTAATTTTCCACACCATGGAGAATTGAAAAATCCTCCCTTCTCAATCTTGGATTTAAAATCTGAATAATCTGAAATATTTAGAATGTTATTTTTAGCCTGTTTTTTGGCTTTTTTTAACATTTCTATTTGAATTTCATCTAAAATTATTGGTATTTTTTCAATTTCAGTAAAACTCAAATTTATTTTTTCTAGATTGTATCTTTTTGCAACAACTATGTTTTGATTCTCTATGTCCTTAGGTCCTATTTCTATTCGTAAAGGAACTCCTTTTAATTCCCAGTCATTAAATTTGTATCCTGGTGATAATCCTTCTCTATCATCAACATGAATTCTGATATCTTTTGATTCTAATTCATTTTGAATCTCCTCCACTTTGGATAATACAATGTTTTTGGCCTCATCATTTTTATAAATTGGTACAATTACTACTTGCATTGGAGCTACTTTTGGTGGTAACACCAAACCTTTGTCATCCCCGTGAACCATGATCATTGCACCAATTAATCTCCAAGAAACTCCCCATGATGTTTGCCATGCAAAATGTTCTATGTTATCTTTATCTGCAAATTTGACTTCAAATGGTTTTGAAAAATTTTGTCCTAAGAAATGTGATGTTCCCATTTGTAGTGCCTTACCATCTGGCATAATTGATTCCATCGTAGTTGTATATTCTGCTCCTACAAATTTTTCTTTTTCACTTTTCTTTCCTGTTGTAACTGGTATAGCTAATTCTTCTTGAACTGTATTTTTGTAAATATCTAAAATCTTCATTACTTCTTTTTCAGCTTCCTCTTTTGTTGAATGTACTGTATGTCCTTCTTGCCATAAGAATTCTGATGTTCTAAGAAATGGTTTTGTTGCTTTAATTTCAGCTCTTAATGCTGTATTCCAAAAATTAATTTTTAATGGTAAGTCTCTCCAACTTTGAATCCATTTTGAATATAGTGTATATGCTAATGTTTCTGAAGTTGGGCGTAATGCTAATCTGTCTCCTATTTTATTTGTTCCTGAATGAGTTACCCAAAACACTTCTGGATTAAATCCTGCAAAATGCTTCTGTTCTTTTCCTAATAATGATTCTGGAATTAATATTGGTAAAAATCCATTTCTAATTCCATTATGTGCAAATTTTTTATCAAATGTACTTCTTAATGACTCCCAAATTGAATATCCGTCTGGTCTAAGTACGATTAATCCTTTAACTGGAGCATAATCTGCAAGTTTTGCTTTTAGTACTACTTGCGTATACCACTCACTAAAATTATCTTTTTTTCCAACTGTAATTCCTACGTCTTGTTTACCCAACCTAGTTTAAAGAGAATTAATTTAACTAATGAGCTTTTCGTGATATCTTGTGATTTTTTTATTTAATTGGTTCGCCTTTGCATAAAACTTCACCCATCACTCTACTCTGAAAATTTGGGCATATGAAACATTGTACAAATTGAATATCCTCTTTTAAAACAGGACATTCTACATATTCTTGTTTCATTCTTTTAAGCATTTTTGGACTGACTCCTTTGAGTTTTAATTTGCCTTTAGCATCCATCATCCCTGAAGATTTTAACTCTTCCTTTAACGCATCTGGAAATTTTACTTTGTCTTCAGTCGTTAAGATTTTAACGTCATATTTTCGTTCGAGTTCGTCTACCATAATATTACATATCTGTCCCGTGATTTATTATTAGTGTTTTTGGATTATTTTTTTAAACTTTAATACCATGAATGAAAAAATGATTTAAATCTAAAACTATGTAGACACTACTTTAATATTATTAGAAATTTTTTCTCAAATTAGAAATCTATTGTTAGTAATATTTGATGTTGAAGGCGTTTTGTTAGATGAAGAATATCTTCCAATTCTTGCAGAAAAATTAAACAAAGAAGATGAAATTTGGGAAATCACAAAACAAGGCATTCAAGGAAAAATTAACTGGGAAGATGGACTAAGAACTAGAGTTGCTGCTCTAAAAGGTTTAGATGAAAAAATATGCCAGGAAGTTGCAGATAATTTACCTATTATGACTGGTGCCAAAGAAGCTTGTAGAATTTTAAAAGCATCTGGTTGGAAAATTATGGCTATTTCTGGTGGATTCACATTAATGATGGATAGATTACAAAAAGAATTAGGCTTAGATTATGTATATTGTAATGATTTAATTTTTAATAATGGTAAATTGGATGGTGTTAAAATTAATGTTGATTCTGATAAATCAAAACCTGCAAAAATTAAAATTGCTGAATGGGGTGAAAAGAAG
>Ga0209501_10006569_pt1 | contig 10400 bp, 7 predicted proteins | sample ArcticOcean_MG_C_4_FD_187434 | JGI IMG/M metagenome (GOLD analysis project Ga0209501, IMG submission 187434) | Marine microbial communities from western Arctic Ocean - ArcticOcean_MG_CB4_134 (SPAdes) (version 2) | ecosystem: Environmental > Aquatic > Marine > Oceanic | place: Arctic Ocean...
GAGGTTCAAGGGGAAATTGGGGATTTATTGCAGGGCGACTGCAGGTGGTCCCTGGTTGGTCACATCTGGAGCTGAGACGATGAGGGCGGAGAAACTCGGGTTCGAGAGCGCACCGGCCAGGTGGTCCGGGAAGGTGGCTGATATGGCCGACACCTGGCTGGGACCGAGTTCCTCGCGACCGGCAGGGTGGTCTGATCTGCACGACGACGTGAGGTCTTACGTCCGCGTGAAGTCTGGAAAATACTGGACGGGATTTCCTGTGGCGAGCCTGGGACGAAACCGGATACAGGTGGAGCGATTCCCATTGCAGTCAGCAAAGCAATTTGAACTGTTGGAAGCGAGGTACATTGAGGGCTGATCGAGAAGGCTGGACTCGTGAATTCGGAGGAAGGGTGTGTCCCCAGAGTTCGAGCGTGGTCGAGCGTTCAGGATTGGGATGTCTGTTCGGAGTTGGGTGGATCTCGATAAATTAGAACAAGCCGAGTGTTATACTCTCCCGTCGTTCGTACAACCGAGATACAGAGTAAATCTGGAAGTTGTAGAACATTAATTCAACGGAGGAATTGAAATGAGTCTGGACATCGAGAAGTGGATTCGTTCTCCCAAGATCGACGTGCACTGTCACGTTTGGAATCTGGGGAACGAAGCCGATGAGGTGACGTCCGCCGAACAGTTGATCAAGGCCGGGCAGATGCTGGGCATTACGGAGTACTGGTGCTCCTCGCCGATTACCGGTGGGCGTATTGTGTCCATCGAGGAGGTACAGGCGGAGAATGATGCTGTTCTGCGAGCGATGAAGAAGTTTCCCGATGAGATTCGCGGTATGTGTTATGTGATTCCAGGACAGTATCAGGAGGCGCTGGATGAAGTAAACCGGTGTCTTGATGCGGGGATGATCGGTGTGAAGGTCTACAATCAGTACAGAATTAGCGATCCTGCGTGCTTCCCGGTGATCGAGCTTTCGATTGACCGAAAAATTCCGATTCTGGAGCACGCCGGATTTCTGGAGGCGCCGGAGCATCTCAGCGGTCAGCCCTTGATCTCCAACGGGAGCCATTTCGCGTTGGCCAACAGAGAATACCCCGAGGCGGTGCTGATTCATGCCCACATCGGTGGCGGAGGAGACTGGGAGCAGACCATTCGCTGGATGAGAGGCACTTCTCCAAATCTGGTTTGCGATGTGAGTGGCTCGAATCTCGACGATGGACAGATTGAATTTGCCGTATCTGAAATGGGTGCGGACAGGGTTCTGTTCGGGTCGGATGGGACAATGACAGGGAGTGTTGGAAAAGTGATCGATGCGACTTTGACGGATGAGGAGAAGGAACTGATTTTCTGGGGGAACGCGGAGCGCATTCTCGCCGCTCAGGGCGCGAAGCCCACGCGACCGAGAGAGGGGGTGGCGGCATGAAGTATTTCGACGTTAATGCCTGGCTTGGTGAGTGGCCATTCAGATCTTTGAGAGACAATACACCAGAAGCTTTGATTGCACGTCTTGAACGGGCAGGAATCCACAACGCAGCTGTTTCACAGATCGAGGGGATGTTCCACAGGCATCCTCAGCCGGCCAATGAGAAGCTTGCCGCATCCGTGGCCTCACACCTGGATCGATTGGTGCCGATCGCGACCATCAATCCCCGTTTCCCGATGTGGGAGGTGGACCTGGCAAAATGCCAGGAAGACCTGGGGATGAAGGGTGTCAGGATGTTCCCCCAGTATCACGACTACGCGGTGGACGGTTCAGAAGGGAGAAGACTGATCGGGGCCTGCCGGGAGCGTGGTCTGCCTGTCTTTATCCCACACCGTGTCGAAGACGTGAGGCAGCGCAACTGGATGGATCCAGGACGCGTCGTGGATCTCAATCAGGTGGCCAATGTGATCTCCTCTGAACCTGAGGCGACGATTGTGATTCCAAACGCGAGGTCACTGGCAGGTTCACCGGTTTGGACACGTAAGGATATTCGGGATGGTTTGTGGTATTTCGATTTGTCACTGGCTGAAGTGCACTATGTTCTGCATCGCAGTGTGGACCGGATGACGGATCTCGCGGAGTTCATCGAGCAGGGCGGGGAACAGCACCTTGTTTTCGGTACTCACACACCGTTTTCCTACCCTTCGGCTGCACGTGTCAAGAGCGCTGTGTTGCCGGTGAGTTCGGAGGTGTTGGAAGACATCTGCTACAAGACGGCAGCGAAACTGCTTGGTTTGGAAGTGGCGGCTTAACGCGAATCAGGAGATTGGTAAATGGTAATCCGTGAGATGACAACGACTCTGGACGGCGCTTTGATTCCGGATATGGAAACAGAGATGAGCCGCAGATATCTGAAAATCGCGCAGAAATGGTTTCCCACAGCCCTGAGTTATTTTGAGGACTGGCCGGAGAGGCCTGGCTGTGGACACTTTTTTGGCGGTGTTCACTGGTACGGGATCGAAACGGCTACACCGCTTCACGCACTTGCGGTTGTGAGTACCTCGCCTGAATACGACGAGAATACCACAGGTCTGTCCATTGGAAATCTCAGAGAGATCGTCATCAAAGCCATTCGCTATCTCTGCTTTACGCACGACACAGGTCCCGAGGAATGTGTTCGTCCGGACAAGGGCCTTGGCATGCCGAGGAGTTGGGGGACGAAGTGGGGAGAGCGAGGACACGGATATTTTCCCGAGAGTCAGTGCGGCCCGACCATCGCGAACATGACAAAGGCTGCACTGATCCTCAAACCCTATGTGGACGATGAAACCTGGTTGATGCTCGCGACCATTTGCCTGGATTATCTGGATCGATTTGGAGAGATGGCGCCCAGAAGCGGAATCTACGCGGATACACAGATGGAGGAGAACGCGTGGACCGCACAGGGCCTTGTAGCCTGCTATCTCTTCTTGTCCGAACACGACATGGCGGGTCAGTGGGAGGACCAAGCAAAGAAGTGGATGTATTCGGCGTGCGCTTCACCTCAGGACCGGTTCAACCAGGGCGAAATGGAGTCGGGAGAGACCATTTCCAAACTGACAGGGAAGATCTTTACCACTCTGCCAGACTATATGGCCGAGAACCACGGCATGGTTCATCCAGGGTACACGGCGTCCGGCGTGGCTTCCGTTGGAAGCCTGGGAATATTGTACAGGATGTACGGGCGAACCGAGCCACCCCACGCCTATTGGAATCGGCAGGAGGTGTACGATGTCATAAAGCGGCTGACCGATTTCACGGGGTCGCCAATGCCGTCTCAGGGGATGGATCGGTTATACCTTGCCGAGCAGCACGCCCTTCACGCAGTAGCACACCTATTGCTCAAGGATCCGGATGCGGGATTTTTCGAGCGGGCGGCGCTGGATATTCGTGAAAAGACACAAGAGAGCAACAAGGGTCGGTTGATCGATCCGGAGATCGCCGCAAAGTGTCACGAGATGGAGGATCCGATGGAGATCAAGGAATCGGAGATGATCGCGGCGATCGTGAAACCCTATCTCCTTCACCGGATGATGGACGGGGAGGCACCGGTACCGACCGAGAGGCAGGAGATCGAAAAAAAGTTCAATGGCGTGAAGCTGTTTCCACACGCTGGCTTTGTTTTTCATCGTCACAACCGGGGACAGACGTCTTTCGCCTGGCGGAACTACTTTACTGCACTGCCCTGGACCCGGGAAGGCATTCATACCATCGGACCGAGTCGGTGGAGTATGCTGGCAAAGGTGCAGGTGAGGGACAGGCCGGAGAGTCACAATCTTGTCACGCTGAGAGTCAATGAGAAGGATGATGGTTTCTGCGCGCTAATGGAAACTCGCCGGTCGCAGGATTCGATTCGCCAGCGGGTGCTCTTCGCGTCCCTGCCGGATGGTCGTATTCTGTCGAATGAGAGAATTCATGCATTGGAAGACTGTTATGTCGAAAGCGCCGAGCAGGGTTTCCTGAGGATTATGAACGAACACTTTCCGTTAGTCGAAGGGAATTGCAACGGCCAGCGCTCCTTTTATCACCCTGAGGGATGCGAGGTCTTCAAGGGATTTCCGAGTACCGACCCGTCGGAGGACGTGGTGTTTGGTCTGGATCATCCTGGCTGGATCAATGTCGACGATCGAATAGGTATCGTGTTTCGCGGCACAGGTGCGACGCGTTATGTGAACCGACACTATTTTCCTCCCTTCAGCTTTCGAGCTGTAGCGGATGACCTTCATTTGAGTATTTCTGATGAGGGACAGTCGTTTAGAACAGGCGATCTGATCTGTGCATTGTCGACGTTGATCACGCCCGAGCAGTCGAGTGAGGATACGCCTGTCGAAACGCTGGTGATTGCCGAGTCTGCTGAAGAGACGGTCTGCATGATCGCTGATGGATACCTTTGTGCGGGAAATTTCTCGAAAGGACGGACGCTGTGTTCTTTCGAAGCTGATTTCAATGGGTCAATTCCCATTTTTACGGGTGTTGCACGGGTCAACCGCCACAGTGCCGAATATGTGGTTCCTCTCGAGTCCGGAGAAGGTGTTTATCTACCTGAACTGTTGGCGGTGGAGCCGGATGGAGAAGTAACGGTCGAGTCAACACCCGGAGGTCGGACGTTCATGTCGAATGAAGAGCAGCACGCAGTGCGTGTTCAGGTTCATTCCGACGGCAGGTCAGAAGAACGAGTGATCGAAGCAGGTGGTGTGATTGTAATCAGGGGTTGAGCGGCCTTTCTCGAGTGGGAGCTGAATGCGAATTGCAATTTGTGGTATCCGTCATGAGACCAATACATTCTCTGGCCTGAGGGCTGCACTGAGCGATTTCAGGGTGGCTCGAGGAGATGAGATACTTGGAGATGGGCCGTGGGATGTGTTCGAGGACGTGGAGTGGGCGCCAATTCTGGTCGCGAACGCGATGCCACACGGTCTGGTTTTGCAGGATGCCTTCGAGTCTCTGGCAGCCGAAATCGAAGTGGGTCTGCAGCAGGTTGCTCCTCTCGATGCCGTCTATCTCGATCTGCATGGGGCGATGGTTGTAGAGTCAGTGGGAGACGGTGAGCGGGAGCTGGTGATGCGTGTGCGGAAGCTTGTTGGGAAGGAGATTCCCATAGCCGCCAGTCTGGATCTTCATGGGAATCTTGCGCCTGAGGTGATCGAGCAGACGCAGATTCTGACCGCCCTGAGAACTGCACCTCATATAGATCGGGAAGAGACCCGGTTACGTGCGGTGAGACTTCTGGTAAGGTCGTTGCGCGAGGGGCTGCGTCCCAAGAATAACCTGGTGCGATTGCCGATGCTGCTTCCGGGCGAACACGCCGCAACCGGAGTTGAGCCTGCCCGATCGCTTTACGAAAGTCTCGATGGTGTCGAAAAGGAACCTGGAATTCTGGACGCATCGGTCATGATCGGCTGCGCCTGGACGGATTCTCCGTTCACCTCTGTGGGCGCACTGATTGTTTCAGAGGATGAAACCCGTGGACGGGAGGTTGCGGAAGAGCTGGCCCGATCTCTCTGGGATCAAAGAGCGTATTTTGCACCGGATGTTTTGACGCTCTCTGTGGAGGAAGCCGTAAGGGAAGCCATTGCCTCAGAGGAAGCGCCAGTTTTTCTTTCCGATTCGGGGGATAATCTGACGGCAGGGGCGCCGGGTGACGTGCCCGTTGTTCTGAAAGCCCTGCTCGAGGCAGGGGCGGAAGATGCGGTCGTGGCTGGAATCGCGGACGAGGCGGCGGCAGAAGCATGTTTCGAGGCTGGAGAGGGCGCACTGGTAGATCTGAGTGTCGGTGGGAAAATGGATACACTGAACGGCACTCCGCTTGAGATTCGCGCCGAGGTGATCCGGGTATGTGCTCCCGATCTGGCCGTGGCAAAGGTGGGAGGTGTGCAGGTGGTGTTGACGTCGATGCGAATGCCATTTCTGACTTTGAAGGCCTTCGAGCGCGCACGGATCGACCCGACCCGGCACAAGATTGTCGTGGTGAAGCACGGTTATCTGGCACCGGAGCTGAAGGACATTGCAGGAAAAGCGGTCATGGCGATTTCCCCGGGTTGTACGACACTTGCCCTTGAAACATTGCCGTACAAGCATATCAGGCGACCCATGTACCCCCTTGACGATGGTGTGGAATTCGAAACCTGATGTACGGAGACCGTATGCTGATCCTGATGATATGTCTGCTGATCGCTACCCTGATGGTGATCCCTGAAACCGGACACGCCGCAAGTCGGCCCGTTTTCAAGCCTGACCTGGACCAGGGGAACGTGGAATCGGTCAAGCGATCCCTGAAGGAGGTGCTCGAGCTGTCCGAGGCCGAACTCGTGGCACTCGTTCCCGAGCAGTCGGGATTTCGCTTTGTGGATTGTCCCAATTGCGAGGGCGGCGCCGAGGAGAACCAGCTGGCCTGGCGGATCGACCGACCGAACGAGGTCTACTGCCAGTTTTGCGAGATGCGCTTTCCCAATGAGAAGTTCCCCGAGAACGGGAAAATGGAGGTTACGAACGCCCTGGGTGAGACGCAGAAGTATCCTTACTGGGAAGCCCCATTTCCTCCGCCAATGGCGCTTTCCTCAGCTCTGGCCGAGTTGTCTACGGACACAGGGTACAGACATTACTTTCGCGGCAAGGGATGGTTCGTGGCACGGGAGTATCTGTCCAATGCGGCGCTTCAGCTTGCGCAACTTTACCACCTGACCGGGGATGAAAAGTATGCGCATCGATCTGCATTGATCATCGATCGCTTCGCACAGGTGTATCCCGGATATTGTGCACGATACGATCACCCGTTCAGAGCGAAGGTGGTATTCCCGGGGGATCGGACATTTCCTTACCCGGTTTCTCCCTATCTTGCGGCGAAGTGGGGCTATTGGGCGTATGGCGACATTCCATACAATATGGTGTTCGCGTATGACCTGATCCGGGAGAGCGGAGTTGTAGATGAGGATGCGGCACAGCGGATCGAGGACGACCTGTTTCACGCGAGCGTGAAGTTCGTGCGTTCCTATCCGATTACGCTGAGCAATATGGATCCCACGATTTTGAGAGGGCTGATTTCTGCCGGAAGAGTTCTCGAAGAACCCGCGTATGTGCACGAATCTGTGGTCTGGATTTCGGATCTGATCCACAAGCAGCTGTTTGTGGATGGTATGTGGCGTGAAGGGGCTGTTTCATACCACAATCAAACGATCATTGGTCTACACGGTGTCATGGAACTCCTGGACGGGTATTCTGACCCGGAGGGATATCGACATCCGAAGACCGGCGAGCGCCTTGACGATCTGCGACTGGGGGAAGCATTCCCACTGTTTGTGAAAGCGATGAAGATTAAGGAGCTGCTGAAGTATCCCAACGGCCGAACGGTTGCTTTGCACGACACCTGGGCGTGGCAAGCCGAGGATCCTCTCGATACGTCTATCCCATTTCTGCTTCCAGGCGTTGGTCATGCCGTGATGGCCAGGGGCCAAGGAGACCACCAGATGCAAGCCCACTTTCATTTCTCCGGGGCTTACGGACATGCACACGCCGATCTCTTGAGCATCACTTTGTTTGCTCACGGTCAGGAACGTCTGTCCGATATTGGTTATTCGTGGACGCACCAGCGACAATGGGCTTCGTCGACCCTGTCTCACAGTACGGTAATGGTAAACGGCAAGGAACAGACCAGAGGAAATCTTCGGGATCCCTCCGACGGGAACCTGACACTGTACGTTCGAGGCGATGACAATTTCCAGATTGTGGAGGCCGACGGGGTTCGCGCATATCCGGACGAGGTTCGGGAGTACCGGCGCTTGTTGATGTTGGTGGGGGTTTCAGAGGAGGATGCTTATCTGATCGATCTGTTTCACGTAAAGGGTGGTGAGCGACACGAGTATATCCTTGTGGGTGACGCAAATAACGATGGTTCGATCATCTCAACGATCGATCAGACGTCTGTGGCGTCGCTTCTGCCGACGGGTGTGAAGGTGGTCTTCCCATCCGGAGAGACGGTTCCCGGGCACGCCGAGGGACACAACTTTCATTACGGATATGTGGCTGATCTGAAATCAGCAGAAGCACCTGAGGTGTGGCAGGTTGATCTGCTCAGCGAAGGCGAGCCCCAGGCCGTGGTGCGGGTGCACGGTCAGTCGCGGTTGGACGGCAGTCTTCTGTTTGGACGGAGTCCTTCGGTGAGGCGCGCCGAAGAGAGCGAGGGCAGGCTGAAAGACTACAAGATGCCAACCCTTATCCACAGGCGCGAAGGGGATAATCTCGAGAGCACCTTTGTGAATGTGCTGGAACCATTTTCGGGAGAGCCGATCATCGAGTCGGTGGAGCGGATTGAGAGCGAACCCGGTCAGGTGGTGCTGAAGATCAGTCGGGGAGACGCGGTCGACCACATTGCGATTACTTCAGAGGGTGCAATTCTGGAGGTCGGCGATTTTACACTCCACGGTAGGATTGGGCTCGTGCGTGAACGTGCCGGACGTGTCGAGGCGATGACACTGGTGGGGGGAACACTCCTGAAGAAGGGAAAGCGCCAGGTGTCGGGTGGAGGTGTGATCTCCGGGAAGGTGATCGACGTGATGCGAAAGGGTGGAGGGGATGACGTGGATGGGCTGGTAGTGGACGTGGACATGGCGGTTTCCTCCGGTGATGCCCTGGAGGGACTCACTGTGATCGTAAAGGATGGAGCCGGTTTCAGCTTGGGCTGCCTGATTGCAGGTGTGACAGAAATCGATGGTCAGACGGTTCTGGTCCTCCAGGATGACCCGGGTTTCGAGATGACGGCTGAGGGGAAGAGCAGGCACGTTTATTTTCCGGGTCGCGAATGGGAGGGAACCAACTGGTTCGAGATTGCGAATGTGGTCAGGCGGAGTTTTTGATAGTTCGGGAAATTTATACATTAGATTCCGTGAGGAGAAATATGATAACGATGTACCCGGAACTCGATCTGGATCTCGGTTTTCATCCGGTTAGTTGTGAGCAACCTGAGGCGTTCACCCAGGATCAGATCGATCAATACAATGAAGTGGGGTACATATCGCCCATTAGATTGTTCGAGGGTGAGGAACTTGATGAACTTCAGGCGTTTTTCGAGCGATCCAGGAAACGGCTGACTAGCATTGGGTCCTTCAAGTCGTTTCATCATGAGATTCCGGAGTTGTACGATATAGTTGCCAATCCCCGCACGACAGCCTGCCTGAAGGATCTGCTGGGTCCGAATGTGGTCTGCCACGTAAGCCAGTACATTAGAAAGGAGCCGGATCCCGATTCCAGTCGCAAGACGATCTATCACCAGGATGCGACGTTCAATCCGATGGATGCGAGGTGCGCTCTTGTCTGGCTTGCGGTTGACAGGGCGTTCGTGGATAACGGATGTATGTGGTTTGTGCCGGGATCCCACAGACAAGGTGTTCTCGAATGTGATGAGGGCCACCACATCGCGGACGCGGCGTCTATAGAGAATCAGGTTCCGATGGAACTGGAACCAGGCCAGGCGGTGTTTTTCTCCGATTTGCTGATTCACTCTTCACCACCGAACCGGACGGCAGACAAGGTGAGAGGTGGATTGACAGCGACATATGCGTCTGCAGAACTGGTGCCGACACTGGGACAGAAAAAGTGGGCAGCGATGTGCTGTGGAGAGGATGAGGACAACAACTGGGACGTTCATGAACCACCCCGCTGAAGTACTGCGAGAAAGAAACATATGTTCGGTATCGACGTGACGAGACAAATACATCTTCCGGGTCCCGAAGATGCTGCAGTCTTTTCGGAACCGAGAAACCCTAATACGTAGTGTTTGAGATTATTATCAGGGCGGAGGACTTCGAAGCCGACTGTATTCAGTTTCGCATTCGCATGTAGCAGAATACAAGCTGTCAGGTCACAAAGAGCGAGGACTTATGGTAAGATTAGAGGATACCACGGATCTGATGGCCGCACGCCTGGCCGACGAAGAAAACGATATGAGCAGGAGGTATCTGCGAATCATTGAGAAGTGGATTCCAGTTGGTGTGGATTACTTTCAGGAATGGCCCGACCGACCGGGTTGCGGCCATTTTTTAGGGGGTGTTCATGCTTATGGTATCGAGACATTCAGCCCTGCAGAGGCTTTTGCCTTCGCCAGTACCTCACCTGAGTACGATGAAGGTGCGGTCGGGGTGTCGAAGGGCCAGTTGAGAGAGATGGCGATCAAGGCTGTACGCTACCTGTGTTACACACACGATACGGGTCCTGAAGATTGTGTCAGACCTAAGGTGGGTTATGGAAGACCGCAATTTCTGGGTACGAAATGGGGAGAAAAGGGTAACGGGTTCTTCAGAGAGAGTCAGTGCGGTCACTGTGTCGCCGGGCTTGCGCGGATCTGCCTGCTGCTGAAGGACTGGATCGACGAAGAGACGTGGATGATGGTTGCCGGCGTCCAGGAAGATTATGCCCTCAGATTCGGTGGGATGGACCCCAAAAGCGGCGTATACAGAGA
>Ga0209501_10006581_pt1 | contig 10387 bp, 9 predicted proteins | sample ArcticOcean_MG_C_4_FD_187434 | JGI IMG/M metagenome (GOLD analysis project Ga0209501, IMG submission 187434) | Marine microbial communities from western Arctic Ocean - ArcticOcean_MG_CB4_134 (SPAdes) (version 2) | ecosystem: Environmental > Aquatic > Marine > Oceanic | place: Arctic Ocean...
TTGCGGTGCAGGAATTGGCGGTGCGCGCGGCGCTGGAGCGCGACAAGGAGGCGGCCTTCCACGCCTGCGCCCTCGATCCTTTGACCGCCGCGATGGTGTCGCTGCCGGACATTCGCAAGATGTTTGAGGAGTTGTGGGCGGCGGAGGGAGAGCGGTTGAGCTATTTCGACGCGTGAGGGAAATACGATATATTGGGCCCAAGATAGGGAGGAGAAAATGCGAAGGCAAATTGCCTGAGATTCTCGCCCGAGTTACATTAAGCGGAAGCTACATCATCCTCGATACTGAAGATCCCTCTCATCAGCGCATTGCCGTTCCAGCCGTCTTGATACTTCGATAAATTGTTCCATCAATTGGCGCGAGATTCCCCGGCCCTGAAATTCGGGCTGCACGGCCAGAGAAAATACCACCATGTTCTTTCCGTCTTCTTCATGGCCTACCATGTTCTTAAATACTTCGTCGCTGATGTCGTCCCTAGGCGTTGCTCCACTGTTGATAAAACCTACGACTTTCCTATCCATCTGCGCCACCAGAAAACCCTGCGGGTAGACCGCAATCCTGCGCTCAATTCGCTTGCGGGTTGCACCCTCGGGTCCATAACAGGCGGATTCGATGGCATGGCAGCGGTCGAGATCTGTTTGGGTGACTGGACGAATAATCAATACATTACTATGTATCCGTGACTGTATCAAGCGAGACAGGCTGTCACTTGGCGCGCCACTACTTGACTGCGGAGACAAAAAGGCGCTGTATAATTTCTTTACGCGATCTCTGTTAGGCGATTATTCTCACCGTCCACTTAAAACAGGCGTAAAATGGCTATCAAAAATGTTCTATTAACCGGTGCCGCTGGTTATCTTTCTGGCTTTATCATCGCCGCGCTTAAAGACGATTACCGGCTGACGCTCTTCGACCGCGCGCCGTTGGATACCGACCTCCCCTTTATCCAGGGCGACATCTGCGACCTCGACACGGTCGCGCAAGCTTGCCAGGGACAGGACGCTATTGTGCACACCGTCGCCCTGGTCCGTGCCCGCGCCGAAAAGCCCGTGTCCGACTTTGCCGATGTCATGGTCAAAGGCACCTGGCACGTGTTGGAAACTTGTGCGCAAGCAGGCATTGAGCGGCTGGTCAATATCTCTAGTATAATCGCCGATGGTTCAATCGTCTCCAGCCCCCGGCCGCTGTTGCCCGGCGATTCGGTGTCTTACAGCGCCGGTGATCTATACTACTGCCTAGGCAAGAAACTCGGCGAAGTCATCGCCGCGGCTTACGCGCAGGCACATAGCACTAACACCATCCATCTGCGCCCGGGCGTCATCGCCGGCGATGGGGCCAACCCGGGACCGGATATCGACCCCCCGGACATAAATCAGCCTTGGTTTATTTATGTCGATCCGCGCGACGTTGCCCAGGCTGTATACTGCGCCCTGAAAACCGAGCGCTCTTGCGGGACCTACAACATCGTCGCGGGCCGCTCCGACAGCCTCTTTGACTGGCGCCCGGCCGCTGCCGAGATCGGCTACGCGCCCCAATACAATTGGCCGGAGATTAAGCAAGTGGATTGGCAAGAAGATGCAACTTAAAGACAAGACTATTTATTAACTACCCTTTGACCGGACGCCACATACCGTCTTGGGCCTTTTCTATCAGGCGTTTCTTCCCCACCGGCCTGGAGCCGCTTATTGACTCTGGCCCAGAGCTCGACGCGCATCTCCTTGGATAGACCTGTGGAGTCGAGGGGGCTTTCGTGGCTGGGGATTAGTTGGTCTTTATCTGGAGCGTTCATAAGATAATTTATTTTTCTCGCATTTTTTTATAGACAGGACATTAAGTGATGTTATAACAATATGTTAAACATTAATTAGATATTGGATTATTATGAGAATAAGGGCAGGAGTGTGCGGAAAATTAGGCTGTCTGTGCGTATTCACACAGCGGCTGGCCACCGCGTGACCGAGGATTCGCAATCCTCTTCCCCGAGCAATAGACGGGGACTTAACAGCTCCTTTTCTGCATAGAATACGAGATTAGTGATATGAGAAGGCAAATTGCCTGAGATCCTCACTCGAGTTACTTTAAAAAAATCTCTTCATAATCCTTAAACTCGCCAATAGGAGCCACCCCAATGGCCAAGATGTTGCAGTTGGAAAAGTTAGACGGCGTTGGAAACGTCCAGATGATAGAGGCAGATGTACCATCACCCGGCGCTGACGAGGTGCTAATCAAAGTTAAACGTAGCCTGATCAGTCGCGGCTCGGAATTGTTCCGGCGCTACGTGATGCCCGAGGCTGTGCCGCCGCGCATGATGGGCTACTCCGATACCGGCGATGTGGTGGAGGTCGGCAGTCAGGTCGAAGGTGTCAAGCCGGGCGATCGCTCCAACGTCGGTGGCCCGCACGCGCAGTACGTGGTCGGTCAACATGGCTATATGCCCGCCGAGCTGGACTACGAAGCGGCCACCTTTATCGGCCTGTCGACCAGCGCCACGATGTGGGCGCGCACGACCCCCATCGAACCGGGCGACGACGTGGTGGTGCTGGGCCAGGGCATCGTCGGCAACCTCTATATGCAGGCGGTGCGCCAGCGCCAGCCGGGCCGCGTTATTACCGTGGACGCGGCCGCAATGCGCTGCGACATATCCAAAAAGTGCGGCGCCGACATCGTCATTAATGTCTCGGAGACGGACTCGGTTGAAGCGGTGAAGGAGCTGACCGATGGCAAGGGCGCCGATGTGGTAGTCGAATGCGTTGGCGGCAACGCCGGTATCAAATCTTTTGCGCAGGCCCAGCTCATGGTCAAGAACAACGGCGTGCTGCATTTGATCGCTCTCTACCAGGGCGCCAAGAAGGCAGGCGATGGCCTGTTGCCGCTAGATTCCGGTCTGATGATGAACAAGCTATTGGTGGCCGGCATCCGGGTCCCGGAGCCGCGTGCCAAACACCGCGACGACGCCGTGCAGATGATTGTCGACGGCGACATTGCGGTTGGCCCCATGATCACCCACCGCCTGCCCTGGGAGCAAACCCCCGATGCCTACCACTTGCTCTACAATAAACCCGAAGAGGCGATGGCGGTGATATTGGAGTGGGACTAACTGCGCCACCAAGCGCTCTTTTGACGAAAGTGATTGCTTATATGGCTCCCGAAGAAAAGATGGATGTGCCCTTTCCGGCGCTGACCTCGGCCCAGCGTCTGCACTTGGATATCTACGGCTATACGGTGATACCGAACACTCTGACGGCCGACGAATGCGGCCTGCTCATCGAGGCGCTGCAGCAGCTCAAGCGCGATCTGCTGGCGGCGGGCAAACCCGTGTCTTGGAGCCACGATCAGTCGACCAAGGTGCGCGGTGCTGGCTTCTCTGAGTCGGACCGCGTGCACCACCACTTCATGCGCGATATCGAGCAGGCAGCCCCGGCGTTTACTGCCTACATCACCCACCCGCGCATGGTTGGTTTGGCGGCCGAGATCATCGGCGGCGAGGTGCGCATGGTGGAGTCGAACGCCCACATCAATAGTCGCCCGGCGGACTGGGAGTCTCAGGATGCGGCAACCCACGAGTATGGATTTCATCGCGGCATCGATGTGCCCTACGGCAGCTACACGCGCCACAGCCTGTACCATTGTAGCTTTGTGAAGACGCTAACCAATCTAACGGAGCTGGGGCCGGACGACGGCGGCACGGTAGTGATTGCCGGCAGCCACAAGATCGACCTGCCGGCGGAGCAACTCATCAAGTGCGCCTACCAGGATCGTTCGCTGATCCACCAGGTAATTGCGCCGGCCGGCTCGACGCTGCTCTTTGTGGAGCCGCTGATCCACGCCACCGGTCGTCTGACCAGTGGGCGCGAGCGCATCATCATCATCACAGGTTACGCCCCGGCGCAGTTTCCCTATTGGGGTGACGGCGAGCTGACCGAGGAGTTTGTGGCGGCGATCCCGCCAAACCAACACCTCCTATTCCACGGGCGCCAGAACTGGAATCGCCGCGTCAAGGAGCGCACCGATCTCATGGAACCGGCCGATCCCCGATCTTTTGAGCTCGGCGTTTGGAACCAGCGCGACTGAGTCTGTAGTCTGGACGCTTTGCGCCCTCTGTCATTTATAGGGAAACAGCGCCGTTCCAACTTGACCATAGATCCGAAAAGGCTCTTTATAATAATCCCTGTACTTTTTGACAGAGGAGTGACCGATGGCCCATAAAACCATGCTCAACGTGGAACCTTTTGTAGATTCCACCCCCTTGCTCGAATCGGCCGAGGAGTTGCGCGCCCGCGCTGCCGAGCAGGGATATCTGTTTTTTGGCGGCCTCCTTGATGCAGAGTCCGTGCTCGATTTGCGCCGCCAGATCCTCGAAGTTTGCGATAAACACGGCTGGCTCGACGAGGAGGCGCCCTTGATGGATGGGGTGGCCCGCGATGATAGCCTTTTTATTGAGGGGCACTCGCCCGAGTGGATCGCCTTGTACACCGACGTGCAGCGCTTGCGCGCCTTCAATGCCCTGGCTTTGGATGCGGCGATTCTGTCGATGCTGGCAACGCTCTTTGGCGAGCAGCCCTTGCCTCATAGCCGCAATATTTGCCGCGTCATCTTTCCCAATGCCACTACGCACACGACTCCGCCGCACCAGGACAATTTTTACATCGGCGGCACCGACGAGACCTGGACCGCATGGATCCCGGCCGGCGATTGTCCGACCACACTGGGCAGCCTGGCGGTGGCCCCTGGGACCCATAAGCTCGGCAAGCTCGAGGTCGAAAAAGCCATCGGCGCCGGTGGCCACGCTGCCCTACTTGCTGCAGATACCTTATGGGCCGGCGGCGACTTTGCCTGTGGCGATGTGCTCATCTGCCACAGCCTCACCGCCCACCAAGGCCAGGACAACCAAAGTGGCGACCGCTTGCGGATCTCGCTCGACTACCGCTACCAGCCCATGAGTTATCCCATCCGCGACGACTCGCTCGAACCACATATGCACTTTACCGATTGGCAGGACATCTACGCTGGTTGGGCTGAGGACGACCCGCTCAAATATTATTGGCAGCAGTGGGACTTGCAGATCAATGCGCGGGAGCGGTAAGTCTAGAGCGTTGGTTTTTGGTGGTGGCTTGCACCGGTCTATTCTATGCTGCACCTTAAACCGGACACTTTTAATGATCGCTTTCACCTATGGATGTAAAAATGGAACACTGTATTACGCAGGGTAAAACCGTGCCACCGGATCTGATTCGGCCTTTCAGGGATAGTACGGACCAGATCGGTACTAGGGGCGAATTGCCGCGCCGTTTGCACGAAGACGGTTACCTCTTTTTGCGCGGGGTATTGGATCGAGACGAAGTACTGGCCGCACGGGCTGAGGTGTTTGCGCGGTTGGCGGCCGTCGGTGAGATAGATGAACCTGCGGCAGAAGGAATTTTTAGCGGCAAAAGCCAACGCCGAGAAATGGCCGAGGATTTAGGCGCCTTCTGGAAGTCTGTTTGCGAAGGGCCGGCGTTGCGCCAGGTAACGCATGGACCGCGCTTGTGTGGACTGATGGGGGATATTTTTGGTGAGCCGGCCCGGCCGCATGACTATATCTTTTTGCGCCCCAGTCCGGTGGGTCGGGCTACGCCGCTGCATTACGACCGACCCTTTTTTGCGCGCGGCAGCGAGCGCATTCACACGGTCTGGTTGGCACTGGGGCCGGTGCCGGTGAGCGACGGTTCGCTGGTGGTGGTGGAAGGCTCTAATCGTTTCGACGATTTGCTGGCAACTGCGGGTGCGGTGGATTACGACTCAAAGGGCTCGCCGGCGGTATCGGTGATGGACGATCCCATCGCGCTGGCGCAGGCGCGCGGCACCGGTCTGCTGAGCGCCGATTTTGCGGTCGGTGATCTAGCCATATTTACCATGACGACTTTACACTGCACCCTCGACAATCATTCGCAGATTGACAGGACCCGCCTGTCCTGCGATATACGCTACCAGCCGTTGGCCGATCCGATGGACGAGCGCTACTGCGGTCCGGATCCAGGCGGCACGACCGGCGCTGGCTACGGTGAGCTGAATGGGGCCAAACCGCTTACCGAGCCGTGGCATACCCGTTGAATACCTACCGAAGGAACCCCGTGTCTGATCCTACACAAATACCTTTTTTATTAAAATTACTTAACGACGAATCGCCGGCGATGCAAAAGGTGGTGGCCGCAGCACTGGCTGCTTTTGGACCCGCCCTGGAAGAGGAGTTGGAGAAACTGACAACACCGCCCAGTGCCAACCAACGGCACAAAATCGACGTTTTGCTCGACCTGTATACAAGCCCAGAAACGATACCCCCTGGCCTGAATAAATGAAGTTGTAATGGCATTGTAGCACTACACCACTAGGTCGAGTTGCTGCACGGTGCCGGCGCTGCCATCTTCGTTCAGGTAGATGCCGGAGGAACGCACGGCGGCCTGTAGCTGGTTTTGTTCATCTTTGACTGCGAACGGCGTGGCGGCGTGGCCCAGGTAGATGGCGCCGATGCCGCGCTGGCCCAGGGCGACGAGCTGGTCGTTGCCCTGGTTGTCTTTCGACCAGATGCGTAGACCAGAGTAGATCGAGTCGTTTTCGTCAATCCACTGGTTGCCGTCTTCGTCGTGAGTGGCCAGTTCGGCAAAACCGTTGCCACTAGTCGGACCAAAGAGCTCGCCGCCGTCGTCGATGCGGCCGTTGGCGTTTTGGTCGACGGCGAGAAAACCGGAGTTGGGTCCAACAAAGTGGATCTGATCCTCAGCGCCGTCGCTGTCCAGGTCGAAGGAAAATTTTGTCTGCGACAATTCGGCGGCGCTGCCGGTGAAATTGATCACCAGCGGGTCCTGGAGGGCGGCTCCCAGGTTTACCTCGATATTGGTTTCGCTGGCGAATTGGCGGCTCATGGTCAAGTCCACTTCAATTTCTATCTCGCGGCCGTCCTCAGTGCGGACGAGACCGTCGGTGTGAAAAGAGGAGGTTTCGGCTTCGTAGTGGGACTCGCTGTACTCGTAGCGCAGGCCCCAGGCCGGTTGCTGCGCTTGCCCCTCTTCTACAGGTGGTTTCTGAAATGACTCCAGAACGGCCGGATCTTTGGTGGAGAGTTCCAGTGTGTCCGGCGTAAAGAGTTTGAACTGCTCGTTGCTCAGGTGTTCTATAGTGGCGACCAGCAGCTGGATTTTGGCTCTATCGAGCGAATCGATTTCGCGGCCGAAAGGCAGGATCTCCCGCACCGGTTGCTGTGAGAAGAGGCCCGGCAGGGGGTTGGTGGTCTGCTGCACGAGCAGATCGAGGTCGACCAGATGCTCTTGTGAAAGGGCTGCTCGCAGGGATGGGGTAGCGGCGCGCGATTGATTCTGAGCGCTCAGTTCCTCCGGACTGCGACCAGCCAGATGCCGGTTGAGGAGAGTGGGACCTCTTGTGAAAGCGGCGGCTTGTTGCTCTGCGTCGACGACAGTGATGGCATCGGTTAGGCGCGCAGGGTCCCAGACGCCGTCCTGGGTCACACCTTCGACCAGGGATTCGCGGCGCTTATGCTGCAGTACGACGGAGTGGTGGGTGGAAAACGCCACATCCGCGGCGGCGATCTTCATGGCAAGACTCCTCTGAGTGTATCCGCTTATGGTCGCGAGTCGTGAAATTTCGGCCTCTGAAACCGAAGGAGGGACTCGCGTCAGGGATGATATGTGCGGTTTTGTGGACTGCACTATATCCGCTTGTTTTGTTTATCGGCACTTTGTGAAAAATTATTTGGCGCTCTTATTTAGAACGCCTACTGTAAAGAAATAGGAGTGAAATTCATTCACTTGCTCGCGATCGAGACCGGTATGAAATTGAGTTTAGCCGCAAGAGTGGCCACTGCTAAACTTGCGGTGCAAAAGGCGATAGAGATTTTCGGGGAACACCACGCCGGATGAGTATCGGCAGCGCCCTGAGCGAATTCCGGCTGCGCGAGTTCAACCGCAATGTGCAGTCGTTCTTCCTCTACGGGATTTTGATCAATGCCGGGATGGCGGTCTTTTCGCTGCTCTACAATCTCTACCTGCTGCGTTTGAGTTACCAAGAGGATTTCATTGGCCAGGTGGCGAGTATGGCGCCGCTGGCCACGGCCCTTTTGGCCCTACCCATTGGCATGCTGAGCGACCGCTTTGGCCGCAAGCCCTTTCTCGTTGCTTCGGGGCTGCTCCTGGCTGTATCGCAGTTGGGCCTGTGTCTGACTACCAGTGCTGCGGCCTTATTGGCGTTTTCCTTTATTGGCGGCGTCGCCACCGCTTTTATCTGGGTCAACCACGTGCCTTTCCTCTCTGACAACGCCCACACCTCGCGCCGGGCCGAGGCTTTGGTTATTTGGTCGGCGTTGCAGATCGTAATCCGCATGCTCCTGAGCCTAGCCGGCGGTTTTATGCCCGGGGTCATGGGTTATTTTCTTGGCACCTCCACCGACATGCCCGAGCCCTTTCGCTACTCGCTGCTTTTGGGCGTCTTCTTCTCGTTGGTGTCGGTGCTGCCGCTCTTGCGCATCCACGGCCCCCCGCAGTCAGCCGGCCAACGCCGCGACCTTTCCGCGCCAGACGCCCCTGGCCTTGCCCCCTGGCGCGTCTTTGCCGGGATAGCCGTCATTAGCGGCACGCGCGGCTTTGCCGTGGGGCTGACCTACCCTTTCTTCAATGTGTTCTTTGAGGAAGAATTACACATCGTCCCGGCAATGATCGGTACGATCTTCTTTCTCAGTCAATTGGTCAGCTTGCCGGTGACTTTTTCCGCCCCGGCACTGGTGCGCAAGTTTGGCACGACCCTGACCGTTCTATCCGTTCGCGCCATCGGAGGCGGGGCCTTAGGGGTCATGGGCGCTTTTATCAGTTTGTCGGTAGCGGTGCCGATGTTCCTGCTGGTGCGTATCACCGAAGTGATCGACAATCCATCCGACCAGCATTTTTCTACGCAGATCCTGCCCCGATCCTACTGGGCTCGGATTCAGGGATTCCGCGTTTGCGGTTTCCAGCTTTTTAACTTCTGCGGCAGCCTTCTGGGCGGCATGCTCATCCTCGACTACGGCTATGCCGCTGCCTTTGGGCTGGCCTGCGTCTCGCGCGTTGCCAGCGGGCTGATTATGGTGCTGGTCTTCGGCCTTAGGCCGGAAAATAAATAAAAATGGAGACACTAGCATGGAAATATTAATATTGTTTGTTGCAATGGCAATTACCTCATGTGCTGTTAGTGACTTCTTTAATTGTGGATTTGGATTTTAGAAGGAATTATAATGGTAGATACAACTAACCCTGACACAAACATGGATCGCGTTGATGCCATGGTTATAAAATTGGCAGCAATGCTTGACGCGACAATGCGTTTCCATGTTGCTGATATGAACTTGGATGAGATGGAAAAGAATTATATCTCTACGTGGCTTCGTAAGGAACGTGATCCACTATTGGTAACCATCTTAGCTACTTCGACTGGGGATCGCGACCCTTCACAGAACACTGGACAGAACGAAGGAACGAATGACTGAACAATTTACATTGTCGGTTAAGCATGAAGCATTGGAGGCATTGCATAAAGCAAAGGAGTCCTTTGCTGATCGCGCTTATACTACAGAAGAGTTGTATGCTGTAGCTGCTGATATGTCGAACTTGGCCCCTCATTTTATTAGATGGGCAGTGGAGGATACTGTCTAATGACTGATCAGTCACGAAAGGAATAGGCTATGGGACATAGTGTAAGACCTAAATGGTCAGCTGGCTATGAATTTAAAGACTGTGTTGGTGAACATAAAAATCAAGACAACATGTACGACGAAAATGTACGTAAACTTAAATTTAAATTTGATGTTGAAGAGCTTAAAGGAGCACTGGAGGAAGTTCTAGAACATTCAGACATTAATAAAGTAGATCAGTTATGTATGACTTATTCATCTCAGTATCCACAGCATCCGGATGGTGATGAGTATCAAGGTAGTGGCTCCCTATTTTATGAATATTATGCTACAACAGAGGGTGTTAAAAACAGACGAAAAAATTACCAACCAGAAATCACATTCACTGAGTTTGTACCAGCTTATAAACATACTTATTTTTATCATGTATGGAAAGAGCTTTCAAAAGAATATAAGCTAGGTAGGATGAGATTAATGTGTCTTCGCCCTTCCGAATGCTATAATTGGCATATGGATCCAACAGAACATATACACGTCCCAATATTATCTAATCCAGGCAACAAACTTGTTATAGGAAATAATACGTACTACCTACCAGCTGATGGTAGTACGTATATAACAGACACCACAAAGTTTCATACTGCATTTAATGGTGGTAAGGAACATAGATATAATATATTAATAAACTTATTAGATGATATGCAATCACTTGAAGTGGAGAAAGAGCGTATAGAGTGG
>Ga0209501_10006583_pt1 | contig 10384 bp, 23 predicted proteins | sample ArcticOcean_MG_C_4_FD_187434 | JGI IMG/M metagenome (GOLD analysis project Ga0209501, IMG submission 187434) | Marine microbial communities from western Arctic Ocean - ArcticOcean_MG_CB4_134 (SPAdes) (version 2) | ecosystem: Environmental > Aquatic > Marine > Oceanic | place: Arctic Ocean...
ATTCATATAAAAAACGAATCAATTAAAGATATGAAATTAAAAAAAAAATATGTATAACGAGAGAGTCGCAAGACAATAAGTATTTAACTTCATATCTTAAATATAAGCTGGGTAGTTTTCTCTCTCTACTGCCCAGCATTATGAAAGTTGGATATGAAACAATTAGATATGTTAGTTGAATACAAGGCCTATCAAAGAAGTTCTGATACAAGCAAATCAGCTTGGGAAAATAAAAAAAATAAGATCACACTAAAAGACGAAGTATTACAATTATTTAATAATGGTAATTACGCAAATCATCAAATCGCAGAAATGCTAGAACAACCTTTATCATCAATTTGTGCTAGAATAAGAGAATTACAATTAGAAGATAAATTAGTTGATAGTGGCAAAAGAGTTAAATCCAAATATAATAGAGATTGTGTGTTATGGCAAAAAAAGTAGCAACTAAAGCCGAGAGAGAACATTTAAGCAAGGTTGCTAGTTTAGGGTGTCTTGTATGTCAAAGACCAGCTAATGTGCATCACATACGATCTATCGGTCTTGTAGGCATAGGTTTAAGGTCATCTCACTATCATACAATTCCACTTTGTAGAGAACATCATCAAGGACAATTCAGTATTCATAACTGTAAGCAAGAGTTTGAATCTATGTATGGAACTGAACAAGAAATGTTACAAAAAACTTTAAAAGAAGTTGAGAACATAGAACAAGCAAATAATTTTTTTAACAATAAAGGAGAGAAATAATGGCTACTAGAAAATCTGGGTATTTTATATGTTATCGTAACATTTGGCAACACCCTGTATTTAAAAACTTACTACAAGCGAGTTGTTGGATATATATGATAAGTTCAGCTTCACACCAAGATAAGACATTAAGATTTTTAGATAATCCTATTTTTGTTAAACGTGGGGAATTAATAATGCCTTTAAGAGTTACAGCTAAAAGATTTGGTATGTCATATTCTGAAATGAGAACTTATATACTACGGCTAGTGCGTAGGAAGATGATTACCACTAGGACACACCAGCTACAGCCCACCTCTAACCACCCTAGCCGAAAAGTAACGATTATTAATGTTATAAACTATGACAAATTTCAGTATGTGGAATCGGAGCAACCACCTCACGACCACCTATCGCAACAAGCACTAAAAGTAAACAAGACTAATAAACAAATACTAAATACTATATCAAAAAAGTCTAGCAAGGAAGGTTATGAAAAAATAGGAGAAGAAGGACATTATGATATGTTAAGAAAAGGCTCAAAAAAATATTTAAAACATAAATGGAAAGATGAGCCTATAAAGGAATACTAAATGAAAGCAATACTGCGAATTTTTAAATATTGTAGAAAGAGGATAATTGCTTTAAGCATTGAAAATAGACAATTAAAACAACAAATTGAATTTTTACGAGCAATTATACAATCAGATCATAATATTAAACATTAATGATACCATTCCCTAAAAAGAAGTATAATATTATTTATGCAGACCCAGCTTGGTATTTTAAAACATATTCTAATAAAGGCGAAAAACGATCTGCTATACAGCATTATCATTGTATGTCTATTGATGATATTTGTAATTTACCTATTAACTCAATTTGTGATGATGATTGTATGTTATTTATTTGGGTTATTGATCCAATGCTACCAGAAGCTATTAAAGTTATTGAGTCTTGGGGATTCAAATATAAAACAGTAGCTTTCACTTGGGTTAAAAAAAACAAAAAATCAGATAACTATTTTACAGGAATGGGTTATTATACAAGATCAAATCCTGAAATGTGTTTATTAGCAACTAAAGGAAAACCAAAAAGAATATCTAAATCTGTTAGACAATTAATTATTAGTAAATTACAAGAACATAGTAAGAAACCAGATTGTGTCAGAAATAAGATTGTAGAATTATGTGGAGATTTACCTAGAATTGAATTGTTTGCTAGACAAAAAGTAGAGGGTTGGGATTCTTGGGGAAATGAGGTATAAATTGGGCAAATGAAAAGCGACATAAATAAGACAAAAGACACAATTAAAACAAAATCTATGGGCAGACCTAATAAAAAGGTAGATGAGAAAGTAATAGCAAATTTAAGTCAAATAGGTTGTACACAAGAAGAAATAGGTTCTGTTGTAGGAATATCTGCTAGAACATTACAAAGAAGATTCTCCGATTTAGTAGATGATAATAAAAACATTGGAAAAGCGAGTTTAAGAAAGCGAATGTGGGCTAGTGCTTTAAAAGGCAATCCAAATATGATGATCTGGTTATCTAAAAACTATCTTGGAATGAAGGATCGTACAGTTCAAGAAACTATTGTTGAACCTTTACCATTAATCATAGAAGCTAAAGCTGAAGAAATACAAGACTTGAATGGCAGCAAAAAAAGGTAATATATACGGAACTATTATTGTCTATGAAAAGAAACATAAAAGAACTTCTATTGGTGGTGGGAGAGTCAAAACTTCATCAATGAATAAATCAAAAAGAAAAAGCTATAAAAAATACAAAGGGCAAGGTCGTGGATAATATATTTATTATTATCTTTAGCTGTTTAGGGTTTTTTGTTCTTTTATCAATCTATATGTTAATGACTTTAAATTAAATTAAATCAACACTATAAGGAGATAATTATGGAAATAATACAAAAGATAGGGGAGAATATTAATCTCAAATTAAGATTAAAGAACGAGAAGCTAACAGAAGAACTAGAGCAAGTTAAGATTCAAAGGGATATAGCTTTAAGAAAATTAAACAAAATAGTAGAGATGATTAATGGACAAAAAAAGAAGTAATTTCTATCCTAGTGGAGAGTTTATTCCATATCAAATGCCACAAGATTTTAGATTTTCAAAAAACAAAGAAGCCTGTGGAAATTGCTCTATGTACTCGAATCGCAGAAGCTATTGTGGTGTTTGGAAATCACAAGGAGTCAAAGATACTTTCACTTGTAATAAGTGGAGAAAAAGATTCTTTCAAAGATAATGCAATTATTCAATGATGATTGTTTAAAGGTATTACCTACAATACCAGAAAATAGTGTTGATTTAATTATAACAAGTCCACCTTATAATATTGGCATGAATTATAATAATTACAAAGACAGTAGAAATGATTATGTAAATTGGCTTTCTAAAATATTTAATGAGTGTTGTAGAGTCTTAAAAGATAATGGTCATTTATTTATAAATATAGCATCAGGTAAAATTGATCCTTTTACTTCTTATAAAGTAGCAGAAAATATTAATTGGAAATTACAGAATAATATTATCTGGTGTAAAGCAATAGAGATTGATGGATATGTTAGAGGATATTCAACACCCACTCCTAGTAAAAGATATTTGCAAAATGGCTGGGAACATTTATTTCATTTTACAAAAGAAGGTAATACTGAAGTAGATTTAGAGTCTAGTGGAGTTCCATATAATACAGATTACAATAATGCAGAAAGAAATCTTAAAAGAAGTGGTAAGAATTGGCGACCAACAACTAATTGTTGGCATATAACTTATAAAAGTAAAGCTACAAAACAAATTACAAAAGAAATAGCTGGAGATAAAAAACACCCAGCTATATATCCTGAAAAATTAGTTGGAAAATGTATTAAAGTATCTGGTTTAAAAGATGGCACAATACTTGACCCATTTTTAGGAACAGGAACAACAGGATTAGTTGCCAAACAAATGAATTTAGATTTTATTGGAATTGAAATTGATAAAGATTATTTTAAGTTTGCTAAACAAAGAATAGAATCTACATTATTATAATGTGCAAAACACTTATTATATTAATCTTATTATTTGATGGAACTCTATTAAAAGAAAGTTATGTTTTAGCAAGACAAATGGAAGTTCACGAATGTTTATTATTTGCTGATGACCATAGAGAAGCCATATCAACTTATAAAGAGTTTGATAATGTTATGCAAAATGGTTGGTATCTTAATGATGGTACAGGAACTTATCAAGGAAGTATGTGTATTCAAGACCCTAATCAATTATAATTCGTAATTAATAAACTTTTATGATAAGTAAAATATTATGGATTTAAAAGATAAAATCGTAGGTTTAGCTTTAGTAGCTCTAATCACGTTAGTCGGTTGGAATTTAAAAGAAACTTGGACTATGAAAGAAGAAGTTTTTAAACTTCAACAAGGACAAATATTTCTATCTGAACAGCTTAAAAAGAACACTAATATTATTAAGAGAAATATTAAGAAACTTACTAAGAAAAATAAGAAAAAGAAGAAAAAGGTGGAGAATGAATAATGAAATATTTAATTGTGCTTTTAATCTCCCTATCTTTAGCTGGTTGTAAGGCTAATATTCTTAATACTGCTGTCTGTCCTGATAAGACAAGTATAGAAATTGGAGTAACTGAAACAGATTCTAAAAACGATAAGTTACAAGAAAAGAAATCTATAACTCAAACTTGGAAATGGGGAAAGAAGAAGTGTAATGAAAGTTAATTCAAATACATCTGTGGATATGCCACTTAAAAACTTAATAGGAATAGTCTGTTCCGTAGCTGTTGGAGTGTGGGCATACTTTGGAGTAATAGAAAGAATTAATAAATTAGAAACAGATAATACTTTAATTCAAAAAGATTTAGAAAGTGCTGTAGAATTTTCTATCAAATGGCCTCGTGGAGAATTAGGATCGCTTCCAGCCGACTCTGAACAATTTTTATTAATTGAAAGTTTATTAGGAGATGTTGAATACATACAATTAGAAATTAAAGAATCAAGACATAACGCAGTAAATATTTTAAGACTACAAAAAGATGTAGATAAAATTTTAGGAGTAATAGAAGTTCTTAAAGACAAAGTAAGAAGTAATGGTACTAATGACTGAAGTAGTCATAGCCTTATTAATGCTAGTTAATAATGAAATTAAAGAACATAGAATACAACCCTCAATGAGTGACTGTCTTAAAGGAAAAAGAATTGCAAGTAGAGTTTATAATGCCAATGTGCAATATCAATGTATAAAATCAAAAGCAGAAACAGAGATTTATATGGGCGAGAAATCAATTAAAAAACTTATATTAGAATGAGTAGATGTAAAAATTGTAATTGTATCTGTCATTGTTCTTTAAAAGAACATTCAGATATGTATGGAGTTTGTTATTGTAAGGCTTGTAGTTGTAATAGTGAAACAGAATCAAAATCTCAATATGTAGTTGATGACACTAACGAATGTGAGAGTTGCCAATAATGGACTTCAAAGATAAAATAATTAGGGATAAATATGGCGATTACACAAAATAAAGAATCTATGAATCAATCTTTAACTAATAAATTTGAAAGACTTCATAAAGAAGAAAAAAAGAAAAGGCAAGAAGCTGAAGGAGAATTAACTATCATAAAAGGTATAGGAAATAACTCTCCTGAAATGAAAGCATTACAAAGTCGTGTTAAAGTGTTAGACAATTCATTATCTATTGCTCTTGATATTAATGATAAACATCAAAGAGAATTAAAAGAAGTTAAAGAAGATAATAAGAAATTAGCATATCAAATTACTGATTTAAAAAAGGAAGCAAAGGATATGTTATTATATCCATAATTTTATGACATTGAGCATTACTATGATTGATTGGTTTATTAATAATATTGGAAAAATATCTAGAAGTATATTTCATTGGACTTGGAAAGTTCAAACACACAGAAAATACTATAAGAACAAAAAAGATGAGAAATGAATTTCTTATTAAGTATGTTTATATGTGCCGCTACAACACAAGGAATACAATGCTTACCATCTATTAAATTTGATATTTTATATAAAGATGGATATGACTGTATGGTTGATGGCTATATCAAATCACATGAGAAATTTATTGAAATTGGGAGAGAAGAAATTAACAAACATAAGATATTTATAAAGTTTGGTTGCTATGAAGATCAGTCTAACAAAACCTCAGCATCAAGTAAGCCTATCAAATAAAAGATTTAGAATATTAATATCAGGAAGAAGATTTGGTAAGACTTATCTCTGTATAACCGAGATGATGAAGTTTGCTTCTCAACCTAATCAGAAAATATGGTATATAGCACCTACATTTAAGATGGCCAAAGAGATAGCATGGGCAAGTCTTAAAGAAATGCTTAATCAGTTTAATTGGATAGAAGATATTAACGAAACTACTATGACTATTAGATTAAGAAAATCCAATAGTACAATCTCATTAAAAGGTGCTGATAATTATGATAGTTTAAGAGGTAGTGGATTAAACTTTCTTATATTAGATGAATTTGCAGATATAGATAAAAGGGCTTGGTTTGAAGTATTAAGGGCTTCTGTTTCTGATACATTAGGAAAAGTTTTAATGTGTGGAACTCCTAAAGGCTATGGTAATTGGTCTTATGAAATGTATCTTAAAGGAAAGCAAGATAAGGAATGGGATAGTTTCCAATTTACAACTGTTCAAGGTGGAATGGTTACACCAGAGGAAATAGAACAAGCTAAACAAGACATTGATATAAGAACTTTTAGACAAGAGTTTGAAGGTACATTTGAGAACTATGCTGGTTCTGTTTATTATAATTTCCACCCAGTTGAGAATGTTATTAAAAAACAAATTGATTGGAAAAAACCTTTACATATAGGAATGGACTTTAATGTTGACCCAATGTCAGCTTGTGTTGCCCAAATAGAAAAAGATAAAATTTATTTTTTAGATGAAATAGTTATTTATTCAAGTAATACTGATGAAATGGTGCAAGAAATAAGAGATAGATATGGAACTAAACTTCCTATATTTATTTATCCTGACCCAGCTTCAAGACAAAGAAAAACATCTGCTGGTGGAAGAACTGATTTATCTATTTTACAGAATGGTGGATTTAAAGTTAAAGTTAAAAATAGACACCCAGCGATACGAGATAGAGTCAATGCAGTAAATTCAAAACTCAAAGATTCTAATGGAGTAAGGCATATTTTTGTTTCACATTCTTGCAAAACATTGATAAAAGGTTTACAAAGACAAATATACAAGGAGAATACAAATATTCCTGATAAGGAAGATGGATTCGATCACATGAATGATGCTTTAGGGTATATGATTGATTATATAAAACCATTGACTACACAGGCTATTTATTCCTCTCCTACAAGATGGATAATGAAATAATATGGCATACACAAGAGATTTAATATCAGATACTCACAAAGACTATAAAGAAACAGTTTCAAATTGGGAATATTTTATTAGATCATATAATGGTGGTTATGATTACAAGTTAGGAAAATATCTTAACAAATATAATTTAGAATTAGATTCAGAATTTAATCAAAGACTTGGTAACACTCCATGCGACAATCATTGTAAAAATATTATTCAAATATATTCATCATTTTTATTTAGAGTTAGACCAAGTAGAGATTTTGCAGATATGCAAGATGAAGCTAGTTTAGATTCATTTTTAAAAGATGCAGATTTAGAAGGTAACAACTTAAACACAGTAATAAGACAAGCACAAAACTATTCATCTATCTATGGCCATTGTTTTTTGGTTTTAGATAAACCGAATATTACGACTAACACACAAGCAGAAGAATTAGAAAAAAATATAAGACCATACTTATCAATCGTTACACCTGAAAATGTATTTGATTGGAATTATTCCAGACAAGCAAATGGTAGGTATGAACTTGACTATCTAAAAATAAGAGAAGAAGTAGATAGACAAGAAGGACAGTATTTTCGTCTATGGTTTCCTGATAGGATTGATACAGTATATCTTCCAAAAGATTCAGAGCCTAGATTAATAGATACTGCCAAAAACCTGATTGGCAAGATACCAGCAGTTATTTTATACAATTCCAAATCGCACAAGAGAGGGATTGGTCAATCAGACTTAACAGATATAGCTGATTTACAAAAGTCTATTTACAATGAATACTCTGAAATGGAACAATTAATCAGATTAACGAACCACCCATCATTAGTTAAAACTCCTAGTGTTAATGCAAGTGCTGGTGCTGGTGCAGTTATAGAAATGCCTGATGAATTAGAACCAAATTTAAAACCTTATTTACTACAACCCTCTGGCCAGAACTTACAAGCTATTATGGAATCAGTTAAACATAAAGTTGATGCTATAAATAGAATTGCACATACAGGTGCAATAAGAAGTACCAAGACAGGAATTAGTTCAGGTGTAGCTTTACAAACAGAATTTGAATTACTTAATGCTAGACTATCTGAAAAAGCTGATAACTTACAGATAGCAGAAGAACAATTATTTAATCTATATGCTTTATTTCAAAATACTAAATTTGAAGGAGAAATTAATTATCCTGATTCATTTAACATTAGAGATTATGCTGCTGATCTTATGTACTACCAACAAGCAAAAGCATTAAACATTGGTTCTCCTACTTTTAATAAAGAAGTTGATAAAGAAATAGCTAGAGCAGTAATAGATGATGATGAAAAACTAAATGAGATATTTGAAGAAATAGATATTAAATCAGAAGTTGGAGAATTTACACAAGACGAAGTAGTACAAGAAGATCAAGCAATAGAACAAGAACAAATTTAATGAATGTCAGATATAATAAAAGATTCAACAATATATCGTATTAAACAAATAGAACTTGCTGAAGCAGAATTTTATAAAACATTAATCAAAACATTAGACAAGATAGAGCAAGAAGTAGTATCACTTGCTGGAAAATTACCTTTAACAGATGGAAAGTTAATAGAACTACAAGCTGCTATTGCTATTAGACCACAGATTAAAGCTATTATTGAAAGAGAATATTTAGCATGGTCAGATACAGTTGTTAGAAAAGGATTTAATAAACAAGCTAAAAGAATTGAGAAAACATTTAAACGAATAGGTAATATACCACCAGCTTTTCAAGAACTGACTAAAGGAGATAAAGCATTAATCCAAAATTTAAAACAACAATACTTTACACAGTTTAAAGATGTTTCAAATACATTTACAAGACGATTATCAGAAAAGGTTTATCAGAATACATTAATAGGTTCAGATTTTACAGTATTACAAAAAGAATTAAGACAAACAATCAATGGAATCTATGCTAGTTCAGATGACCCAGCAATTAATAAATTAGTTTCTAAAGTAAAAAAAGGAAATGATGAAATTAATGAATTATTATTTCCATATAGAGATCAAAATAAAAATGTTCCAAAATATATTCAACGAAAAGTTGAAGAAATTGAAAATAAAATAGGAAAAGATACACAAATATTACAATCTAAATTTGCTAGAGATCGTACTGGAGAGAACATGAAACGATATGCTGGACAGATATTAAACGACTCTTTAAGGGATTTTGACGCAACTTTAAACTTTAATAAGTCAAATGATGCTGGTTTAACTTATGTTAAATACTATGGAGATATTATTCCAACGACTAGACAGTTGTGTAGAAGTGTAGTAAGTGGAGTATATAACAAAAGACAAGGTGGGCTTTTCACTATTGACGAAGTTAATAATATTTGGTCAAGCACAAGTTGGAAAGGTAAAAAGTCTGGTAATCCTTTAATAGTTCGTGGGGGTTATAATTGCCGACACCAATGGAGTTATGTCAATCCTGATTGGTATAATAAAGCTGGAGAACTAATAATATAAACTAATAAGGAGTCTTAATGACGAAAGAAACAGAGGTAGTTCAACCGACAAACGAACAAACAGAAGCACCAAAAGAAGAAGTAAAAGTAGAAGCACCAAAACAACAAACTTTTACACAAGAACAATTAGATAACATAATTAAAACAAGATTAGATGCTGAACAAAGAAAGCATGATAAGAAACTTCAAGAAGAAGAATCTCATAAATCTGAAATCATAAAAGAACAGCAATTAAAAGAAGCAAAATCTAAAGCTGATATTGAAAAGATTATGCAAGATAGATTGTCTGAAAAAAATGAAGAAGTTAATAAATATAAAAATCAGATTAAAAAAGAAAAAGTTGATAATTCAATCCTATCTATTGCTAATGAAAATAAAGCAATTAATGCTGGACAAGTCGTATCTTTACTTAAAGATGAAGTAAAATATAATGATGATGGTAGAATAGAAATAGTTGATAATAATTCTAATATAAGATACAACACAAAAGGAGAACTATTAACAATAGAAGATAGAGTTAAAGAGTTTTTAGATGCTAACCCACATTTCCGTCAAGGGTCTTTGTCTGGTTCAGGAAGCCAGAGTAGTGTTGAGGGTAAAACTGTAAAACCTTTCAATATTCAGGATTTAAACATGAGTAATGCTGATGATCGTGCTAAATATGCAAAATATCGCAAAGAACGAGATTCAAAACCTACTCAAATTAACTTAACAAATAAATAACAAGGACAAAATAAAATGGCAAACGAAACAACAAGTTCCACACTA
>Ga0209501_10006586_pt1 | contig 10380 bp, 8 predicted proteins | sample ArcticOcean_MG_C_4_FD_187434 | JGI IMG/M metagenome (GOLD analysis project Ga0209501, IMG submission 187434) | Marine microbial communities from western Arctic Ocean - ArcticOcean_MG_CB4_134 (SPAdes) (version 2) | ecosystem: Environmental > Aquatic > Marine > Oceanic | place: Arctic Ocean...
AGACCGACTCGGGTTGGAACCCGTTCATGCTAAAGAGTCGACCATGTCGGACTTTGAGGACTCGTCGAACGAGGCAGCAGCCGCGGACCAGAAGCCGGCCGGTTACGGCAAGCGCGTCCTGGGTGCGATCATCGACTTCCTCATCTGGGGGGCCGTATTGGCCGTCCCGGTCATCGTGTTCTTCATTGGTGCTGTTGCCGCCGGGAATGCGAGTGACAAGGGTGAGCCCTTTACGGGAGGCATGGAGATGCTCCTCGGCGGAATCGGCTGGCTGGTCGTTACGGCCTGGATTGTCTGGCTGTTCGGCTACCGCCAGGGTGTCACCGGCAAGACGCCGGGCAAGCGGGTCGCCGGCACCCGCCTCGCCAGGATCGACACCGGCGAGGCACCCGGTGGCGGCACCGGTGTGGGTCGGACCCTGGTGCCGGGGCTCATCAACTCCGCTACAGGTGGTGTGTACGTGATCATCGACTACCTGTGGCCCCTGTGGGACGACCACAAACAGCGGGTGTCCGACAAGATGTTCAAGACCCAGGTGGTGCTCGACGACCGTCCAGCGACCCCGGCCCAGTACAACCCGATCGGCTGACCCCTCACCTCATTGCCTCTCCCACCGGTCGGTAATTTGACTGGTACAGAATTACCGTGTCTATGATATGGGTCGTGCCGCGCACCTCCCTCGCCTCCGTCCTGTCCTCGTCCGTCGACCCGACCAGCGAGGCGTTCCTGAAGAACCGGGCTGACCTGCTCGAGCAGTTGGCCGTCATCGACGAACTGCTCGACGAGGCGGAGGCCGGCGGCGGGCCCGAGGCCACGGCCCGACTGCGCTCCCGGGGCAAGTTGCCGGTGCGCGAGCGCATCGCCAACGTGCTCGACCCGGACAGCCCATTCCTCGAGATCAGCCCCCTCGCCGGCTACGGCACCGACTACGCCGTCGGCGGCGGGATGCTCGCCGGCATCGGCGTGGTCGCCGGCACCGAGTGCGTGATCCTCGCCAACGACCCCACGGTGCTCGGCGGCGCCCTCACCCCCTACGCCGCCAAGAAGTGGATGCGGGCCATCGAGATCGCCCGCCAGAACCGCATCCCCTACCTCAGCTTCGTGGAATCCGCAGGCGCCGACCTGCGGGTCTCCACCAGCGACGGCGACCGGGACAGCAAGGGTCGCAGCAAGCGGGCCAAGGTCGACCACTTCGCCGAGTCCGGCCGCTTCTTCTACGAGATGATCGAACTCTCCAAGATGCGCATCCCCACCGTGTGCGTCGTGTTCGGCTCGTCCACGGCCGGCGGCGCCTACCAACCCGGCATGTCCGACTACAACATCTTCATCAGGGACCAGTCGATGGTGTTCCTCGCCGGCCCGCCCCTCGTGAAGATGGCCACCGGCGAGGACTCGGACGCCGAGACCCTCGGTGGCGGCCAGAAGCACGCCGAGGAGTCCGGGCTGGCCGACTACCTGGCCGAGGACGAGATGGATGCCCTGCGCATGTGCCGCGAAGTCGTCTCGCACCTCGACTGGAGCCACGAGGGGCCGCCGCCCAGCTTCACCCCCGAACCGCCGGTCCACGACCCCGAGGAACTGCTCGGCCTCGTCAGCCGCGACCTGCGCCAGCCCGTCGACGTCCGCGACGTCATCGCACGCACCGTGGACGGCTCCCGGTTCGAGGAGTTCAAGCCCCGCTACGGCTCGTCGATGGTCTGTGGCTGGGCGTCGATCCACGGCTACCCCGTCGGCATCCTCGGCAACAACGGCGTCATCTACCCGGAGTCGGCAGAGAAGGGCGCCCACTTCATCCAGCTCTGCAACCAGCGCGACATCCCGCTGCTGTTCCTCCAGAACATCACCGGCTTCGTCGTCGGCCGCGACTTCGAGTCGGAGGGGATCATCAAGAAGGGCTCCCAGATGATCAACGCCGTCACCAACTCGACGGTGCCGCACCTGACCGTGATCATCGGGTCCTCGTACGGCGCCGGCACCTACGGCATGTCCGGCCGGGCCTACGGCAACCGCTTCACCTTCCTGTGGCCGACCGCCAAGGTCGCCGTGATGGGACCAAAGCAGATCGCCGGCGTGATGTCGCTGGTGCGCCGCGGCCAGGCCGCCCGCAAGGGGCTCGAGTTCGACGAGGAAGCCGACGCCGAGATCGTCCGCATGGTCGAGGAAAGACAGGAAGCCGACTCGCTGGCCCTGGTCGCCTCGGGTGCGATCAGCGACGACGGCATCATCGACCCGCGCGACACCCGCACGGTGCTGGGACTGTGCCTGTCCGTCGTCCGCAACCGGGCCATCGAGGGCGCCACCGACTACGGGGTGTTCCGCCTGTGAACCTCGCTTCGGTGCTCGTCGCCAACCGGGGCGAGATCGCCCGACGGGTGTTCCGCACCGCCCGGGGCATGGGCCTGCGCTGCATTGCCGTGTTCGTCGACGCCGACGCCGACACCCCGTTCGTGGCCGAGGCGGACGACGCCGTCCGCCTGCCCGACGGCTACCTCGACGGGGCGGCGATCATCGCCGCCGCCCTCGCCACCGGCGCCGACGCGATCCACCCGGGCTACGGCTTCCTCGCCGAAAACGCCGACTTCGTCGAGGCCGTCGAGGCTGCCGGACTCGTATGGGTCGGTCCTCCGGCCGATGTGGTCCGCTCCATGGGTGACAAGTTGACGGCCAAGGCGGCGGCCGATTCCGCCGGAGTGCCCACCCTCCCCTCCTCGGACGACCCGACCGACGCCGGGTCCGTCGGTTACCCACTCCTCGTGAAGGCGGTGGCCGGCGGTGGCGGAAAGGGCATGCACCTGGTCGAATCAGCCGACGACCTCGCCGAGGCGGTGGCCTCGGCCCAGCGGGAGGCCCTGGGGGCCTTCGGCGACGGTCGGGTCTTCCTCGAACGCTACGTCGCACGCTCCCGCCACCTCGAGGTCCAGATCCTCGGCGACGCCCACGGCGGGCTCATCCACCTCGGCGAACGCGAGTGCTCGATCCAGCGCCGCCACCAGAAGGTCGTCGAGGAGTCTCCGTCGCCCTTCGCCGACGAAGCCCTCCGGTCCACCCTGGGGGAGGCAGCGCTCCGACTGGCCGAAGGCATCGGCTACCGGTCGGCCGGCACCGTGGAGTTCCTCGTCGACGACGAGACCGGCGAGTTCTTCTTCCTCGAGGCCAACACCCGACTCCAGGTGGAGCACCCCGTCACCGAGGAGGTCACGGGCATCGACCTCGTACGCGAACAGTTCCGGGTGGCCGCCGGCGAGCACCTGGACCGGTTGCAGGACGAAGTGGTATCCACGGGCCACGCAATCGAGGCTCGCCTCTACGCCGAGGACCCCGACCACGGCTTCCTGCCGGCCACCGGCACCCTCCACGCATTCGGACCCGCCGACGAGCCGGAGGTCCGCTGGGACAGCGGCGTCGAGCAGGGCTCCCGGGTCACGGTCGACTTCGACCCGATGCTCGCCAAGGTCGTGGCCCACGGACCCACCCGCGAGGAGGCCGCCCGTCGCCTCGCCCTCGCCCTCGAGCGCCTCCACCTCGGCGGCGTCACCACCAACCGCGACTTCCTCGTCGCCACGCTGCGCCACGAGGCGTTCCTCGCCGGCGACACGACCACCGACTTCATCGAACGCAACGCCCCCTCCGGTTCGGCACCCCACTCCCGGGACGAGGTCGGACGGGCAGCCGTCGTGGCCGCCCTCTGGCTGCTGGGGCGCAACCGGGCCGATGCCGGCGTCCTGGCATTCGCCCCCGCCGTCTGGCGCAACGCCCGACTCCCCGACGAGCGGGTCGTCCTCACGCACGGTGACGGTGAGGTCGAGATCGGCTACCGGGCCGAACGCGACGGCGGCTTCACCGTCAACGGCACCTCCTCCGCCCTGATCCACCGCTGGTCCGACAACGACATCGACGCCGAGGTCGACGGCCGACGCTCGGTCAGCCGGGTCACCCGGGCCGATGGGCGGATCTGGGTGCAGGTGGCGTCCGGAACCGTCGGGTTCGGGATCGCCCCCCGGTTCACCGTGCCCGGCACCGAGGAGGTCCACGGCGGACTCGTCGCCCCGATGCCCGGCGTCATCCTCGAACTTCGCGCCGGACCGGGCGATCGGGTCACCGCCGGTGAGACACTCGTGGTCATGGAGGCCATGAAGATGGAGCACCACATCAGCGCCCCGGAGGACGGCACGATCACCGAGGTGCTCGTGGCCGTCGGCCAGCAGGTCGAGAACGGCACCGCCCTGATGGTGCTCGAGCCCGACGAGGATTCATCGTGAGCGACCCGATCCGCATCGCCAACTGCTCAGGCTTCTACGGCGACCGGCTCTCAGCCGCCGCCGAGATGGTCGAAGGCGGCCCGATCGACGTGCTCACCGGCGACTGGCTGGCCGAACTCACGATGCTGATCCTCGCCCGCACACAGGCCAAGCGCCCCGGCGGAGGCTACGCCCGCAGCTTCGTACGGCAGATGGAGCAGGTGATGGGCACCTGCCTCGACCGGGGCATCCGGGTCGTGGCCAACGCCGGCGGTCTCGACCCGGACGGATGCGCCGAGGCTGTCGCCGAGGTCGCCGACAGGCTGGGCCTCTCCCCCACCATCGCCTACGTCGACGGCGACAACCTGCTCCCGCGCCTCGACGACCTCCTCGCCGCCGGCGTGGACCTCCCCGACCTCGTCACCGGCGAACCCCTGACCGAACCCGGTCGATTCATCAGCGCCAACGCCTACTTCGGCTGCTGGGGCATCGTCGAAGCGCTCGACCGTGGCGCCGACATCGTGGTCACCGGCCGCACCACCGATGCCGCCGTGGTCTGCGGCCCGGCCGCCTGGCACCACGGCTGGGCACGCGACGACTGGGACGCCCTCGCCGGCGCCGTCGCCGCCGGGCACGTCATCGAGTGCGGCACGCAAGCCACCGGGGGCAACTACTCGTTCTTCACCGAGATCCCCGGACTGGAACGGGCCGGGTTCCCCTGGGCCGACATCGCCGCCGACGGATCCTCGGTGATCGGCAAGCACGACGGCACCGGCGGTGCCGTCACCGTCGGCACCGTGACCTCACAACTGCTCTACGAGATCGGCGCCCCCGGCTACCTCGGCCCCGACGTGACAGCGCGTTTCGACACCATCCGCCTCGAGCAGGAGGCGCCCGACCGGGTCCGGATCAGCGACACGAGGGGCGAGCCGCCGCCACCCACCCTCAAGGTCTCGATGAACCGCCTCGGCGGATACCGGAGCGACCTCGCCATCGGCCTGACCGGCCTCGACGTCGACGCCAAGGCCGAGTTGGTCGAAGCCGCCTTCTGGCGGGCCTGTCCCCTCGCCCCCGAGGACTTCGACGAGGTGTCCAGTCGGACCGTGTACACGGGCAAGGACGACCCCGCCTCGAACGAGGAGGCCGTCGCCCAGTGGTGCCTCACGGTCAAGGACGCCGACGAACAGAAAGTGGGCCGTGGCGTGTCCAACGCCATGAACGAGCTGGCGCTGGCCTCGATCCCGGGCTTCTTCGCCGCCCGCAGCGGCGGTGGCGCCCGGGCGTTCGGCGTCCATCGCGCCGGACTGGTCCCCGCCGGACTCGTGCCCCAGCACGTCGTGGTCCTGGGAGGCGACCGCACCGTCGTCGACTCCGTGGCCCCCGAGGGCGATGTCGCCGTCGAGCCCGTGCCGGCACCACCGTCCGAGGTGCCGGCAGGCCCGACAGTCCCCGCTCCGCTCGGCCGAGTGGTCGGCACCCGCTCCGGCGACAAGGGGGGTGACGCCAACCTCGGCGTGTTCGCCCGCACCCCCGAGGCCTGGGCATGGCTGGACGGCTTCCTCACCACCGACCGGCTCCGGCAACTCCTCCCCGAGGCCGCCGACCTCGAGATCGAACGCCACCTGCTGCCCAACCTGCTGTCGGTCAACTTCGTGATCCGCAAGCTCCTCGGCGAGGGTGTTGCCGCCTCGACCCGCCAGGACGGCCAGGCCAAGAGCCTCGGCGAGTGGCTGCGAGCCCGCGTCGTCGACGTCCCCGAGTCGCTCCTGGAATCCGCATGACCACCGCGACGGTCGACCTCCTCGACCTGCTCCGCGACGTCCCGGCTCCCCACCCCGTGCTCGACCATGAGCGCGAGCGACAGTTGACGGACCGGCAGCGGGACGTCCTCGACCGGCTGGTCGAACTCTTCGACGAGGGCTTCTCCCACCTCACCATGGCCGACCTGGCCGCCAGGCTGAACTGCTCGCTGCGCACCCTCTACGGGCTCGCCCCCAGCCGGGACGAACTGGTGCTCACCGTCGTCGACCGCAACCTGCGGTCGGTCGGGCGAACCGCCCGCGACGCCATCCACTCCGACATGGCCCCCCTCGAGGCGATCCGGCACTACCTCGAGGCAGCCAACGTGGCCGTGGCCGGCACCACCGAGGCCTTCGCCCGCGACCTCGCCACCCTGCCCGCCGGCCAGCGACTGAGCGACCAGCACTCCGACTACCTCGTCGCCGTCACCCGTCGCCTGCTCGACCTCGCCGTGGAGCGGGGCGACATCGACGACGTCGACACAGCCGCGGTCGCCCGGGTGATGGCTTCGCTGGGCCGCGACCTCTCGCGACCCGATGTCTTCACCACCCTGCGCTCAACGCCCAAGGAGGCCGCCGACGCCGTCCTCGACCTCGTCCTGAGCGGCCTTACCGCCCACCGAGCCTGATCCCCGGAGGTCCCAACATGCACGTCACCGAGGTCGCCACCGACCTGGCGGCCGAACAGCAGGCCCTCGACGACCTGCTGACGGGGGTCGCCGACGAGGCCTGGGTGACGCCCACGTCGAGCCCCCGTTGGAGCGTGGCCGACCAGGTCGCCCACCTCACCTACTTCGACGGCACCGCCGCACTCGCCATCACCAACCCCGACCGCTTCCGTACGGCGCTCGACGACCTCATGGGCGTCGCCGGCGGGGGCGACGGGGCGGTCGACGACCTCACTCTCGGGCGTGCCCGGAGGATGTCGCCCCCCGGGGTGTTCGAGGCGTGGCGGGCGAACCGCCGCCTGCTCGCCGACGCCGCGGCCACACTCGCCGACGACTCCCGGGTCATCTGGTACGGACCGTCGATGGGCGCCAAGTCGTTCCTCACCGCCCGACTCATGGAGGTGTGGGCCCACGGCCAGGACATCGTCGATGCGCTCGGACTGGACCGGCCGGCCAGCGATCGCCTCCGCCACGTCGCCCAGTTGGGGGTAATCACCCGCAGTTGGTCCTACGTGAACCGCCGGATGGACGTCCCCGAGGGCGAGGTCCGGGTCGAGTTGGCGGCCCCCTCCGGCGAGGGGTGGACCTGGGGCCCGGAAGATGCCACGAATGCCGTCCGGGGCGACGCCGAGGACTTCTGCCTCGTCGTCACCCAACGCCGCCACGCCGACGACACGGACCTCGACATCGAGGGCGAAGCAGCGCACGACTGGCTGCTCCGGGCACAGGCCTTCGCCGGCCCACCCACCGACGGACCCGACCCCGGGAGATCCTGATGCCACTCGTGTTGACCGACCTCTCCGACGGCGTCCTCACGGTCACGCTGGCCGACGAGGCGAACCGCAACGCCCTCAGCGGCCAACTGGTCGGGGAACTGCACGACGCCCTCGATGCGGCCGACGCCGACCCCGAGGTGAGGGTCGTCGTCCTCACCAACTCCGGGCGGGTGTTCTGCGCCGGCGCCGACCTGTCCGAACGCTCGTCCGGGGCGGGTAGCACCAGCCGGAGACCGGTCGACCCCTCGCTGCTGTTCTCCCGCTTCGCCACGTCGCCGAAGGTCTACGTGGGCCGCATCGCCGGACACTGCGTCGCCGGCGGTATGGGCCTGGCGGCGGCGATGGACATCTCGATCGCCGTCGACGACGCCAAGTTCGGCTTCACCGAGACACGGGTCGGCGTCGCCCCGGCGATGATCTCCGTCGTCTGCCTTCCGAAGATGCGCTCGGCAGACGCCAGGGCTGCCTTCCTGCGGGGCAACCGGTTCCTCGCCCCCGAGGCGGCCCGGATCGGCCTCATCAACGAGGCCGTCCCGCCCCATGGACTCGACGCCGCCGTCGATGCCGTCGTCGCCGACGTCCTGGCCTGTGGGCCCGGCGCGCTCGCCGCCGCCAAGCAGTTGTTGGCACAGGTCCCCGGGATGCCCGTCGACGAGGCCTTTGCCTGGACGGGCGAACTCTCGGCGTCGCTCTTCCGAAGCGACGAGGCCAGGGAAGGCATGCAAGCCTTCCTCGACAAGCGTCCTCCCCCCTGGGCGCGCTGACGAGGGGCAACGGCATGACACACGGAGGTTCGCTCGCTGCACGGGCACTCAAGGACGCCGGCGTCGGTGCCATCTTCACGCTGACCGGCGGCCACATCATGCCCATCCTCGACGGAGCCCTCGACGAGGACATCCCGGTCATCGACGTTCGCCACGAGCAGGCCGCGGTCCACGCCGCCGACGCCTACAGCCGCCTCAACCCGGGGCGCATCGGCTGCGCCGTCCTGACCGCCGGCCCGGGCGTCACCGACGGGGTGACCGGCATCGCCAACGCCTGGCGTGCCAACAGCCCGATCCTCGTGATCGGTGGCCAGGGGCCGTTCTCGAACCTGCGCCGAGGCTCGCTCCAGGAGATGGACCACGTCGGGATGATCCGCCCCATCAGCAAGTGGGCCGACGCCTGCTACCAGACGGACCGCATCCCGGAGTACATCGAGATGGCGGTGCGCACCGCAGTTTCCGGGGTGCCGGGGCCGGCATTCCTCGAGATCCCGATGGACGTCCTCATGGCCCCCGCCTCGCTCGACGACGCCCGCTTCCCCACGATCCGCACCACGCCGCCGACCGTCCACCCCGACCCCGCCGACCTGCAGGCCGCACTCGACGTTTTGGCGACCGCCGAGCGGCCGGTGCTGCTGGGCGGGACCGGCGTCAAGTGGTCGCAGGGAGGTGCAGCGCTGGCCCGCTTCTCCGAGGCAACACGGATCCCGGTCTACCTCAACGGGATGGGCCGGGGCATGCTGCGCTCCGACCATCCCCAGTTCTTCAACCGCACCCGCCGCCAGGCGATGAAGGAATGTGACGTCTTCGTGCTGGTCGGATCCCCGCTCGACTTCCGCCTCCGATTCGGTGCCTCGGTGCCCGCCGATGCCCGGATCGTCCAGTTCGACATGGACGCCACGCTGATCGGCCAGAACCGCTCCGCCGACGTGGGCGTGGTCGGCAACATCGGCGCCGCGCTGGAGCAGTTGACCGACCTGTTGGAGGCATCCGGCCTGTCCCTCGACTTCGGCGAATGGAGCGACGGCCTGCGGGCCGACGAGGACGCCGCCGCAGCGGCCCTCGAGTCGCAACTCACCTCCGACGAGAGCCCCGTCGATCCCCTCCGCTTCGCCGCCGAGATCCGCGACTTCATCGACGAGGACACGATCCTCATCGGCGACGGCGGCGACATCGTGGCCCAGGCATCCAAGGTGGTACCGGTCCTGCGGGAGAACTGCTGGATGGACCCGGGACCGCTCGGCACGTTGGGCGTCGGCATGCCCTTCGCCCTGGCGGCGCAGCACTCGTTCCCCGACCGGCGCGTCCTGATCATCTACGGCGACGGGGCGTTCGGCCTCAACGGCTTCGAATACGACACGGCGGTCCGGTTCGGGCTGCCGATCGTCGGCATCGTGGGCAACGACGCCGCCTGGGGACAGATGCTGCGACCCCAGGTCGGCATCTACGGCGCCGACAGGAAGGTCGCCGTCGACCTCGCCCCGACCCGCTACGACCTCGTCGTCGAGGCGCTCGGTGGGCACGGCGAGTACTGCGAGCGACCCGACGAGATCCGACCGGCGCTGGAGCGGGCGTTTGCATCCGGCAAGCCGGCGCTCGTCAACGTGATGATCCGCAAGGACGAGGGTGCCCCGAAGGGCAGCACCTACGTCTAGCCGGTCGCTATGCGCCGGTTGCGGCGGGTCGGTCGGTGGCGCTCCACTGCGACCACGACCCGACGTAGAGGCGCCCACGGCCCAGGCCGGCGTGCTCCATGGCCAACAGGTCGTGGCAGGCGCTGACCCCCGATCCGCAGTAGGCGACCACGTCGGCGGCATCCGTGACGCCGAGCGACGCGTAGTGGTTCCGGAGGTCGTCGGGGGACCGGAAGCGGCCCTCGTCGAGGTTGGCGGTGAACGGGGCGTTGCGGGCTCCGGGGACGTGTCCGGGCCGCGGGTCGACCGGCTCGGCCTCTCCGCTGAACCTCTCCGGGCTCCGGGCGTCGAGGACGATCCCCGACGCTGCGTGTCTCGCCACCTCGTCGATAGTGGCGAAGGCGCCGTCGGGCCACGGGCGGACCGGGCAGTCGACGGCGGGTCGGGTCGTGGAACCCGACTCGATCGGCCCGTCCCAGGCCTGCAGGCCACCGTCGAGCA
>Ga0209501_10006591_pt1 | contig 10375 bp, 7 predicted proteins | sample ArcticOcean_MG_C_4_FD_187434 | JGI IMG/M metagenome (GOLD analysis project Ga0209501, IMG submission 187434) | Marine microbial communities from western Arctic Ocean - ArcticOcean_MG_CB4_134 (SPAdes) (version 2) | ecosystem: Environmental > Aquatic > Marine > Oceanic | place: Arctic Ocean...
GGCCTAGGCGTCCAGGGGGAGGGCCTTCACACTTTAAATGAACGTATTGAAATCACCAGTCTAGTTGAGCGTGCGCGTTTAATTGCAGGTATGTTGATGCGTTTGTCATAAAAGATTCAGTAAGTTAGTAGATTTTACACTCTTTAGCGTGATAATATTTTACCTTCGATTTATCTCCTAAAATGCGTTAAACTTTTTCTGAGTGTGGATACGGGAGTGATCTCCTAAGTAAACTGAGTAAATATTAGATACCATAAGCGAAGATTAAAAATAGGTTTTAGTTATGCAAAAAAATATTGATTTACTGGTTCAAGCGGATGTTTTATATCCTATGAGGGCAAGTAAAGAAATTATTTTAGATGCAGAGGTCGCTATAATAGGCGATCAAATCATCTATGCAGGTCCTAAGTTAAAAGATCATAACTGGAAAGCTAAAGAGACAATTTCTGGTGGTGGTAAAGTCGTCATGCCCGGTTTTGTAAATTGCCATAGTCATACAGCATCAATCGTATTTCGAAGTCAAAGCGACGATGGTATTGGCGGCAAAGCGCTTTATTCGGTTGCTTTTAGGGCTGAACCGACAATAACCGAAGGCCAATGGGAAGACTTTGCCAGGGTTGGAGTTATAGACATGATTAAATCTGGGTTCACCACAATAAATGATATTTGGTATGAACCTGAAGCTTTGGCAAATATTTGTCTAGAGGTGGGCTTGAGAGCTCAAATAGCTTATAAAGTATTTGACGTTAAGTTAGAAGATTTACACAAGGGGCTTTACATTCATAGTTCGAAAACTGGTGATAAAAGACTTGATCGTGGGATTGATTTTATAAAAAACTGGAGTGGTTCCGGAAATGGACTTATTACCGGGCGTATAGGTCCGCATGCGACCGATACATGTTCTTCAGAACTACACAAAAATGCCTTTATGGAAGCTAAGAGACTTGGCGTAGGTAGGCATACCCATGCAGCTCAGTCAGCAGGAGAAGTCGAATATATCAATTTAAAGTATGGTAAAGGTCCAGTTTCATATTTACAAGATCTTGGAGTTCTAAGTTCTGATCTTGTATTAGCACATCTAACATATGCTGATAATCAAGATTTAGTTGCTGCTGCTAGTGCCGGGGTTAAATATGCACATTGTTCAACTATTTACCCTCGCAGAGGAGTGTATCCCAACATTACAGAGATTACTAAGAAAGGTATTGAGTGGGGTTTAGCAACTGATTGGATGATGAATGATCCATTTGAAGGCATGAGGAATGCGTTAAATGCTATAAGGCTTAAGGAAGCCCGGTTCGATGCTTTTAGTAGTGAAGAGGCACTTTATAGATCTACTATTGATAGCGCTAGGGTTCTTGGGTTGGAGCAATCTATTGGGACGTTACAAAAAGGGTTTAAGGCCGATTTAATACAAATAAACATAAACCAACCCCACTTAACTCCTTTTTACGCGGAATATGCATCGATAGCGTACTATGCTCGAGCGTCAGATGTTATCACGAGTGTGATCAACGGCATGGTTGTAATGAAAGATAGAGTTATTACTCAGGTTGATGAACGTAGTGCGTTAGAGGCAGTTGCAAAACATATCCCTTCTTTAGCTGAAAAGATGATAAGCCTAGGTGGAGCAGCACATCATGGATTATGTCCGTGCAGTGTATGAAACATTCAGAAAGCTTACTGGGTGGTTACCGGTGCTCAATCAAAACTGGGTTTGTTTTGGACACAAAATAAAGCATGAAATTAATACAGATAATATTTTTTTAACTTAAAAAAATAGCTTTGAATTTTTTCTTTAAGCTATTGATTTTATTGGCTCCGCTGGTGGAGGTCAAGCCTACGACCAATTGATTGACAATCAACTACTCTACGGTTGAATTTCCCTGTCTCCCAAGGGGCACTATATGTATTTGGGGTTTTACAAGCGTGCCAGAGGCATGGTCGCACATCTAAACGAACCCAGCAAAGCATTCGGTTCAGAATAGTTAATGAGCTCGACCTTAAGGCCCTCTGACTCGATTAATTTCGCGATATGATCAAACCCTGAGTGTAGTACCACGGTCTCTGGATTGACCACAAAGACATTCGTGGCCATTGCGAGTGCCTCTGCTTCAGTCACCTCGATCATATTAAATTGGCTTTTAAGGATATCTAGATCGTCTGGCAGGAAAGCACCGGGATGTATTAATAGGCTTCGACCAGGAAGAATCGTCACACGGGTATCCAAATGCATTACGTTACGCCCAACAATTACGGTGTCACTTCAACATACCGCGCCAATTCGGTGGCAGCTTCGTGGGTCGTTCGGTTGCTGATGCCAACGTATATTGTATCATCGTCAACCAGCACATCTCCTCCTTCTATCTAACCCCGGGTAATTTCGATCATATCTTGATCGCGAAGTGTGGGGATGCTTTGGCGTAACAGTTCAATTTCTCCAACCCGTTCTGGCAGTTCCCGATTGCACGAAAAATAAAACTTGTCGTGGATAACAAACCCCGTATCACGTGTATACATTTGCCAAGGGTGAGCGTCGGAATACTGTATGAAATTTAACCGGACACCATTCTGCTTCATCACCTTTTTGTTTCTAACTAAAATAATGCATTAAAAGAGTGTGATATTGTTATTTTATATTAATTCATATGGACAATAGAATTTTCATATAGACAATAAATATATTCGACAATAGAACTGTATTTATTATATATTTTATAAAACAATAAGGGGCGAAAATTTCAAAAAAATCCGTTTTGCATTATTGGCTTTAATAGAACGATTTGGAATAGATAGCATCGACATGAAATGGAAATGTCATGAAAATTTTGAAACTTTGTTTATAAATATGTAACTACCACTATTGTGGCAATACAAATAACAGGATTTGGAGCAGCTCTTGCTGAAAGTCCTGAAACAACTAGGAGGAAGATATGGAGTACCCAAAAATAAGAAATTTTATGTTATTGTCAGTCTGCCTATTCAGCGGGCTAACTATGTCAGCTAATACTACTCTCGCCGGTGAGGGAAAATATGGAGGAGAACTTATTACAGCATTTTCAGCTGACCCAGGTGGATTTGATCCAGCAATGGGACCCAGCGGAATGTCACATGTGGTTATTGAACAAGTTTATGGCACGTTAATAAATTTGGATGCAAACGCTCAACCTTATCCAGGCCTTGCCGAAAGTTGGACCCAATCCGAAGATGGTTTGAAATGGACTTTTAAACTTCGTTCCAACCTGACTTTTCATAATGGAGAAGCCCTAACTGCAGAAGATGTTGTATTTACGTTTAACAGACTATTGCCCGAGGACTCAGGTTATTCGTATCGATCACAAATTGAGACTATTGATAGTATTGTCGCCGATGATGAGCTGACGGTGACATTCAATATGAACACTGTAACAGGGCCATTTGAGATTTACATGGCATTCCCAGGATCTTCTATCGTGCCAAAAGATTTGGTTGAAAGTGGCCACGATTTGAACGCCGAACCAGTTGGAAGTGGGCCATTCAAGTTTGTTTCTTATTCCCCACGTGACTCCATAAAGTTTGTAAAAAATGAGAACTATTATGAACCAGGAAGACCCTATCTTGATGCGCTAACTTATCGTATTGTTTCTGATCCAACAGCACTGTCCAATGGCTTGAAGTCTGGTGAAATTCATTTCTCAAATGAAGTGCCACCAAAGGATTGGAAGGCAATAATATCAAAAAGCAATATGACTGATGCTTCACTTGAAGGGTCTAGATATTATTGGATGATTCCAAACCATGAACGTGGAGCTTTAGGAAATCCATTGGTTAGGAAAGCTATTTCAACCGTTTTAAACAGAGAAGCTATTGTTAAAGCGGCATTTTTTGGACAAGCGACCCCAATGTTAGGTGGAGTTATTCCAGAGTGGAACTGGGGATATGCTGGGATTTCAATGTCTGATCCTGGTGGAAATATTGAAAAAGCGAAAGAGTTGATGGCTCAAGCTGGAGTGGAAGTAGGAACTCCCATCTCATTGATGATGGTTTCTTCTTGGCCTCCAATGATGTCAATGGCTCCGATAATCCAAGCCAACCTGAACTCTATCGGTTTTAATGCTAAAATTGAAACAATGGAGGTTCCGAGATATTGGGATGAGGTTTGGGGTACAAGTGACTTTGATTTGACCGTAATGTATTGGCTCTCGCCACTTGCTGATCCCGATGATTTCGTGACCAACACGTACGCTAGTACGTCTGCTACCAATGTACATAATGGTGGTTCTAAAAAGATGGACGATCTGATGATGGCTGCAAAGTCAGCTGTTACATTAGCTGAAAGGAAAAGCCTTTATAAGCAACAGCAAGAACTTTCTTTAGAAGACATGGACGTTATACCGGTCGTTAATGGTTGGGTTTTGACCGCACACACCGATAGGTTGAAAAACTTTAAGCCTATGAGAACTGGTTTCTTAAAAACACTGAAAGAAGCTTGGCTTGATTAAAGAAAAGCTACAACCAGTCCTAAGTTTTCAACTGGACTGGTTGTAAAAACCAATGATCCGCCTTATTTTATTTCGAGTTTGGGTGTTTATCCCAACGCTAATCACAGCGTCAATTATTCTCTTTATCGCTATCAACGTGGTACCTGGCTCTGCTGCTCGAGCAGTGCTTGGTTTACAGGCGACACCACAAGCAATTAAGCGGTTTGAACATAAGCACGGATTAGATCGCCCGTTATACGTTCAGTATGTTGATTGGGCTGGAAAGGCGGTAAAAGGAGATTTGGGAACTTCATTTCAAAATTCTGTTGCTGTTGGTCCAGAAGTGTTGAAGAGGATCCCTATAACACTGCAATTAGCTGGTACCGCTTTTTTACTTGCGTTATTGATCGCAATTCCGCTGGGATCTCTTGCCGGGCTAAGACATCAAAAAAGAGCGGATGGTCTCATTACTACAATTGCAACTCTTTTTGGCTCAACCCCTAATTTTTGGCTAGCAACCCTACTTGTTTACTTTTTTTCTTTGAAATTAGGTTGGTTTCCAACTGGGGGCTTCACACCATTTAGAGAAGACCCGATTGAGAATATTAAAGGAATGATTTTACCTGCGATTTCCTTAGGTATTGTCAGTTCTGGTCTCTTGATAAGAATAATGAGAGCATCAGTCATTGAGTCAATGGAAAGCAATTATGTAGAAACTGCTAAAGCAAAAGGCGCTGGTGACGTTCGATTGCTAACACACCATATTTTTAGAAATTCAATTATTCCATTTTTGACAGTTGGCGCTGTTGAGTTTGGCTTTTTGGTTGGAAGCGTAGTTATAATTGAAGATGTATTTCGAATCCCTGGAATAGGATCATTGGTGTTAGTTGGAATTATTAATCGGGATTATCCTGTCCTCCTAGCGGCTTCCATGGCTGTAACAGTAATAGTGCTTGTAGTGAATTTAATGGCAGATTTGTGTTCACAGCTTATTGATCCTAGGCAAGTAAGAACAATGGAGCGGTGAATGTTAAGGAATATTAATTGGAGTAAATACGGATTAGTTATCTTCACTATACCACTGATAAGTTTAATTGTTTTATCGGCCAGTTTGGCTAACTTTGTCGCTCCCTATGATCCATATGCTCTTGACGTAATGGTTATGTTAGAGGGTCCTACAAAAGAACATTGGATCGGAACAGACGAACTCGGCAGAGATGTTTTAAGCCGGATCATATACGGTGCACAAATTTCTCTAAAAGTAGGCATTGTTGCTGTAGTGATAGGAGGAACTGGAGGCACCGTTATAGGGATTGTTGCAGCTTATTTTGGAGGTTTCATTGATAATATTCTAATGAGATTGATGGAAATAGTCTTCTGTTTCCCTGCAATTTTGCTTGCAGTAATTCTTATGGCAAATTTTGGCACGTCAATTTTTAATGCTATGCTTGCAATTGGAATTATTTTCATTCCTGGTTTTGCACGTTTAACTAGGGCCATAGCACAAACGGTTCAACGTCAAGCATTTCTAGAAGCTGCTATATGCTTGGGTGTGCCAGGTTATCGCATTGTGTTACGAGAGATTTTCCCAAATGTTGCCGGACCAGTTCTGGTGGAGGCTACAGTAGCATTCTCGTATGCAGTGCTTCTTGAAAGTGCTCTCAGTTTTCTAGGATTGGGCAGCCAACCTCCAGAAGCATCTTGGGGAAATATGATTAATACTGGTAGAGGCTTTATTGATCAGGCACCGTGGATAAGCTTGGCGCCAGGTGCAGCATTGTTCGCGACAGTATTTATGTTCAATTTGCTCGGAGATGGCTTGCGTGATATATTGGATCCGAAATTAAATGAATAACTTTGGTAAATCAGGTAAGCCAATACTGGCAGTAGAAGACCTATCTATCGATTTGGCATCCAGAGGTGGGCGAGTGAAGAGCATTTTAAAGAATGTATCTTTCAAGATTTTTCCTGGTGAAATTGTAGGACTAATTGGTGAGTCTGGAAGTGGGAAGTCTATGACTTCAAAAGCTGTCTTGGGAATGATGCCTGAACGTATGCAAGTAAAGTCCGGTTTAATAGATTTTGAAGGTAAAAATCTGTTATTATATACAAAAAAAGAAATGCAGAAAATCCGCGGATCTAGGCTTTCTTTAATTCCTCAAGACGCTCTTCATGCATTAAACCCAGTTGTTAAGGTTGGGGTTCAAACAAGTGAACCGTTTTTTATCCACAAAAAAATGTCAAAAAAGAAGCGTCAGGAAAGTGCAATCGAACTTTTTGGAAGAGTTAAAATTCCCGAAGCTAACTTAAAAATTAATGATTTTCCACATCAGTTCTCTGGAGGAATGCAACAGAGAGCCCTTACGGCAATGTCGATATCTATGAAGCCGCCACTGGTTATAGCCGATGAACCTACTACAGCATTAGACGTTACGATTCAGGCACAAATTATAAAAATGCTTAAAGAGTTAAGTACGGATTTAAAAATAAGCTTTTTGTTTATTTCCCATGATTTAGGTTTAATTTCATCTATTTGCAGCCGTGTATATGTTATGAACCATGGAGAAATAGTGGAGCAAGGTAATATCAGTGACGTTTTTTTAAATCCTAGGCACCCTTATACGCAAGGTTTAATCGGATGTCGCCCCAAATTGTTGGGGAACCTAAGGAGATTAAAAACAATTGATGCCGATTTAAGTGATAACGGGTTTATATCTACGACGAATTATAAGGTAAAAAAACAAAACCAAACTGCTAGTGTTAAATCAGTAAGCGTCTTCGCAGATGCAAAATCATATGAACCTCAGGTAACTAAAATTTCAAAAGAGCCAATTTTTGATGTAAAGGGACTTTCAAAAGTTTTTTTTACAGGTAATTCAGTTTTTCAGGCTCAACGATCCAAAACCGCATTGTCGAATATTAGTTTTTCCATCCGTCCCGGAGAGTCTTTGGGGATTGTTGGCGAATCTGGCTCTGGAAAAACTACTATCCTTAGGATTCTACTGAAGCTTATTCCTTATACTGAAGGCCACGTAACATTTGGTGAGAAAGAACTATCTAAGTTTAGTAGTAATGATTTGAAGAGTTTTCGACAACTAGTGCAGCCAGTATTTCAAGACCCATATTCAACTTTTAATCCTAGATTTTCTATCTTTAGTTCCCTTAGCCTTGCTTTAGAGGTGCAAAATCTTTCTGAAAAAGGATCACGAAAGCAACTAATTTTAGATATACTCGACCAGGTAGGCCTACCCTACGAACTTTCCCAATCTTATCCGCACCAATTATCGGGTGGGCAACGTCAAAGAGCTGCAATTGCAAGGGCATTATTATGTAATCCAAAAGTATTGCTTTTGGACGAACCGACATCGGCACTTGATGTGTCGGTGCAGGCGCAGGTGTTAAATTTAATAAAAGATTTACAAGATATTTATGATTTTGCTATAATTTTGGTCACACATGATCTTCCGGTTGTTTCATTTATTTGTGAAAAGTTGATTGTTATGCAAAATGGTAAAATAGTTGAAAGTGGAGACACCAAACAAATTATCATGGATTCAAAAGCAGAGTATACTAAAGATTTAATTGCGGCTGTACCGTTAGGCTTATAGTCCCAAAAGTCGTTTGTATGATTAATAACCACAAAAACAAATTAATCTCTTCTAGCTAACATTTATCTCTGTTTTAATTGTCTATAGATACTTAAACCTTTTGATCAAATCTGGATGGGAATAAATTTCTGATGGCACGTTCTTTTGTACCCTTTGAAGCACTTTGGGAAGGGGCGGACCACTTCAAAGGGGGAGGCTTAGGTGACCATCAGGTCGGCATCTTCCCAGACTTGGCGGTTTCCGACAGAGGGTTTTAAAAGATGACGGTGTTCATTGATCCAAGCCTTGAAGTTAAAAGCTTTCAAACGCGACATGTGATACTCATCGTTTTTGTTACAATGGACGGCTAGGTGCGCCGCAGCATAGCGCTATTATGGAAAACAGATATCAGAATATATTATAGTGGGAGCCGTAGGTCGTTTATACAAAAGGTCAGATATGCGTTCTCTGCACTGATCACACCAAAAGGCGTCTCGGGCATCGATGCTTCTAGCGTGTTGATGGACAAGTTCCCAACCTCGACCTCGTCCACAAGCCGGTCAATGTAATTTGCCCAGTTGGTAAACGCATATCCCGCTAAACATGAGTTCTTAGACGGATTAATAAACAGGACAATGGATTTGGAAGACCTGTTCAAGTAAGGCTATGTTGATATTAAATTCCAAGGTTTAACTTCTATTAAGAAAATTCTACCAGTTTTAGCTCCTGATCTCGATTATACTGGCCTGGATGTCGCCAGTGGCACTGATGCTATGGAGGCATGGAAAAGATTTATTGGCTTACCTGCTGGTACTGCGAAAGACGAACTTCGGGCATCAATGCTAGAGTATTGTAAGTTGGATACCTACGCGATGGTGCGAATATTTGAAATAATGGGGCGCTGATTGCAAAGTTCACAACTTATTTTTTGTAGAATGTTGATTAAGTGATACCATCATTTATTTTTTTGTAACCCACAAACAAAAATAGCTTAGCAGTATTTGTGCTAAGCTATTGTTTTAATTGGCTCCGGCGGTAGGGATCGAACCTACGACCAATTGATTAACAGTCAACTGCTCTACCGCTGAGCTACGCCGGAATAATGACCAATACATCTTTTTCGTGGCCAGTAGATAAACTTTGGGAACACAGAATACAAGATCTAATGTTCAATTTTATTTGGTTAGTTTGATCGAAAAAATATGGATGATCAATAGATATCAACCAAAGGTTTGAACCATCTATCAGTTGAGTTTATTTAGGTTATCGAAGTTGGTTGAACAGAGTACTTTAGCTCAGTCCTTCTTGTGATTCTTCCAGAGTTCTCCAAACATCTTCTCGATTTGATACCAAGGATAAATTTTAGCACTGAGAGTGATTAAGCTCCTAGTCTTTCTTTAAAAAATAAATCAAGCCATTAAATATAATTAAAAAGGGTAAACCAACGAAATTTGAGAATTTAGGGCTCAAGTAGCGAAGCCGAAGATTGACTTACTGCACTCCCATGTCAGAGAGTTTTCCAGCATCATTGAAATATCGTACTTTTCGGGGTGTATGTTTGGGTGTAGCAACAACGCAAACCTTAACCTTCTGGGTCCTGAACCGGTTTAGCACCCAAGTCTTGCGCCACTACTGGTCCGGCAATGTGGGTAAGAATTTTCCAAACGATGGTCGCTCGCGTCAGATTAGGAAAAAGCATGAGATATTTTTATTCCTAAAACCCAATTATGGCTTTTGCGTTATTACGATCCGCGCAAGCACCTCGGGATCGGTGGATAGTTCCGTGTCTCCGGCGGGAAGATTGCTAGTAGCCAGCATGTAGGCGATAATATCGATATATGCCTCGTCATCTAAATAGCCCGGATTGTCGTTCGGCATCGTCGCACGTGTGAATGCAAAGAGCGTTGCCATCGATCGACCTTCCCAGTTGCGCAGAAATTTTGCGCGCCCAACTGGCGGGCTGCTGTTCATGTCAGGATCTTCCGGCGCACCATTAAGGCTGTTGCCGTGGCAATGTGAGCAGACTCCGCTATAGACGATCGCGCCGCGTTTTGCCTGTGTCTCAGTGAAAATCGCATCCCAGACGGTTGTCTGCGCAACGCCAACTTCAAGGCCCTCGAGAATAACCGCCACTTGCGAAACCTGCACGCCGCCATGTGCGTTGTCCCAGGCGTTGCGGATATATGTCGCGACGGCGGCGATCTGCTCGACGTCAAGCTCAGGGAAAGGCGGCATGTTTTCCCGACCTTGGTAGATGTTCGTGACAATTCGCTTCAGGTCAGCGAGTTTGTTATTGCCGTTAAGCGCCGGAAATGTGGGCACGTCCCC
>Ga0209501_10006594_pt1 | contig 10371 bp, 4 predicted proteins | sample ArcticOcean_MG_C_4_FD_187434 | JGI IMG/M metagenome (GOLD analysis project Ga0209501, IMG submission 187434) | Marine microbial communities from western Arctic Ocean - ArcticOcean_MG_CB4_134 (SPAdes) (version 2) | ecosystem: Environmental > Aquatic > Marine > Oceanic | place: Arctic Ocean...
TCTCAACAATTGGTCAACATGGCTTCAGGAACAGGAATTCGATTAAACGGCGCACTAAGCATCCTTTTGGTAATGCTACTGGTTTTGGGCGGCATGGCATCTATGTCATCGCTTGAGATGAATGATACCGCTGCTGCTGGTGATAACGGTAATGACGCCGTAAACAGCGATGAAAAGAAGACTGATTCAACTCTAGACAAAAGTGAATCTGCTTGGTTAGAGCGATGTAAAGAAATGAAGAACGTTGTACTTGAGCGAGGAGACTGGGATATGAATTCAGACACTCCACTTAGAGGCAGTCATGCCGCTACAGGAAGGCAAGCAGATAATAATGGAAATAACGATTCAACTGACAATAATTCAGACAATACAAACGCCGATGTTGACTGGCATTTACCAGATAACATTGCAGTATCAAGAATCGCATCTGGTGAATATGTAATTCGAATTGTTGATTCCGATGGCACAGTAACAGAGGAGGTCGTTACCGAGGAAGAATTTGGCCTATTCCTAAGAAACCACGGCTGGGGCACAACTGATGAGGTTGAACAAAACCAAACTGACCGAGTTGAGCACGACCGAGTTAGAGAAGAAATGGCAGCGTTGGATCTTGAAATTCTTGATGATGGAACAATCATCATTACTCGTACCCGCGGTGAATGGGTTGAGTACGAAATTATTCGAACTAGTGAAGATGGCTCAACTACTGTGATTCGAGTTAGCCCGCACGGCACCGAAGTAATACACCCACAACCGGCCCGAGAAAAACACCACAGAGAAAACATGGGCGACCGTGACAGAGGCGAGGGAGGATTTTCCCCTCTCTTTTCATTCGCTGGCGAAATGGATGAAGGTGTCATGGAACGATGCCGAGAACTCATGCAGAGCGACAAGCGAACAATAGATGTTGATGTTTTGCGAATTGACCACCCACTTGCAGAGCGAGACGCACAACGCAAATAGAGTGATTTTAGAGTCGTAATTGGGTCAATTTTGAGACCCTTCGCATAGCGAAGCCTTTTGAGCCCTCCTTGAAGACACGATACATCGCAGGGGTATGGGACCGACATGATGAACATAACAGCCCGTCAAGAAACCTTCAGAATGGTGGTTGACATTTTGTCAACTTTGGTAGAAGAAGCTCGCTTCAATTTTGAAGAAGATAAACTCGTGGTGAAGGTCGTAGACCCAAGCCATGTAGCAATGATTCAGCTGGAAGTTGATTCTGCGGCTTTTGAATCATATGATGTTACTGAATCAGTTCTAGGATTAGAATTGTCAAAGATATCCAAACTGGTACAACTTGCTGGCGCCGGTGATTTGATTGTTATTAACTACAATGATAGCGTTGGTAAAGTCGAATTCCAAGTCGGCGAAATCGAGCGCACTATTCGCCCTCTTGACCGTCAAAATATGCAAGAGCCAAATGTCCCTGAACTTGATACCGATATCTCCGTCAGCCTTTCTGGCGCTAAATTTGCCCGCGCTTTGAAGGCAGCAGAACAGGTTGGTGACTTGGTCACATTTTCGATTGATCAGAATCGGTTCAGTGTCAATGTAACTGGCGAATCCGATGCTGTTAACGTAAGTTATGATGCTGGGGAATTGCTGGAATTAAATTGTGATAGCCCTGTCAAGAGTCAGTACAGTTTGCAATATCTACTTCCATTAGCCAAGCGAATAGAATCAACAGTTGAGAAAGTAACTGCTAAGTTTGGCGAAAACTATCCACTTCGTTTGGAATTTGAATTCGCTGATGGCGGTGCAAACGTTGTATATTTCTTAGCACCTCGTGTTGAAGGCGAAGCTTGAGTGATTTACTCAATCTAATCCGCAACTAACCTAGGTTGGCGGCGCAACTAAAGAAAAAAAAGTTTTGGAATTGTGGTTCCCTCGCAGATATCTTCAAACTGGACTGAACGAAGTGAGGGAAGTTTGAATTTTCGGCACGCCGAAAACGCTCACCGTTTGAATTCAGATTATTAGTGAGCGTGTGTGGTGGGCGCACAGATAAAAATCGGCTGAAAGCTAAGTGCGCTCGCCGGGATTTGAACCCGGGCGAAGAGGTTGGAAACCTCTGATGCTACCCCTACATCACGAACGCGTAGCCCGCCGACCTACATCTTAGACTTAACCGCGTCTATGGGAGGCTTGATGTTTAGTAGCCCCCGCACCTCAAATTATGAGAGGGCGTAACTGGATTGGAGTCGCTCTCATATTCCTATTTCTGCCTGTTAATGTGCCACTGTGGGATATGGCTTTCGAAAAACTCAGTATTGATATCATGGCTGTTTTCATAACGCCACTATTATTTCTCCTCGGGATATTGCTAGTCTTCTATCCAACTAGAAAAGATAAAATCTCAACTATCCTATCAAAAGAGCCTAATGAGGAGGAGTAAAAGATGAAGAAAATCATTGTTATCAGCCTCATTTTGGTATTGTCAACCCTTGCCTTACCATTGGCTATTGCTCAGGAGGATGTACTTCCCCCTGATGTGGATTATGAACCTGAAATACGCATGACTAGACTATTCGCGTATAGCCAGGAAACGCTATCTCCTGAACTCGTTGAGCGGGCCGAGATGTACACTCACAATTTTCAGATAGGAGGGGGTTCAGGGCCATCAAATGGGCCGACCCTCACCACATACAGTTTTGTCCGTAATGCGCCAATTGGAAGTGAAGATTGGAATTTCTCACTTTGGGCAAGTGGTGATGGACCGGTTAATATTGATATCTCTCTGTTCATTGATGGTACCGAATTAGACCAAGTAAATAGTGGTGGGATATCACTTTCTGAAGAAAAACAGCGTATTGATTTCACGGGTGGGAATTTACCAGATAACATTTCAATCGACCAAACGCTTTCAATCCGCTGGACAGTCAATAGCGATGCGATCCCATTTGTAGAGATTAGTGAGTGCACAATCCACTGGGGGTCAGCCGAAACACCAACCAACCTAACAATATCTGCAGGAATGTATCAAATTGATGACCCTTACCTAGAGAATGAAGGAACCCCATTTAGGGGCGAAGGAGAGAACTACTCTCGCAGTGAAGTGGTTTGGGCTGTTCAGGCACGCTGGGCTCTTGGCGAGGAACAACTGGTGAAGGATACTCTAGTAATGCACGCTAATGACGGGGGAAATGATCTCTTCCTTAAGCCGAATGGCGAGGGAACAAAATCAGACAGTGGAATCTATCGCTGGGAAATTGAAGAGTGGCACGATGGTGTAATTCTCTCAGCCCATGTAATGTGGAATGATTCATCAGGAGTCCACGGAATGACAAATCAAGTTGTTGAAATGATGGACCCAAAGGGACCGAGCATCCTATCTAGTGGACTCAAAAACACATTGTTTTTTCTCACAATACCTGTGCTCATTGGAGTCGGATTTTGGCTAAAGGGTAGATACCAAACCCTTGAGGAGAAAGGAAAGGAGACTGGACATGGACCTGGTAAAGAAGGTGATTTGAAACGCCTGGTTTTGGCAACTACATTTTTGATTGCTGGGATAAACAACGCCCTCATCCTCTACACTTTCCACACCCGAGAGTTGGGCGCGTCAGAGGACATTGTCATTCTTCACCTGTGTTTACTGGCTTTTGGTCTTGGAGCATTTGGGCCGATTTGGGGTGCAATTGCAGACAAATGGGGTCACCGAAAGCAACTGATGACTTTTGCAATAATTGGATCAAGTTTGCTGATGTTAACATTCCCATTCCTGCCTCTTAACGCTTACATCCTAGTTTCAACTTTACAGATTGCTCTATTCTCAGCCGTGCGAATGGCAGTTGCAGTTGGTACCGAATGGTATCCTGAACACAAAGGAGAATTCCTTGGAGTCTTGTACGCGTTTGCCTCGTTTGCGGCAGCGATTGGATCAATGGTATGCAGTAAATTGTATGTCACTTTACTACCTACTAGCGCCACATTTGCGATGCTAGGTATTGTAGGAGTTTCTGTTCCCGCTTTGCTGATTGGCGCTTGGATGATAATGCAATTTGAAGGCGATGAATTCTCGTGGCCAGTATGGATGCTGAAAGGTGGTAAGAAACCAGAGGCAGTGAAATTAACAATTTCCGAAAAATTGTCAATGTTCCGAGGCATGCTTCGTTTTGAAAGTAAATGGGCACTTCTCTGTCTCTTAGGAGTCATCCTTGTTGCAATCCCACGCGGGGCTGTTGTCCTGACTGCCTTACGTTACCTCGAAGTTGTTGGATTTGATGTTGACTTCACTGGACTTTTGGAGGCATGGGCAGTTATTGCTGTCCTAATTTTATACGCTGTTATCGGCAGAGTATGTGATGACCGTGGACCACAGACGGTTCTGCTTTGGTCAGCTGCAGCCTATGGTACTCTATGGTCAATATTCAGCATCGGCCTTCCACCACTGATAGCTGTGCTCATCTTTGTTGTGCCCATTTACCCGATGCTTTTAGTTTCAAACGATGCTTTAATGGCTAAATTCACCAACAATGAAGAGAGGAATCGTGGAATTGGAATGGCGAGTCTTGTTGCTTTCTTAGGCCAAGGCATTGGAATCTTAGCAGGATTCTTTGTCCTTGGATTCTTAATCACTTCAGGAAAAACAGACATCGTGGCCTACGAAACTTTCTACCGAGCAAATGTGCCACTTTGGATTATTGCAATTGCATTCACATACTTGCTAGCTAAACGCATTGACGCTAGTGAGAATGTAATTGATGCTGAGATTAGTGAGTAACACTTCTACTCTCTATCAGTTCTGTGGGCTAGAGCAACATTGGTTTTCTGACCAGCAAGAAGAGGTTGCCAGCAATGAATTCGGTATAATTTAGAATTAATTGTGATGACTTCTTTCCCTATTACCTCAAAAGATTGTGGTGCAAGACCCATTCCAAGCCCTGTGGCTTTTTGTATCGCTTCTTTAACAACCCAAACCTGATTGGTTAGTGTGCTTGCTGTTTTGGGATTTCGTTCCCACTCTGATTCAAGTTTTACCAATTCAGTATTGGAAGCCATCAGTGGTAACAAATTACGCTGACGACCAGAATCCGGTTCTACATCAATTCCTACTGAAAGTTCAGTTGGTCCGATAATAGCAGCGGCAAAGCCACCACTGTGGGTTATAGAAATTGAAATAGGTTCTGGACCAATAAGAATTGGTCTCCGGAATTCGTCCCTCTTGATTTGGTATTCTTTGATATCATATCCTTTTTGTTGTAATAAATAGCCAATAAGAAATCGGCCAGCAGCATGTTCTTCAGCACGCTTTGCAACTTTGAATGACCGGGCCTCAATCGGATCTACAAAATGAAGATTGGAGATATCGGGTATTGAATCGGTTGGTGAAGTGATTCTCGTCTTCATCCAAACAGCATCAAAATCTCCTTCGACGGTTTCAGGAAGATTCAAGGGGATGGGTTTTGAAGCCGGTCCCCACATCTCATTCACCAATTGGAAATTTAATTTTTCAATTGCGATTTAACGAAAAGAAATCATCTTCTGAAATAGGAGCCATGCCTTTCAACCGCAAGCCTTTCATGCAAACAACTGGTTTTCCATCCTGATTCACAACCAAGCAATCGTGAATGGTGACCCCACCATCTTCTGCACCTATTCTCACAGCGCGCATTCTTAGCGAATCTGTCTTTTCAGGAACCATAATCAGTTCAAGCATCTCAATTCCAACAGGAAGAGATTGCAAACCATCTATTTCCATTGCTACCATTCCCGCATTCTGCAAACACGCTTCAATCAGCATCGGCTGGGATTCTAATGTAACATCTCCAACTGAGAATTGATTTGTGTTTGCTAACTGGTGCCGAGAAAGTGCAATCCCATCTAGGCCAAACATATCATCAATACTACACCCACCTAAAATCCCACCATGAGATTGGAATCTTGGACCATGGAAGAAGCGCTGATAAACAAAATCAGAACCTAGAACTACGCCACCTCTTGAAGGAGTTCCAATAGATGGTAACTTCAACAATCCTCGGCTGGCATCTCTCTTTAACATCCTCACTAATCCGTTGTGATGGATTGTTGCTTCTCCAAATATCTCCCCAGATTTAGTCATCAAATCCGATTCCAATCGACACTTAACCCACACATTTTCTGAGTTTTGATGTGAGAATTCAGCAACTACTCTCAACTTTTGCTCTTGCTTTAGTAATTTAATTGGCAAGCCAAACCTCACTCCTGCAAATCCTATTACTGTGCAGGGGGGCCACAACAATTGTGCGCCTTGTGCAAACATTTCAAGAGCCATTACCCCAGGGTGGTATGGTACGTTATCGATTGCATGGTCTTCTAGGAATGGGTAACTATTGACATCTATTGTGCACTCGTATGAAAGTGTGTCAAAGGGCTGGTGAGCCACAACTTTGTCTACAAATGGAAAACGCTTGGCATCAGCTAACAACGCTGAAACATCTGGCGGCAATCGTTGTGGAGGTTCTCTGTCAGAACCATCATCATTCAGAACACCGAGATTTCCCGCAAGTACTACTCTGCGTTTGCCACCACGCATCACTTCATCAACGAACAATGAAACACCTTGTTCAACTGAAACGGTCTCTATACCTGCTTCCTCAAACACACTTTCGATTGAACCCCGGGTTGCCATGCCAACATCTTGCCAACCAGTCCATGCCAAAGCAAGGCCATGGGGTTCTGACTCGATGTGAGCGAGGCGTGACATTTCCGCATCAAGAATACAATTTGCTGCAGCATAATCAACTTGCCCGCCATTACCGAACCGCCCTGCAATTGAGGTAAAAGAACAGCAATATTGTAATTGTGTGCTGTAGTCTTTAACAGCATTAACTAGAGATTGCCAGCCATCAACTTTGACCGACATCACGTTGTTGAAGGTATCCCAATCTTTGTCAGCAACCATCTTTGAATCTTCAATTCCCGCACCGTGAATTATTCCTGTAATTGGGGCGCGTTTCTTCTTCAACTTTTTGAGGACTTTTCTGACCTGTTTACTAACGGTCACATCGCAGGCATGATAGGTAGCACTGTTACCACTTTCTTCTATTTCTGAAAGGGTTTTGTGAATGTCAATGGAGCGCTCAATCTTTGACCATGATTTTTCCCAATCAACAATTGTTACTTTGCCAGACTTTGAATCGCGCTGCATCTGTTTTCGCAGTTCCGTCTTCATTTGCTGCAATATTTCTTCTGAGGCATCGGCTAAACTTGAAAGAGAATCGTCAAGTTTAGTTCGTCCGAGTAATGCAAAGTGACAACCAACGCCTCGATTTGCTCGTGCTAGACCAACGATACAGGCAGCAGTAACTCCGGAACCACCTCCGGATACAAGGAACACATCATCGGCATTTAGCGACTGGGGCTCAGATTCATGTGGTTCATCATAGATACATACCTGCCATCTTCGCCCATCACCATCAAGCCCAATTTCACGCGGACCCATGTGCTCGATTTCGCTGAGTATTGTCGCTGCCAATTTGTCTGCGTTCACCAAAAGTTCAGGTGCAATATCAATTGCTCTAGCCCTGATGTTTGGTCTCTCTCTACCAAAGGATTTGACTATCCCGTGGGCACCAGCCCCCAATGGATTAAATCGATATCCGCCATTGCCATGCCGTCCATCGAGTGCTGAAATTGAACAAACAATACCATCACTGCGGTTTGCCAACTTTGCGTCTATTTGTTGCAGTACCCCAAATAGACCATGGCATACCATCTGTGTTTGTTGCTGGCTAGTAACCTCGGCCCAAGCAATTCCTGCTAAAGTACAAGGAGCAGTATGGATAACACCTGCAACGTCCAAGTCTGCAATGATTTCACCAAATTGAGAAAGGTGGTCTTGGTTTCCTGGGTCTAGTCTGATGATGTCAATGCCCCCATCTTTTTCAATTTTAATCTTTGAAGTGATACTGGGATCTAGCATCAACCTAACCGCTTCAGTACCACTTGATTCAAGTTGCTCACAGATAGCATTTCCAAGCCCCCATGAATCATCAGTCACAATAATGTATGAACCAGCCATATCTATTGGATGGGATTCTGATTCATCCGCTTCCTCAACTTCAACTACCCAGCGCCGAACTGTACTTTCAACAGGGTTTTCTGATGGAGATGGTTCAACTATCTCTAACTCTGGTTTAGAAGATACTACTTCTTTTTCCGGTGGTTCAAAATCTACTTTTTCCTGTGGTTCAGAATCTACCGTTTGCACCACTTTGCCTGTGCGCATTGAACCAATATAGGATATCATGTGGCCAAGGGTTGGATAATCGCGTAATTGGAATGATTCATCAACTGCAATGGAAAAATGTTCACGGCAATCGGCCATGATCTCCGCTTGCTTGACTGTATCAATGCCCAATTCACCTTCTAAGTCTTGGTCTAACTCCAAGAAATCTTCGGGATAGCCTGTGTGCTTTACCACGATTGCAAGTACACCTGACTCGACATCACTATCGGTTTTCTCTAGACTAGGGGGGTTATTCACAACCGACTCTTCGTCCACAGTATTGCTCTGCAAGGGTTGCTCTTCTTGGGGCTTTTGTTGCTCTTCACTTCCCTCGCCCATACTGATAATATAACTAATCATGTGATTTAGTGTTGGATGGTCACGTAACTGAAATGAATCATCAACTGCCAAGGAAAATGTCTCCCGTAAGTCGGCCATTATTTCTGCCTGCTTGACCGTGTCAATTCCCAATTCACCTTCTAAGTCCTGGTCAAGTTCAATGAAATCAGTCGGATAACCTGTGTGCTTCGCGACCGTCTCCACCACCTGCTGTTCAAGTCCGTCTGGATGTTCTCCAGCCGTTATTGCGGGAATTGTTTGACTTGCTGTCCTAGTAGGAGGATTATCTTCAACGATTTCCTCTTTCGCCGGTGAAGTCTCTTCAGATAATTTCTCTTTCACTTCCTGCTTTGGTGTTTCATCAGATAGTGATGGCACTGATTTTGGAACCATAGGTTCTGAAAGAGAGGAATCAGGTTTTGCATCTTGAGCACAAACCTGCCATTCACTGCCTTCAACGCCACCTATCAATGATTTATCCGGTGAAATATACGCTACTAGTTTGCGCTTCAATAAGCGTAATTCAACGTCGTCTCCTGCTTGCAGTTTTGCCCAATTCTCAACACTTTCTCTATCAACTCTATTGAGGGTTCTAGCAATTCTCTTGAACATTGTCAGAGCAATTTGACTGCCAAATCCTGCTGCATGGCGAAGCATGTATTCAACATCATATTCGCCGCCTTTGGAAAGCCTAAGATTTCCTAAAGCAGGGTCGGGTTGTTGGAAGTTAGCAATCGGCGGCAACCGACCTGATGCAAGCCCATACAATCCAGTGGCATCTTCAACACCTACACCCATCGGATGGCCTGTGAATCCCTTGGTATTGGTTATGATTAAACTCTCAGCAGAGTCCTTGAAAGCACCTCTAAGAGATTCAATCTCAGCGGCAGCCGAACCGCCTCTCGGTGGCGTAAATGGTTCATGTGACATGAATGTCGTCTTGGGTGCAATCTCGTGTCTATCAATACCCCAACGGTTTTCCATTTCAGTGACAAACTCATCAAAAGTTGTGGCAACATGAGCAACATCTAGCCTTGTAGGATGGAAGGCTGAATTTCCGATGTGAGCACCCAATAATTCAGCGTACGGAACTACTCCTCTCTCATCAGCGTGTGTTGATTTCTCAATTACGAATGCTGCTCCACCCATACCTAGCAACATCCCGTTACGTCTGACATCAAATGGTAACGCTACTTCTTCCACTACATTGCCCATTGAATGGGCACCTGCAGCAGCGAAACCTGCACCAATCCATTCCATTAAATCGTCACCAGTGGAATCGTCACCACTGATGACAATCACTCTGTCGCAGCGGCCTGAATCTAACCAATCCTCTGCGATTGCAAAGGCTGCTGGGGTGGATGCACATGCGTTGTTGATAGCCAAATTCGGGCCCCGTGCCCCAATCCACTGAGCAAATTGCGCGTGACCCATTGTTAGAACTTGAAGTAAGAATCTTCTATCAAAAGTACCATTCTCGTCAGCCCCATTGTTTAGTGCGTGCCGCATAGCCATGGCTATACCAGGAAATACAGAGGCGAAAACCACCCCAGTTCTTTCACGAATTGAGTTAGGAAGGTTCCATCCTCGGACTAACCTCTTACCAGCACTACTAACCTGTTCAACCGGCAGTAGTGGTAAGGCGGCATCCTTGAGTGCCTCTAACCCAGCGGCAAATGAAAGCGTCGTGGCAACATCCATTGCCGCTACTATTTTGGGATCAATCCCATACTGCTCAGCCAAATCAAAATAACCACCGACGCCTGCTAGTTGGGGTATTGTAGCAAAGGAATCACAAGGTACGAATTCAGCTCTGC
>Ga0209501_10006606_pt1 | contig 10365 bp, 14 predicted proteins | sample ArcticOcean_MG_C_4_FD_187434 | JGI IMG/M metagenome (GOLD analysis project Ga0209501, IMG submission 187434) | Marine microbial communities from western Arctic Ocean - ArcticOcean_MG_CB4_134 (SPAdes) (version 2) | ecosystem: Environmental > Aquatic > Marine > Oceanic | place: Arctic Ocean...
ACAAGCAGTTTTAGTTATTGCTGGGTATCAATACAAGGCTGCTTTTGTAGCAGACCAAGAGATTAATATGGTTGCTTGTTTAACCGAAGTAATGGCAAATTGTAAATTTAAATAAAGGAGAATAATGAAAGCATATGCCTAAAAAAGAATACTATTTAAAAAATAAAGAACGATATAAAGAAAACAGTAAACAATACCGTTTAAAAAACCCAGAATACCAAAAAGAATACCGTTTAAAACATAGAGAACAAATGTTAAAACTTCAACAAAAATGGCGTTTAAAAAATAAAGAACACATTAAAGAATACAATTTAAAAAATAAAGAACATATGAAAGAACTAAAGGCAGAATGGTATTTAAAAAATAAAGAAAGAATAAATGAAAAAAACAAACAGTGGAAATTAAACAATCCAGAATATATGATAAAATACCGTTTAGAAAATAAAGAACACATTAAAGAATGGAGAAAAGGATACTGGAAAAAAAGAAGCCGAACGGATCCCAATTTTAAAATATTAGATATTTTACGAAGCAGATTGCGAGCGGCTTTAAAAGGAGCAAATAAATCTAAAAGAACGATGGAACTTCTTGGCTGTACCATTGATGAGTTATGGACTCATTTAGAATCTAAATTTGAACCGTGGATGACACGAAAAAATCACGGAGAATGGCACGTAGACCATATTATACCTTGTGCTAAATTTAACCTAATAGATCCAGAACAACAACGCATATGTTTTCATTGGAGTAATTTACAACCTATGGAGCCTATTGCGAATCTAAAAAAAGGAGCAAGATGAACGCATTACTACAAAGCATACAAAGGTTTCATTCTAAACTTTTTACAAAGCTTTCAGAAAAAGCAAAGACATCAAAATGGTGGGCAATATTATTAAGCCTTGCTGTATTATATGAAATTGTTGAACATATAGTTTGGCCAATATTAGTACCATATCTAGTTTATATGCAATGGTTTAAATAATGAAAACTAGAGAAGAAAAAATGGGAGATAAAGGAGAGGACATAGTTAAGAAATTTTTTATTGAACAAAAGATTCCAATATTTAAATCTGAGGATAAATATGATAGTATAAAAGATTTTTTTCTTTTTGAAAATAAAACACTTGAAGTAAAAACACAAGTTCCTTTTGTAACTAGAAAGTGTTTTACAATAAAAGACAATCACCAATTACAAAAATGTGAAAATGCTGATTATCTTATCTATGTTCAAGCACCTACATTTTATAAAAATAAAGACCCATTATTTAATGAGGCAGCTATATATCAAATTGACAAAGATTTTGATTGGTATAGGTATACAACTAAAAAAAAATTAGATATGATTTTAATTTCTATGGACCAACCTAAAGTTAGAAAATTAATAAAATTTAATGGTGAAGATAAAGAATATTTAAGAAAACTCGGAACGAAGTTTTAAAAGATGTACGAGCTAAAAGATTACCTAAAAGCAATTAACGAATCAAAAGAGAATTTGTTAGACACAACTGATCCAGTGTGGGAAAAAAAGTTTCCACCCTTTGTGATTAACCGTTGTTTATCTATGTTCTATGATACGATAATGCATAGCAATGAAATGAACGGTTTGCATTTTCTCCCTAAGCGTATGCAGTTTCATTATTTCATAAATAGTATACGAAAGAAAAGGCGATTTGGAGGTAAGTGGTTATCACAGACCAAGTTGAAGAACCTAGACATTGTAAAACGTTATTATGGATATAGCAATACAAAGGCAAAGGAAGCTCTCAACATACTTACAGATGACCAAATTGAAAGTATTAAATTAAACCTTATACAAGGTGGGAGAAAGTTTAAATGAGTGATGAAATAATTAGTTGGTCACAAAGCGATATGCTAGAGGTGACTATAAAGCAACCTGACGATTTCTTAAAAGTTAGGGAAACATTGACAAGGATAGGTGTAGCAAGTCGTAAAGACAAAACGTTATTCCAATCGTGTCATATATTACACAAACAAGGCAAATATTATATAGTCCATTTCAAGGAATTATTTGCATTAGATGGTAAAAAATCAACATTAACTCAAAACGATATTCAAAGAAGAAATACTATATCTTTATTACTACAAGATTGGAGTTTGATAGATATTGTTAAAAAAGAATCAACAGAAGACAAAGCACCATTGAGTCAAATAAAAGTATTACCTTTTAAAGAAAAAAAAGAATGGACGTTATCTGCTAAATATAATATAGGTAAAAAAGTGGACGATAAAAAGAAAAAAGAAGAAAAAAAAGAAGAACCAGTACCAACAACTAGTCCATCAACAGATGAATAAATGCAGATATCAAAGTTCAAAGACTACATAACAGAAGCAAAAACTTCCGGATCATATAGATTAATCATTATATCAGATGAACCTGAAAATGATTTAAACTTCCATACAGCTAAAAACTTATTGAAACAAGCAGATAAGCTTGGTCATAAGTCATACATCTATAGAAACACAGGTGGTTATGTAACTGTTGAAGATGATGGAGAATTGTATTTCCATAATCAAGATGACAAAAAAGGATTTAGAGTATCAGCAAGAGATTCAATTGCTATTATAAGAGGTTCAGTAGTACGTAGAGATAGTTGGATGGACTTGGTATCAAGATTAGAAAAACACCAAGTGTGTGTAGTTAATAGTAGAGAATGTGTTAGTATGTGTGCCGACAAATATAGAACTTCATTAAGATTAGCAGACTATGGTATTAGACAACCTAAATCAGTATTGGTAACTGATCCAGAAAATTCAATGCAAGCATTTGATAGTTTGGAAGATAAGTTTCCTGTTATCTTAAAGACATTAAGAGGTTCAAAAGGTGTTGGTGTTTTGTTTATTGAATCAGAAAAAGCATTAGATTCAATTGTACAATTACTTAACAAACAAGATGAAGATTCCGATATACTATTACAACAATACATACCAACTAAATGGGATGCTAGAGTTTTAGTATTACAAGGTAAAGTATTCGCTGCTATGAAAAGATACGTAGTGCAAGGAGATTTTAGAAGTAATGTATCAAGAGGTGCAGAAGTAGAAGAATTAACTTTAACAAAAGTAGAAATAGAAGAAAGTTTAAAAGCTGCTAAGGCAGTAGATGGTCAATGGGTAGCAGTAGATTTTATACCATCAAAAGATAGAACTAAAGAACAACCATTTGTTATTGAAGTTAACTCTTCACCAGGTACAGAAGGTATAGAAGAAGCAACAAAAAGAAATTTAAGTAAAGAAATTATACAACACTTTGAAAATAGAGAACATTGGAAAAAAGTTCCTAGTATGTGTGGGTATAAAGAAGTTGTCTACATACATCCATTTGGACGTATAGTAGGTAAGTTTGATACAGGTAATTCAGGTACGTCTGTTATACACGCTGATAAAATAAAAAAATCAGGTGGTAAAGTTACTTGGTCGTTAGAAGGTAAGACACTAACAAACGATATCATACGTAAGCAAACAATTAAAGTAGGTGGTTTAAGAGATTATAAAGAAGAAAGAATAGTAATAAAACTTGATGTAAAATTTGCAGGTGGATATTACAAAGAAGTGGAATTTACTCTTGATGATAGGGATGAGAAATCAAAAATCTTATTTGATAGAGAAACAATGAATCGTTTTAACGTAATGGTTAATCCGAATCGTAAATATATAATAACTACAAAGTATAGTTTAGATGACAAGAAAGGAGAAAAGTAAGTAAGATGAGTATAAAAGGAACAGTAAAATGGTTTAATGAAACTAAAGGATATGGTTTCATTGCTAGAGAAGATAAAGAAAAAGATGTATTTGTTCACTCTTCAGCAATCAGACAAGCAAATCTGACATTGAATGAAGGTGATGAAATAACATTTGAAGTTGAACAAGGCGATAAAGGCCTTTCAGCTATTAATTTAAGTAAGTAATAAATTAAAAACATAGAGTTGTAAAGGACTACAATGGCGGACAGAACACAGGAAGAGATTGCTGAAGACATTAAATTTGTCTTGAAGGATAAGATAGCTCCTTCTGTTGCTCAACACGGTGGGTTTATAAATTATAAATCCTTTGATATGGATTCAGGTACAGCAACATTAGAACTAGCAGGCGCTTGTTCAGGTTGTGCTATGTCAAAAATGACTTTACAACAAAGTGTGGAAGATATGCTAAAGCATTATGTTCCAGAAGTTAAGGCAATCGTGGGAGAAGATGATGAAAAAGCAGAAGAACAAGGCTATAGTCCCTTTGTACCACGAGGCACCATTGACAATTAATAAGAAATGGTGTATATTATAATTAAGGAGAAATATAATGGCTAGTGAAATACAACTATTACGCCTAACAACAGGCGAAGATGTTATTGGCAACATCACAAAAAACGAAAACACAATTACAATAGAAAAAGGATGTGTACTTATACCTAGACAACAAGCTCCAGGTAAACCAGTAACTTTAATGCTAACACCTTATGCACCTTATAGTGAAACTAATACTATAGATATTAATAAGGATGTTGTTGTGTCGTTTTCAAAACCTAAAAAAGATATACAAGATACTTATATCCAAAGTACTTCATCTATTGTAACACCTAAAAAACAGTTAATAACTGAAACAGGTTTACCTACATTAGATAAGTGATAGATGTATATTTTGTAAGGGACGGATCAAAAATTCGTGTTCAGGCCAAAGAAGGTTTGACAGCGATGGAGGCAGCGAAATTTGAATCATACGTACCTATACCAGAAATTCCAGCAGATTGTGGCGGCAACTGTATGTGTTGTACGTGCCACGTATATGTTGATGAGCAATGGGTAGACAAAGTACCAAAACAATTAGACTCTTCAATAGAAGAAGAACAATTAGAATATGAAAAAGGATATAAACCAGGTGTTAGTAGATTAAGTTGTCAAATAAAACTTACTAAAGACCTTGACGGTTTAGTCCTACATTTGAGACCAGATGAACTTTTATAAAAATGTAATAGAATATAAAGGCAAACTACTTGTTAGAGGAGTAAGAGATAGTAAAGAGTTTAAAGAGAAGGTTAATTTTTCTCCAACATTATATTCTGTATCACAACAACAAGAAGAATTTAAATCATTACAAGGACATAATCTAAAACCTATTAATTTTTCATCTATTGATTCTGCTCGTAGATTTAAAAGAGATATTGCTACTAAAAATTCACCTGTCTATGGACTTGATAGATACCATTATCAATACATCAATGAAGAGTATCCAAAACAAGTTAAGTGGTCAAAAGAATTAATTAAAATCTTCACACTTGATATAGAAACAACTTGCGAAAATGGATTTCCAGAAGTAAATAATCCACTTGAAGAACTAATATGTATTACAGTTAAGAATCAAACAAATAAACAAATTATAACCTGGGGTATCGGTGCATTTAAAACAGATAGAAAAGATGTAACTTATATTCAATGTACAGATGAAAAACATTTGATAATGGAGTTTATGAAATTTTGGTTGAAGAACTATCCAGATGTTATTACAGGTTGGAATACTAAATTTTTTGACTTACCTTATTTAATGAATAGAATTAGATTAATTGCAGGTGCCAAAGTTGCAGATAGAATGTCGCCTTGGAACTTAATTAATAAAGAAGAAATAATTGTAAGAGGTAGACCAAATACATATTATTCATTGTATGGTATTGCAATGTTAGATTATCTTGACTTGTATAAGTGGTTTATTCCAGCAAGACAAGAGAGTTATAGACTAAATCATATAGGTCAAGTTGAACTAGGTGAATCTAAAGTAGATAATCCATATGATACTTTTAAAGATTTCTATACAAAAGATTTTCAAAAATTTGTAGAGTATAATATTCAAGACGTAGAAATAGTTGACGCATTAGAAGACAAGTTAGGTCTAATTGATTTATCTTTAACCTTTGCATATGAAACTAAAGTAAATTATAATGATATTTTTTCACAGGTAAGAGTTTGGGATACATTAATTGCAAACCACTTGATGACAAAAAAGATTTGTGTACCTCCTAGAGAGGACCACATAAAGGACGCCAAATATGAAGGTGCGTATGTGAAAGAACCTAGACTTGGTATGCAAAAATGGGTGGTGTCTTTTGATATCAACTCTCTTTATCCACATATTATTGTACAATATAATATTTCTCCCGAAAAGATATTAGGTGTTAATCCATCTGGTGTTTCTGTGAATAAAATGTTGAGTAAGAAGACGCCCCTAGATTATTTAAAAACAGAAGGTGCCTGTATAACACCTAACGGTGCAATGTTCAAAAGAGATAGTCAAGGGTTCTTACCTGAAATGATTGAAAAGATTTATAAAGACCGTGTGATATATAAGAAACGTGAGTTAAAAGCACAAAAAGAATATCAAAAGAATCCAACAAACGAATTAAAAAAAGAAATTGCTAGATGTCATAATGTACAATGGGCAAGAAAGATTGCTTTGAATAGTTGTTATGGTGCAATAGGTAATCAATACTTTAGATACTATGATATAGCACAAGCAAGTGCTGTAACTACAGCAGGTCAATATATTATAAGAAATATAGAACAAAAAGTAAATGAATATCTAAATCAAATATTACAAACACACAACGAAGTAGATTATGTACTAGCGTCTGATACAGATTCAATTTATGTATCGTTTGATAAACTTGTAGAGAAGACTTGTAAAGATAAAACAGACCAACAAGTATGTGATTTTCTTGCCAAGGTATGTGATAACAAATTAGAACCTTTTATTGCAAAACAATTTGAAGACATTGCAGATTATACTAACGCATTTAAGAACGCAATGGTTATGGCACGTGAAGTTATTGCGAACAAAGGTATATGGGTTGCGAAAAAAAGATATATGTTAAATGTATTAGATGAGGAAGATGTAAGATTGTCTGAACCTAAATTAAAGATTATGGGTATAGAGGCAATTAAATCTTCAACTCCACAAGTGTGCCGAGGTAAGATTAAAGAAGCAATTAAAATAATTATGTCAAAAGAACAATCTGATTTACATAAGTTTATTGCTGATTTTAAAACAGAATTTATGAGTATGTCTGCTGAGCAGATATCCTTTCCAAGGTCTTGTAATAATATGAGAAAATATGGTAGTAGTAAAGATGTGTTTATCAAAGGTACACCAATACACGTTAAAGGTTCTTTGATTTATAATCATCAAATAAAAGAATTTGGATTGCAAAATAAGTATCCTTATATACAAGAAGGAGATAAGATTAAGTTTATTAAATTACTACAAGCAAATCCATTTAAGTTTGATGTGATTAGTTATATAACTAAACTACCAAAAGAGTTTAAGCTACAAGAATATATTGATTATGAAATACAATTTGAGAAAACTTTCCTAGACCCTATGAGATTTATATTAAACTCAATAGGTTGGGAACACGAAAAGAAAGCAAGTCTGGAGGCATTTTTCTAGTGAATAATATGTTTGACGCATTTACAGTTTGTATGGGAATAGTATTTGCTTATAGAATAGGAGAAGTTTTAGCAATGACTAAAATAAAATTTGCAACACTAATACTATGGTTGTTAGCAATAAAAATAGTGATGGTAAGTTATGTTAATTAATGACGAAAGTTTAAAACATTTAAAAACACTTGAAGATAATACATTTGATTCGTGTGTGACCGATCCACCATATCATTTGGCTTCTATACTCAAACGATTTGGTCCAGGTCAAAAAGGTATTAATAATAAAGATGAGAAGGCAGGACGTAATGGTCCTTATCATAGAGCGGCAAAAGGATTTATGGGACAGACTTGGGACGGTGGTGATATAGCATTTAATAAAGAATTTTGGAAAGAAGTTTATAGAACAATAAAACCAGGTGCAGTATTATTAGCATTTGCTGCCACTAGAAACTATCATAGAATGGCAGTTGCAATTGAAGACGCTGGGTTTGAAATATTTGATATGATACAATGGTTATATGGTAGTGGTTTTCCTAAAAGAAAAAACTATTTAAAACCTGCGTGTGAACCTATTGTAATGGCACGTAAGGGTGTTAATAAAAGTTTAAACATAGATGAGTGTAGAGTGCCTGGATATCAATGGGACACAACTAAAAACAGAAGAGATTCTAAAAAACATAAAGAAGCAATTTATAAATTAGGTTTAAAAAAAGAAGGCACAGGAGAAAAAATAGATGGTAGATATCCTGCTAATGTTATACACGATGGATCAGATGAAGTGATTGAAAGTTTTCCTAAACAAGCTACATCAGGTCATTGGCCTAGTGTTAAAGTTACAGGTTATGGTAATATGGGTAAGAATATAGGTGGACAAAAGACAGCGAAAGAAGAATACTTTGGTTCAGGTCCACAAGTAAGAGAAGATGGTTCAGTTGCAAGATTTTTTTATTGTGCTAAAGCAAATAAAAAAGAAAAAGGAGATACAGAACACCCTACAGTTAAACCTTTAACATTAATGAGATACCTAGTTAAGTTAGTTACACCTATAAATGGCACAGTATTGGATCCATTTGCAGGTACAGGTACTACTGGTGAGGCAGCATTATTAGAAGGTAGAAAATATTATTTAATAGAAAGAGAAAAGAATTATTTTAAAGACATAGAAAAGAGATTAAAGAAAGTGAATAAGTTTTTTGTATGATATTATTGTCATTGACTTTATCAGCGTTATGTGTTATAATACCAGCACTATTATTAATTATGTGGAACAATGAAAAACCTAGACCTTAAACAGTACGCAAACGAAAATAGATTGCCTATAATGGATTCTATTCAATTTAAAAATTGGACAGATGAACTAGGTAAAGAAAAATTTAGAGAACTATTATCAGAATATATTGCTGAATATAGACCAGCATTTCCTTTAATGCACGTTTCATATGATACTATGAAAAAGAATATAATACAATTAAGTAAATTTAATACTAGTAAAATTTGTACACCTAAAGAACAAAGTCATAAAGATATCTTTGAAAAATATGATGACTATAAGTATCCATATTCAAAATATGGTTTAGGATTAATTGATGCTCCTTCAACATATAATAAGTGCAGTAATTATTTTCATCAAGAGTTAAGATTAAATTGTTCAAGTTATAGTTTTAGAGCACCAATTGAAGTTTTTAAAAATGGTAATGCAAGAGATATATGGAAGTGTTTAGGTGCATTATGGAGAGGTGTGAATAGTAGCAAAGATTTATCACCAGGTAGTTATAGAGAAGCAATAAGATTAGGTACATATATTGCAACACAATTTAAACCAGTTGTTGCAAAAACAATATACGATATGACCGAGGCAGAAACAGTATTAGATACGAGTTGTGGTTGGGGAGATAGATTAGCTGGTTTCTTTGCTAGTAATGCAACACATTATTATGGTTGTGATCCTAATCCAAATACGTATAAGAATTATCAAAAACAAATAGAAGAGTATAGTAAATTCTTTAAAAACAAAACTGTTAAGATATGGAATTGTGGTGCAGAAGATTTACCTTATAACGAACTACCAGATATAGATTGTGCATTTACTAGTCCACCTTATTTTAGTACTGAACAATATAATAAAGGTGGTGAGAAAGAAGAGAATCAATCTTGGTTTAAGTTTAATGAGTATGAGCAATGGAGAGATAATTTTTATCTTCCAGTTGCAGAAAAGACTTTAAGTAAATCAAAATATATGTTTGTTAATATAATGGATCCAAAAATTAAGACAGTAAGATACAGGTCAAGTGATGAACTAGTTGATAGATTTAAAGATAAGTTTTTAGGTCAAATTGGTATGAGGATTATGCAAAGACCACAAGGTACTAAAAAATTTAAAACAAAAGAAGAGTTAAATACTTTTATGGCAATGACATATATTGAAAATGTATGGTGTTTTGGACAGAAAACAGACTTATTTAAACACGCAAGAGTAGGTACATTAGAGGCATTTATATAAATATGTATGCAGATAACAGTATATAAAAGATATAATGATTACATTAGTACAAATTTTCTACCAACGGAACTTGACTCGGTTAGAAAACTATGTTATATTAACAACATACAATGGTACATAATTAGTTATACGGAAAAGGAATGGAACGAATATGAAAGATTTTCTAAAAGAAATAATTAAAGAAACTGGTAATGAATATGCTAGTTTAGCAAGTGATGGCATTACTTCAGGTGATGTAACTAATTTTATAGATACAGGTTCACATTCTTTTAATGCTCTTCTATCAGGTTCAATTTACGGTGGGTTACCAGGAAACCGTATTACTGCTATCGCTGGCGAGGCCGCAACTGGTAAAACTTTTTTCGCATTAGGTATTTTGAAAAATTATTTAGATGTAGATAAAGAAGCAGGTGTAGTATTATTT
>Ga0209501_10006611_pt1 | contig 10361 bp, 7 predicted proteins | sample ArcticOcean_MG_C_4_FD_187434 | JGI IMG/M metagenome (GOLD analysis project Ga0209501, IMG submission 187434) | Marine microbial communities from western Arctic Ocean - ArcticOcean_MG_CB4_134 (SPAdes) (version 2) | ecosystem: Environmental > Aquatic > Marine > Oceanic | place: Arctic Ocean...
CTTTCAAAACTAAATCCATTGTAAAGCTTATATTATATGATCCATTTAAAATAACTTGGCTTTCTGTTTCATGAACAAAAGAATTTCCAGAGGATATTTTTATAGCCTCATAAGCAGTTTTTAAATCCATTCCAGTTTTTTTGGCTACCGTTAGAGCTTCACCAACTGAAACTAGATTCACCGAGGCTAAATAATTTGTAATAACTTTTAATATTGAGGCGCTACCTAACTCTCCTGTGTACAAAATCTTTTTTCCCATTGATGACAAAACAGGCAAAATCTTTTTAAAAGTTTTTTTTTCGCCACCAACTAAAATAGCTATATTTCCTGTTGCTGCACGATGACATCCTCCACTAACTGGCCCATCTAGTGGAATTGCACCAGTTGCCTTTACTAATTTTCCAATCCTGATTACCTCTTTATTATCTGTTGTGCTCATTTCTAACCATATTTTATTACTTGATAGCCCTTTTATTACACCATCTTCAGATTGCATAACCTGGGCACATATCTTAGGAGATGGTAAACAAGTAATAATCAAATCAACATTTTGAGCTAATTCTTTTGGAGTGTTTGCAACTAACGCTCCTCTATTTGAAAATTCTTTTGTTATTTTTTTATCTAAATCTCTAACTACTAAATGAAACTTATTTCTTAATAAACTTGCTGCAAGTTTACCTCCAACATTACCTAAACCAATAAAACCAACTTTCATTCTTACCTCCTATTAACTTTTTATTATTTTATTTTCTGGGTCATGAAGAGCTTTTTCGTGCAAAACTGCTTCATAACGTTTTTTTTCAACTTCTATGAAAAAAACTTTCTTTACTAGCTCTTTTATTGGGGTGCATAAATTTATATATCCTAAGGCCATATTTTTTTTATAGTTAAATGAATAATTGCAAGAAGTAGTCCTTCCAACTATTTGATTTTCACAATATATAGGTTCATCATGAATCATTAGTGGTGAACCTGGGTGACTTTCCTTTAAAGATAGCATTACTATTTTTTTTTTTATTTTTTGATTTTTAATTTTTTCAATTGCTTTTTTTCCAATAAAATCAATATTTTTTTTAAAACTTATTGCAAAACTTAAGCCTGCTTCATATTGATTTTCTTCTGGAGAAATATCATGTCCCCAATGTAAATATCCTTTTTCCATTCTCATCGTATCCATAGCAAGCATACCACAATGCGAAAGATCAAATTCTTTTCCTTTTTCTACTATTAAATTATATATTTCATTTGATTCATTCATGTTTACATAAAGTTCAAATCCTAGCTCTCCTACATAAGACAATCTTTGTGCCCAGACTTTCTTATTTTTTATTTTTATATTTTTGCCTGAACCAAATTTAAAATTTTCATTTGAGAAACTATCATTTGATAACTGTGACATTAAAACTCTACTTTTTGGACCAAATATACCAAAGCAAGCAATTTCATCTGTTACGTCTTGGAATTCTACATCTTTTGATAAATGTTTTAATATATGAAATTTATCATGCTCTTTATTTGCTGCAGAAGTAATAATTCTAAAGTAATTTTTTTCCATACAAACAACTGTTAAATCCGATTCTATTCCTCCATCTTTATTTAGCATTTGTGTATATGTAGTTTTTCCAATTTCATTTTTAATATTTGCTGTGCATATTCTTTGTAATTCGCTGTGTGTCTTTTCTCCCTTTAGATTGTATTTTGAAAAAGCTGTAAGATCGAATAGACCAACGTTTTTTCTAGCATTTGTTGTCTCATATTCAACAGATGGGTACCAGTTTTGATAATTATAACTATATTTAAACTCTGGTTTCTCACTATTTAAAGCAAACCACATTGGTCTTTCATAGCCTGATGAAACGCCAAAACATGCACCTGCTTTTTTTAACTCGTCATGATAAGGAAAAATTTTTTGATTTCTAGAAGTTTTATATTGTTTATGGGGCCAATGCATTCCATATAAATCTCCCAAAGTTTCCGTTATTCTTTCTTTAATAAAGTTAATTTCTGAGTGAAATTTCTGGAATCTTTTAATATCATAAATAAATAAATCTTCATTTATATGACCATTCATCATCCACTCAGCTGTTACTTTTCCAGCCCCACCCCCACTTCCAATGCCTATACTGTTAAATCCACAACAAACAAAAAAGTTTTTAATTTCTGGAACTTCTCCTAATAGTGTATTTGTATCTGGAGTAAAAGATTCTGGTCCTGCAAAAAATTTTCTTATTCCCGTTTTTTTTAAAATTGGTACTCTTTTTATGGATGCTTCTAAATAAGGTTCAAAATGATCAAAGTTATCAGGAAATTCGCCAAATGAAAAATCTTCTGGCACTCTATTTGTTTTATTAAATGCTGGAATTGATTTACCTTCAAAAATTCCAATTAACATTTTACCTGCATCCTCTTTTAAATATAAACTGTCATCAAAATCTCTTAGGACAGGAATATTTTTAGGAAGATCATCAATTGCTTCGGTAATTACATAAAAATGTTCTGCAGGGTATAATGGAATACTAACACCGATATCTTCGCCTATTTGTCTTGACCACATTCCAGCTGCAAGCACTACATATTCACATTCTATTATTTGATCATTGACTTTAACACCATGAACTCTTCCATTTTTTGTAAGGATTTTTTTAACCGGTGTATTTTGAAATATTTGAGCACCTTTATTTTTTGCTGCCTTCGCTAATAGATTGGTAACACCCACAGGGTCAGCTTGACCGTCTCCAGGCATAAAAATTCCACCATATATTCCTTCTTTATTAATTATTGGATAAATTTTTTTTATTTCTGCAGTATTTAAAACTTCTACATTAACATTATATAACTGAGCAGTGGTAGCTTGCCTTAAGAGTTCTTGCCATCTTCCTTTGGTTGTTGCAATTGAAAGTGCTCCATTTAATTTAAGTCCACTTGAAAAATCAGTTTCTTTTTCCAATTCTTTATAAAGTTCTAAAGAATATTTTCTAATTTTGGTAATTGCCGCTGAAGGGCCTAACTGACTTACTAAACCTGCAGCGTGCCATGTTGTTCCTGATGTTAGCTGATCTCTTTCTAATAAAAGCACATCTTTCCAACCATATTTTCCCAGATGGTATGCTGTTGAGCACCCAGCTACTCCTCCTCCAATAATTACTACTTTTGCACTATTAGGTAATATTTTATTCATTATTTTTATTTTTTTTTGTAAACAATATCAAAGCAACACCAGAAATTATAACAAGACCTCCAAAAAAAACTTGTGCGGGAGGATCTTCTCCTAGCAAAAAAATTGATGTCAATAAACCTGTAACTGGAAGTATAAGTAAAACAGGCATAACTTTATTAACTGGGTATTTTTTTAATACATAGTACCAAGCCGCATAACCAATTGGTTGCATAATAAATCCAAGGAAAATTACAACTAACCAGCTATTAAAGTTTGCAGATAAAATATATGGAATTGGATTTCCATCAAAAATTAATGATACAATAATTAACATTGGTCCAGAAAAAACACAAAGCCAAGTCATTAAAGCAAAAGCTCCTATTTTTTTACTAAGAGGTTTTGCCATGACTGCACCAAGTGCCCAGGTACATGCTCCAGCTAATGTTAAAAAAACTCCAACATACTTGCCTTCAAGATTAGGTGCTCCTGTTAAAATAAACACACCAATAAAAGCAATAATTAATCCGACTATATTTTTTAAAGTTGGTATTTCTTTTAATAAAAAAAATGCAATTATTATTCCAAAAGGAACTTCTAATTGAACTAGTAGTATGGCTGACGATGCATCTATAATGCTCAAGCCTGTATAGGTTAACCCATACTGTAAAGTACTTCCAATTAATGAAACTTTAAATAAATCTAAATACAATCCCTTGGGCAAAGGAAACCACCAAACAAGAATTAAAGCTGGTATTGTAAAACGCATGCCCATTAGTAAATATGTAGGAAAATATTGCATTGCGGGTTTTGCAATAACAAAACCAAAGCCTAAAATTATAGGAACTAATAATGCAATAAATATATCTTTTGTTTTCATTTTCTTGTTTTAAACTTCTTATCACATTGTATATTATGAATATAAAGAAATAAGAATATAGATAAATGAAAATAGAAATAGTAAAAAATAATGTTGTTTTAGTTAACCCCTCAAATGAAAACTTTGAGATACATCCACTTTGGTTAAGGGAAAGGGTCAAAACTGAAGACTTGGTGGATAAATATAATGATCAAAGGTTGTATGATCCTTCTCAACTAGATCAAAATATTAAAATAAAAAAAGCATCAATGAATAATGGTCACCTTAATATAGAGTTCACAGATGGAGTAAAATTTGAGTATGAGGTAAATAATTTACTTTATGAGATAGATAAGAAAGAGCCTGCAGAAAATATAATTTTGTGGGATTCTAGCCTTACAAAAAAACCAACTGTAGTCTTTAAAGAAGATATTTTTGAAAAACAAGTTATGTATGATGTTTTGCAAGATTTTTATAAATATGGGTTTGTAATTTTTAAAAATGTTCCTGTAGAAGAAAATTATATAGTTAATTTTGCAAATTCTATTGGAACAATTAGGCCAACAAATTTTGGTGAATCATTTAGTGTTAAATCAATGCCACAACCTAATGATTTAGCTTATACTTCTATAGCTCTTACGCCACATACTGATAACCCCTATAGAAAACCAATTCCTTGTATACAGCTCTTACACTGTCTTGAAAATGAAGTTAAAGGCGGTTTTTCAACTTTAGTAGATGGTTTTTCTGTTTCCGAATATTTAAGAAAAAATCATAAAGATCTATTTATAATACTTACAAAGACTAAGGTAAGGTTTCGTTTTGTTGATAAAACTATAATTCTTGAAAATTGGGGCGAACTAATTGAATTAGATGAGAATAATAGTGTCAAACAAGTAAGATTTAGCACTAGGTTAGATTATGTGCCGGCTTTAGAAAAAAAAGAATTAGAAATATTTTATGAAGCAAGAAAGTTAATTTCTGACCTTTACGCATCATCAAAGTTTGAAATTAAATTTAAACTAGAAAAAGGTGATTTATTAATGATGGATAACCATCGATTACTTCATGGAAGAACATCGTATAATGTTAGTGAAGGAAAAAGATATTTAAAAGGTTGTTATATTGACCATGATTCAACTGAAGGAAAATTAAGATATTTAGAAAGAAAATTTGGATTAAAATGGAAAAAGTAAAATTTAATCAAATGAAAGATGGGACCAAAGAAGAGTATCTTTTTTTAGATAAGCATGAAAAAAAATACATCGAAGGTACTGCGGATAGATTATTAAAATTTATGAGCGGATTGAATGCAACATTAGAAGGTTATCAAATAACAAGATTAGAGCATTCTCTTCAAACAGCAACACGTGCTTTAAATGATAAAGCAAATGATGAAATGATTGTTGCTTGTTTATTACATGATATAGGAGATGAACTGGCTCCTCTAAACCACGCTGAATGTGCTGCAGCTATTCTAAAACCTTATGTAAGTGAAAAAACTCATTGGATAATTGAAAAACATGGAATTTTTCAAATGTATTACTATGCTCATCACTTAGGTGGTAATAAAAATGAAAGAGATAAATTCAAGGGACACAAGTATTATAATGATACTATAAGTTTTTGTGAAAATTGGGACCAAAAGTCTTTTGATCCCAATTATAAATCATTAGCTCTCAAAGATTTTGAGCCTTACGTCAAAAAAATATTTAGTCGAACTCCTTATTCTAACTAAGCTTTATCCATGTAATCTCTCTGATGTTTCGGAATTCGTTTATGTGTTCCAAATAACATATGAGTAGACATATCTTCTCTATATTTACTAGCTGGTACTTTTAATCCAACAGCCTCTGCTACTTCTCTAATTAACATCGGATTTGCTCCACAGCATACTCCTAAATAATTTACACCAAGATCAAAAGCTTCTTTTGCAAACTTACCAATTTCATACCTATTACATTGCATTGGATCTAATGCTGTAGGAAATGGTGTTTTGTGTGGCGTATGACAAGTGCAACCATTATTATCTGGCAAATTAAAAAAAGTAGGATATTTCTCGGTTGTCCTAAAGTTAATAGGTAAGGCTGCAACATGACATTTAAGAACTTTTCTAATTTCTTTTATGTAAGGCATGATTGTATTTGGTCCTCTAAAACAATTCATTCCTACTACGTCTCCTCCAAGTTGTTCCAGTTCTTTACAAGTATCAACAATTGAAACACCATCTCTCATAATATTTTCACCCATGGGAGCAATTGTAATAACTGAAGGAAGACCTGTTTTTTTCATTACTTTCAAAGCTGTATAAGCCTCTTCAGCATAATAAAAAGTCTCACCAATTAATATGTCTGCTCCTTCGTCAACTGCCCAACCAACCATTTCGAAAAACATTTTTTCTACTTCTAAATGAGTTTTTGGATCTTTGTTATTCCAAATATTGGAGTTTGATATATTGCCTGCCATTAAATTAGGTTCGGCACCAATTGGATTGGCCGCTACCTTTTTAGCGATTTTTAATGCCGCTCTGTTTAATGGTTCTAATAGTTTTTCTTTGCCTATGACTTTCATTTTTTCTCTATGACCATTATAAGTAAATGCTTGAACTATATCTGAGCCCGCATGTTGAAAATCTTTATGTAAATTTTCTAATGCTTCGGGATGTTCCAAGGAAACCATTGGAACAAATTCGCCTGATGACATGTACCCTCTTCTTTCAATTTCAAAAAGAAAACCTTCTGCACAAATCACAGGTCCTGAGTTTAATCTGTCAATTAAATTTCTTTTTTTTTGTTTATTTTTCTTCTTATCACTGTTCATTTTAACTCCTTTTTAGTGCTTTGGCTTATATGCCAGGCGCACAATATGGTTAAATGCCAAGTTTTTTTGTGAATAAATTTTCAAAAAAAAACCACCGAGTAAAGCGATGGTTGAGTTAGATCGCTTTAGCTGGATTTATAAAGCGCCCGCAAGTAGATTTAACTCAGCGCTACTTATTATCATAACTAATGATATAAATACTGTCAAACACAAATTTATTTAATTACGGAGTTTATTTGGAAAATTTACTTAAAAAGGAAAAAAGTCCTTATCTCAAACAGCATGAAAACAATCCAGTTCATTGGTATCCATGGGGCAAACAAGCACTTGATAAAGCGAAACAATTAAAAAAACCAATTTTTTTAAGTGTTGGTTATGCTAGTTGTCACTGGTGTCATGTTATGGCACATGAAAGTTTTGAAGATAAAAATACTGCAGATATAATGAATGAAAAATTTATTAACATAAAGGTCGACCGAGAAGAAAGGCCAGATTTAGATAACGTGTTCCAAAAAAGTTTGTCTATCCTGTCAGGTGTTCCAGGTGGTTGGCCATTATCCATGTTCCTAGATGAAAATGCAGTACCTTTTACAGGTGGCACATATTTTCCCCCAAAAGAATTACAAGGAAGACCTTCTTTTATAAGTATTCTTAACCAAGTTTCTGAATTCTATCAAAAAAATAGAGATAAAGTAATCCAGCAAGCTACACAAATAAAAAATATTTTTAAAAGTGATAAAAATAAATCATCTGTTATAAATCAAAATTTAAATCCACATCTTGAAGCTATGCTTGATTATATTGATTTTGAGTGGGGCGGTTTTAAAGGAAGTCCAAAGTTTCCACAGTTTTATGTCTTTGAAAGCTTTTTGTATTTTTATAAAAAAAATAAAAATAAAAAATATTATGATGCTATAAAAGTTTTATTCAAAAATGTTTGTGCGCGAGGTTTATATGATCACCTAGCAGGAGGAATAGCGCGCTATTCTACTGATGATAGATGGATTGCTCCGCATTTCGAGAAAATGTTATATGATAATATTTTATTTATAAATCTGTTGGGACAATTTTATATGTTAGAACCCAACGATTATTATAAAGAAAAAATTATTCAAACTGTAGAATTTATTAATACTGCATTTAAAAATAAAGAAAACCTTTTAGGTTCTGCTTATGATGCAGATAGTGAAGGTATCGAAGGAAAATACTATGTTTGGGATGATAAAGAGTTAAGAAACATACTTGAAAATGATTATGATCTTTTTGCTAAATATTTTGATATTTCTGAAAATGGAAATTGGGAAGGGAAAAATATTTTAATTGAAAAAAGTATTAGCCCGTCAAAAGAAGATAATGAAAAATTAAAAAAAATAAAAGTTAAACTATTAAAAAATAGAGAAAAAAGACCTAAACCTTTCTTTGATGATAAGACGCAAATTGACCTAAATGCCTATTGGTTAAGTACTTTAATATTTGTTGCAGAAATTTTTGATAAAGAAAATTGGAAAAATTTAGCTCTAACAAATTATAATATAATAAAAAAACTTACAGCAGATGAGGTCTATCATTGTTATAAAGAAAAAGATGGAGTTAAAGTTTTTTTAGACGATTATGCTTATCTAGCACAATTGATGATTAATTTTTATGAAATCAACGGTGAAATTAAATATTTACACGAAGCAGAAAAAATATCTCAAAAAACATGGGATTTATTTTATGATAAAGATAATAAAATTTTACAAAAAAACCTCATTGAAAAAAATGATCTTTTTGTTCCACCCTCAGATGTTAATGATAGTAATATACCAAATGGAAATAGTATATTTTTACTAAATTGTAAAAAACTCGAATTAATAACCGAAAATAAAAAATGGCAAAGTATGGCTAAAGAATTATCACAAAGCTTTCATTCGTATCTTAATTTACAATCAACACAAATGGTTAGCTATATAAAAAATTTAGATATATGTGATCAACTACAAACATTTTCTTTTTTTGGTGATGTTAATAAAATTAAAGAATTACATATATATGTTAAGAAAAATTTTTTAAAATCTTCAACTCTCATATATAAAAAGGATCCAAAAGAAAATTATTTAGTTGTCTGTAAAAATCAGACATGCTCTAATAAAATTAAAACACTTGATGAATTAAAATCTATTGTAAATAACTATGCAAATTAGCGATCAAAAAAAGGGTATGCTCATGGCTTTTGTTGCTGTTATGTTTATTACGCCAGATTCTCTTTTCATTCGATTAGCAAATATTAGTTCTTGGAACCTAATTTTTTATAGAGGTTTTATTCCATTCACTATAGTTTTTGTGGGTCTATTATTAATTTATAAAACGAATTTGCTTAAAGAAATTTTTAGCAATGGTTGGTTTGGAATAGCCTACGCTCTTATTTTTTTTATTACAAATGTCACATTTGTAATTTCTATAGAAAATACAAATGTTGCTAACACCCTTATTATGATTGCTTTAGCTCCTATGTTGTCTGCACTTCTAAGTTTTGTATTTTTAAAGGAAGTTCCTAATCAAAAAACGCAGGTTGCCATAACTATTACAACTTTAGCTGTAGTTTATATTTTTTTTGATGCACTGGATACAGGAGATGTAATTGGTAATGCTTTAGGATTACTGACTGCGTTTGGTTTAGCTGCTGGTGCAGTTATTATAAGATCTACAAAAAAAATTAGTTTAGTTCCGTCTGCAATGTTTGGAAAACTCTTACTAGCTCTCGTTGGTCTCTATTTTGCAGATAATTTAATTCTAGAAAATAATGATATAATAATTATTCCACTTATGTGCATAATGTGTGTAGCTATACCATTTGTGCTTGTTACTCTAGCTCCAAGATATATTACTGCAGCAGAGGTGAACCTTTTTTTTCTACTAGAAACTATTATAGGCCCAATATGGGTCTGGTTTGTAATAAAAGAACAACCATCAACAGAGACAATTATTGGTGGTATTATTATTATTGTTACGATTGCTATTCATTCAGGCCTTTCTTTAAAAAAAGCATAATTTTATTAATTAACTAGTTGCATTTATAAATATGAAAGCATAATTACTCATCAAATATGTTTAAAATATATAAAAATTCATGGGCTCTTTTTACGGGTTTTGCAATTCTCATCACTGCACATGGGCTGCAAGGAAATTTACTTCAAGTAAGAGCTGTAATAGAAAACTTTAACATTATTTCGACAGGAATAATAATGTCAGGATATTTTATAGGATATTTTATTGGTGCTAATTTTGTGCCAAATCTTGTTAGTAAAGTTGGGCATATAAGAGTTTTTGCTGCTTTTGCATCGATGGCCTCTTTGTCTATTTTAATTCATGCATTATTCGTTGATCCCATTATATGGACTTTGGGAAGAATCTTAACAGGATTTAGTCTCATTGGTGTTTATATTGTTGTGGAAAGTTGGCTTAACGATAGAGCAACAAATAGAAATCGTGGCTCAGTACTATCGATTTATATGTTTATTACGTTTACTGGCTTAGCTATTGGAACGT
>Ga0209501_10006613_pt1 | contig 10356 bp, 8 predicted proteins | sample ArcticOcean_MG_C_4_FD_187434 | JGI IMG/M metagenome (GOLD analysis project Ga0209501, IMG submission 187434) | Marine microbial communities from western Arctic Ocean - ArcticOcean_MG_CB4_134 (SPAdes) (version 2) | ecosystem: Environmental > Aquatic > Marine > Oceanic | place: Arctic Ocean...
TATAATCAAGTTATATGCACACTAAAAGGGCCGGTCCGCTCGATTTTAACGGGAGAAAGAACAGCAATAAATTTTCTTCAAACATTATCTGCGGTTTCAACTAATGTTGCTATGTTTGTCGACCGCGTTAAACATTCAAAAACCAAAATATTAGATACTCGAAAAACACTCCCGGGATTACGCTACGCACAAAAATACGCTGTTAAAATTGGTGGAGGAATAAATCATCGTCATGGACTCTATGACGAAATTCTTATTAAAGAAAACCACATATTGGCATTAGGCTCAATTGAAGCCACTATAAAAAAAGTAAAAGAGAAAAAATTACCTATTACAATCGAAGTTGAGAATTTGAAACAATTAGAAATTGCTTTGGAAACTGATGTCGATAAAATAATGTTAGATAATTTTTCCCCATCAAACATTCAAAAAGCAGTGATGATGGCAAAAGGTAATATTAAACTTGAAGCATCGGGAAATACGACAATAAATAATGTGCACTCAATTGCCGGGGCTGGTGTGGACTACATTTCTGTCGGGGCACTAACAAAAAACATTGAAGCAATCGATTTTTCTATGCTAGTTAGCCTGGTCTACATCTCAAGATAAAAATTAATATTTACAGTTTGCTTTTTACTAACTGGTAAACATCTTCTTTAAATATTTCAACATTATCGAGCAACGCCTCAAGCTGTTGCCTACGATCATCTGCAAATTCCTTATCTTTTATTCCGCCAATATTGATATACACATTTAACGCAGCACTTCTAAGGCCTGCATATCCGGCTAATAAAGCAACTCCCGCATCACTGATAACATTGGTATTTCCTTTTTTGGCAGCTGATTCTGACAAATCAATAACTTGTCGACAAAGTTTTGCGCAGGTTAATGGTACTTCCGTCGCTTCCTTTAATGCAGTCTGAATACTCTCCGTGCGTAAATGTTTTTCTTCATCAGTTTCTTTAGCCATACCATAAGCGACCATCACACGATTGAAAACATCGACATCATCCTTTATCGCATCTGTTAATTTTGATCTTAGATCCTCAGATTCATTCAATATATTAGTAAATTCATCATGGACATCTTCATAACCTTTTTTACCGATTGTAAAATTAGCAACCATACTAATGAGGGCAGCCCCTATTGCACCATTAACCGCGGCACCACCGCCGCCGCCCGGTGTTGAGGCCTTACTAGCCAATTCATCCAAAAATGTTTGAATTGTCATGTCCTTAATCATTACTTACCCCTTTTTTTAGCTCTGTTGAAAAGATGCTGATTATACGAGTGAACGAATCAAATGCATAATAGTTGTCCTCTAATCACGCATCGGTTATCTTATGCAACCCTTAATGGAACGCTCATTGAGACCGCTTTTTTTTTACTTATCAATAGTATTATTAATGACATGGGCTTTTTACAAAAAATCATATTTTAGAGGAAGAATAATGAAGAAACTACTTTTTCAATTAGATACAGATATTCACCCTGCTGTTTTTGACACCGTTGTTGCCTATGATGGTGGCGCTGATCATGTTATTGGTTATGGTAGCGTTACTCCGGAAAATGTAACCCCACTTGTAGAGGGCACTATTTTCACGCGAGCGCCAAAAGAAAAACAATTTACTGCCCTATTTGTCGGCGGCAGTAATATGACAGCAGGCCAAGAACTCTTTAAAGCGGTTCAGAAAAACTTCTTCGCTGATTTTCGTGTATCAGTAATGCTAGATAGTAATGGTAGTAATACTACTGCGGCTGCGGCTGTTGCAAAACTAATAACAAGTAGTGCAATCAAAGGAAAAAAAGCAGTGATACTGGCTGGTACAGGACCAGTGGGGCAACGCGCTGCTGTAATGATGGCTAAGGAAGGTGTAACTGAAGTCGTTGTTGTCTCTCGTAAAATGAGTAGAGCTAAAGCGGTCTGCGAAGATATGAAAAATAATTTTAATGTTGAGCTGGTCCCTGCTGAAGCAACAGATTGCGATACCAATGGAAAACTTATCGAGGATGCGCAAATTGTTTTTGCAACGGGTGCAGCGGGAATTGAGCTTATCAAACCCGAGCATTGGGAAAATAATAGTAATATTGAATTAATTGCCGATGCAAATGCAACACCACCACTTGGAATAGGTGGCACCGATATGATGGACAAGGGCAATGAACGCCATGGAAAAATTGTTTGGGGTGCAATTGGTTTTGGAACGTTAAAATTAGCTGTTCATAAAGCTTGCATAAAAAAACTTTTTGAAAGTAACGATCAATTACTTGATGCTGAAGAAATATTTGATATTGCAAAATCAATGGTATAAAAAATTAATAAAATAGTAAATAGCATTACTAATAATTTTTAAATTAATATGTAATTATGAATTTGAAACTATCCTGCTTTCTAAAAAGACATAGTAGATGGATTAATTTACCGCTATTTTTTTTCTATATAACTCTATTCTATTCTAGTTCAATTAATGCAACGGATCTTGAGGCAGGAAAAGCTGCCTATCTTGATCGTAACTATGAGGATGCAATAAAAATCTTTAAACCTTTGGCAAAAAAAGGTAATAGTGAAGCGCAGCATTACTTAAAATTAATGCGCGAAGCGGGATATAGAGATAAAACTACCTACAAAGACGGTAAAGCAGCGTATTTAAAAAATGATTTCAAACTTGCATTTGAAATCCTTAAACCTTTGGCTGACGAGGGTAATTCCTGGTCTCAATATATTTTAAGTCTCATGTACGAATCGGGACAGGGAGTAGAAAAAAATCAAAAAGAATCTGTCAAATGGCTTATTTTGGCAGCTGAATCAGGTGTGCCAAAAATACAATATGATCTCGGTATTAGATACTTTTACGGATACGGTATAGAACAAAATTTTAACGAGGCAGCTAAATGGTGGGAGTCATCCGCAAACGCGGGGATTGCAGACTCACAATATAATTTAGGATTAATGTATTACCGTGGAATAGGTGTATCTAAAGATAAAAATAAAGCAAGAATATTAATAAAAAAAGCTGCATCACAAGATCATGATAAAGCGCAGCATAGACTAGCTATGATCTATGCCCTTGACGATGAAGATTTTCTGACAAGTTTAAGTTGGCTAAGAGCATCAGCGAAACAAAATAATACAGAGGCACAATATAATCTCGGCGTATTTCATGAAAAAGGTTATGGTGTTTCAAAAGATCTAGATAAAGCAAAAGAATGGTATCAACTTGCTGCTGACCAAGGATTAGAAGTAGCAATTCAAAAAATTCAAGCGCTGAAGAAAAAAGATAATAATATAAATTCCTCCCTTGAGAACATAACAACCGATAATTCAAAAAAAGACATTACAGAACAAAAAATATTATCGGAATCACCAAAAGATAAACTCAATCTAACAAATTGGCTACGAGAACAATCAGATGACAAATACACATTACAACTCGCAAGTGTTGTTAAAAAGGAAGCTATTATTGATTTCATAGAAAATGGAAGTTTCGACGGTAAGATTGGTTTTATAGAAGTAATGGTTAACGGAATCACACGTTATGCTGCAATTTACGGTTTATATCATTCGTATGCTGATGCGAAGAGGGAAATTCCCAAACTACCTTCCAGTATCAAAACAAAACCGTGGACAAGGAAAGTTGAAGTAATAAAAAAGATCCTTAAATAACAATATTATATGTGCATTAACTAAATTCTTTTCTGTATACTTTGATATAGCTTTCTACATTAAGCTGTTGAAGAAATTCAGGAATTTTTCCTATTGAGATATATTCTCGTCTGAGTATATTAGCTTCTACTGAAATTTAACGTTTAAGAACGCTGTAAGTCTATGATAAAAAAAATATTAACATTATTCGCGCTATTCATTGGGTTATATTCGGAATTTGTATTAGCCGAACAGATACCTCAAAAGAAGGAGACTGTGGAAGTGATCGGAACTACCCCTGCCCATGGGGTTGGATTACCCAAAGAATTAATTCCCTTTAATGTACAAACAGCAACAAGCGAGGACCTGGAACGCAGCCAAACACTTGGGCTTACTGATTTTATGAATCGTAATCTTGGCAGCATTACAATTAATGATGCCCAAAATAATCCACTCCAAGCTGACATTCAATATCGAGGCTATACGTTATCTCCATTGCTCGGTTTGCCTCAAGGTTTAGCGGTATATCAAAATGGTGTTCGTATTAATGAGCCGATTGGTGATTCCATGAACTGGGATTTAGTACCCGAAGCCTCAATCGCTAACATTAATCTTATCGGTGGTGCTAATCCAGTATTTGGTCTGAATACACTCGGTGGCGCATTATCAATCACAACAAAAAATGGCTTCACTAATCCCGGTAATCGCTTTGAGAGTTATGGCGGGTCATTTGAACGTATCGTTAATACATTAGAAAGTGGTGCTAATAATGGAAAATGGGGTTATTACTTAACAGCAAACTATTTTGATGAAGATGGTTGGCGTGATGCCTCTCCTTCTGACGCATATAGTCTTTTTGGTGCTATTAGTTTTCGTCAAGCAGAAACAACACTAGATCTAATATTAAATCATGCCGACACAAATTTAATTGGTAATGGTTCGTCGCCTGCTGAGTTGCTTGAGCTCGATAGGGCAGCTGTTTTTACCTCGCCCGATATAACAGAGAATAAAATGACGATGATTAACTTATCAGGCACTCAATGGATAAGAGAAACGATACAATTAAGCAGTAATATTTTTTATCGAAACAACAAAACAAATAGTTTTAATGGTGATTCTTCTGATTTTGATGGTGCTGGTGGAAATTTACAAGACGATGGCGCAAATATTACAAATCAAAATGGTGCGAACATAACAGACACTAACGCAAATGGTACTGAGCGTAATGCAATCAATAATATTAGTAATCGAGAACAAGAAGGGTTTGGTGTCAATATTCAGGCAACGGTAATGGATGATTTGATGGATCATGAAAATCAATTCATTTTCGGTAGTGGATATCAGCAAGGATTAATTAAACACTTTGCAACAGTTGAAATTGGATCATTAGCCTGTACTTTTGCGGGAGCTGACTGCACTCTCGCAGGTGCTGACCGTTCAACTATTGGGACCAACCTATTTGTTCCGGGAGAAGGAACGAATATTCGTGCGCATAACCGGACATGGTTTTTATATGCAACAGATACATTTACAGTAAATGAAAAGCTTTCATTTACGGCATCGGCTCGTTATAACAATACGCATATTGTTCTGGGTGATAGAAGCAGTCAATCAACCTTAGCTAACCCAGACAATCCGGGTCGATTAAATGGTGAGCATGATTATGATCGTATTAATCCCGCTCTCGGGCTCACTTATAATTTTAATTACAATCATGGGGTGTATGCGAGTTACAGCGAATCATCTCGTGCACCTACACCAATCGAACTATTATGTGCAGATCAAACTGCGCCTTGTAGTTTGCCTAATGCTTTTCTATCTGACCCGCCATTAGAGCAAGTCATTACAAAAAGTTTTGAAGGCGGCCTCAGGGGGACATTAAATAATGATATCACTTACACCCTAAGTGGATTTCATAGCACGAATAATGATGACATCATCTTTGGCTCAACAGGAGGAACAACATCAAGCCGTGGTTTCTTTAGAAATGTCGGTGATACTCTACGTATAGGAACGGAAGTTGGGTTATCGGGTATATTGAAAGAAAAATTAAATTGGTATTTGAACTACAGTTTTGTTGAAGCTACTTTCGAAGATGCTTTCATAGGTGTAAGCGCAAACCACCCAAATGCTGCAGACTTAAATGGTGATGGGACTGCAAATGAAATTCAAGTTAATGCAGGTGACCGCATACCAGGTATTCCTGAGCATTCATTTAAAATCGGCGGTAATTATAACTTCAATGAAAAAGTTTCAGTTGGCGCGAACATGATTTATAACTCTACCCAAGTTCTTCGTGGAGATGAAAGTAATCAGCTTGGGCCAGTTGATGGTTATGCTATTGTTAATCTGAATAGTGTATACAAAATCAATAAATCTATTTCAGTCTTTGCAAGAATTAATAATCTGTTTGATGCAGATTATGAGACTTTTGGATTGCTTGGTGAAGCTAATGAGATCTTTGATGGCGGAGGGGCAACACAAAGATTCTCAAACAATGTGTTTCTCGGCGCTGGCACGCCCATTAGTGGGTTTGTTGGTATTAAGATAACTTTCTGAAAAAATATATTTAACAATTAAAGATGTATTAAGTCATGATTCTGATCGCGTGTTTCAAGTTCATTGCTTATCGCAAAATCAATAAGAAAATCATAAACCATAGGATTCTTTTCTTGAAGACTTGTATTAATAACGAAACATTTTGATTGATCTTCATTATTTATATTAACAAGTGAATTGAAAGTTATTCGACCATTTTTTTTATAATCAGCAACGGTGTAATAGAGTCTTTCTGCCCAATCACTTGGACGAAATTTTTTCCCTTCCTTGGTTTGACCCATAATCAATATTTTCTCGTATAACATACTTTATCTTTTCCTTTTTAGTTTTAAAAAAATCCGCATGATTTCTCATGCGGATAACTCTAAGTAGAGGGAGGTTAAATTAATTTCAATTAAATACTTAAATTATCAGTTTGATTTATATTTACGAGTGGATTAAAAATTACTCGGCCATTATTAAAATCATAAACCAAAGGATCTTTTTCCTGATTATCATTGCATTCATTGTTACCATTCTCATCGAGTTTTGGTTGATTACCTGGTAATACATAATGGCAGCCAGTTTGAGTATCAATCCAATATGAATACGGACCGCGCATATAAACAACGACATTAATATCTGGCATTAAGCTAATAATTTTATTATCGACACAATCTAATCCGCATGGGTATGTATACGCCATCGTTCCAGTCTGGGTATTTGCAATAAACCAAAAAGTTCTTACCTTGCTTATTGGTAATAAAGAATGACTCTTAAAGACACGACCGTTTGATTCCTCTGCTGAAAGGCTTGGGTAATGCGATACTAGTGACAAAACTAACAGCGCCGATAATATTTTCTTCATTTATTTCTCCTATCCAAAAATTAAATATCTACAATGGCGCGAATCTTATAGATTACCTTTATAGTTGACAATACCTCATTTATTGAAATATTATTTCTTATTATGAAACAATCTTATATGGGGAATAATCATGGATAAAGTCGTCAGTATGCGGGTCTTCTCTGCTGTTGCTAAAAACAGGAGTTTCTCGGGCGCTGCTAGAAAACTATCTATATCGAAAGCAATGGTCAGTAAACACGTGCAAAATCTCGAAAATTCTCTTGGGGTTCGGTTATTTAACCGTACTACCAGAAAATTGAATATAACCGAAGTTGGAAGCGCATATTACGATAAAGTAAATGCAATTCTGACTGACATCGATGAAGCTGAATCATCAATATCTCAACTTAATTCTGAGCCGAAAGGTAAATTAAAAATTACGGCACAACCTTCATTTGGTGCATTTCATTTATCTCGTGCTCTATCGTTATATCTAAAAAAATACCCAGGAGTAACAGCAAATCTTGAACTTTCTCAACGAATACCAGATCTAGTTGAAGATAATATTGATCTTGCTTTTCATGTTGGCGAATTAAATGATTCAATGTATGTATCACGGAGAATTGCATCTGCTCGACGAGTTATCTGTGCTTCGCCTGAATATCTTCATGAAAATGGCACACCCAAAAAACCTGAAGACTTATTAAATCATAACTGTCTAATATATATGCCTCGTAATGACATTAGTAAATGGGAATTTGCTGAAAAAGGACGTACAAAAAAGATAAAAATTTCTGGCGACATACAGTGTAATAGTGGTGACGCTCTTCGTATTGCTTCAATACAAGGTTGCGGTATTGCGCAATTACCTACTTACATGATTGGCCTAGATATTCAGGCAGGCCGACTAAAAGCATTGCTCGAAGATTACGAACCAGAGAAACAGCCAATTTATGCTATCTATAATGATAGGAAGTATCTGTCTGCAAAAATAAAAACATTTACTGATTTTATTTATGATCTATATTTACCGGAACCGTACTGGAATAAATGGACTTAACGATTCTTAACTATTAATTACGGAACCTTAAATTTGAGCGGTTAAGTTGATCAATCGAAGTACACCCCATTAGTTTCATATCGCGTTCTAATTCAGTACGGTATTGATTTAATGCTCTCTCCACGCCCGCCTGCCCCGCCGCAGCCAAAGCATAGAGATACAAACGCCCGCCTGAACATGCTTTAGCGCCCATAGACAAGGCTTTTAAGATGTGAGTCCCGCGCTGGATACCGCCTTCACATATCACATCAATCTTATCGCCTACAGCGTCAACAATTTCTGCAAGTTGGTCAAATGGCGCTCTTGCCCCATCTAACTGCCGACCGCCATGGTTTGACACCATGATTCCCGTGCACCCGATATCAACCGCTTTCTTAGCGTCTTCAACGCTCATAATACCTTTCAAGGCAAAATGTCCATTCCATTGTGAACAGAGCTTTTCTGCGTCATTCCAATTCACTGATTGGTCCAACATGGTCGAGAAATATTCCCCTATCGACATCGCTATATTTGTCCCTTCACCAACATAATCTTGTAGCTGTGGTAACTCAAATTTTGGTTTAGTTAAATAATTAATAGTCCACATGGGTTTAGATGCAAAACTAAACAAACTAGACAAAGTTAACTTTGGGGGTGAAGTAAATCCAGTGCGCAGATCGCGTTCACGGTTGCCACCGGTGATCGTATCCACAGTAAGAGCTAACACATCAAATTTAGCGGCTTTAGCACGCTCGATCATACTATTATTTAAACCACGGTCCTTGTGAAAATAAAACTGAAACATCTTTGGGGTATCAATCATGGTGCCAATTTCTTCTACGCTCACTGTACCCAACGAGGAAACACCAAACATTGTCTGATATTTCTGAGCGGCTTTTGCTACTGCCCGCTCACCTTCATGATGAAACAACCGCTGTAAAGCAGTTGGTGCGCAATACAAAGGTAAATCAATTTTCCTACCAAAAATAGTTGTAGAAAGATCTACATTCTCAACCCCCGCCAGGACACTCGGTACTAAATCTACATCATCATAGGCTAATGTGTTACGACGATGAGTTATTTCATCATCTGCCGCACCATCAATATAATGGAATATAGGGGAAGGTAGACGTCGTCTAGCAAGCTTCCTAAAGTCTTGAAAATTATGACAATTTGAAAGTTTCATCTATTACAAATAAGCTAACAAAGATCACTGCCCAATAGGAAGTGTTAAGAGTGGTGCAATACTCTCCGATTTACCAGATTGCAATGAAAATAATTGCATTAATAAACTAAATGTTGTTTTGCTATTCAGGTCACTATCATCTATATAAAACCAGGTATTACGATAATTAGTTGAGATAGCAATATTACTGTTATTTGGTCCTGATTTAATCTTAAAAAGGTTATTCGTTAATTCAGACCAATCAAATTCGTTTCCAGATTTATCATATGTAATTGTTACCTTTCCTGAAATTTTATCTTCATCAGGTACATCAACAGAATGTGATAAATAATACATAACACCTAAAAAAGAACGGGTTGATAAAATAATGCCATCATTGTTTCCTCTTGCTATACCTTTTCCATTAATAAGTTTATATTTTTTATATTTATCTAACTTTAGTTTTTTCCTTAATAGGTTAACTGTTTGATCATCATCGTTGAAAATGATTGATGGATTTTTATTATTGTCATACACAAAGTTTATAGTATTTTTGTTTTGTAATTCACGAAATAAATTTGCAATAGATTGAAATTCTTTAAAATCAGGAACATTAGTTGGTGTAGGACCTCCTGCATTAGGTGCATTAGGAATTCCATTTATATCATCTACAACTAATCGAAAGATTCTTTCTATGCTCCATCCTGAGTTTGCAAGCAACAAAATTGTATCTACCGATATCGGTTTTAGTAATCGTTGAATAAAATCATTCCCATGTAAGGGTAAATAAGTCACCGTTGGTTGCTCAGTGAAGCTTAGTTTTCCTGTTAACCCTACGGATTCTGGAGTTGCTTGTTTTTTAAAAGTGGCGCTCAAACCTGTTTCAGTATTTAGTTTAAATTGTGATGAAACACTATTTACTTCAAGAAAGAATGGCGTATCGTGATATTTTAATCTTATAAGATTAAGCAATAATTGCTCATCGATTGTTCTTTGAATTGCTACATTATAATCATTTCCACTAGCTTGGATTATATCAGGCCCTATTCTTGCGCAGGCCGTTATCATAATTAATGATAATATTAAAATAACCTGCTTAATCATTAAAATATTAAATTTCATAT
>Ga0209501_10006618_pt1 | contig 10347 bp, 8 predicted proteins | sample ArcticOcean_MG_C_4_FD_187434 | JGI IMG/M metagenome (GOLD analysis project Ga0209501, IMG submission 187434) | Marine microbial communities from western Arctic Ocean - ArcticOcean_MG_CB4_134 (SPAdes) (version 2) | ecosystem: Environmental > Aquatic > Marine > Oceanic | place: Arctic Ocean...
TCGCGTGTCGTCGAGGCTCTTGTGGATCGAAGGGCCGACGATGTGGCTGGGCGGCTCGCCGAGGAGCTGGATGATGTATTCGCCGAGATCGGTCTCGAACACTTCGACACCGCAGGATTCCAGAAAAGGGTTGAGCCCGACCTCTTCACTGAGCATGCTTTTGGCCTTCACCGCTCTCTGAACGCCGTGCTCGCGCACAATACGCTCTAAGATTCGGTGGACGTCCGAAGCCGTCTCGGCCCAGTGGACATGAGCCCCCCGCTCGACGAGCCGCGCCTCCGCCTCTTCGAGATAGTCCGCGAGGTGGGTGAGCGCGTGGCTCTTGACCCCCTCGGCCCATCGGCTCACTGCAGGCCCGTCAAGGTCGGCGAAGGCACTCCGGCGATGGTCGTCGAACGTTCGGGTCGCCGCGGTGACCGCCTCCCGTACCTCTGGGGTCTCCTCAATGATACGGCGGGCTCGAGCGCGGTAATCCCGGCTATGCACCTCCACGGCGGGCCTCCCAGAGGACCGAGGCCAGCGACCGGAAGTGGATCGGCATCCCCCGGCGTCGGGCGCGACCGTCCAGCTGGAGCAGACAGCCGCCATCAGCGGACACGACGGTCTCCACATCGGGAAGTGTGTCCAGTTTCCGGTCGGCCATGGCTACGGATACCTCGGGCGCCTTCACCGAGAAGAGTCCCCCGAAACCGCAACACTCCTGATCCATCTCCCACGGCAGGACCCCGGCCCCTGCGGACTCGAGAAGCCGCAGGGGCTGCTTTTCCACCCCGAGCTCCCGGAGCGCGTGGCATCCGTGATGGTAGGCCAGCCGACGCCCCTCCAAACCACGCCCGAGTTCGGTGACCTCGAGAACGTCCACAATAAATTCGGCCAGTTCGTAGGAGCGCTCAGCCACCGCGGAAGACTCGAGCAGACGCGGGTACGTGCAGCGCAGCATGGCGGCGCAGCTTCCGGACGGAAGGACCACATAGTCAGCGTCGGCAAAAACGGCAGCGGTGTGAGCAGCCATTTCGCGAGCCTGAGGTATGTGGCCCGAGTTCCACGCCGGCTGGCCGCAGCACGTTTGATTCCTCGGGAAATCCACTTCTACGTCCAAGGAGCGGAGGAGGCGAACGGCGTCGACCGCTGCGTCAGCGAAAAAACGGTCACCGAGACAGGTGACGAAAAGAGAGACTCGCATGGGGGCCTAAGCTAGGTGTCCGATGGATATTGGAAACCCGGGGGTCAGATCGAACAAAAGGCGATCTCATCCTAACCGAGCATTGTGGTAGACAATGCCTGCCGATGGGCGTAACATGGGTGTCCGGTTTGCCGTGATTCCGACGCCATCCAGGCTGTAGTGGGAATCTGTAACCATCGGGTTAAGGGAGGTCACCCTATGAAGGGTATCATTCTAGCCGTCCTCGGCGTGCTGACGGTCTCGACCGGCGCGGATGCACAGAACAGAGCACAGACGGTAGAGCGTGCCCTTTTGGCCGCGCCGGCACGGGGCCGCGACGCCGCTACGGTCATCCAGTGGAACGCCAACTACACGTACCAGACGATCAAAGAGGGCACGAGTCAGTTGGTCTGCTGGGACCGGTCCGGAGATCCTGGCGAGGCGGCATTCTCCGCGATATGTACGGGCCTTGGGAACCTGGACAGGGTCGCACAAAACAGGCGGTTTGCGGCAGAAGGTGGAGACCCGGCCGGGACCCGCGCGCTGGTGGCAGCGGCTGACGAGAACGGCACACGAATCATGTCCGTTTTCGGGTCGCCGTGGCTCACCGTGAGTGGCGACAACCAGGCGAGCGCTCGCACCCATACTACTATCGCCATGCCGGGCGCAACCGAGGCGAGTACTGGATTTCCCGAGAGTGGCAGGGGTGGTGGTGCTTGGATCATGGCTGCCGGGTCGTCGGAGGCCCACCTCATGACGCCCTACATCGTGGCGCCCTAGCCCAGGTACGCAGTCTCGCCGAGCGAAGTTCGCCGGCGGTACCGCCAGTGAAGAAACGGGGCACGGCTCATGTGGCCGTGCCCCGTTTCTTGCCGGCTCACCCGGTGCGGCGTACATGATAGCCGGGAAAACAGATCAGCAGCCCGCTCGTATCACTTTGGAGGAACAAAAGCATGAACCCGCCAACCGTAGGAACGAAGTTTTTCACACCGGGAGGGGTTGGCGTCACCCTTCTCGTCGGAGCGGTCTGTGGCCTCGCCGCATGTGGTGGCTCCGAGTCTTCAGGGGAGGCCTCCAGTGCACAGCCTGACGGCGCCGCGCCGGCCGCCGCCACCTCGAATGCCCCGTTGGGGACGGGATTCATCATGGTGTCGGAACTGTCTCAGCTGCACTTGACCGAAGCCACCTATATCGAGGAGTCGGACTGTTTGGCGAGGGTCTCGGCTCTCGGTGATGCTGGAGAATACGAAGGCTGTATGGAAGTTCCCCCCTCTGCGATCTGCATTCATGTCGGCGACGGCTCGAGGGAGGCCGACAGATGGTGGGAGTGTTTTGTGCAGGAGGAGGGGTGTGAGGAGGCGAACGCGGGTCACGAGGTCGTGCGGGAGCAAGGTGGTTACGTCCGGGAGGTCGTCCAGGCTTGTGCCGAGACGGAGATGGCCTCGATTTTCGCGAGCATGTAGCGGTCAGGAGAGAACGGCCGTATGTTCACCGGCCGCCGAATTTTGTCCCGTCACGAGGAAGCCGCCATGTACCGCACTCTGAACGTCGGCCTGATGGCCGGAACCGCAATTCTCCTGCTCTCCGTCCAGCCCGCTTTGGCGCAGGACGATCACCTCGCCCAAGCGGTCGACCATGCCCAGCAGGCCGCTGCCCATGGTGGGATGGGCCATGCTGCGGTCCTTGTCCAGCATGCCAATATGGCCCTGACACACGCCCGGCTCGCCCCGGATGACAACCCCCACACCATGGCCGCGATCGCGAGCCTGACGGACGCCGTTACACACGGAAACATGGATCACGCTCCGGTCGCCACCGGAATGGTGAGCACGGGCGTGACCAACCTCCAGGTTGCCGTCCACGTCGGCATGGCCTTGGACCACAACATGCAGGCGGTCAGCCACGGCAACATGGGCCATTCTCCGCTGGTGGTCACCCATGCCGAGATGGCGTTGACCCATGCCCGGGCTGCCGCCGAGCTCTCGGATAGCCCGCACATCGGCCTGGCGATCGAGGGCCTGCAATCCGCCGTAACACACGGTGGGATGGGCCACGCTGAAGTCGCGACGACGTCCGCGCAGCAGGCGATGAGCCACCTACACATGTAGGGACCTGACTGGGCGACCCAATTCGCCCATTGAGGCACCAGCGTCGCGGCACCACCGTCGAGGCGCCAGCGGTGAGACGCCAGGGCCAAGAAGCCGAGGGGGCACGAGACCCCCTCGGCTTCTGTGTTGGGGATGGTCCAAACAAAAGTGGGCTGCGTGCCGTGTGTATGTTATCCTTATAATCTGTGCGGTTGGTTTTCCGAGGACGGATCTCCTCCGTTCTACCGCCATTTTTCAGCTTCACTTCGATTTGATGCGAGGAACGTCTTGAGCTTGCGTACGTCTATCAACAACGGACCCGGGCAGCACTCTCAGAGGATGGGGCTCGGTGTGACCTTGGTGATGGCGTTGCTCCTGATTCTCATGCCCAGCAAAGTGGCCGGCCAGGACCAAGGAGGACCTGAGCCCACATCCGTACCGACATCCGTAGGAGATGCGGACGTGGAGAATACCGGTTTGGTTCCCGACCGCTCGACGGTGCGTCCAACCCGCACCGACACGCCTCCGGATATCGACGGCCGCCTCGACGACGAGGCATGGAAGACGGCAGCCCTCATCACAGAGTTCGTGCAGCAGTCTCCCCTCGACGGTGCGCCCGCGACCGAGGAGACCGAAGTCTACATCGCCTACGACGCGGACAATCTCTACTTCGCGTTCTATGCACATTATGAGGACCCTTCCATCATGCGCGCGAACCGGGTGGACCGCGACCGGGCGATGATGGACGATCTCATGACGGTCTACTTCGACACATTCATGGACCAGCAAGGCGGGTACGACTTCGACGTCAACGCCTACGGGGTGCAGGGTGACGGGACCATCAGCGGGGGTGGCTTTTTTGGAGGTCGTGGAGGCGGAGGCGGTTCCCGCGGCCGCATTCCGTCCGCGGATCGCTCATGGAACGCCTTGTTCGAGACCGCTGCCCAGATCGTGGAGGACGGATTTACGGCAGAGATGGCGATCCCCTTCAAGAGCCTACGGTACCCCAGCCGGGCTCGGGACGAGGCGCACCGGTGGGGGTTCCAGATCGTTCGAGAGGTTAAGGGTAAGGATCAGGAGAACCAGGTCTGGGCGCCGATGTCTCGCGACGAGCTTTCTTGCGCAGATGGGCGTGCTGGACGGCATGGTCAACCTATCCACCAGCCGGAACATCGAGGTTTTGCCGACCTTCACGACCATCCGGTACGGTGCGATCGATCCGACGGTTCCCGCGTTCGTCCATCTGGACACCGATCCCGACGCCGGGGTGAACATCAAATACGGGGTCACGTCGAATCTGACCGCCGACTTCACCGTGAATCCGGATTTCTCACAAATCGAGTCGGACCGCACCCAGATCGAGGTGAACCAACGTTTTCCCATACGCTACCCCGAGCTCCGGCCCTTTTTTGTAGAGGGGGCGGAGATTTTCAACTTCATTGGGCCGGTGACGCTGGTCCACACTCGCACGATCGTCGATCCGGACTATGGCGCGAAGCTGACGGGCAAGATGGGTAACCTCTCGATCGGTGTGTTGGCGGCGAACGACCGCGCCCCCGGGACGGTGGAAGACGAGTTGGACCCGGCGTTCGGCCAGCATGCTAACACGGTCATCGGCCGCGTGCGGTACGACCTGTATGCCGAGTCCAACATCGGCACCATTTTCACGGATCGCGAGTTTCTGGACGGTTATAGCCGGCTAGCCGGGGTCGATGGCAATTTCCGCCTGAACCGAACCACCACGGTTGGCGGTCGTGCCATTCGGACCTGGCTCCAGGATCCCGGTGGGGTCGAACGTACCGGTCGCCTCGTGGACGCCAACATCCGCAACAACGGGCGAAACCTGAGTTGGTTCCTCGCATCGTATCAGCTCTCTCCGGACTTCGGCACCAACGTCGGATTCGTCCGCCGAACGGACGAGCAGCGTGTTATCGGGAACATTTCATATCGGTTCTGGCCAGAGGGGCGGGTCATCAATTGGGGCCCCCGAGTGATGTTCAGTCGGAATTGGGACTTCGACAGAGGGCTCCAGGACCGAGGTCTCGGTCTTGGTCTGAATTTCTCTTTTGCCGGCAACATCTCCTTCAACGCCGACGTGAATCGAGACATGGAGCGGTTCCTCGGCACAAAATTCAAAAAGACGAGGTTCTCCGTAAGGGGGAATGTGAACGCCAGCCGCTCATACTCGTTCGGCGGGAACGTCCGGGTGGGTGACCAGATTCTCTACAGCGCCGATCCGACCCTCGGCCACCAGGTTGCGTGGAGCGTCAACGCCCAGGTGCGACCCACGTCGAGTATCTCTTCGAGACTCAACCTGAGCACTACCCGGCTGACCATTGGTGGTATTGAGGAGTTCGACGTTAAGATCCTGCGTGGCACCACGACGTATCAGATCACCGAGAAGCTGGGACTCCGAAACATCACGGAGTTCAACTCGCTGGATAAGGAGCTCGACCTCAACCTGCTCGCCACGTATCGGATCGACGCGGGGACCGTTTTCTTCGTCGGTTACGACGACCACTACCAGCAGGCCGACCTCATCGAGGGAGATCTGGACGGCAACGGAATCGACGAGCAACTTTTCTTCACGGGGAATCTACGGCGCACGAATCGAGCGATCTTCCTGAAGCTTCAGTACCTGCTTCGTTACTGAGGGCGGGCCCGGGGTTCGTCCACTTCGTCGCCAGAGGCACCGATCCGGCCCCTTTTTGCTTCGTATTTTTCCGAAGACGAGATCACCTGACGATCACCTGACGGACACGGGGAGGTTCCGACTACACCCACCGTCGGCCCTGGCTTGACTACCCGTTGATAGAGACCTAGAAATCACTCCGCCCGGGAGAATCTCGGTGAAAGCCACCCGCGGGGGGACGATGGATCACATACCGCCAATGAAGGGTTGGGGCCGTACGAGAATTTCGCGTACCGTCCTGTGGGTGGGTCTGTGGGCGCTGGGATCTCTTCTCCTGATATCCCCCTCTTCTGCTTTCGCCCAAATCCGCCAAATAGTCGACGCCGAGATGATCCGGTCGGTGATGCCCGCCGCCGACAGCTTCTCCGCGAAGGCGGGCCTCCCACCCGTGTACACCGCATACGGGACCGGCGCGGACGGATCGCCGGGAAGTGTGATCGGTTATGTGTACCTGACCGCAAATGTGCCACCCATCCAGTACGGCTACAGCGGCGGGATCGATGTGTTGGTGGGGATGGATCTCGTGGGGCGTCTCACGGGCATGCACATCGTCGACTATCGGGAGTCGCTCATCAGTTCCCGTGGGGACTTTCTGAGGCGCGCGGGCCTCGAGGAGCAGGTTGTCGGGAAAGACATCGGCGGGTCGTTCCAGGTCGGTAGGGACCTGGACGGCATCAGCGGCGCCTCGATATCGGCCCGAGCTATGTTCCGCGGCATCCGTAACTCGGCCCGGCGGGTGGCGCTCGCGTACCTGCAGCCTGACGAGTCGACCGCGCCCGTGACGGCTGGGGCGCTCGAGGACCTCACGTGGTTGCAGATGATTTCAACTGGCTTCATCCAAACGATGGCAATCGAGAGATCCAACGCCGAGGGCTTGGATCTCACATTTGCGTACATGGGGGACAAGGCGCTCGGAGCCCTTCTCATGGGCCTGGTGAGGTACCAGGACGTAAGCGAGCGGGTGTATGGCTTGCTTGGCGACGATCACGCGATGTTCGTCGGCATCGACGGTAGCGCGGTTGCGGGATTCCGCAGCAACGGGCTCTCGATCCTCCAAGAGGGGGAGGTTTATCCGGTTCCGAGTAGGCGGGTCACCTTCTTGGGAACGCCGTATGAGGGCAAGGCAGCCGGGCAGGTCACGTATACGCTGATCATGCGGATAGACAATGCAGTCGATCTCGAACAGCCCTTCACGGTTGGTTATGACGACGGGACCAACGCTCCGTCCACTACGGAATACGTAGTGCCGGAAGAGGTGCTGGCAGCTGTCCGTGAGCGAGCCTCAGCCGAGGAGTTGGCCGCCGCAGAACGGGGTGCTCCGCAGCCGGGTGCCGCAGAGCCGGCCGCTGTGGAGCCAGCCGTCTCCCCGGACGGATCGGCTGCCATTCCCGGAGACGAATTGGCCTCCGTCCCCTTAGGAGCCAGCGCGATCGAATCGTCCTCCCCGGAATCGGTCGAGTCCGAACCGCTCGCTACGGAGCCAGTCACTGCCGAGGCGGTCGCTGCCTCGCCGGCCGCGGCGTCCTCCCCACCCCTCGAGCTGACCGTACCGGAAGGGGTCCTTGATTTGTCGGCCGACGACGCATCATCCGGGTTGCCGGCGCTCCAGGGCATCCCCGAATTAGACTTTTCAAACTTCGAGGATTTCGAGGACGAGACGGCTCTGTCTCGGTTGTTGCTCGAGACCCGGTGGGCTCCTGTAATTCGCCTCGTTCTCCTCTTGGGCCTCGTTCTATATGCCTTCTTCGCGAAGAGTGGGCGGGTAGGGGGCGTCACTCTCGCCGTGACGCTCATCTATCTGGGATTCATCGACGGCGGCTTCCTCTCCGTCTCGCACATCACCAGTGGAATCATCGTGGGTCCGGGCGTCTATCTCCGGGATATGGCGTTGCTGTTCATCGTCGGGTTCACCGTGGTCACGACCCTTCTCTGGGGCCGGGTGTTCTGCGGGTTTCTCTGTCCTTTCGGAGCCCTACAGGATTTGATCACACGGATCGTGCCGCGCAGTTTCCGGCGGGGCCTTCCCCAACGAATCCACGACCGAGCCATCTACGTCAAGTACGGGATTCTGCTCCTGATCGTCGGCCTGGCCGCAGCGCCGGCCCAGATTGCGGTCTACCAATATTTCGAGCCCTTCGGGACGGTCTTCTACCTGAGCTCGTCGCCTTTGTTGTGGAGTATCGCAGGTGGGTTTCTTGTGGCGTCGGCCGTGGTACCGCGCTTTTACTGCCGGTACGCCTGCCCTTTGGGGGCCGCGTTGGGCGTCGCCTCTTTCCTCTCGATCTTCCGGATCCGGCGCGTGGAGCAATGCGCCCCTTGCAAAGTGTGCGAAAATGCATGTCCCACCGGCGCGATCCGCGGACCCGAGATCGACTTCAAGGAGTGCGTCCGATGTAACATCTGCGAGACCAAACTGTTGACCAAGGCGGGTGTGTGCCGACACAGTATGGAATTCGTTCAAGACCGGTTGGTCCAGTTGGAAACCACGGCTCCGTAGGGAGGCCGAATGGCAGACACATACCATCGTAGCCTTCCCCGCCGCCGGGTTCTGCGGATTGCCGCAACCGTGGGCGTGTCGGCAGTCCTCGGCGGAGGCCTGCTTCGGACCGTCCTGGAGCGTGCAGGGCTACACCGAGCGCGGCAGACGCGTACCCAGATGGGCACACTCGTCATGATTACGGCCGTGCATCCGGACGCCGAGGCCGCGCGAATGATGGTGGCCGACACGTTCGATGAGATCGAGCGCCTCGAGAGTTTGCTGAGCCGCCACCGCGTGGGCACTCCTGTATGGAGTCTCAACGACGCTGGGGTGGTTCGTGCTCCCCCCCGGGAGGTGCTCGAAGTTGTTCAGAAGGGACTCGACTACTCGGTGCTGACCGCTGGAGCATTCGATATTACGATCGCTCCTTTGCTCAACCTCTACTACTCGAGCTTTTCCGAGACGGGAATCGCCCCTCCTCGAGAAAGGGTGCGGCGGGCCCTGGCGCTCGTCGGATTCCAACATGTCCGGGTGAGCGATCGCGAGATCGCTTTCGAGAAGGCCGGGATGGCAGTGACGCTCGATGGGATCGCCAAGGGATACATCGTGGACCAGGCCGTCGAGGTTCTCCGGAAGCGCGGTGCCGCGAGGGTGCTGGTCAATGCCGGTGGCGACATGGCGTCGGCGGGGGAGGCCCTCGAAGGGGACGCCTGGAGAATCGGCCTTCAGGACCCCCGCGTTCCGGATGGGAGCCTTGGCGTCGTCCGGCTTCGAGGCGAGTCTGTTGCCACTTCCGGTGACTATATGCAGTACCTCACGGCCGACATGAGCCTGCACCATATCCTCGACCCCCGCACCGGGTCGTCGCCCACACATACGAGTGGCGTCTCTGTGGTGGCTCCATCCGCGATGGCGGCGGACGCGTTGTCGACCGCCGCGTTGGTGCTTGGCCCACAGGAGGGGATGGAGCTTCTCGACCGCCTCGAGGGAATCGAGGGAATGATCGTTACGAAGGACCAGACGGTGCTGAGATCGAGAGGGCTGGGCCGGTACACTGCGTAATAAGTAGGTGCGCCCTATGTTATAGGTAGGTGCGCCCTACGGTCGGACTCTGGTGTTGAGTCGCCGAGGCTATCGGACCTACGATGGGAAAGGATGAGCAAAGGTGGATGACTGAGGTGGGACGCAGCCGATGGATCAGGAGCGCTCTTGTACCGTTTGGGGTGATGGCCCTGGTGTTCGGGACGGCCAACGTCTCAGCTGCACAGGGGATCGACCAGCGCCTGAGGGCCTCCCGTGGGTCTTCCGGAGGCACTGAGGGTTTTGTGGACCCGTCCGGGCGAGCCTTCACTTTCTGCCGGGTCCAGTACAGGCAGGTGCGTAGAGAGGCGATGGGACAGGGTTGGCGCACCGACTATCCGGATGCCGACCGGAACCTCATGCTCCGGCTCTCGCAACTCACGACGACGCCGATCAGGACGAACTCACGGGGGAGCCCCGAACACCTTATCGTACGTTTCACCGATGATGAGCTCTTTCAGTGCCCGTTCATCTTCATGTCCGACGTCGGGACGATGGCGCTCGACTCGGACGAGGCGGACCGTCTCCGCAAGTACCTCGAGCGGGGAGGGTTTCTCTGGGTCGACGATTTCTGGGGCGATTATGCATGGCATAATTGGGTTCGAGAGATCAACAAGGCTCTTCCAGCGAGCGAATATTCGATCGAGGACATTCCCCCGGGCCATACGATCTACAACGCGTTATACCAGGTGTACGATGTGCCCCAGGTGCCCTCTATTCAGTTTTGGCGCCGGGGCCGGGGCACGTCGGAGCGGGGTTCCGGCAGCGCCGTCCCGCACCTGAGAGGCATCCGTGACGCGCAGGGGCGGGTCATGGTCCTGATGTCCCACAACACCGACATCGCCGA
>Ga0209501_10006624_pt1 | contig 10341 bp, 7 predicted proteins | sample ArcticOcean_MG_C_4_FD_187434 | JGI IMG/M metagenome (GOLD analysis project Ga0209501, IMG submission 187434) | Marine microbial communities from western Arctic Ocean - ArcticOcean_MG_CB4_134 (SPAdes) (version 2) | ecosystem: Environmental > Aquatic > Marine > Oceanic | place: Arctic Ocean...
CACGCCATCGTAAAGTGTCCTTTGCCCACTTTGGGATGGTCGTGGATTCCCATCCAATACTTTTGGCCAGCGTTTACATTGAGAGGAACGAGTTTTTGGGGTTGGTCACAGACAATGGCGTGCAAGTAGTTCAGGTGGTCCCAGGCGTTCTGCCCCTTTTCCTCCCAGCCCTGGCAGCGCGCCATGCCGTCGGACATCTTGGGGCCCGTGTTGCTGGAAACGTAGGCTTTGCCGCCGTTGTCATCCAGGCACACGAGGACCAGGTCCGGGTTGGATGGTGTATGAAAGGCCGCATCATCGCAAATCTCACTACCGTTTCGTGCCGACTTAATACAATCGTCGATGGTGTAAGTTGCGGCCAACAAAGTGCCATTGGGAAAGGCCAATAGAAATCCAAGGGCGCACCAGAACATAGCTCTGCCTTGCATTCGTTACCCCTCAGCGAAGTGAATGTTTTCGAACTCAGGCAGGTGCTTTTGTGGTTCGATTTGAATCGGAAAAGACGATGCAATATACCACAGGATGGCCTGCGGGTCACTCGTTGATACTGAAAAGGCTTTTGGGACGCAGGTTTAGCTGACTTTTACGTCGCCGAAGCCGACCCATTTGCCCTGCTCTTCGTCGACCAAGACCTTGCGCCACAAGCCCCAGGTATCTTTGGGAAGAACGGGCTTCACGGCCTGGAACATGGCGACGTTGTCGTGGGCTTCTTGCAAGCGGTAGTTGGGGATGCGGGGGCCTAGATGATGAACGTGGTGGAGGCCGATGTTGCCGCTGAACCACTGCATGACGGGGCCGAGCTTGAAATACGAGCTCCCCGTCAGGGCGGCGTCTTTGAGGCTCCAATCTTCTTTGGCGACCCAGTAGCCATCGTCAAAATGATGCTGCACGTGGAAGAGCCACACACCGAACGCGCCCGACACAAAGGACATAGGCACTTGGATGATCAAGAAGATCTTGACCCCGGCCCACATGTCGCCACCGCCGAGGAAATAGCTGAGGGTGCCAATGAGCAAGGCCCAGGTGAGGTTGACGCCCCACACCTGGCGTTTCATACGTTTGTCGGCACCGGTCATGGCGAAGCGATATTCCACCAAGAAGAGCCAAACTCCGCCGACAGGGAATGTTACGAGCGGGTGGCGGTACGTGCGGTAGATCAGGCGTTTCAAGGGCGATGCGGCCAGGTAGTCCTTGACGGTCATGGTCCAGAAATAGCCGATTCCTCGCTGCTCCACCTGGCCAAAAGACGCGTGGTGAAGCGCGTGGTTGTGGCGCCACTGCCAATAGGGGGTGTAGGACAGCATGCCCGTAAAGAACCCGACAATGTCATTGGCTCGAGTCGATTTGAAAAACGAGCCGTGGCCGCAGTCGTGGTTAATGATGAATAGCCGCGCTGTGAGGAGGCCGCCCATAAAGCTCCAGAAGAGCGTGAGCCCATAGGAAATGTCCAAGGACTTGTAGGCCAGCGTCCACACGATGATGTACGGGATCGTCGTGTTGATGATCTGCCACAGGCTTCGCCGCCAATCGGCTGAGCAATAGGGCCGGATGATTTCTTGCCAGGAGGGCTGGTCTTTTGGGTTCGCGTCCAACATGCGTTACCTCTGCATCAGGGTGAAACACGTTCTACTCATTATCACGGAATTTCGGGATATATTGTAAAAGAATTGATAATCATTGATGAAAGTGGTCACAAGGGAGAACGCCCGTTAAGGCGTATTTTCAGGTGATAAGACCCTTCCGGTGAGTCTGTTAAGTTTTCACCTCCCTGACGTGCCTCAGGACGTGTGTTAGTGTTTTTGGCCATGCGCCGACTTCAGACAAACATGGCATTCATTGTGGCAATTATCGGGTTTTGCCTGATTCTCACTTCGACACCGAAGTCGGCGTTTGCTCAAAAAACGCCCCAGATCCTCGTCCAAGACCTCATTGAGGCCACCCACGCCCAGGACGAAGGGCGGGTTCGCGCGCTTTGGCAGCCGGGCCCCTGGAGCAAGAAAACCGACAATCCGGGCTACGGCCTCTATCACCAGAGCGTTCGCAAGCGTTTTACGCTCCTCGCTCGTGGAGTCCAGACGAAGAAGGACCGGGCTCTGGCCACCGTGGATATCGAACGCAATGGCCGCATTGTCGACCGCGTGTACTTCTACGCCATGCACACCCAATCTCGGTGGATTTTCGTGGACGCCGACGAGTCGAAAGCCCACGTCCGGCATTTTCTGGCCGGCACGGTGCCCGGCCGCTTTTCCGTCCGATATTTGCCCCCCAACCCGGCGTTGGAAGGGGTGGGCAAGGCCTTGATCAAATTGGCGCACGGCGAGGCCAAGAGCCCGAAGGGGCCTCAAATCATCAACGCGCCCGACGCCATCTCTCCGGTCCTACGCCGCTGGGCCCGGACGACGAAGCTGCGCGTCACCAAGACCCTGTATTTCGCCCCCATGAAGCGGGGCGCTATTGAGTTCACCACAAAAACCGAGATCGTCAACGCCCAGGGCAAGACAGTCCAATTCGACGACCACTGGATCGTGTACGTGGAGCAGAAGCCCGACCATCGCTGGCGGATCACCAACGACGGCAGCTATCTCTCCGTCGATTCATTCCTCGAATAGAGAGCGTTGGCGGTTCGCCGAAACACCTGTTCTTGAACTCAGCTCGCTTGGCCGAAGAATTCGTGCGCTTCGGCGGGATGACCTATCCTGCGGTTGTGGGCTCTCCCGAGCAGGCACGGGAATGGTGGTGGATGCCCCCACGTTTAATGGGCGAAGAAAAAGGAGCTTTGCATGAGCTTGAATGAAAACACACGGGCGACGGTCGAGCTGGTGGGAGACATCCTCTTTCGCGGCTTCGTGGTGGGTTTTGTCTTTCTCATGATTGTCGGCTTGCCCCTTCTGTTCTTGGAAGACCCGATCTATTCGATACACAGTCTGTTCATGGACATATCCAAGGCGGATCACGTGCTGATGATGGTCACTTGGTTGGGCAACGTGAAGGCACTGCTCTTTGTCTTCTTCTTGATTCCCTGGCTCGCCATCCGGTGGACGCTCAAGAAGTCTGCCGCGAGTTCCTCAGCCTTGTGAGCGGATGCGTGGAGGGTTGCCAAAGGTGTGTCTCGATCTGAAACCACTCCAGTGAACGGCTCCGCATTTTTTGACTTGTCTGGTATAGCCTTGATATCTTTTGTAAACTGACAAAGCAGTGCTCCCCAACCAGTCGAGCGGAGGCCCGACAATGTTTCGAATATTCGCCCCCCATTTGTTGTTGTGTGTAGCCATGGTCGTGCTGGCCCTTGCCGTCGGCTGTGGAGAGGAGGCCGACAATTCCGCCCCGGTCGACGCGATTGGAGACACCGGAACCGTGGATGTCAACGACACCGGCAATCAAGAAACGAAGGTTGAACCCACGTGCGGCGACGGCCAATGCGAGGCTGGTGAAGACTCGGATACGTGTCCCGACGACTGCACAAAGGAGTGGCCGAAGTTCTTCAAAGAGCCCTGCACAAGCAATGCGGATTGTATGGACAAAGATGGTCAGATTTATGGCTATTGCATCGAAGTCGATGAGTTCGGAACCAAGGAGTGCACGTTCGGCTGCATTGACGAATGTCCTGAGGGATATGGCTGTACGGTCATCCAAAATGTGGGGGAGAGTGATGCGGTCTTGGTGTGCACCAAGATCATGACCTCCAATTGCGACGTGTGTGAAAGCGATGAGGACTGCCAGTACGATGGTGCCCAATGCATTGACGTGGGCTTGAATGCGGAGGGCCCCGAACGGCGTTGCGCCATGGAGTGCGGGGACGATGGCTGGTGTGACGACGGCTACGAATGCAAGAATGTGGCGCAGCCGGGTGAGGCGGACGCCGTGAATCTCTGTGTGCCCAGCACGGGCAGCTGCATCTGCTTTGGTCAGGATGATCAGGGCAATGACATCAACGGTTCCACGCGGGCCTGTGAAACATCGAACGACGTTGGAACCTGCGCGGGCCAGGAGACCTGTGCCGGTGAACAGGGTTGGTCGGGTTGTGATGCGGCCGAGGCGGCGGAGGAACTCTGCGACGGCCTGGACAACGATTGCAATGACACGGTGGATGATGGCTTTGTCGACACGGACAAAGACGGCCAGGCCGACTGTGTGGACGAGGATGACGACGGCGATGGCACCGATGATGATGAAGACAACTGCCCGCTGATCGCCAACTCGGACCAGCTCGATACGGACAAAGACGGCATCGGCGACGCGTGCGAAGGCGAATGTCAGGGCGAAAGCACCTGTTCGCCCGGAGCCACCTCCAGCAAGAGTTGCGGAAAGTGTGGCACCAAGAAACGCAAATGCACGAACCAATGTGAGTGGGGAGACTACGGCGAATGCACGGGGCAGGGCACGTGCAAGGCCGGCTCACCCTCACCCTGCGGCAATTGCGGCACCAAAACGTGCAGCGACGAGTGTACCTGGGGAGGTTGCGCCGATGAGGGCGTATGCAAGGCCGGCGAAACAAGCCCTCCTCAAGACTGTGGAAACTGCGGCACCCAAACGAAAATGTGCACGCCCGAATGTGTTTGGGCGTTGGAGCCTTGCAATGACGCGGGCAACTGCAAGCCCGGCACCATCGGAGGCACCCCACAAGCGTGTGGAAATTGCGGTACCCAAGAGCAAGAGTGCACGTCCCTATGTGAGTGGGGAGAGAACATCGGCGAATGCACGGGGCAGGGCGAGTGTAAGCCCGGTACGCCGTCAGCGATTTGTGGCGATAAGTGTAAGACAAAAACGTGCAGCAACGAGTGTACCTGGACTCCTTGTGTCCAGACCGTCGAGTGCTCCGAGAATGAGCTGTGTAACAAGGACGACGGAAAATGTGAGTGTGACCTAAGCAAAGGCTACAAGGTGACGGGAGACAAGTGCCTGCCCTCCTGCGGTACACTCAAAAAGTTGAAGGGCGAGGATGACAACACGCAGGGTTGTTGTACGAAAGGGTGCAAAGGGAAGACCATTGGCGGACCGGGTACAACATACGACTGCAACTATTGCTGTGAGTCGTTCGATCAGCCAGCCCCATCCTGTGACATGACTCCATAGCCTGTTTGAACGCTCAAGAAGTCCGCTGCGGTACCCTGCTCTTTCCCTAGAGAGTCTCCGTGTTGCTCACCGCTGTTTTCCGGAAAGTCGACGTATACGCCAGGTTCTAGAACGGGGTTCCGTCCGACAGGGTACCCGGCGAGGCAGATGCGCCTGGATGTTGGATAAACGCCGCGTTTTTCTGGCCCTCGGATTGTCGCACCAGGGAGCGATCGTGGTTGGCTTCGGCGCCAAAGACCACCCGGTCGACGATGGCGTCTTTGCGGGTTCGAAGGATGATGGTGTCGCCCACGTTGGCCAGTCGGAGTCCCTGGGGTGCGACGAAGAGCAAAGCTCCCGTGTATTGCAGGGCGCTGGTATCGCCGCCACCGAACACCACAGCCGCGCTGTGGCCGGCCAGCGTTGCACCTTGCGGAAAGACAAAGCGGACCTTGGTGTCATCGGCCAGGGTCCACCCGCTGAGATCGACGCTCTTGCTGGAGGGATTGACGAGCTCGATGAACTCATCCTCCACCGGATCGTACCAGCCATCCCCATTTTGGTCGCCGGTGGAGTCGTTGGCCGGATCGGCCAAGATCTCGTTCACGATGACCTTCTTCGAGGGCTTGGTGTTGTGGGTACAGCTGAAGCTCTCAGGAACGCAGGCGCGGCCTGAGAGTGTGTTGTTTCGGGCCACCGCCGCGCAGGTGTAGCCGTCCGGGCACCCGTCGTCGCCCGTGCACTCGGCCGCGCAGAATTGACCGTCGGTTCCGAGGTTGAGACAAAAGTTGGCGTTCCAACTCGAACCGCAATCCCAGTCCGACATGCAGGGCGAACAAAAGTGTTCCGGCTCCGCATAGGGGTGCAGGTGCGGATTGTCATCGATGCCATGCACACCGTACATGGCCGTGTCCCACGTGTTCCAGTCCAGGTCTCGCATCAGATCGCCATAGGTGACGGGCACGTGCGCGCCCGAATCAGAGGTGCCCGCGATGGCGGTCAGAAAGTCTTTGACCGGGTCGCCGTCCATGGACGTGGAGTAGGTCGTGGTGGTGATGATGTCCAGATTGGTCCGGCTGCTCTTGGCCGGGTTGGCGTAAAACGCGTTGCCCAATGCGTAGGTCTCGCAGCCTTCGGTCAGAATCACCTGATAATAGGAGGGCAGCGACAAGGTCGCGATCTCGTTGTCATCCAGCTCCCCTTCATCGGTTTTTTTCCAGTTGGCCAGGGAGAAACCCCAGAACGGCCCGGAGTGGCCGGAATACACGATCACCTCTTTGGTCTCCAGGCTGCGGATCATGTCCTTCTTCAACTGGCGTCCGCCCGCGTCGGTGTCGGTGTCCGTGTTGGTTCCGGGCTTGCCCCAAAAGAGGGACACCTCCACGCTCACCGATCGGTCTCTCGCGGTGATGGTGCGTTGAAAGGGGCCGGAGGTGCGGTTCAGCTGTTCATAGTCACCCACCGGCGCGCTGTATCCTTCTTTGACCAACCAGTGGAAGAGCTGTTTGGACTCTTTAAGGTGCGCCTTGGTGTGGTAGTCCCAACCCAAGTGGATGGCGATGGTGACTTTGCCATCCTGGAAGAGTCGCTCGTACTCCGGCCATGCGTCGAGCGATCGCGGCTGCCGGGTCAAGGTGAGCTCGATGGTGTCCAACTGGTCAGCGTTCAGGACGCTGGGGTTGAACTTGTCCCACGGCTTTTGGCGGAACCACTCGTCGCCTACGGTGAGATTCTTCATTTCTTCGTTGGTGGGGACGCCGATGGTCAGGTCGAAGCTCCAGGTGCCGTCGCCGTTGTCGAAGGTGGGCAGCTTGGACAGCAAGTCTTCGGGACCGCCGATCTGCTGGCGGACGGTGAAGGCGTAGGTGGTGGCGTCGAGTTGGCGGATGTCCAGGTCGTCCAACGAGGCGTTCTTGGTCAGGGCGTTGAAGCCGCCGTACTTGGCGTTGGGATCTTTGGCGTCCTTGGGTGCGATCCAGGCGTTCAAGAACCAGGTCACCGCGATCTGCTTGAAGGGGATGAGCCGTTTGACCTTTCGCAGCCGCGTGGATTCGGCCAGATCCGCATCGTCCTCGTCCAGCCGGATGATCGCTTCGCCTTCCACCAGGTATTCCCGCGCCGAGTCGGACAGGAAGTTGTCTTCTTTGCCGTGGGGCACCGCGGTCGGGATCGCCAAGTCCTCGACGTTGATGATGGGGGCCTCGGCGCAACCGAAGGTCAAGACGATGGCGAAGAGGGCTAGTCGCATGGTTCAAAGTCCTCCGGCCACTGGAACCAGCTGGGGATCAGGTACCCAAAGCTGCCTTCCATCCAAAAGCGGGACTCAACCAGCTCTTCAGCGATCTGCTCCAGCGGATTGAGCTCGCCGGGCATGAGGGTCTCAAAGTCGGGCGTCAGGCCATACTCGAGCTCATCCATGGTCTTCACGGCGTGCTCACGACAGGTCTCGACAGTGGCTTTGGCACCGCGGTTGAGCCAGCATTCCACATAGAAGGCGCGAAACTCTTCCAAAAACGCACCGGTTTGGTCGACCTCGTGGGTCTCATAATCGTCGTAGTAATAGCACTCCGACCGGTTGAGCACGTGGTTGACTTCGTGGACCAGGGTCGCGGCGAGTTTCCGGGGATCCGTCTCGTCGGACCCGGTGAAATACAGGCGATTGCCCCACTGGTATCCGTCCAAGTCCGCCTCGATGGCTTCCTGGATGGCCGGCGTGGCTCGCCAATCCTCGTCCGTGGGCCGGTCGCCGCACTCGTCGGGGACGATGTCCTTGCACATGTGCCACAGGTCGACGCCGCGGGCATCGCTGACCGGGCCGATCCACACATCGCCGTCTTCGATGCGGGCGACGGTCTCTTCGGCCAGGGTCCGTTGGAGCTCGGTCTCGCCGTTTTCAGCCAGATCCTTCAGAACGAGGAGGGCCTGCTCCAGGGGCGTCGCGTCGTCGTCACCGCGGTCGCCTTTGGCGGTGTTCCCGCTAGAACCGTTCTCGCCCAACACAAAAATCTCCCCGGTGCTGCAGCTCATGAGCGCCAGCAATATGGCGAGAAGTGTTGCGTTTGCGGCGATTCGCATGCCTTCTCCAAATCCTCGAAATCCAACGGGGGAGGGACATCCCACCCCACTCGCGCGGAGATGGAGCAAGAGCCGTGCCAGGGTCGATTGTCTCCAACGGTGTTCGAGGAGCTTCCGCCCGGTCATCGGCCCCACCGGATCGCGGTCAGGGCCAGATGAACTCCGACACGTTGCTTCGTTCGTTGACGGTGTATTGGGTGCCCGCCTTGATGGTCGCCGAGCTGATCATCCAGCCGTACCGCTCGCCCGATTGGGGCTCGAACCATTGCAGTTGCCCGCCCGGAAATTTGAGGTGCTCGTAGAAGTTATGGTCCTGGATCTGCTGTTGCGGTCGCACAATGGATTCAAAGACACCGGCTATCCACATCCCCAGGTCCTCCTGGTAGACGAAGATCCAGGCGCTGCCGACAAATTTGTTGTAGAACATATGTTCGGGCTTCACATAGCTGGGATTGAAGGTCGGCCAACACACATCTCCGGGGCCGCAGGTCGTGCCGTTGTTCTTGATATTGATGCTACTGCCGGGCCCTTTGGACGCCTTCAGTGTCACGGTCTCGGGCCAGTCCGAGATATCTTCGCCTTTGTTTTCGAGCATCCATACGACATTGCTGAAATCCGGTTCGATGGCGGGTGGGTAGAGTTGCGGTTTGGTGCAATGGACTTGGATGGTCATCTTGGCGGCTTTGCCAAAGAGAAGGTCTCCCGATTGCATGCGCCAGCGCAGCAGGTGCGTTCCCTTCTGCGGGGGGCCTACCAGCTCAAAGACCCACTCGACGGTTTGGTTCGGCTTGACCGTGGTTCCCTGGGAGAGAAGGATGGCGCTCCCGTCAAAGAACAACGGGCTGTCCGACAGAGGGACCAGTCGATGGGTCTTTGGTTTCCACGTGGTGGTCCCCACATTCTTCATGGTCACCGATACGGTCTTTGCTTTGCCGCATTGGATCGTGGCTGGGTAGGAGGAGTTGGCCACCTTGGCGTCGCTTCCGTCGTCCACGGGCGGGGTCTGGGTGTCGGGCGGCGTCTGGATATCTTGGGTGTCCGGCACCGATTGTGCGTCCCCCGCGTCGGGCGGATCATACATGGGTACGTCGGTGGGTACGTCGCCTTGGTCGTTGGAGACCGGCAGGAAGGCAGTGGAATCTTGGGTCGCCTGATCCTCCACGGTGACGATGATCTCCTCCGGGGGAAGACCGCAGGCAAACAAGAGAGTGGAGAGTAGAAAAAAGAGTTCCGCTGTGCGGACGCTTGAACACTGGATCATAAGTGAGCCTCGCTGCGATATCAGCCAGGCGGGAGTTGAATTATAGCACAGTATGGCTGAATCCCGTCGGTGTATTCCTGGAAACCGTTGCCATGCGGCCGATCCGATGCCAACGCGGACCAATCCCCCCAAGTACGGTGTTGTCCTTCTCCGTGGACTTGGGTACACAGAGACCGTGAATCTCGTGACGGCCCAAGATTTATCCCTCGCCTTCAGCGGCGCTCCCGTTCTGGACAACGCCCAGTTGTCCATCGAGATGGGCGAGCGGGTGTGTCTGGTGGGACGCAACGGCGAGGGCAAGTCCTGTCTGATGCGGATTCTCATGGGGGACATGGAGCCGGATGGTGGCCACGTTCGACGCCACGCGGATGCGCGGATCGCCTACTTGCCGCAAGAGGTGCCCGAAACGTTGACGGGGACCGCGAACGAGGTGGTGCTGGCCGGTCTGGGAGACGAGGGTGACCTCTTGCAGGAGTACGAAGCGTTGTCTCACCAGGTGGCTTCGAACTCGACGGATGCTGCGCTACTTCAACTCCAGAAGGTCCAAGATGCATTGGATGCGTCCAACGGCTGGGATCTCCAGCAGCAGGTGGAGACGCAACTTCAGCGTTTGGACTTGTCGCCGTCCACGCCATTCAGCGAGTTGTCGGGGGGCATGAAACGCCAGGTGTTGCTGGCCCGTGCGTTGGCCGGAAAACCCAATTTGCTGATCCTCGACGAGCCCACCAATCACTTGGACATCCGGGCCATCGAGTGGCTGGAAGGTTTGTTGACGTCCTTTGATGGGGCCGTGCTCTTTGTCACCCACGATCGGATGTTCTTGCGACGGGTGGCTACCCGAATCATCGATCTGGACCGCGGTCGCCTGACCAGCTGGCCCGGGAATTTTGAGCGGTATCAGGAGCGAAAGCAGGCGGCGTTGGAGAACGAAGACGCCGAATGGGCCCGGCAGG
>Ga0209501_10006628_pt1 | contig 10339 bp, 13 predicted proteins | sample ArcticOcean_MG_C_4_FD_187434 | JGI IMG/M metagenome (GOLD analysis project Ga0209501, IMG submission 187434) | Marine microbial communities from western Arctic Ocean - ArcticOcean_MG_CB4_134 (SPAdes) (version 2) | ecosystem: Environmental > Aquatic > Marine > Oceanic | place: Arctic Ocean...
AGGGATCAACCGCTAATGCACAAATGCGCAGATGTAAGTATTGTCGATTTAAAGCATTGGCAGAATTATTCAGATCCCTTATGGTCAGATATATTAGAAAAGAATATGGCGGCAGCCATAATCCATTGCCGTTTGAAGTACTGGAGAGTGCCGAAGCGAATGCCAAATACCTTAGAAGGCCGGGCTGAATATTGGAAGACATATTACAATTCTTCTGATGGGGCTGGCACAGAGGAAAAATATGTTGAAACGATAAAAGGGATGAGAGACCTCTTGTGATTACAAAGACAGCGATAGTTATTCCAGATCAGCACTTCCCAATTCACGACCAGAAGGCGGTTAATTGTGCCTTAGAAATTATCAAGATTGCGAAGCCTGATATGTTTATTAATCTTGGGGATGTCGGCGAATGGGAAACAGTAAGTGCCTGGCGTTGGAGAGATAAAAAGCAACCGCCATTAGAATATCAACTTCCATTAATAGATGAGGAAATTGAAGCGGTTAACGATGGAATAGATCAGTTTGATCAGGTGTTGGATAAAGTCGGTGTTGAGGAAAGGCATATTCTTGAGGGCAATCATGATTACTGGCTGAATAATTTCGTGAATAAATACCCATATCTGAAAGGATATAGATTCAAGAACGCCTGCCATTGGGATAAAAGGGGCTACAAGTTTCACAGTATGAATCGGCCGTTAAGGATTGGAAAATTATCTTTTATTCATGGAGCCTATGTAACTATGAACCACGCTAAAAAACACGCTGAGATTTATGGCAATTTAGTCTATGGGCATACTCACGATGTTACTTCTTCGGCTATCGGGAGACTGGATGGAACAGTTAAGGCTTGGAGCCTGGGCAATTTGAAAGACATGACCGCCGAAAAGAATGAATGGTTGAAGGGGAGAATACATAATTGGCAACACGCCGTAGGGCATATCACTTGGTTTAAGAATGGTAATTTTAAGGTTGAGGTAATTGATATTGTAAAAGGTGTAACCGCTTTTAGAGGTGAAGAAATCAATGGATAATTATGTAGAAAATTTAAAGAAGATAAAGGAATTGGCTGGTGAAATTAGAGTCTTAAATCTATTAGAACCTTCGAGCCACACTGTTAGTATTATGGCCGAAATAATAGAACGATGTAAGCACATTCCTGAGTTAGAGATGGTTGACAGTAATTTTATTAATATGGATAATTTTGAGGCTGAAGCATGAGTACATATTTAGAAACGATTTGCACACAAGAAGATATGCAATCAATTTTACCATCGCTTGGTGAATACAATCGGAATACAGTTTTAACCACCTGGGCGATATATTCTGGGAATGTTTACAAGTCGGCAAGTTCTGGGAGAGTAGACATTTTATATCGAGATGGAAACGAATTAACATTGGCTGCTAATTTGGCAGCGGTTGATTCTGATGGGGAATATTTTTACGATAGTTCTAAGGATGTGGTTTATTTATTTAGTTCCGCAAGCCCTTCAACAAGCCACACAATAGAGTCGGGGAAAGACTTCACGGATACAGTTACAGAAGCAAGAAATCGTGCTTCAGAACTGGTTAGATCAATGGTAGCAAAACCAATCTATAAAAGAAAAGGGGTCGGCTATCAAGGAGAAACAACCAGGAATTATGACGAGGTATTAATCTTATCTGCTGCAGCTATCGCAGTTGCTTTAATGGTTAGACCTTTTGATTCAGAACTTGCCACAGAGATTGAAGAAAAATATAATAATGAGGGAGATCCCCCAGGAATTCTACAGCTTATAAGAGATGGTTTTATTAAACTCCATCACGAATTCTCGGCTGATCGCAGTCAAGGATTGATTATTCCAGTTAGTGTTAATTCCTCTACAACTGGAAGCATCGTTGATATATCTGGATCTCCTTCAAGAACTGATATGCTAAGAATACAAATAACAACTGGTGGAACTTTGGCTTATGGAACAGCATCACCAGTTAAATATAAAGTATTGGCATCTGACGATACTGGAGTTCAGACAACTACAATAGTAGAAGGAGAAACATTAACTGGGGGCTATGATACTTTAGGAATGGGATTAAGGTTTAAAGGATCTCAGGGAGTATTTACTTCTGGAGATTATTGGTTTGTCGATGCAATATCTGGAACGCCAGAAACTCAGAATCCAATTAGAACCTCAACTGCACGGAGATATTAATGGCAATAGTTTTTAAGCCAAATCATAGAAGAATGCTGGATGCTTTGACTGATATTATTTCAACGGAGTTTACAGGAACACCAATTTATTATGAAGATCCAGATAGATTTAAATCGAGGTCGTCCCAATTCTTTAGTCTAATTCCAGGCGAAAGTACATTAGTTCAATCTTATGCTGGTGGTTCATTAAGGGGCTACCAGGTTTCAATCAGATATTATCTAAGGAAGCCGAGACTGGATAACTACAGAACGAATGTATTTGATTTTATGGCTGATCGTGGGGAAAGGTTAATCAGGCTAATTAATAATAAGAATAAGTATGAGGATTCTGTAAACACTTTTTCTGAATTGGATACTACGTTTGGTACTTTAGCCGATGTCTTTTCTTCTATCATTACCTATAGATGGCACAATGGCAGAATAGATAATATTGATTACGATCCGTCAAGATCCGAGAGAGAGAATAAAAGAGATTTACAGATTTTTGAAGCAGATTTTTTGTGTAACGTAATGGAGACAACATAATGAAAGTAAAAGCTGGACCATTTTTCGGGAGAATTTCAGAAGCGAGAGATTACTTTCGTTTGGGAAAAGAGACTTGGAAAAAATTAGGAAAAGGTGAATCCGTAGATATTGAACCACCGGAAGAACTGGTGCGTAAAAACTACTTAATCAAAATAAAAAAAGAAAAGGAGAATAAATAATGGCACAAGTTTATTCTGGGAAAAAATACTCCCTTTTCTTAGGACGACAGACAGATGCTTCTACACCAGTAGCTATGGGAACTGCTCAATCTGCAAATGGTGAATTTGTAGTATTAGATGTTGCTTCCATAACTGATATAGATTTTACTGGTGGATTGGTAACAGATCGGACACTAAGAACAGGACAACAAGTCAAACGATTGACAGATCACTATGTAAGTGAAAAAGGAGCCACAAAGACATTCGCTTTTGAATGGGTTGTTTCTCATAAAGAAGGTTTAATGATATTGCTTGAACTGATAAGCGATGGCGATGTTTTGACACCATACACAATCTTAGGAAATTACGAAGCTAAAACCTATGCGGTCGCAGCTTCAACTGGCGCATTAGCTACGATAATTCTGAAGAATTTAGATTCAAATAAAGCAGCCGGTCAAGATAGGCTTATGCAGGATGCGGCACTTACAAGTCTTAGCCTAAGAATGGAAGCTGGCACATCTGGCGGTCGGTTGATCGCAAGCGGTACTTTTATGAGTGGACATACTGTAAGCACGGCAAGCACAAGCGTTGTTCCAGATGGGGCGCAGAATTCTTTTGTGAAAAGCCTCTATGATATGACAACTAAAACAATAGACGGAGTCGCTGTGATTGTTAATTCATTTTCATTAGACATAACCAATCCTTGCGTAAGAGTTGGATATGATGCTACTGGCGATGCTGAAGGTTATTCAAGAGCAGGGGAAACCACCTGCGTTGGATCTATGAATGTTCTATACAATGAGAATTCAGATGCTTTCTTGGCTACAGTTCTACAGAATCCAGCAACGACTCCAGGGGCAGTAGCTGCCGTTTTATTTGCAGACGCAGCCATTGGTTCTGGTGCTTTGGGATTTAGTATTCCACAAGCGGTATTGACGAGCCATACTGTTTCAATGGAAGGTGCTGAAGAAGGCATGATGCTTGAAGTCGGTTTTGAGGGAACTGCTTTAACTACTGAAAAGTTGTATGAAATAGATGTGAGTCCTTGATAAAATAAAAAACAGGAGATAGAGAGATGAAAGTAAAAGCCATTGGTAAGGATTGGGATGTAAACGATGCTACATACAAACAGCGCAGGGATATTTACAGGATAAATGTCAAGGCGTTCTGGGATGGCAAGGTTGACCCCGATCAATATTATGAGGTATTGGAGAAATGCGCAGAGGTTTCTGGATTAAAAGAGAAAGATTTTAAGGATCTTTCAATGGTTGAGGTGGATCAATTACTTCAATCTATTTTAACCAGTTATCTTGGATTGGAAAAAAAAGTAGATGGGGATTAAGTCTTTTTGTTTGGGCTACTTACTACAAACTGGAGTCTATAGATCGGTTTTTAGAATTTCCCTACAGGGCTCAATCCCCCATCTCGGCAGAATTTAAGGAGTTTAAAAACGAGGCAGATATATGGAAAGAAGTTGAAGCGATTGCTGAACTTGCTAAAACTTCAAAGACAAGAACTATGGGCCACTTATTATATGATCTTGTTCCTTTATTTGCCTCACCTCCTTTACTCGTTAAAGATTGGATGGTAGACATTATGAACGAATATCATTGGATTAAAAATTGGAATATATCGCCAGGAAACTTAGATGATATTTCCGCATTTCGTCTTGATTGCTGGACAATTATCGAAAATGAATTAACTCAAATTCAAATGAACGAAAGAAATAAAGATGGCGTCTAAAAGAATATTTGACATAATTTTTAAGACTAAGGGAACTGATAAAGCTAAGAGTGCGGTTAAAGGTTTGGGGAGTGCTTTAGGTACAATCGTAAAAGTTGGTGCATTAGCAGGGGCAGGAATTGCAGCTTTATCCGTAAAGCTTGCAGGAGATTTCAGTAAAAATTTAAGAGAAGTTTCCACCTTGATGGATAATACTTCTGAAAAAAGTATTAAAAAGATGGGAAAGGAATTAAGACTTTTATCCCAGACTTCTGGTCTCGCATTATCTTCTTTATCAAAAGCAAAATATGATATAGTATCTGCTGGCTTTTCTGGTGCGGCTCAATCTGCGCAAGTCCTTGCAGCTTCTTCTCAGCTTGCCGTTGGAGGTGTTACTTCTGCCGCATCTGCAGCCGATCTTTTAACCACTTCTTTAAACGCTTATGGATTAGGTGCGGATCAAGTAAACGATGTAAGTGATACTCTATTCACTACAGTCAGGCTTGGGAAAACAACGATGGACGAGCTGGCCGGATCGCTTGGTAAAGTTCTTCCAATAGCTAAAGCATCGGGGGTTTCTTTATCTGATATTGGTGCAGCAATGGCTTCATTAACCGCAGGCGGTATTAATACGGCTGAATCAACGACCGCCTTAAGAGGGGCAATCATAGCGTTAACTGCCCCGACAGAAGCGGCAGCAAAAGCTATGAAAGTCGGGGGAATAGAAGCAAAAAGATTTGATGATGGTTCATTTGATTTACTGGAAACAATTAAACAATTTGAGGGAATGGATCCAGCGGCATTAAGAAAATTTATTCCTGACATCAGTGCTTCCGTAGCAGTCTCCGCATTAGCAAATAATGTGGAAGGATTAAGCGATAATTTACTGGCTTTTGAAGATAGGGCTGGGGCATCAGAAACCGCTTTTAATAAGATGGCTGGCGAGTTTAATACTCAAATGGCTATGCTTAAAAATACCTCTCAATCTGTTATGATTGAAATTGGCAATGTAATTATAGATGCAATTCTTCCTTCAATAACTTCAGCAAACGAATCTTTAGCAACGATGGGAGAAATTGGCTGGGATGTTATAGCTGGCAGACTTGTTGAAAACATGGATGTGTTAAAGAATCTTGCCGTCCAAAGTTTCGAAATTATAGGGGCTGAATTGGGCATAGTAGCACAAAAGACAATCGCACTTCTTCCAGGATGGTTAGGGGGAAGCGATACAAAAGCCCAAGAAAACATAGACATCTATGAAAAAGAAATTAAAGATCGTATGGCAATCATAGGCTTTGACATTCAGGCTTTAACTAAAGAATTGACTGAGCCTGGACCAGTAAATGAAGAAGTCTGGGGTGAATGGCAAGAGGGCATGAATGCGATGTTTGGCGATATGAAAATAGGCGAAGAACTCTGGACAGCACCAGAACCCAAACTAATGAAAGGGATTGATTCTTATGCCGACTCAATGCTTAAAGCTAAAATTCAAGCTGGAAATTTAGCTGCAGCCGAAGCGATGAAAAGGAAAACCATCGAAGAATCACTTGCAGCAACTGCAAAAGCCGCAGCATTAAATGCTACAAGTGCAGAGGATGCTATGGAAAGAGTTGTAAGAGCAGCATATATGGAAGCGGTTGCGAAACAAATTGCAAAGATAATTGTAGGCGTTCCTTTCCCTTTTAATATCGGGCTTGCTGCAGGGGCAGCTGGAATTATGAGTGGCCTGTTTGATGGTGCTGTAGGAGCAGCGAAGAAAATAAAATTTGCTCAGTTCGGAATGAATGAGATGGTTTCTCAACCGACTTTAATTATGGCAGGAGAAGCTGGGCCAGAGCGTGTAAGTATAACTCCAGCATCAAGACCATCTTCAGAGCAAGGCGGTGGGGGAATGACGATCAACTTTCTTGGGCCAGTAACGAATAAGGAATTTGTAAGGGATACAATTATTCCCGAAATTAATCGGGTGCAAGGTTTGGGATTAGCTTAGATGCCATTGTCTAAAGGATCTTGGTCTCCAACTTCAGGAATGCGAGAGAATTGGCTTATCCAAGTTCATGAAACAGATGGAAGTGGGTTTAAATCATTTTCTTTCTTTGATCAAACTGTAAACAGCGTTGCTTATTCTGGCGTTGTAATAAATAATCCATCAATAAGAGAGTCGATTGATATTTTCCGATCCTCTTTTGCTGTGAGCAATTTAAATTTAGAGTTACAAGACGATTCCGATTTAAGACAGGATTTTTTATTCGGAAGCAATTACTATTTAAATGGAGATGTTAAAGTTTTTTCTTGCCTGGACTCAGGGACAGTTGCAAACCTCAATAATGTTCCGCAGATATATCAAGGCAGATTAGAATCTGTAAGCCATAATGATAATACAGTCACTTTAAATATTGTTGCAAAAAGACCTTATGATAATGTTACAGTTCCAAAAGTTTATAGTGCTGAAAATGTAGTAGCACCTTTGGTTTATGGGGATTATTCTGGCCACGATTCAATCAAGACGAATGGGACTCCAAATAATTGGAGGGCAATCCCTTTTACTAAATTTGATTCAACTGGAATGTCTTTTATAAGTGGAACTCTTGCCGAAACTTCTCAAGAGGTATCTACATATATTCCAAATTATGATATGTTTATAAAATATCATGGGGGAACTTATAATAATGCGACTGCTGGCAGTGTTAAAGTTTTTAAAATACCAGTTTCTGGAAAACATATTTATCAAGCAGCACCAGTTTCTAATAGTGCTATCACTACAAGTTCTGAAATAACTGCTGCAAATTTATCTAATACTTATGATTTAAATGATTCTACCGAAGGCACATTAACATTTCCGATTGGATCAGTCTCCGCAGCAACTTATTCCTATAAAGAGAGATATGTTTTTGACAGTGTTTTGGAAATAGGTCAAGCAGCAAGAGTTACTTATGATGTAACTGGATATAATAATGTAACCGAAGTGAATGTTCAACTAATATTATTAGATGCTGACGGAGCAAATGCTGGCACAGGCGTAGAAGATGTGGCTGCTGCAAATGTAAGCAATAGAACTGTTAAAGTAATAGCTACTGCTGATGCTGTAAGTGTTGATGTATTAGTAAAATTTGAATATTCAAGCGGTGTAAGTCCAGTTGCAGTTGTAGAAATTAAAGAGGTGTTTGCTTATATTATAAAATTTAAAGAAGATGTTAAATTTATTTATAGTGCAGCAGATGGAGAAACACAAGGTTATAAAGGAAGTTCAACCAGAGTAAGTAAAATTCACGAGGCTCACAGATCTTTTGTTCATAATATATTAGGTGTAGATACAGATGGGGGAGGAAGCGATGATCCAGATGGTTGGTCAGACCTAAACACTTCAAGGGCTTCCTGGACTTGTAGGTATAATTTATTGGATACTATCCCAGCAAAAAAGTTTTTAGATAAGATTCAATTTGAAGGTGGATTTGTAAGTACATTTTCAGCTTCTGGGGATGTTAAGTATATATATGTAAAAGATTCTTATTCCTCAGCCGATCACACTTTAGATAAAAACGATCTGGCTGATGTGTCCTTTTCACATACTCCGCTTTCGAGCTTAATAACAGATATCTTAGTTAATTATGATCCACACCCAGCTAAAAAAAGTCATTACAGAAGTCAGACAACTGCTTCAGAATCAACGATTAGATCTAATTATAACATAGCAACCGCACAAGTTGTTAATTATAATTTAGATGCCTTAGTTGGGGCAATAGGTTCTGATCTAACGCCTTCTTCTGCTAATTCTGGATTTATTGATTATTATGGCAATCTAAGATCTTCTCCAAGAGTTATTATAAAAGCTGGAATAGTAAATCCGACTTTATTTGATATGGAATTAGGAGACATTTGCACTTTTTCATCTATGCTTCCGGCAACTGTATTTAATAAAAGTTTCTCTGGAGTGCATTTTATGGTTACATCTTTGACAAGGAATTCTGGCAAATTACAAGCACAATTTATAGAGGTTAGTTAATGGCAATTTCAACAGCAGCATTTGATGATGGCGACAATGGTGCGAGCAAAGCAAGTTTTACACCAAGCAGGAATCCAAATATAGGGGTTCAATACGGCACGGATTATTCAGGAATCGTAAGGAATCAAGCCGTGGGTGGAGAAGTCTATACAGTAGAAAGATTTGGCAAGCGTAGATCGTGGTCAATGACTTATGCTTTTTTAAGTTCTGCAGATCAGGTTTTATTACAGGCACTAATAGATTATGCGGGTGGCAGGAAAACTTTTTTTTATTTTAGCGAGGATACTTTTGCGACAACTGGCATCAAGGTTCGGTTTAACCAAGATTCATTCGCTTTCGAGGAAGTGGCACAAGGGGCAACAAGCATAACGCTCAGTATTATCGAGCAATTATAGGTTTCTCTCCTCCTCTCTCCTCCTCCCCCTGGCGATAACATCAAAGGGGGGATTTCTTTTAATTTATACGCCCAAGCTGGTATTCCACTGAAATTAGCGTCCAAATTTAGCCCTCTAAGGCTGTTTTATAAGTTTTCCGTGAACTTGTGCGCTTGGTCAAGGTGTGGTGATGAAGCACCAATTTAGAGCCAAATGGGAAAAACGCCCTCTAAGATGATTTTGGTAAAAATAATTAAAAAAAGGCTTGGTTTGCGCTGGTGAAAGCGTGAACTTGTCGTATGATGATTAATAAAAAAACAGTTCTTAAGGAGGACAAAATGAAAAAAGCAGAAAGAAAAAATGATTATCTTACAGGGCGTGAGATAATAAGAAATCAGACTAAATTCCAGCTTAAAGGATTGAAAACCTTTATGGGAATGGAATGTCCTGGAGTTAATGTTAATCTGTATTTAGACGGAAAAAAAATAGGTGATGCAGTTGATGGTGGAGATGGTGGTTGTTTGTGGATTAATTATTATGGTCCGCAGAATTTATCTCAACAAGATCGTGATTCCTGGAATGATAATGTTAAAAAGGCTATAGATACTTTCCTTAATTCCCTTTCAACTTACACCAACAAGGAAATGGGTTGGGATTTTAAAGAAGATGAAGTTAATAAATGGGGTGAAGAACAGTTTTGGAATGAATTGATTGCGATGGCAACAGCCAAAAGGGATTATAAAAAGGACATGAAAAAAGTTCAGGTAATTGATGAAGATAATAAACTTTGTCACTACAAATTCGGTCCTCGTGATTTAGAAAAACCTTATAAAAACAAAAATGGTAAAATAGTTCCTTTGCATAAATTGTTAATTGAGGATCATAAATGTAAAACAATTCTGAATATGCTTCCAGAATCAGAATCTTTTGATATTTGGTTTCAAACTGTTTATTCAAAACACGCTTAAAAGGAGGCCAAATAATGAAAAATACAAAAGGCGAATGGGTTGCAAAAAGCGAAATAAGTATGGACGACCTTATGCGTGGAGTAAACATAAATACAAAACAAGGACTGGTAAGTGGTGGAGTTTTATATAGTAAATATTGTATAAATAAAGTGATGCCTAAAACAGTAGATGTTACAACCATAACTCATATCGATTATGGAACTGAAAAAGCAGATAGAAGCTATAGGTCGAATAAAGATATGCTTGTTAGGATGATTAATTATGAAGGTATTGTAAATATGTATTTACCAAAGGAGGCCAAATAATGAACCAAGAAAAAATAGACGCACTACAAGAAGCGATTCGTCTGGTTGAAGAAGCCTGCCAATTAGTGGACAGCGTGATGGATGATTCTTCTGGTAAAA
>Ga0209501_10006630_pt1 | contig 10338 bp, 8 predicted proteins | sample ArcticOcean_MG_C_4_FD_187434 | JGI IMG/M metagenome (GOLD analysis project Ga0209501, IMG submission 187434) | Marine microbial communities from western Arctic Ocean - ArcticOcean_MG_CB4_134 (SPAdes) (version 2) | ecosystem: Environmental > Aquatic > Marine > Oceanic | place: Arctic Ocean...
AAAGACTCAAGCCTCTACAACGAGAAGGGGAGTCGACTAGACCAAGGCGCGGCCGCTCTACTGCCCCACCACGAGTGGCAGGGCTTTTATCAAGATCAGCATTTGATGACCTTTGGGGTGTGCGACGCTGTTGACGAGGAAGCCATCGTGTTTTTCTTTGATCCCGATTTCATTGACGAAAAGTACGAGTATCACAAGGTGTGGTCTGAAGGGTCGACAGTCACGCAACGCTCTTTACCAGTGCCAAGGTTCCGCTTCCCATACAAAGCAGAAGATGCTGTTCAACAACCCCAGCTACTTGGTATCAAAATCGTTGATGTCGCTACCAAGCAGACTGTGGGAGCAGCCCTCATCGAGGTATTCGTCACTCAGGTGAAAACGGAAGCTGGTAAGCCAACTACTGAAGCGGGAAAGGAAACCGAAGACCTTTACGCCTGCAAATTCGATCTAAAGATAACCCGAACCTACGACAACAAAAAACAAATTCCAGACAGCGAGACGCCTTTTACGGCATCCATTTCCAAAGACCCTGTGAATGCGCCAAGGTCTGCGATCATGCCGCTAGGACGCAAGCCCATAGGTGCCTACTCTGTTCTTCATAGGTGCTCGCTCAACTACATGGAAGGGGAATATCTGAGCTACTTCAGATTTGGATGGCCCGAGTTTCGAGATCTGGACCACACACTCAACTATGCAACTGAAACACAATCTAAAACCTGGAAGTGGTCTGCCAAAAAAGGGTGGTCGGAGTCGCTTCCTGTGACTCCTGAAACAACGGTCTTAAACGAAGCGCTAAATCCTGTCTCAAAACAAGTTTCATCCGACATTCACGAATATTTGGCGACGGTCACAAAACCCAACGGAGAGGTGTTCCAACGCACCTATGTCTGGGTACAAACCGAACTCTCTAAAGACCTAGACAGCAACGAACAAAATTGTGACTTTAAGTTCACAACGCTTACTCATGGACCACAAAGCTTTGAAAATTCAGAAGAGGTAATGGCTTGGTGGAACAAGTGACCTCTAGTGCACAAACCAACATCTGCGATAAGTAAGCGCCCCTACCCCCTGTGGGGGTGCCCCTCGTGCGCTTAGCTTTCTAGCTCTTGGTAGAGCCCCCTTGAAAAACTCAAGCAGCTGCCCTACCTGGATTCGAAACCGATCGAGGTTCTCTTTAATCAATCTTCAAGACATTCATCCCAAAGACCACCCATACCTCTAACCGCAGTGACAATTGGTAACGTCTGGTCCATTTGGAAAGCCTCTCCGATCACGAAACTAAGAGTTTGGTGTCCAAAAGGAGCCATTGAGCCTTCCTTACCCCACAGAGGCCTGCGCACATCGGGGGAACACACATCCGAAAAAATCCAGCCCCCGTCTAATGGCTCATAGTTCCATTTCCACCCAAAGTGAGTGGCCAATTGTCCTGCTTTTTCGGGATGTAATCCCAGCATCCATCCCTTAACGCAGTTGCGAAATTTTCGCTCCACGTCCAAGTTCAATACGAATCGATCATCTGCAGACAACTCGTGCAGTAGATAAGCACCAGCTAGATCGAGCGTGCGCATGATCTTTTGCTCTTCAAGTGCCGTCGAATCGCCGACACACAACAGAGTGATCATGTCCGCGAACGATTCAATACCGAAGCCGCCAGCGTCTTGTTCTCGGCGTTCAATCCCCCGACGTTCTTCGTCCTCGACCAATCCTTCGAGCGTCTCAGCTATATCAGTCAATGCAACCAAAATCAGGGTGTCAACATCCTTCACGTCAGAACCAGGGTTGACTCCAACCGTCAAATTCCTCGTGTAGTCCATGTCATCACCACTCGACACAACAACACCAACCACGATGAGTACAGCCATCACGGCTACACCGATCAGTTTCTGCAGGTTCTCAGACACCCAAACACCCCTCACATACAGCTCTCAGAGACTGTAGGCGCCTCCACCCCCTGTGGGGGGTGCCCCCAGTGTTGGGTTCACATGTATAGATACAGACCCACAGATTGACGCTTCTTGGTCCCGAACCACCCTCGTCTAGGGTCGTGTGCATGAAACTTGGGATTGGGCTGCTCGTTTCTCTGCTGGTGGCGACTGCGTGTTTGGTGGCGTGCGGGGATTCTGATGATGGACCTGGTGTCAGAAACGCTGCCCTTCTGACAAGTGACACCACTGAGGTGAAGGCGTCGAGCGGGGACGACTCGAAAGGGGACTCCGACTACAACGACGCCATGGTTAAAAGTGTGTGCCATTGGGCTGACAACGGCACAGTTTCAACCCGCGTCCTCCAATTGAATCCCGTGGCGGCTGGAGCGACATTTCAGAATTGGGTCCACTTTCGCTTGCCAGCCTTATCTACAGCTCGTGTGACCAAACTTGGTAGCCAAGCATTTCTCCACGACACCCTGTACATCGCAAGTGAAGGAACCGCTCAACTGCTCTGTGACGATCCCGACCAGGCTTTGGCAGAGCAGTCCGACACCAACAAACGGCAGATATTAGCCGCCCTAGAGAGGGCTGATTCGAAAAGCGTAGAGCTGTCCAAAACGGCTTTGGAAGAACTACTCCTCTACATCAAATCTTCGGAGCCTTCTCATAAGATACCGAGCGACACAAAGAGCTCCGATCAAGATGACCACGACCTAGCCATTCAGATTCAACTAAGGGTTGCAGATGACGACGACCTAGCCGTTCGGATTCAGCTAACGGTTCTCGGCAGAGAAGGCGAATCTGTCACCGAACTAGAGGCTCGGGAACGAGAGATTCTTACCGACATCGACCTGTGTCCGAGTCGCCAAGAAGTAATGCAAGATTCACACCCACTCGGCCCTTACAGCCTGCACCTTCTGGTCATGTCCAGCGGCGGTCCTTCCGCACCTCAAAAATGCCTTCTCGGCTACAACCCTGATTCGTTCACAATCCGTTGGGGACTTGTATGCGGGCATCCTCACGGTTTTATCCGAATACCCAATGGTGGCAGTTGCAGCGACGTCGGAATCGAATAACGACCCCAACAACAAGGCAACTCCATCCGCTACCCCTGTAGGGGTGCCCCCAGTGCAGTGTTCACACGTATAGATACAGACCCACAGGTCAGTCGTTAACAGTCCACGCCGCCTCTACCGCAGCAGCGCCCACTGGGTCGTGGGTTAACAACTGTTCTCGGTTGTATGGGTAGTAGTCGTTTTCCCAGAACCATGCTTCTGTCAGCTCAGCAAAATACTCGGCTTTCTTAGATGCCGCGTAGGCCTTTCCCCGACTCCCGTCGTTACGGTCGACGAGGTCGTAGATGCCTGATGTCATCGCCGCTTCGTAAGCGTCGGCGATTAGCGGGTCGTTGCTGAAGCATGGCCAGTTCATGCAGTGCCAGGCATGGGCTAGCTCGTGCAGGGTGAGTCCTGCGGGTTGCCCCCTACGGGTATTGCTCCATTTATACGCATCGATCACGATTGATCCGCCGTAGACCTCTGGCATATTCTCCGACGCGAGATTGCCGAGAGGTGGTGGAAACATGAAAACTCCCCCACCGCCAGTAACCATTACACGCGGTTTCGCCTTGTTGGAAGCAACAAAAAAGAGTTGAGTGGCTTGAAGACGGGTCAATATTTGTTCTGGTAGGACCGAGTTGATGTATTCGAGGTCGGAAGTCAGTTCGCTACGGATCGTGGACATCAGATTGGGCGTGTACTCAATCGGACATTCGAAGTAAACCGTCCACCCCCCGATGACCTCCTTGCGAAATATGAATTCCTTACGCATTTGGGTGCTCTCGCAACTGGCAGCCAGAGTTACCTCAGGTTGCGGCTGCGCAACTCGGATAACGAACGGGTGACCCACGTATGTACCCATTCCCTGCGGATTCCCTGCATCCATGTTCCGCTGGTGGACTTCAAATCCGCTTCGGTCCAGCCAGAACATTTGATGGTCGTCAGCGCCAAGGTCAACGATGGAACTCACATTGACTTTCGGTCCGTCAAGCCTCGTCGCTATGTATTCGAGGTCACTGCAAGGCAAAAGGCTGAGTCGGACCGTGACACTCGGGTCATCAGCAGAAAAAGCGTACGCGAACAGCGAACTTTGATCGGAGGGATCAGCAGACTCTTCGAAAACGAACACTTCGACACAGCTCCCAGGCTCGTTCCCTGAAGATTCCTTGGGGATAGACGTATCTCTCACCGTCGTAGTAGTTGGAGCCGTCGTAGTAGTTGGTGGGACCGTCGTAGTAGTTGGGACCGTCACAGTCGGAGCCGTCGTGGTAGTTAGAGCCGTCAACACAGAAGGATCACCCCGAGTTGGAATCAGGTCCCGAAACTTGTTGCTGTGTGTATAAGACCCACCAGGATCGCTTGCCCCTGAACCATCTGTCAGCGTCGGCGTCTCATCCAACTGTTCCCCGAGTACAGCGATTTGTTCCTGTAGTCCCGCAACTTGTTCCTCAAGAGCCTCTATCTCAGAAGAACTCGAACCACCACACGCTGACCCCACCAACAACAAACAAAGCAGCACCGCTGGGTAACGCACTCAAGAAGTTTGTCACCCCTACCCCTGTGGGGGGTGCCCCTAGTGCTGCGTTCACATGTATAGATACAGACCCACAGATCAGCGTCGCTTACGGTTTCGCCTCTGTGACCCTTGATCGAGTTGCTTGGCCTGGTCAATCAACGTCTGCGCTTCCTGCCACGTCAACACTCCCCCAGTCTGAGGGGGAGGTATCCCCTGCGCTATATACAGCCCAGTGAGTTCTCTGATTTGTTCGAAGCGAGCCGCATTAAGCAGCCCCGCTTCTTTCGCTCCCCTTGCTGCTGCTGTGAACAGCAACCATTCAGTCAAAATGGGTATTTGAAGTAACGCCACCTGGGGTTGACGTTTGGGTTTCTTCACAAACCCAACCTCAACCAAAGGTGGCACCTTCTTTGACCAGGTCTTTAGATTGCGGAACACGGTGCTGGGATCACATCGCATCTCCTCAGCGATACCAACAACTCCATCGCTGACCGATACAAAACCTAAAGAGTTTGGTTTCACGGCGGCGAGCGCTACGAGAGCGCTCCATCGTTGGCGAACGCTGGACTGACGCATTCCTAAATGTGTCTTGGCGAACTCAGCATTCGTTAAACCCCTGACGACAAGGTTTCTGGTACTAGCCCCGATGAGGTTTCCTCGAGTAGCACCGCTGTTGCGAACAACGAAGGCTAAGACGCTCACAGCCTGGTTTCGTCGTTCTTTTAGGTCAGGGGTGTTTGGCAATACAGCCACATCCCATTTTGAGGTGCAAATAGGGTCAAATGCAAAAATGGCTCTGACCTGGGCTTTTACCAAAGTGGGACACCCCCAACCAAGGAAATGATGATTTGGTACTAGGTACTTACTAGGTACTTGGGGTGTTGGTGTGTGAGCACCACCACCCCAACGCATACATGCACTAGAAGCTGTATGCGCTATTTCTTAAAGCACTCAGTGAAGCTGTCTTAATTGGGATAGTTCTGCCCAAAAACAGATGGCCATGTATGCGTCTTCTTATTTGAAGGGTTGCCCGACCTGTCAGCGGACCGTTTCCAACGTCGCACAAAAGTCCGTCGAACAGTCCTAACATCAGAAGCGCCACAGAACAGACGAAAAGGGAAATCGAGGTCAATCTGGCGAGCATCTGGCGAGCAGGCTCAACCAGTCCCCCGCAGTGGCAAACCCCCAAACCGCAATCTCAGGGGGTTTGCTGTGGTCGGGAAGACAGGATTTGAACCTGCGACCCCCTGCTCCCAAAGCAGGTGCGCTACCAAGCTGCGCCACTTCCCGAACGTCGACTCAGGCTACCGACCGAGAACAGCAGAGCGTCCGGTCACAACTCGACTAAATCAAACTTCGATCTGGATTGCTTGCGTCGGGCAACTTTCTTCAGCTGCCCGACATTTTGACTCCATGTCACTTCCGGGACTTGCGTCAAGTAACTCTGCCAAGCCGCTTTCGCCAACTCGGAACACCTCAGGAGCGAGCATCTCGCAGGATCCACTCCCGATGCACTTGTCAACTTCCAATATGACCTGCACGTTTGTCTCCCCGTCACTGGGTTCGCCTCTAGATCCAATCCGAAGTGTGCCACTTCAGATCCCAAATGGGTGACATGACTCAAATCGACTCGTCTAACTATCTGCCTTCCCGGTTAGCTTGTGGAAATACATCAAGACAATTCGAGAGGGATTCTTCGATGAAGTTAGGGATCGCAATATTTCCCACCGACAAAGCAATTCAGCCGGTGCAGTTGGCCAAAGAAGTCGAGGATCGTGGATTCGAATCGCTGTGGTTCCCTGAACACAGCCACATTCCGACTAGCCGCATCACTCCGTGGGGTGGACGCGAGGGCGCTCCCCCATTGCCAGAAGAATACTGGCGGACTCATGACCAATTCGTGGCTTTAGCCGCTGCTGCTGCAGTCACCGAAAATCTGATGTTGGGGACAGGGATAACGTTGGTCGCTCAGCGAGATCCGCTCTGGTTAGCCAAAGAGTGTGCCTCCCTTGACTTGATCTCCAATGGCCGGTTTATTCTCGGCATTGGGTACGGCTGGAACAAAGAAGAGATGGCGAATCACGGGCTGAAATACAACGAGCGTCGTGCGATAACCAGAGAAAACATGTTGGCGTGCCGTGAAATTTGGGCAAACGATGAAGCAGAATTCAGTGGCGACCACGTGAACTTTGACTCGAGTTGGTCATGGCCAAAACCAGTTCAGCAAGGTGGTCCTAAGGTTCTACTGGGCGGAGCTGCCGGACCTAAGACCATCAAAGACATCGTCGAGTTCTGCGACGGGTGGATGCCTATCTCAGGTCGCCATGACCTCACGGGCGCGATTGATGAAGTCCGTCAAGCGGCAGAAGACGCTGGGAGAGACCCCTCGACTCTCGAGTTCGGTCAGTTCGGAACTCCCGCTAAACCAGAGGTTTTGGAGAGTCTGGAAGCTGCTGGAGCAAGCAGAGCAGTGTTGTGGGTCCCACCAGCCGATGCCGACACCGTGTTACCGCTTCTCGATTCCTACACAGAGTTGCTTTGAAGTGACAGATAGCGCCCCAGGGGTGGAAATGCTTGACGTTTTCGACGACTTGGGGTGCCATCTAGGTGTCAAGTCACGGGACGCCGTGCACCAATCTGGTGACTGGCACAGGGTCTTTCATTGCCAGATCGCGGCAATTCGAAATGGCGTTCCTGTGGTGGTGTTGCAGCGTCGCTCCAACCGGAAGGCTGCATTCCCTGGTTTGCTGGACCTCAGCGCGGCCGGGCATCTTGCCGCCGGAGAAGCACCACTTGATGGGGTTCGCGAACTCGCTGAGGAACTGGGTGTTTCTCCCAACAGAGAAAAACTTGTTTTGTTGGGGGAACGTCGTCTTGTTGACGACAGCGGCGAAGGCCGTCTCAACAAAGAAATAACAAGTGTTTTCTTACTACGCGATGACCGTCCCTTAAATGGTTACGTTCTACAACGTGCCGAGGTGGACGCAGTATTTGATGCCCCTATCGATGACCTCTTGGCTTTGTTCGCGGGTGACATCAACAACGTTGAGCTGTTCGGAGTTGAACACGCAGGCTCAGAAAAAGCTCGCGAAGTTTCAGCTCAAGTTTCCTTATCTGATTTTGTGCCTGGTCAGAGTTACTGGGTCAGCCTGTTCATCATGTGTGAACGTTTTCTTCGAGGCGAACGACCGTTAGCTATTTAGGTCCTATCGGCCCATGCCAATGAGTTGCAGCGCTTCGGCTCGGGTCGCGTCGCTGAGGAATATTCCTCGCACGGCAGAGGTGATAGTGAGTGAACCGGGTTTTTGAACTCCCCGCATCGACATGCAGTGATGTTCGGCTTCGATGACCACCAATGCTCCACGAGGGTCGAGGACCTCCATCAGCTTGTCGGCGACCTGACTTGTGAGTCGTTCTTGTACCTGAGGGCGGCGAGCGTATGCCTCCACCAGACGAGCCAATTTTGATAGCCCAGTTATCTTCCCTGTTTCGCCGGGGACATATGCGACATGTGCTTTCCCGACGAACGGAAGGAGGTGATGTTCACACATGGAATAAAACGCGATGTCGCGAACCATCACCATCTCGTCATGCTCTTCCTCGAACTGGACTTCTAGATGGCGCTCGGGGTCTTCTCGTAAACCGGCGAAAACTTCTGCGTACATCTTCGCTACCCGTTCAGGGGTGCGTAACAACCCGTCGCGTTGAGGGTCTTCGCCGATAGCTTCCAATATCTCTACGACTGCTGCTCTTATTCGTTCTAGATCGACTGGTCGATTTGTCACGGCACCAGTATTGCTGAACTCTTCGATAGCCACGAGCTAGGAATCTATCGGCGACTTTCTTCGGGACCTATTGCCGGTATCAAAAGAGAGCATTTCTGAAGTCACGACGGTTACAGCTACCGCCACCGCTAGAACAACTGAGAGCGCCATAGCTTGACCGCGGAGCAGGTCGCCGGGTGTTCCTAAGAGTCTGAACACCGCCTGGGGTGCCGTGAGGGTGTCCGCCCGTCTCGGAAGAAAGGACGTCGCCCCGAATTCACCCAGGGAAATCGCGAACGCGAATCCGCCCGCGACGGTTATACCGCGAGCGATGAGCGGCAAGTCGATCTGTCGACGGATCCGTGATGGAGAAGCACCGAGAAGGGCCGCTGCCTCTCGCAGAGAGGGATGAATTCTTCTCAGCATCGGGACCACCGAACGCACGACAAATGGCACGCCGACTAAGGCATGTGCGATGGGCACTATCCACCATCGAGTTCGCCAATTGAACGGCGTTTCGTCTAACGCGATCAAGATTCCGAACCCGACAGTGACAGCGGACACCCCAAGTGGAAGCATGGCACCGAGATCGAAAAATCGACTGACTAATTTGCGTCGAGTAACTATCGCCATCGCACAGATGATCCCGATGGTGAGCGCTACCACCATGGCAATCGCGGCGTACTTGATGGAGTTTCCTAAAGCGCTAATGGCGGTTGTGGGAAGTTGTGGCACTTTGTCAAAAAGTGCTCTGTAGTTCTGTAGGCCGTATCCCCCTCCGACCGATAACGATCTTTCGATCATCACGAAAAGAGGGGTACCTAAGAAAACCAAGGTAAAGCAGGTGATTCCCGTTTGGGTTCTCGCCCTGAGCGGCGCGATGGGACTGCGTACCATTCGGGTCGTAACGCTGGTGCGTCGTTCGAGAGTCGAATTCACCAGAACAAGGACGAGAACCGCGACGACTTGGATCAGAGCCAAAGTTGCGCTGCTTGTCATATCTCCGCGGATGATTGCGTGTCGATATATTTCGGTTTCTACCGTGGCTTGACGAAGCCCTCCTAGGACCAACACGACACCAAAAGACGTGAATGAGAAAAGAAATGTTATGACGGCCGCAGCAAGGATCGCTGGTTTGAGTCGCGGCCAAGTCACTCGCAAAAAAACTTGCGTACCGCTACTCCCAAGGGTTCGAGCTTGTTCTTCAAGTTGATGATCTAACCCCGACCAAAACACGCCGACGGTTCGCGCCACGACAGCAAAATTGAAGAAGGAGTGGGCGATAACAACTGCGATAGCAGTGTGGTTCAAGTTGGGTAAACCAAACGTTGAATTCATTCCTTCGAATAGCTCTTTGAATGCTCCGCCGACGACGACGGTTGGGAGCACGAAGGGAACGGTCACCAGTGCCTTGAACCACGCCCCCCTCCTTCCAGATGTTCGAGCTATCAAAGCGGCACCGGGCAACGCCAAGATAAGAGTGAGTGCAGTCGATGCGGTTGCCTGCCATGCGGTGAACCAGAGCGCACCTCTTGCTCGCGGTGATCTGGCAATGTCTGCGAAGCCATCCCAACCCTGATTGAGTGCAGTAGCCAGAATCGTGAGGACGGGGTAGAAAAAGAAGAGCCCGAGGAACGCCACAGGGACAGCGGCGATAATGACGGTCGGTGCCCGTCGAACAATCTGGGGCCAGCCTGACATCTTCGAACCGTTAATCAAGAACGATTTCCACCCAACGTTCAGTCCATTCTTTTCGCTTGGCTTCTATTTCGGCGGGCTCAAGTGACAACGGATTCTCGGTCAACTGTGAATGTTCAATAAATTCCGGAGGAAGTTCAGCTTTTTGAGATACGGGATACATGAACATACTCATCGGAATTTCGTTCTGAAAGATGGAGCTCAAGAGGAAATCAATCAAACTTTGAGCCTCTTCTGGGTGCCTGGTCCCTGAAAGGATGCCGGCAAACTCGACCTGGCGAAAACATGAATCGAGTAACACACCTGTGGGGGGAACATCGACTGGTGGGTCGGCGTAAATAACTTCAGCGACTGGGCTAGAGGCATACGAGACG
>Ga0209501_10006636_pt1 | contig 10332 bp, 12 predicted proteins | sample ArcticOcean_MG_C_4_FD_187434 | JGI IMG/M metagenome (GOLD analysis project Ga0209501, IMG submission 187434) | Marine microbial communities from western Arctic Ocean - ArcticOcean_MG_CB4_134 (SPAdes) (version 2) | ecosystem: Environmental > Aquatic > Marine > Oceanic | place: Arctic Ocean...
GGAACATATGGAAAAAAAGGATTTGTTACTGATGTATTAGAGGATTTACTTGGTCAGAATAGCTTTGACGCAGTTTATACTTGCGGACCGGAACTTATGATGTACAAGACAGTGAATTTGGCAAGATCAAATCAGATTTTTGTTCAAGCAAGCCTTGAACGCATGATGAAATGTGGTATAGGCATCTGTGGAAGCTGTTGCACTGGTAAAGATCTAGTATGCAGAGATGGTACTGTTTTTGATGGGGACCATTTAATGCAAAATGACGAATTTGGTCACCAGCATAGGGCAAAGTCTGGAATATTGGAGCAGATATAGGTTCACACGCAAAAGGTTTAAAATAAATAAGTTAATTCAAGCGTTAGCATATGCCAAGTCCAAAAATTGTTTTAACTGCAGATCGAACGTTAATGTCTTTATATCGTGGACTTTCGTTGGCTACATTTTTTGGATGTGCGCCGGCACTTGATCCAAATCGTGATAAAAGCAGTATTTGGTACAAGATTTTAGGAAATCAGGTAACACCAAAAATTTTGTTTGATTTTATTTGTAATTATGCACCTCATATCAACGGCGTGGCAAAATATGCCCCATACGGTTTACGCAAAGTAGAGGCTGGATTACTTCGTGATGGTTTCAAACGTGAGGACGTCGTAGTTGCTCATCCTGATCATATTGAAAAATTCATTGGACCTGAAACTGAGGTTGTTGGAACTCATGAAATGGATCCACTTGGAATGGGACCTGTAACCATGACGTTCACATTTGGAAGAAGGCAGATGTCTTACGATGAGTTTTACTGCCGTGAACTACATCAGCGAATCAATGCGGCAAAGAAAAAAACTGGCAGTCATGCAAAGGTAATTGCCGGTGCTTCCGGTACTTGGCAGTATAACTATGCGCCTGAAAAGATTGAAGAATATGGTTTATACGCAATTTTAGAAGGGGAACTTGGTGGAATTGCTCCTGAAATAGACGGACATGCGGGTGACTTCTTTAGATATCTAATTGATGGTCAATTTGAAAATATGGATCCTTTCAGAAAAAGAAAGGATTTCAAAGTTGACATTAAAGAGTTTAAACGCGATGAAAAAACAATTCATGGAAGGTTTGTCAACTTTTGGGACAGACCATCTCTAGATGAAATTCCAGAAATTGTTGAACCAACCATGCACGGCATGATAGAGGTAATGCGTGGATGTGGAAGGGGCTGTAAGTTTTGTGATGTTACATTAAGATCATTAAGATATTATTCTCCAGAAAAAGTGAAAAAGGAAATTGAAGTGAACATAAAGAAAGGTGGACTTGATAGAGCTTGGGTTCACAGCGATGACATTTTTGTTTATGGCATGGATCCAACTACCACAAAAAACATGGAACCCAATCGTGATGCTCTTGAGGAACTGTTCACGGCAATCATGTCTACTGGTGTTAAACATACAAACCCAACTCATGGAACACTTGCAGGTGCAATTGCCGATGAGAAACTGATTCCTAACTTATCAAAGATAATTAATTCTGGTCCAGATAACATGATAGGAATTCAATGTGGATTGGAGACTGGAAGCACAAGATTAATTGAAAAATACGCTGATAGGAAACTTGCTCCATATCAGCCAGAAGAATGGCATTGGGTTGTCAAAGAGTCTGTTAAAACATTAAACGAGGATTATTGGATTCCTGCGTTTACATTAATCATGGGTCTTGATAACGATGAGACACCTGAAGATGGTTGGGAAACAATCAGGCTAATTAGTGAGCTTGAACAGGAACAGCCTGACTCTATGTTTACAGCCACCCCATTAACATTCATTCCAATAGGCTTGCTTGAAAAATCAGAGTTTTATGATATGGGCAATGATTCAGATCCAACACAACTTGCTGTAATGTACAAGACTTGGCAACATAATTTCAAATATGGAATAAAGAAGTTTATGAGCAAAACTGGTCAACGTGGATCTATTAGACGAACAGCATTTAATGGCCTAGCCAGAACTTTGGGTGGTGTTCCACTTGGTGCTATGGAAAGATATGCAAGGCGGAAGGGTGGAGATCATGAAAGGATACTTGAAAAGGTCAAAGCAAATTACTGGTAAGTCATTATACAAATACATAAATTCCAACAACTAACCGATTTACTATGCCAACACACGGTTCACTTACCAAAGCAGGTAAAGTTAGAGGTCAGACACCAAAGGTAGAAGGCCGTAAACGTGTGGGTACTTCTGCTAGCCTGAGAAATAAAAGTAACTTTAGGAAACGATTTGTCCTCTCGAGAGTTCCTGGTCAAAACAAACCTGGACGAAGACGAAGACCACGTAGAAACTAAGCGTTGATTTTACACCAATTTTTCACTTTTAGATAAAACCAATAAATGAACAAACTTAAGTATGGGTACCGTACTATACGGTATATGGAAGATTTGAGATTAGATGCTTTACCTGGAGTAGGTCCAGTAACCACAAAAAAACTCAGTGATGCTGGAATACATCACATAATGGATCTGATAGTACGTGGACCAGTTGAGGTTGCAGAAATTACTGGTATGGATAAAGACACAGCATCCAACATTGTAGAAAAGGCAAGGCAGGCTCTTGTTGAAGGTGGATTACTAGCTAAAGACTTTGTTAGCGCAACAGAAGTTTACAAAAGAAGACAACAAATTGGCAAAATAACCACTGGAACAGAATGTCTTGATTTGTTACTTGATGGTGGCCTTGAAACACAGGGATTGACTGAAGTTTATGGTGAATTTGGATCTGGCAAAACACAGTTTTGTCATACAATGTGTGTAACCGTTCAAAAACCAAAAGAAGAGGGTGGATTAGATGGAACCGTGTTGTATATTGATACTGAAAATACATTTAGACCAGAAAGAATTGTGTCCATTGCAAAAGCACATGGAATGGACCCAGAAAAAGCCCTTGATAGAATTATGGTAGCACGAGCATACAATAGCTCACATCAGACATTAATTTTAGAAGAGGCAAGTCATATGATTCGAGAAAATAACATAAAATTACTAATTGTTGATTCAGCTGTAGGTCTGTTTAGAGCGGAATATCTAGGCAGAGGAACACTTTCAGTACGTCAACAAAGATTAAACAAGTTTGTTCATTTACTAGTTAGAATTGCGGAGTCATACAATTGTGCCGCATTAGCCACAAACCAGGTAATGGCATCACCAGATGTATTCTTTGGTGACCCCACACGTCCAATAGGAGGCAATGTGGTGGCTCATACAAGCACATACAGAATATACTTTAAAAAATCTGGCAAAAAAAGAATAGCACGAATGGTAGACAGTCCACATCATCCAGAACATGAAGTTATCTTTACTCTGGGAGAAGCTGGTGTACTAGACCCTGATTCAGACACAAAGAAAAAATCTGCCAAAGTAGCAAAACCATCAAAAGTGGAATCAGTTGAACCAGAAGTAAAGGTAGAACCAGAAGTAAAGGTAGAACCAGAAGTAAAGGTAGAACCAGAAGTAAAGGTAGAACCAGAAGTAAAGGTAGAACCAGAAGTAAAGGTAGAACCAGAAGTAGACTCTACTGAAGCAGAAGCCAAAATTGAAGATATACCTGAAGATTTATGAATTGAAGACCAAGATGGCTGAATCTGAACTCTCATTCAGCCAATTCTAGGGATATTACCTAACTGAAACTAGTACAAATGCGTGGGGCTTAAGTATTAAAATAGGGTTTACAAGTCATATTCTGATATGACTACTAAGAAAACATCTGGCCGTTCTCATGGATTTAAGCACAAGTCCAGATCTATCATGACAAAGAATGCCCCCAGAGGTGTTTCATTTTTACTCCGTGAATATCATGAGGGTGATAGAGCATTAGTGATTATTGATCCTAGGCAACATAAGGGATTACCACATAGGCGATATCATGGCAAAGTTGGTATAATAAATCAGGTTGGTAGACGCAGTGTTATTCTTGATATTAAACTTGGTAATAAATCGAAAACCTTAATCACAAGATTTGATCATATCAAACCGTTTGGTGTTTAATTTATGGAAGAAGTAGTAAAGAAACGAATGATCTCATTACCAGAAGTTAGGGAGATATTATCAGAAAGTGATCCTGAATCAATGGATCAGATTCAGCGTTGGACACTTGATTACGTATCAAAATTTACCAAGATTGAACCCAAAGCTGCAAAGAAAATGAAACAGGAACTAACTAGTCAATGTGGTTTAACTGAGGAGGAAGCGGTCGAAATTATAAATATTCTGCCCAAGTCATTACCAGAATTACGTTCATTCACTTTTGGATGGAAAAAATTAATTCTCTCAGAAACACTGGAAAAGATCCTCAAAATAATTGATGATAATCCATAAATTTTAGGTGATTAATTTTGGAGATGGGGAATACCCAATTAAGAAAGTATGAGGAATACGCATATGTTTTAGATTATGAATCACGTGCTAAATCAACTACAGTTCGTGGAAGGACAGGAATAATTGTGATTGCATTAGGAGAAGAAAGACTTACGTTATTAGAAATATTGGGAATAGAAAATTCAACATTTGATGTTGGTGAAAGGATATACATTGGAAAAGAAGGAAGAACTAAAGTTCAGTCAGTATTAGGCAAAATGGATTATGTAAAAATTTCCGATTCTGCAAAAGACGAAATTCCTGTAGTAGTTGAATCAATTGTAACAAAAAATGAAGCAAAATTTGTAGATTACATAAACAACGCACAACCTCTTACGCCAAGAATTCACGCGCTTGAGTTGATCCCAGGTATTGGCAAAACATACCTTAATGTTATAATTAAAGAAAGGGAAAAACAACCATTTGAAAGTTTTGTTGATATAGAAAAACGGGCGGGCTTGAAAGAACCAGTAAAACACATGTCACAAAGAATAATTGAAGAGATTTCAGGGGAAACAAGAATGAATCTCTTTGTTAAACGATGAACAAACGTAAAAATCTGGGACAACATTTTCTGAAATCAAAAACAATTGCAAAAGCTATTGTTTCCAGTGCCAAGATTACAAGAAATGATGTAGTCCTTGAGATAGGAACTGGTCATGGAATTTTAATTCCATATCTATGCAAAAATGCAAAACAAGTTTTTTCAATAGAAAATGATCAAGATTTGTATCTTTCAACGAAATCTAATTTTCATGATTATCAAAACCTAGTTTTAGAATATGGAGATGGCTTTGATTCAGACCATAGTTTTTCTATTTTCGTTTCAAATCTTCCTTATTCAAAAAGTAGGCTTGCTCTAGAATGGTTATTGCAAAAAAAATTTTCACGAGCAGTTATAATGGTACAAAAGGAGTTTGCTGAGAAATTGAGCTCAGATGAAAAACATAAGGCAGTATCAGTCTTAGCAAATTATGGTTTTAGGATAAAGTTTTTGATGAATGTTAAAAAATCAAATTTTTCTCCAGCCCCAAAAGTTGATTCGGTTGTAATTCTTTTGGAGCAAAAGAATCTAATATCGAAGGCATTGATTTCTACCGTTAACAGGGTTTTTTCATATAGACGTAAAACTTTACAAAATATTTTAAAACAATTCGGTCTAAATTCAACTTCTAAAAAGCGTCTTGATGAATTGTCAGGAGATGAAATTATAAAAATTGCACAGAAAATTGTCAGAATCTGAGCCTTATCCTCCATCTGAGGATACATTCTTTTTAGCTGATTATATTAAAAATGAAAAAGGTGAATGCGCATTAGATATTGGTACAGGGTCTGGTTATCTGGCGGCTCTTTTAGAGAAATCATTTTCTGTAGTTGTAGGCACAGACTTGAGTTTTCATGTTTTAAAAAAACAGGGGTACTTTACAACAAATAATATTTGCTGTAATGCCGCGGATGCCCTAAACCAACAGTTTGATCTTATTATCTGCAATATGCCATATCTAAATACAGATGAAATATTGGATATCAGAACAGATGGGGGGAGAGATGGATTAGAAATACCAATGAAAATCATTGACTCAGCTAAATCACGAATTAAACTTGGCGGTAAATTCCTCTATGTTACCTCATCACTTTCTGATTTTAAAAAATTGATTTCCTATACAAAACTAGAAGGATTTGATGTAAGCATTCTTGCAAAAAAGAAACTATTCTTTGAAGAATTAATACTTGTTAAGGCTGTTAAGTTATTTTCTTAGTTTTTCTTTTGCAAGTATAGTTATTGCGTCAGCCATCTGAGATGTGCTGGCATTTCCACCAATATCAAAAGTAATTGTTTTTCCTTCATTAATCACATGTTCCGTGGCAGAAAAAATTGCTTCTTTTATGTGTGGTTCACCAAGATATTCAGCCATCCAAGCTCCTGCAAGAATGGTTGCAGTTGGGTTAACTTTGTTTTGTCCTTTGAAAGACGGTGCGCTACCATGTGCAGCTTCAAACATGGCATATGAATCACCCATATTTGCCGAATAAATTAATCCAATCGAACCAACAATTCCTGATGCCAATTCAGAAATTATATCCATGAAAAGATTTGTACTCAATATTACCGAGTTATTGAATTGCTCTGGATTAACAACTAATTGTTGTGCCATGTTGTCAATGTATATTTCCTCCAAATTCATGTCATTATGTTCTTTAACACAATTTTGTGCTTCATCCCAAAAAATACCGTCAGTTTTTTTGAGTATATTTCGCTTAGTTATCACAACCATTTTTTTAAGATTATATTTTTTAGCCCATTCAAGTGTGGATAAAATGAATCTTCTACAACCATTTCTTGTAATCTGACGTATAGCAATAGCTACATCATCTGATACTTGAACTTCTATACCGCTGTACAATCCTTCAGTTGCTTCTCTAAAACAGACAAAATCTAAATTCCTATCAGGAGTCAACCTTTCGTATGTTTTGATTGGTCTGATATTTGAGTACAATTCAAATTTTTGACGTAGTGTAACAGCTACACTTCTTGGTGCACCTGGTTTTGGTATAGTGGTAGTTGGACCCTTAAAACAAGCATCAGATTCTTTGAGCGCTTCCATTGTTACATCAGGAATATACGACTTGTCTTTAGAACCATTTTTTTCCCATTGTTCCGAACCTGCCTCACAATTAATGATCTCTGCTTGCATGTTGCATTCCTTTAATACGTTAAGCATCAAATCTACAACTTCTGGACCAATACCATCACCCTTGATGATCACTGTTTTTTTTGCCAAGATGTAATAATCCTGTGTTTTAATTATTTATTTCCTACCTTCAAAATTTCTTGATTTGTTGAAATTGTATTACAGTAACTGTTTAAAACGTCTAATCTATTTTTTAAAATATGGAAATTGTCCAATTATCAGATATTCACGTAGGTTCACAATTCCGCGAAGAAATATTTCAAAAAGTAATTGATGAAATTAATTCATTAAAACCGGAAGCTGTAGTGATCACTGGGGATCTTACTAATGAAGGATTAATTGACCAATATGAAAAATGCAAAAATCTGATTTCACAAATTGATGTTGATAAAATAATTGTAATTAGTGGAAACCATGATTATAGAAATACTGGCTACTTGCTGTTTAAGAAATATTTTCCAATTAGGACTGAAAATGAATTGGGAGACGATACAATACTTGTAACGCTTGGATCAGCTAGACCAGATCGTGATGAGGGGGAGGTTGGTCACCATCAAAACTTATGGCTTGAGCGAACTTTGAAAAAATATGAAGATAAATTAAAGATAGTTGCAATGCATCATCATTTGATCAGTATTCCTGATACTGGTTCTGACAGATTGACTGTAATTGATGCGGGTGATGTACTACGAACTATCTTAGACTCTAACGTAAACTTGGTTCTGTGTGGTCATAAACACAGACCGTGGATTTGGGATTTCAATACATTGTCGATTGCAAATGCTGGCACTGTTTCATCTGAAAGAGTTAGAGGCTTCTTTGAAAACTCGTATAATATAATAAATATTCAAAATGGAACTTTCCGTGTTGACCTAAAAATTCCTGGCGGCAAAAGGACACAATTACGAGATATTGTAAAAAATTATACACCGTTAACAGATTGAATTTGATTTACTAAAATTCTACAATTAAATTTTTAGTGTGAAATAATTGAGTATTTCTATAATTATTAACGTGAACACGTTATACTAATTAACTGAATTCATTAAGCAACAAACATGCGGGGATCGCCTAGCCTGGTAGGGCGTGGGATTGCTAATTCCATGTTCGCAAGGACACGGGGGTTCGAATCCCCCTCCCCGCGCTTTTTTAATTAAATTTAAAAGTGCGTTGATACACGTCTTCGTTATTGGGACGAAGAAAAACACAAAAAATTGTCAAAGCTGGTCCAAAAAATGCAACTACTGGCATGTGTCCAGAATGTAAGACTATAGGCAGAATCTTTATCATCGGTCAGGTTGGTCAAGAGCGAGCAAAGTGTCCTGCTTGCAACCAAGTGTTTGATCTATAGTAATCTGCACAAATCCACCCATAACTTTTTAAGGTCTTTTCATTTTTTTAAAGCAGTATGTCAGCAGATGAATCTGAAACCATTTATGATAGAATTGCTAAGCTTGAGGATGAGGTTGCGGCATTGAGAAGTGAAATAGATTTTCTAAAACGTGCATTACGTAATGAATTAGCACGTCATGAAGTGAAAATGGCAAAGAAAGGTACAGAAGTATCTTCACTTATAGATTAGATTTTTCTCTGACACTTTTAATTAATTCTAGAATAAAATCTGCATCGTCCGCCTCTGGTTCTAGCTCCAGATATTTATTGAGTAAAGGTAATGCCTTATCATAACGTAAAAGCCGTTCTTCTAAAATACCCTTATCTCTAATTTCCTCAGGAGATTCTGGTTGCATTCCTAAAATCATATCTGTGCATTTCATAGCATTATCATATGCATATGATTGGGTGTATGCATTTTTTAGATTTCTTAATAATCTAGTCAAAAGTTGTTCCGTTGTAGCTTCGTTTAGATATTCTGGAACAAATTCAACACCCTCTCCAAAATTTCTATCCAGAATTTCCTCTAAATCCTCAATTGTAAGTAACTTTCCACGATAAAATGGATCCAAGTTAATCTCCTCTTTGTATTTTACAATTACATGTCCAGGGAATCCAACAATCTGAAGATCAAGTCCTATACTCTTGGCTACTTCTGAGTATATTATAGAGAGAGTAATTGGTATACCAATTTTTTTGTCAAGTACTATGTTAAGAAAACTATTTCCCGGATCGTAATAATCTTCTTCGGCTCCATGAAAACCAAGTTCGTCAAAGAAGTACTCATTAAGCATGGATATAAGATATGTTGAGTTTTTAATTTCGCCTATTTTTATTTTCAGAGAATTACCCATCTCATTTATTTTTTCGATGTATTTCGATATATTCAGTTCAGGATATTCCAGAATTTGTGCCATCTTTAGACATTTTTCAATCAAATTATAATTTGGATTTTTAGAAAAAGATATCCATTCGGCAATAAATGGATCAAATTTTTCTGCGTCCAATAGATTCCATATTATTTGATTCTATTTAGATATAGTTGTGGATCTTTTAACTCTCTTGTGTTGGGAGGATTTGCGATTAGTTTCACAAATGTATCTTTACCATACACGTCAAATACATGTTGGGTAAATTCTTTACCTGTGCTCTTTTTTACACTGTAGTCAGAATAATTGGTACCTACAAATGTACTAAGATAATTTTGAAAATCAGTATCATCTTTTAGTATTTGCTGCACCACAAATTCTGCCATTCCCTCCATGGTGGTAAATACTGCATGCTGAGCCTGAATAGGTTCTAGCCATTTTTTGTAGATTTCCTCTAACGAGGGAACAAGATCTGAAATCTTGGGGTCAATTTCAACATGAGTATATGTCATAACATCTGGTCCCATAACATTGGTGATAAAATTATCAGGATTCAGCATGAAAAATAAGTTTGCTTTCTTGGCAATTTGAAATTCTTCAGGTACAAGTTGTAACTGTAGGTATTCAGTTAGTTGAGTGACAGTTTTATCATCTAACGCTAAGATGGTTTTTGCCAGTTCCTCGTTTATTGTATTAACCTGCATTACAGCTTGAATGTTCAATCTGTGGAGATTGTCCTGTACTGAATGAACAATCTCCTCCAAAATTGTCATTTTCATAGCTCCAAAATAACCAGATTTTACCGATTCTGCATTAGATTCGTATGGTAAACCTTGCTTGTATAGAATTATTCTTGGATAATCATCCAAGATAAACCTGTTAAGGTAGATCTTTGAATCAAGATAGTCACCGTAGGTAGTCGATATTTTTGAGATGTATGATTTCACATAAGTAGAATAAACCAGGAATTTTGTTGTATCCTCCT
>Ga0209501_10006638_pt1 | contig 10331 bp, 9 predicted proteins | sample ArcticOcean_MG_C_4_FD_187434 | JGI IMG/M metagenome (GOLD analysis project Ga0209501, IMG submission 187434) | Marine microbial communities from western Arctic Ocean - ArcticOcean_MG_CB4_134 (SPAdes) (version 2) | ecosystem: Environmental > Aquatic > Marine > Oceanic | place: Arctic Ocean...
CATGGGGAAGTTGGCAGTGAATGCATGTCGACTGGATGATTTAATCGCAACCGGAAAAATACCCCCGCCGGGTCTAATCAAAATCGATGTTGAAGGCGCTGAAGAACTGGTCCTCGAGGGAGGCGCAAAACTTTTTGAAAAACATCGGCCCAATATTATTCTTGAGGCGCATTCACAAAAAATTGCCTCTCAATGCATTCGTTTGCTGAAGAATTTTGGTTACGAAGTAGAACCGCTGAATCAACAGGGAATCGCCCAACACACTTCTGGTGACTCGACTTCTCATTGGATTGGCCGTGCAGCTTAATGGCAAAAATTAACATCATTTCTGGCATCCAACTTTCCAACAACCCACGAGTTGTGAAAGAGGCCGATGCGCTGACAGAAGCTGGGCATGAAGTTGAAGTTTTTTCTTCGATCTTGAATCCCGGAGATGCTTTTCTTGAAACTGCCCTTTCGGTGAACAAAGACTGGACTGTAACTCCTGTAATAGACAATTCAATTCAATCGTTCTGGCAACGATTACGTTGGTTTGGAGCACGATTCCGCTGTCGCGTGTGGAATAAAATTTATACTGCCTCAGGATGGGGAAATGTACGACAACTCGGTTACGTTGGCCCTGAGTTGCTGGAACTCTGTCGTCGACGTAAGGCAGACTTAAATATCGTGCATCTCGAACAGGCACTCTGGGTCGGTCATCAACTCTTGAAGGAGGGGGAACGCGTAGCGATAGACCTGGAAGATTGGTACTCAGAAGATCTATCTTCAAAAGATCGAAAATCTCGACCTAGTTACCTGCTTCGCCGCTGGGAAAAACGACTTCTTCAGGGTGGTTGCTACGCCACCACGACGTCGCATGTGATGGGCTCAGCACTATCGGAGGCCTATAACTGCCCTCTCCCTAAAGTCGTGTACAACACCTTCTCTCGACATGAACGTAATTCGCTCGACGGAAAAGCCATCGACCGTACCGATCGCAAAACGCCCTCGATCGTTTGGTTTTCTCAAACGGTAGGGCCCGAACGAGGACTTGAAACCCTTGTTGACGCGCTTGTTGAAGTAAAAATACCAGTTCAGATTCATATTCGCGGTCGATGTCGCCCTGGCTATGAAGATAACTTACGATCGCGCATGCCTCACGACTCAAAACATCAACTTTTTTTTCATCCTTGTGTGCCACACCATCAACTCTTATCACGACTAGCAGAACATGACATTGGATTTGCAGGTGAACTATCGCATTGCCGAAGTAGAGATCTGACAATTACAAATAAAATTTTCCAATATCTTTTAGCTGGTCTCGTTGTTTTAGCCAGTAATACTGCTGGACAAAAAGAAATAAGCGATGCACATCCAAATTTATTGCATACCTTCCAATGTGATAGCGCAACTAGTTTAGCAAGTATCTTAAATAAAATACTTGCAGATCAAAGTCGAATTCAAACAGACAAACAAGAAGCAATCAAACTCGCAGAAACAAAATATTGCTGGGAAGAATCAAAACATATTCTGCTCTCCAGCGTTTCTGATGCTCTCACCTAATAAACATTGTGAAACATGAAAAAAGTTTTAGTCATTTCACCACGCTTCCCACCGGTCAACGCCGCAGATCATCAACGGGTCCGCATGGCCTTACCCTATTTCCGAGAATACGGCTGGAAACCCACCGTATTGTGTGTTGACGCACGGTTTGTCGAAGCACCCCAAGACCCTTACCTTCTCCAAACGATCCCCGAGGAAATATCGGTCGAGTCTGTGCCAGCGACCTCTCAAGCTTTGACTCGAAAAATTGGATTCGGGGGTCTCTCCTGGCGGGCCAAACAACCTCTCAATCGTCGAGGACAGCAGTTACTTACCAACAAGAAGTTTGATCTGATTTACTTTTCTACAACCGAGTTTGGCGTTTTACCATTGGCAACCCAGTGGAAGAAAAAATTTCGCGTGCCTTATGTACTCGATATTCAGGACCCCTGGGTCAATGACTATTATCGCAACCACCAACAACGTCCTCCAGGTGGAAAATTAAAGCACCGCCTCACACAAACCATTGCCAGTTGGCAAGAGCCGGCAACACTCCGGCACGCGGCGGCAATCACAACCGTTTCCTCGCACTATGAGACGGATCTGGTTGCAAAGTACCCGTTTCTCGATAGCGTTCCCTTTCATGTGATTCCGTTTGGTGGACCAGAACACGATTTTGAAAGTCTTAAAAAATTTGACCTTCAAATTTCAAGCGATAAGCCAACCGACACACAAGAATGGCTCTACATTGGCCGCGCAGGTTGCGATATGCAATTTTCTCTGCGTGCTTTTTTTTGTAGCGTAAAAAAGGCTTTAGCTGCAGGTTTGGTTCAAAGCAACTCCCTCAGAATCCAGCTGTTCGGAACAGACTATGCCGCAGCCGGAACCGGCAAGAATTGGTCGCAGCAGGCTGCCGATGAATTTGGGCTTGCCACCCTCGTCAAAGAAACCCCGGATCGGATTCCTTATTTCGAGACCCTGCAACGACTGACCCGCGCCGATGCGCTTTTCGTTCCAGGTTCTGATGACCCAGGTTACACGGCATCAAAAATTTATCCTTATATTCTCGCCAAGCGTCCGCTGCTTACGCTATTTCACAAGCAAAGCTCCGTCAATGAAGTCATCAACAATACCAAGTCTGGAACGGCCATCACTTTTGATAACCGTAGTACCATTGAATCGGTTGCCGAGGAGACGTACCAACGCTGGTTTTTACCAAAAGCTTATTCGCGAGTACCACAAACAGACTGGCAGCAATTTGCACCCTACACGGCTTGTGCAATGACAAGTCAACTCGTCAATGTTTTTGACCGCGTTTTATCGAATCGTACTTTTCGAATTGCATCATGAAGCGACTAGCAATCATTTCGACACATCCTATTCAATACAACGTCCCCTGGTTTCGTCGCCTTGCAGCCCAGGAGGGGATCGAGGCATGTGTATTCTACACTTGGCATGCAGATGAGAATGCAAAATATGATCCTGATTTCAAGCGCCCCATTGCCTGGGACATTCCACTTCTGAATGGATACGATTACGAACTTGTTGCTCCGCGACCCACAATCGAGCAAAAGACTTTTTGGAACCTTAACAGTGACATTACGGGACCTATCGAAGCATGGGGTGCCGATGCAGTCCTTGTGATGGGGTGGAACTATCGTTCCCATCTCAGCGCGATGCGGTATTTCTCTAGAAGAATACCAGTCTACTTTCGGGGCGACTCGACATTACTCGATGCGCAGAATGGAATTCGGCGTCGTCTGCGAAAAATTTTTCTTCGCCACGTTTATTCATACGTTGATACTGCATTCTTTGTTGGCATCAATAACTATGACTACTTTCAAAAATATGGCATGAAACAAAATCAATTGGCGTTTGCTCCTCACGCTGTGGATAACCAACGATTTTCTGACAATGCCACGATGCATGAAACGGAAGCCAATCAGTGGCGATCATCGCTCGGAATTCCTACCGATAGCGTTGTTTTCTTATTTGTAGGAAAATTAATTCAAAAAAAATCACCGGATCTATTACTGCGTGCGTTCCAAAAACTTTCCCCCAAAACTAAGCAACATCTTATTTTTGTTGGCGATGGCGATTGCGAATCCGATTTAAAAAAACAAGCTTCAAGTGCTACAAATATCCATTTTGTTCCATTCCAAAATCAGTCGCGTATGCCCGTGGTCTATCGACTGGGCGATGTAGTGTGCCTTCCTTCCGCAGGTCCTGGAGAAACATGGGGCCTTGCAGTCAACGAAGCCATGGCATCCGGAAGAACAGTTATCGTGAGCGATAAGGTTGGCTGTGCTCGCGATCTTGTGTCCGACGAATCCACCGGATACATCCATAAAGCCAATTCTGTCGAGTCCCTTCATTTAGCGATGCAAAGATGTTGCGAACGAAATGGACTGCTGCTGAAAGGTACCCATTGTGGTTGTTTTATTGACCGCTGGTCGTGCGAACAATTGGCTTCCAATATTGGAAATAAACTTCGATCAGCTGCCTAATTCACTACTTTTATCGTCACTCCGACTGCGCCACAAAAATGACCAATCCGATACTGCTTAACTCTGCAAGTCACAATCGGCGAAGCCGATCTGTTTCGGCTACCAGTCGTAAGATTTCGATCACTACGTACTACGACTCGCTGTTCATGATAATTATAGGCACATGTGGGTTTCTGGAAGTATTACCTAATGGATGGCTCGGGGCATCCATGCTGCTCCTCGTCTCAGCTCGCTTATACAGAAACATCGATCATACAATCACTATGCTGGAACTCGCAGCACTGATTATTGTTTTGCAGTGTGTTATTGGCCCGCTACTAATGTACCAAAGTGATTACATTCATCATAAATACATGATGTATGTCCATCCAAATACCTATTTCCAATATGTCATTCCGGCTGTTGCAGCTTTTATTGCGGCCCTTTTTTATCCCATCAAGGGCATGCGCAGCCTCAGCCTGTATATCTCGAAAGGCAAAAACATACAAACGCTGGGATTCTATCTCTTAGGAATTGGAATACTGGGTTCACTTGGTGCAATAGAGCCAAGCATGCGTTTCTTCTTCTACCTGGCTGCCCAATTTAAGTACGTCGGTGCGATCTGTTTATTTGTAAGTGGGTATCGATTTAGATGGCTTATATTGATTTGCGTTTTATTCTCTAGCTATCTGAACTCAGCGGAACAAGGAATGTTCGGCGAATTATTTTTCTGGGGATGTTTTATTGCTACATTTATCCTATTGCGCCTTCCTAAATCACATACACTCAAAATCTCTCTTTTTGTTGGTGGTGCCCTCGTACTTTTGACTTTGCAAGGTGTAAAAGCCGAATATCGCGAAGCTCTTAAAGAAGGTAGAGACACGAGTTTAGTATCTCTGCTTAGTGAAACATTCTGGTCATTGGGATCTGTCTATGAAAATAATGACTTCCGGCATGTCGCATTGGCTCGCTTGAACCAAGGATGGATTATCTCCAAGACCATGCAATATGTCCCGACCGTAGAACCTTTTGCAAATGGAGAAACCATTAAGGAAGCGGTTTATTCTAGTCTCGTGCCGCGTTTTTTAGATAAGAACAAAACCACAGCGGGTGGGCGTGAAAACTTTCTCCGCTACACAGGGCTTTATATTATGACGGACACCACAATGTGCTTGGGCCTTCTCGGCGAAGCATATGTTAATTATGGAACAAACGGTGGTATTATCCTTATGCTTATTTTAGGCATCTTATTTAACCGCATATTTGCATTCTTTATCGGTCTGGGAAAACGCAACAGCTATTTCCTGCTCTGCTTACCACTGATTTTCCTTCAAGCCGTGAAACCCGATACTGAGTTTGTGGTGGTCGTCAACCATCTCACAAAGGCAACGTTGATTGTATTTATGGTTTACCTCGTATTACCAAACCTGTTTGGCTCACTCAAAAATAAATACAAGACAAAAAGTGTTGCGCGTACGATTCATTCTAAAAACAAACGTCGTCCTCTCCGTGTGGGCACGCAGACCTCGTGATAAGGCTTTATTTATACCTCTGAATTTATCGACGACTATCACAGCACGAAACATGTAGACAAACATCTGTGTCAAGCGTTGGCCGAAGACCTACTTGCAAAACCAAATGATCACTTATTCGAAAAAACCTGAATCTAGTGCGAGAAAACGTCCAATTCACGTTTCCTATTTGCAGCGCAAACCACGCCCCAAGCAAAACTACAGTCTGGAATTCATTTTTGATGATCTTCGACATCGACTTTCTGGTGACATCCGACCGACCGTGCATCGGGCTCCGTTCTATAGCAATGGACTTATCCGCAGAACCTTAATCGCTTTTTCTGCCGCATTGCATCAAGGCGAACTCAATCATATTACCGGAGATATAAATTATGCTTCTCTTCTTCTGTCACGAAAGCGTACTCTATTAACCATTCTTGACGCTGGAGTCATGGATGGAAAGCAGGGCTTACGAAAAGCACTACTTGATTGGATTTGGTTTCGACTGCCGGCCAAGTCGGCACAAATGATCACCACGATTTCAGAATCTGCAAAAAAAGATATCCTCAAGTATGTGGATGTGCCGGACGAAAAAATTCGAGTCATCCCAGTTGCCGTTTCTCCACATTTCAAATGGTCACCGAAAGAATTTAATGCTTCTTGCCCGCGCATTCTTCAGGTCGGGACAAAGAAAAACAAAAATATTGAGCGACTTATTACTTCTTTATCAGGATTATCGTGCAAGCTTCAAATTATTGGTCCACTTACAGACGCCTTGCGCACTCAACTCAATGCGAACGAAATTGAGTATGAAAATTGGTCTAACCTGAGTCTCGATGAAGTTGTAAGGAAATATCAACAATGTGATCTACTGACGTTCTGTTCCACCTATGAAGGCTTTGGAATGCCCATTGTCGAAGCCAACGTTGTCGGTCGACCGGTGGTGACCAGTGATATTTCATCGATGCCAGAAGTAGCAGGCAACGCAGCGTGTCTTGTGGATCCCTTCGATAGCGCGTCGATCCGTTCGGGCATTAGACGTGTCATTAAAGATGTCGATTATCGCTCTAAGCTGATCGCCAATGGGCGAGTAAATGCAGAACGCTTTGATGCGAATAATATTGCAGAACAATATCTGGCAATCTACAAGGAAATGGAGGCCGCTGAGTAAAGACTTTAAAATTAAGGTCCACTTAGCCTTTTCGTTATTTACTTTTTGATTCTTCTTATTTATAGAACTCTATGACATTGTCTCGAAAACCTCAGCTTATCATTCTGTCCGATTGGTTTGCTCCCGGATACCGCGCCGGAGGACCAATCACCTCCTGCGTTAATTTAGCCTATGCCATGCGCGATTATTTTGACGTGAAAATTATCACATCCGATCGAGACTTTGGCGATCGAAAACCTTATGCTTCAATCTCGCCGAACCGCTGGGCAGAATACGATCGAGAAATTAATGTCTTGTATTGTCGTCCAGGATTCTCGCGATTTCGGTTGATACAAGAAATACTTCGACAATCAGCAAATGCCACCGTGCTGCTCAATGGCATGTTCTCGCGATCTTTTACTCTGCTTCCCTTATTTGTGCTAAGTCGAATTAAGAATAATCATCGTGTAATTCTTGCGCCTCGAGGAATGCTCAAACCATCGGCACTAGAAATAAAGAGTTGGAAGAAACAAGTGTTTCTCTACTTGTTAAAGAAATGGAAATTTTTACGACAAATTACTTTTCATGTTACTGACCAAAACGAACATGACGATGTTTTGCGGATATTTGGAGATAACTCTCGTATTCACATAGTTCCCAACTGCACAACTATTCCGCGACAACCAGAAAAAACAATTGAAAAAAAACCCGGGGTGTTGAAAATTATTTCTGTTGCCCGAATCCACCCAATAAAAAATACGCATTTTTTAATCGATTCGCTCTCCAACACACATCATAAAATCATCCTTGACCTTTACGGGCCAATCGAAGATACGAATTATTGGAAAATGTGCCTTCAGAAGATTCAATCTCTACCGAACAACGTTCGGGTCGTGCATCGAGGCGAACTCGAGTCGCAACAAGTGCGTCCACATATTGAGAAGTATCACTTGTTTAGCTTAGCGACGAAGGGAGAAAATTTTGGACACGCTATTTATGAAGCGCTGTCCACAGGAACGCCGGTACTGGTAAGTGACCAAACTCCTTGGCGCAACCTTAAACACGTACGAGCAGGCTGGGACCTTCCCCTAAGTGATGTGGAAGAATTCAGTCGGACATTGAATTTAATTTCAGGATATGACCAGAGGGAATATAATCAGTGGTCTGAGGGAGCCTATACTCACGCTGAAGATTTTTGTGCGACTCACAATGTAACCGAACTGTACAAAGAACTCTTTTATAACGCAGCATAGACATGGATTGTCTGTCTTATGTTGCCTTGGTTGCATGTAGGTCCAATGGAAAAGGATTTCCTTTGAAAATTACAATTGTCAATCAATTTTGCCCCCCGGACCTGAGCCCCACTGCACGACTTATTGCTTCTTTAGCACAACATCGCGCGGAGAGGGACGACCACGTCACAGTCGTCGGCGGGCAGGGATATACTGTGCGCCTGCAGGATGCGTCAGAAACTACAAACAGAGTTTCCGCAGCAGCCCTCCTTTCGAGCAACCAGCTAAGCGGAGTGGATATCAAGCACATCTGGACCCCCAGACTAGGCAAGAGAACTTTTTTCCATCGATGCATTGACTACCTTGCGTTCTACATGCTTGCCTGTGTCACCTTACTGAGACTCCCACAGCAAGATGTCATCATTTGCCTCACGACACCGCCGTTAATTGCCATTACAGGATTGATTCATAAATTATTTCATCACAATGCGCGCATCATTCTCTGGAACATGGATTGTTATCCAGAAGTTTTAGAGCGGGCAAAGACCATTCGAGCAAATGGACTTATCTACCGATCAATTTCCCTTTTCAATCGGTTAGTCTCAACGTATTTAGACCATATCGTTTGCCTTGACCCATCGATGCGCGATCTCCTTGAAGCCCGTAACGATAGCAAGCGCTGTCCGATAAGCATCATACCCAATTGGGAACAGATTGATTCCTTTCCTCCCCCAGCGAAAGTCGATCGCAAAGGAGGGAACGATGAGCAACCTTTCACCATTTTGTATTCTGGAAACATGGGCCATGGACACTATTTTGAAACGCTACTAGCTGCTGCACAAATAACGAAAAGAAGAACACCCTCTATTCGGTTTGTAATGACTGGGGGCGGCGTACAAGCCGACACACTTCGACAAAGAATTAATAAAGAGCAACTTGATAATATTGCCTTTGAGGGCTACGTCAGTACCGAACGACTTCGGATCATACAGCAGACCAGTCACTGTGCGCTCATCACTCTGAAAGACAATATGTTGGGGTGTATGAGTCCGAGTAAACTCCACGCAAGCCTGGCAATGGGGCTCCCCATCCTCTATCTGGGACCGCTGGAAAGTAATATTGATGATGCTGTGAACGCCTATCAATGCGGCATAAGCTTGAGGCAAGGCGATACGGAGGGGCTTGTAGATACTTTAGAAATGCTCGCATCTTCACAAGACATTTGGCAAGGCTTTGCAAAACGTTCACGACACGCATTTGAAGACCACTACTGTGACAAGAAAAATCTACCATTGTTTGATGCCATTATTGACTCGACTTCACTTCAAATCCTAAAATACTCCGCAATAAAAAATGCTGCTTAAATGCTTAAATATCGTCGCCCATTTTTCAAAGAAACAAAAACCATGATGCCCTTACGCAGTCCCGCAAATAAGTCCAACCCTGACCTAGGGAATGTGGAAGTGATCAATGCGTTACGGGGCGTTGTAGCACTGGCCGTGATGCGGTTCCACTTTACCAGGCCCTGCGACCTGCCTCGCAATTATTTTTATCAAACAATACCATGTACAAATACTTAGTTATCCCATGCGTACGCTCACATGGATGGGCACTATCTCTTGTTCACTGTATCTCGTTCATACGATCATCGGGGGTAAAATAGTTAATGTCGGAGGGAGACTGCCTCAATCACCATGGAATGCTACTTTGATTATCGCAACCGCCTGTGGTGCTTCGATTCTTTTAGCATGGATATTTTATTTGCTCATCGAGGGTCCATCGAAGCTTTGGGCCTCATCGATCCGGTACAAAAAGAAAGAAAACGATAGCTCGATAGAGATGGATAAAAGTACACAACGCGAATCAGGGCCACATCAAAAAAACCAGGTTTTAGGCCGAGCTGCCTAAAGCTATGCTCAGTGTGCGCGATCAGCATTTAAAGATAGATATTGCGATTTAAAAACGCTACCTCTTTTTGAACTTACAATGGATTCGACCAATAAGATATTAACCGACTGAAAACCCTCCAGCATCAAAAGACTATGTCGCATGCCAGAAAACTAATGTATGAAGCCCTACGTGTCCTGGGACATCAGGAGTGGATCCGTTATGGCATCAGAGATCGCATTTTACGCACTTTTTGCAACCCCACTACGATTGACTCGCAGGAATTCGAAATCGATTTTTATGGATTTCGCTACAAAGGAAACCTAAATTGCTACATTGACTGGGTTGTTTATTTTTACGGCGCTTACGAAAATCAGGAATTACGTATTTTAAAAGATTTAATAAAAGAAAAGCATGATCCAATATTTATTGATGTTGGAGCGAACATAGGGCAACACTCACTCTTCATGGCCCAATACTGCAATGAAATTCATAGCTTCGAACCTTATAGTGCTGTACGCGATAAGCTCCAGGAAAAAATCGA
>Ga0209501_10006640_pt1 | contig 10329 bp, 8 predicted proteins | sample ArcticOcean_MG_C_4_FD_187434 | JGI IMG/M metagenome (GOLD analysis project Ga0209501, IMG submission 187434) | Marine microbial communities from western Arctic Ocean - ArcticOcean_MG_CB4_134 (SPAdes) (version 2) | ecosystem: Environmental > Aquatic > Marine > Oceanic | place: Arctic Ocean...
CGGACCAAAGACCCGGATGTCGCTGACTTCTCGACTGGCTCGATGGGCCTCGGCGTCGTGGCACCGCTGTTCGCCGCTGCGGCACGCCGATACGTGGATGCCCACGGGGGCCCCACGTCGCAAGAGCCGGCGCGCTTCATCGCCCTCGCCGGCGATGCCGAGTTGGATGAGGGCAACATCTGGGAGGCGGTCACCGATCCGTCGCTCCAAGGTCTCGGCAACGTCACGTGGGTCATCGACACCAACCGCCAGAGCCTCGACCGCGTCGTGCCGGACCAGAAGATCAAGAAGCTGATCGAGTTCTTCCGCGGGGCCGGCTGGCACGTCGTCGAGGCCAAGTACGGCTCGCTACTTCAGGGCGAGTTCGATCGACCCGGCGGCGACATCCTGCGACACCACATCGACGAGATGCCGAACGAGCAATACCAATCGTTGTTCGGCCTCGAGGGTCCAGCGCTCCGCGCTCGCTTCCTCGAGCATGCGCCCGATGGCCTGGCTGAGTTCATCGCTGCGTGGAGCGACGATCAGCTCGGCCGAACCGTCCGAAACCTGGGCGGCCACGACCTGGGACTCCTCATCGACTCGTTCCGGGAATGCGATTCGGTCACGGACCGACCCAGCGTCGTCTTCGCCTACACCGTGAAGGGGTGGGGACTCCCGATCGCCGGTGACCCACTCAATCACGCTGCGTTTCTCACTGCCGAGCAGATCGGCGAGCTTCGCTCGGTGGCGGGGCTGTCCACCGACACGGAGTGGGATCGTTTCGATCCCGCCACGCCAGAGGGACGTCTGTGCTCAGCTGTCGGAAGCAACATCAACAACCGCCCACTGGCACCGAGGCCCACGCTCCCGATCCCGACGTCAGCGGGGCAGGCCGTGCCCGGCAAGCCCACGAGCAGCCAAGAGGCATTCGGCCGAATCCTGACGAGGCTTGCCTCGATACCGGAGGTGGGCAACCGGATCGTGACCACGTCGCCGGATGTCAGCGTCAGCACCAACCTCGGCGGATGGATCAACAAGGTCGGCGTCTTCCACCCCGACGAACAACCCGACTACCTGAGCGACGGTCGACTGCTGCGATGGAAGCAGACGCGCGCCGGCCAGCACATCGAACTGGGCATCAGCGAGATGAATCTGTTCATGATGCTGCATGCGCTCGGGCTCGCCCATGAGCTGCACGACGAACACGTCCTCCCGATCGGGACCGTGTACGACCCGTTCGTCTGCCGAGGTCTCGATGCGCTCATCTACGCGCTCTACAACGATGCCCGCTTCGTGATCGCCGGCACCCCTGCCGGCGTGACGCTCGCTCCGGAAGGAGGCGCTCACCAGAGCAGCATCACACCGTCGATCGGGCTGGAGCTCCCCGGCCTGGACTACGTCGAGCCAGCGTTCGCACAGCCCCTCGACTGGCTGCTCTGCGACGGTCTTCGACGCCTCGCCGAGCCCGACGGCTCGAGCCTGTACCTGCGCCTTTCGACCCGCCCTATCGACCAGACACCGTTTGCGGACTGCGCCGAGGCGACCGACATGGAGCGTCTGCGGCAGGACGTGCTCGCCGGCGGGTACCGGCTCCGAGAGCCGGACGGCGCCCCAGCGGAGGTCGTGCTGGCGACGTGCGGGCCGGTCACGCCCGAGGTGCTGGGCGCGGCGGACATCCTCGCCGACGAAGGTCTTGCGAGCGTCGTCCTCGATCTCACGAGTCCCGGCCGCCTCTATCGGGACTGGAGGGTCTCGCTGCGGTCGGCGAGTCGAGAGGCGCGCACGGCGCATCCGACGTTCCACCTCGCCCGTCTCCTCCCCCATCACGAGCGGGGCCTGCCGATCGTCACAGTCCACGATGCCGCCAGCCACCACCTCGCGTGGCTAGGAGCCGTCTTCGGTGCACGAACGGTGCCGGTCGGCGTCGACGAGTTCGGGCAGTCCGGAACCATCGCCGACCTGTACGAGTCGTTCGACCTGACGAGCGGGCAGATCGCCAACGCTGCGCTCGTCGCCGTGAGCTAGGGGCGACCTCCGCCATGGCTGAAATCACGGTTCCCGACTTTGGCGAGACCATCACCGAGGGCACGATCATCCACTGGTTCAAGGAGGTCGGCGACGAGGTCGCCACCGGCGAACCCCTCTTCGAGATCTCGACTGACAAGGTCGACACGGAGGTACCCAGCCCGATCGACGGCGTCATCACCGAGATCCATGCAGCCGAGGGGACGGTGGTGGCCGTCGGTGCCGTGGTCGCCTCGGCTAACGCAAGTGGCGAGGTCCGCTCCGAGGTGGCTCCTTCGGCTGACTCGTCGGGCTCGCCTCCCGCCGCAACCGCCGGCCGACCTCACGAACCCACTGCGCCACCGACGCCAGAGGAAGGTGCACGCCGCAGTGCCGCCACACCCGCTCCGTCCACCACCGACCGCAGCGGCGCCAGCCCACTTCTGTCGCCTGTCGTCCGTCGCCTGGCCGACGAGTACGGGATCGATGTCGCGGCGATCACCGGTACCGGACCGGGTGGCCGAATAACCCGTGAGGACGTGATCGAACAGGCAGGGAACCTCGACAGTCAGCGACAGGACCCCACGTCAGTGACCGCCGCTCCCGCGACCGTCCCGACAAATGCGATCGCTGCGCCGCCGGACCCAGCTCCTCCCGCTGGGTCGAGCGCGCAGTTCGAGTCGGAGCCTGACGTCTCGACGCCGGACGCCGGCGTGCGAACGACGCCGCATGTCGCAGTTCCGCTGTCGAAGATCCGTCGCCTCACCGGTGAACACATGATCCGAAGCAAGTCGACCTCCCCCCATGCGCTCAGCGTGGTCGAGGTCGACTTCGCGAACGTCGATGTTGCCCGAGGGCGGGTGAAGGCGGCGTTTCGCTCCGAGGAGGGCTTCAGCCTCACCTTCCTGCCCTTCGTCGCCCACGCCATCGCCGACGGACTCCGGGAGTACCCGCACCTGAACGCCAGCATCGACGGCGACGACCTGATCCTGCATCGGAGCGTCGATCTCGGGATCGCCGTCGACCTGGACCACGCCGGCCTGGTGGCGCCCGTCATCCGAGCGGCGGAGACCAAGCGGCTGCGTGCGCTGGCCCGAGAGATCTCGGACTTGGCTTCAAGAGCCCGCAACCGCCAGCTGAGCCCGGACGAGGTTCAGGGGGGAACGTTCACGGTCTCGAACAACGGCTCTGCCGGCTCGGTCCTCTCGGTCCCCATCATCAACCAGCCCCAGGTCGCCATCGTGTCCACGGATGCCGTGGTCCGGAAACCGGTCGTCACCACGATCAGCGGCACGGAGGCAATCGTGGCGCGCCCCGTTGGCAACCTGGCGATGAGTTGGGACCATCGGGCGATCGACGGCGCCTACGCCGCCGCGTTCCTGACCCACGTGAAGGCGGACCTCGAAGGCCGCGACTGGTCAACCGAGCTCTGAACCCGTCGTCCGGTGTGTCCACCCGCCGCTCGCCGGTCGCGAGTGGCGAATCAGATCCAGCGCGGGAGTTCCGGTAGGGATTCCGCATCTACGCCCATCTGCTGCCCGGCATGCATTCCGAGGCCATGAACGCCATCGGGAACCTCATCTTCGGCCCACCCGCAACCGAAAACGTGACACGGAGCGTGACATGAGCATCAACGCACCAGAAAGCGGACCGCCGGAAATACGGTCCTACCTGCGGTTCTTCTTGTCGGGCTGGGGAGATTTGAACTCCCGACCTTCGGTCCCCCAGACCGACGCGCTAACCAAGCTGCGCCACAGCCCGCTGTGGAGCGGTCACTCTACCGTCGGGGTTCCCTGGCCAGCCCCGCCGGATCAGGTCACGTGACCAGCATCCAGATGCCCTGCACCAGGCGCCAGCTCAGGTAGATGACGGCCGCCCCGGCGAACACCCAGAAGTGCCACGGCACCTTCTGGGAAGCCACCGGCTGCCCGTCCGCGTCGGCCACCCTCTCCCCGCACTTCGGGCACGTTCCCACCACGGACACCGAGTTGGGGCTCAGAAAACGCGCACACGGCTCACACCACGGCACGGCATCTGCCTCCAGTTCCGTGGATCAGAGCTTGCGGATCGCCAGGATCGCCAGGTCGTCCTGCACGGCCCCCAGGCTGAAGTCGTTGGCGGCATCCAGCAGCTGCTTGCACAGCACACCGGGCGAGATGCCCGGATTCCGCCGGACGGCGTCGCCGACCCGCTCCTCGCCGAACTGCTCGTCGCCGTTACGGGCCTCGGTCAGCCCGTCGGTGTACATGACAGCCATGTCGTCACGCGCCAACGGAACCTCACGGCTGAAGTACGACCCGTTCGGGTCCAGCATCAGGAGCGGGCCGGTGGACCGCAGTGGCCGCACCTCCCGCTCGTGCCAGAGGAACGTCGCCGGATGCCCGGCCGAGGCATAGCGCATCGTCTCGGCCTCGGTATCGAAGACCAGCACCACCAGCGAGATGAACTCCTCGGACCGCTCCACCGACGACATCTGCCGGTTCAGCTCCTCGAGGGCCTGGGCCGGATCCCGGAACTGTCGAAGGAACGTCCGCAACAGATACTTCGCCTGGAAGGCGGTGATGGAGGCCTCGATGCCGTGTCCGACCACATCGCCGATCACTGCGGCCAGTCGTGTCGGCGACGCCTTGAACACGTCGAAGAAGTCGCCGGCCATGAGGCCCGTGCCGGCCTGGTACACCCGGCCCACCTCGAAACCAGAGAACTCGGGGAGGTCCTCAGGCGCGAGACGGCCAGCCCACGCCTTGGGGGCCAGGTCCTCCTGCTCGAGGGCCTCCTGGGCCCGTCGCTCGATGTCGATGCCCTGGCGGGCCATCCGGGCCTCCCGGACGGCATGCCTGGCCCACGCCGTGGACACCAGGGCGGGGATCGCCACCAGCGAGAACACCAGTGCACCCCAGGCCCCCTCGGTCACCGCGTTCACGAACGAAGCCAGCGCCAGCAGTCCGTAGAGGGACGACGAGTGGCACTCCTTGCGGAAGGTGGACCACGCCAGCGTGTAGGCGTCCGGTGCCGTCTCCGGGTCGATACGGCCCAGCAGCCGGTAACGGTGGCGTGCCGAGCGGGCCCAACTCATGGCGGCCGCTAAGCAGATGATGCCCAGAAGGGTCAGGACAGGCGTCCGCATGCCCATTCAGCGTACTCGTGGGTCCAACTGACGTGCGTCAGCCACCCACCACTGCCACACACCCGCAATCGGGCGGTCACTCGGAGCGGCGACGCACCCGCAGCTTGATGGGCGTGGACCCGAGCTTCAGGTCCTCGCGCAGCCGTCGCTCCAGATAGCGCAGCCACGTGCGTGGCACCTCACGGTTGGCGAACAGGGTGAAGGTCGGCGGATCGGTCGCCCCCTGGGTCGCATACAGGATCCGCACGCCGGCAGGTGCCGGCTGGGCCGCCTGCGCCGCCCGGATCACATCGTTCACCCGGCGGGTCGGGATACGTGTCTGGTAGTCCCGGATGGTGTCCTCCAGGGCCGGCCAGAGACGGTGCACGTTCTTCCCGCTGAGAGCGCAGATACGGATCACAGGCGCCTCGCCCACGAAGTGCAGCTTGTCGCCCACCTGGATCGAGACGTCCTCGCGCTGCTCGGTGTCGCACAGGTCCCACTTGTTGAGCAGCACCACGATCGGGCAGCCGGCTGCGTCGACCCGCTCAGCCAGACGCTGGTCCTGATGGGTGACGCCCTGGGTGGCGTCGATGATCAACAGCGCCACGTCAGCGGTGTCCACGGCCTTGAGGGCCCGGACCAGTGAGTAGTACTCGGTCTCCTCGTCGATGCGCGCCTTGCGTCGCATCCCCGCAGTGTCAATGAATCGGACCGGGCCGTGCGGCGTCTCCACGATGGTGTCGATCGTGTCACGCGTGGTTCCCGGGCGGTCATGAACCACCGCCCGCTCCTCGCCGGTGAGCCGGTTGAACAACGTCGACTTGCCGACGTTCGGGCGGCCCACCAGGGTCACCCCCACCACCCTGGGGTCACCACTGTCGGTCTCGACCTCGTCGGGGATCTCGTCAACGACATCGGGAAGGGCAGCCACGATGCGGTCCAGCATGTCGCCGGCACCCCGACCGTGCAGGGCGCTCACCGGCATCGGCTCACCCAGCCCGAGCGACATGAGCTCCCATATCGAAGATTCGTGCACCCGGTCATCGACCTTGTTGGCAATCAGGATCACCGTCGTGTCGGTACCGCGCAGGAGGGTCGCCACCCTGGCATCGTCCTCGGTCACCCCGACCGTGGTGTCCACCACGAACAGCACGACGTCAGCCTCGAAAATGGCCTGCTCGCTCTGGCGGCTGACCTTCTCGTCCAGGGTGTCGCCGTCGGCGATCCAGCCTCCGGTGTCCACGAGGGTGAACTCCCGGCCCTGCCAGTTGGCTTCGACCTTCTTGCGGTCCCTGGTTACGCCGGGCCGCTCCTCCACGATTGCCTCGCGGCGACCCAGAATCCTGTTCATCAGGGTCGACTTGCCCACGTTGGGTCGCCCCACGATCGCCACCGAATGCTTCATCGACCCGCTCCCACTATCGAAAGTGCCTCACGCAGCGACACTCCATCGGTCGAGACCACCTCGACCGCCAGCGGCAGATCCGCCGGCTCCATCCCATCCAGGAACCGCCCGTTGCTGAGGCAGACATCCGGAAGCAGATAACGGTGCCCGGTCGGCTGATCGGCCAGGACCCTTGCCACGTCCTCGCCGACCATCAGACCGGTGACGCCCACATTGCCGCCGAAGAACCGGTTCTCGACCGCAAGCACACGTACGTCGGTCCGGCCGGTGGATTCGACCAGGGGAGCCAGGATGGGTGCGCCCAGCTCGCCGGTGAGCACCGCCACCGGCGCACTACGCGACGGACGGACCCCCGCCCCGAGACTCACAGAAGTGCCCGTCGAGGCTTCACCATCGACTACAGACCCGGCGACCGCGATACCGACACCACAACCCGACCCCTCATGGCCGGCTCCGGTACGCGGGGCCCGATAGCCGAGGGCGGGTGCGCCATCCACCGACTGGAAGAACCCCGGCGAGCGTTCGCGCCCAGCCGCAGATCCGCTGAACTCCATCTCAAATGCCCGCGCCATGCCGATCCCGTCCTCCAGCATCTCGAAGTCGTCGTAGTGCTCCGCCGGCGGGAAGGGCCGCCCAGCCAGCAGGTAGTACTCGTCTGCGGCGAACACCATCCGCCGCCCCAGGGAGCCCAGTAGGTGCTCCTGCCATGCCTCCACGACGTCGACGACGGCGCAGGCCTCGTCCCGGGTGTGGGCCCGCATGCGGACCTCGTCGGTGTAACGGCTCACGCCGAGGGGCACCACGCAGATGCTGGCCAGTTCGGGGAACCGGTCGGCCACGCCGGCCAGCGTGTCCTCCAGCCAGAGCCCGTCGTTCAGGCCGGGACACACCACCACCTGGCCGTGCACCGTGATGTCGTGGTCCAGCAGTGCACGCAGCCACCGCAGGCTCGTGGCACCGCGCCGGTTCCGCAGCATCTCCGTGCGCTTGTCCGGATCGGTTGCGTGGATGCTGACGTACAGGGGGCTGAGACCCTCCGACAGCACCCTCTCCATGTCCGCCTCGGTGAAACGGGTCAGGGTCGTGAAGTTCCCGTACAGGAACGACAACCGGTAGTCGTCGTCCTTCACATAGAGGCTGCGGCGCAGGCCGGGCGGAAGTTGGTAGATGAAGCAGAACTCGCAGTGGTTGTCACACGTCCGGACGCGATCGAACAGGGCGCTGTCCACCTCGACGCCAAGAGGGCTGCCGGCGGGCTTCTCCACCTCCACCTCACGCTGTATCCCCCCGGAATCCAGCGTCAGGGCGACCACCGGCTCGTCCACGAGCAGCTGGTACTCGATGACATCGCGTGGCACGCGGTCGTTGATGCTCAGGATCCGGTCGCCCAGCACGACACCGGCCCGTTCAGCGGGTGATCCGGTGGCGACGGCAACGACCACGGGGGTCGACATGCCCACAAGGCTACCGACCTCGAAGGACGCACCCGTTAGGGTCCGGACATGCCATCCGCCACCTTGACCACCGCTGCCGCCGGGCGGGTCGACCGGGTACTCGTGGCCGAGCCACGAGGCTTCTGTGCCGGTGTGGAGATGGCCATCAAGGCCCTCACCTGGCTGGTCCGGGCCTTCGACGAACCCGTCTACTGCTACCACGAGATCGTCCACAACAAGCTGGTGGTGGAACGCTTCGAGGCGCAGGGCGTGGTGTTCGTGGACGACATAGCCGACGTCCCCGACGGGGCACCCCTGATGCTCTCCGCACACGGTTCGGCCCCCGAGGTGGTGCGACGGGCCCGCGAGGTGGGTGGCTACACGGTCGACGCCGTCTGCCCGCTGGTGACCAAGGTCCACCACGAGGTGAAGACCCGCACCGAAAAGGGCTACCAGATCGTCTACGTGGGCCACGCCGGCCACGAGGAGGCCGTGGGCACGATCGCCGTGGCCCCCGACGCTGTGCACCGCGTCGAGCATCCCGAGGATGTGGATGCCCTCCCCGACCTGGGCGACAACGTAGCGATCCTCGCCCAGACCACACTCAGCCACCGCGACTGGGCCGGCGTCGTGGATGCCGCCTCGCAGCGCTGGCCCGACCTCTGGTCCCCTGGGCGCTCGGACCTCTGCTTCGCCACGACGAACCGCCAGGGCGCCCTACTGGACCTCGTCGACCGCTGCGACGCAGTGGTGGTGATCGGCTCCACGAACAGCTCCAACACCCGTGCCCTCGCGGAGCTGGCCTCAGAGGCCGGCTGCGACCGGGTGGTCTGGATCAACCGTGCCGAGGAACTCCCGGACGACCTGACAGGCACGATCGGCGTGACAGCCGGCGCATCAGCGCCCGAAGAGGTCGTCACCGCCGTGGTCGAGGCCCTGGCGCCCGTCAACGGCGTCGAAACCGTGCGTCACACCGACGAGGACGAGTACTTTCCCCCGCCCCGCAACCTCCGGGACCTGCTGCAGGCCATCCGGACCTTCGCCGGGCTGGGCTTCTGCGCTCCGCCGCCACCCCGTCATCTCGACGACAGGGCTATTGACGCCTCCGATGCCCTCACCGCACTGGGTGGGCCGCAGCCGGTCGGCTGAGAGATCAGTCTCCGGGCTGTTCGCCGCCGGGAGCCGGCAACGCCGGCCTCCCAGCGAGGCGCTGGGCCTCGTCGAAGCATTCCTGCAGGCTGACCCTGAGTTGTTCGGTCAACTCGTCGACCACGCGACGGGGAACCCGCCCCTCGACCGCCGGCGGTCGGATCGGTTCGCCGACCACCATCACCACCCTGATCGGACGAATGAACATCGAACCGCCCGGCATGGCGTGGTCCGTGCCGGCGATTCCCATCGGAATGATCGGCACCCCGGCCCTTGCGGCCACGAAGGCCGGACCGGCGTGCATCAGCCCAGGCTCCACCACCGGGCCGTACTGGCGGGTGCCCTCGGGGAACATGACCATTGGCTCACCACGCTCCAGGACGTCCTGGCAGGCACGCAGCGCCGCACGGTCCGCCGTGCCGCGTTCAACCGGGAAGCCCCCGACGATGGTCAGGAACCGCCCGGCCGCCCTGTTGCTCCAGAGCGACTCCTTGCCCAGGAACCGCTGGCGCCGCGCCGTGACCATTCCGCCCACGGGGGTGTCCAGGTAGGACCGGTGGACCGGCGCCAGGATGTACGCCTCCTCAGCCGGGAGGTTCTCACCGCCGACCACCCGGAACCGGAACCAGAACTTGCACGCCAACCACAGCAGCGACCAGAAGAACCTGTAGATGAGCCGGTCCAGAAGCGACATCCGGCGGCCCAGGTCCTCGCTCACGACAGCATCCCGACGATCGCATCCACGATCTCCGGGACCGCCAGGTCCGAGGTGTCGATGACCTCGGCTCCGGACGCCTCCACGAGCGGGCTGGCCGCACGGCTGGAATCGGCGACGTCCCGGCGTCGGATGTCGGCCGCCACGGCAATCACGTCGAGGCCCGGCGTCTCGGCGGCCCGGCGCTGCGCCCGGACCTCCGGCGATGCGATCAGGTGGACCTTCAACTCCGCCTCGGGGAATACCACCGACCCGATGTCGCGACCCTCCATCACGCCGCCTCCCCGCTCTACGACCCATGACCGCTGGCGGGCCACCATCTCGACCCTGACCTCCGGATTGGCTGCCACTGCAGTCACCGCGGTGGTCACCTCGGCACCGCGGATCGCCGCAGAGGCGTCCTCACCGTCGACAATGCATGCCGAACGGGTGACCTCCAGGGTCACCGAGCGCGCCACGTCGGCCACCGCCGCGACATCAGCCGGGTCGACTCCCCGCTGCAGGACGGCGAACGCCACACCGCGGTACATCG
>Ga0209501_10006644_pt1 | contig 10323 bp, 9 predicted proteins | sample ArcticOcean_MG_C_4_FD_187434 | JGI IMG/M metagenome (GOLD analysis project Ga0209501, IMG submission 187434) | Marine microbial communities from western Arctic Ocean - ArcticOcean_MG_CB4_134 (SPAdes) (version 2) | ecosystem: Environmental > Aquatic > Marine > Oceanic | place: Arctic Ocean...
GGTTCCAGCATCAACAGACGATGTCGAGTCGTCGAGCACCAGGATCGGAGAATTGGTGAGCAGGGTTCTCGCTATAGCTACTCTTTGCCGCTGACCACCAGAAAGCCCTACACCTCGTTCACCGAGCTCAGTTTCGTATTTTCCGGGGAGGGTTTCTATGAAGTCATGAATCTGTGCAATGGTGGCAGCTGCGATGACTTTCTCATCGGAGGCATTGACGTCTCCGTAGCGGATATTGTCTTTGATCGACCCATCGAACAAGAACGGATCCTGTTCGACAAGACCAATTGCCTGACGTACAGACAGGACCGTGGCATCCCGAAGGTCGGTTCCGTCGATCGAAACCGTTCCAGATGTCGGGTCATAAAAACGCGGGATCAAGTTCGTGATCGAGCTCTTGCCACTACCCGGAGCACCGACGATACCGATTGTCTGGTCTTTTCTGGCCTCGAAACTTATGTTCCGCAGTGCGGGGGCATCTCCATAGCTGAATGAAACGTTGTCGAACCGGACCACTCCTTCAGTCACTTTGAGTGGTTCTGCGGACGCATCATTGTCGATTTCGGAGGGGATATCGAGAACCTCGAAAACCCGGCCGCCTGCAGAAGATGCACGTGCGGTTGAGTTGATGATCATGATGATCATCCTGACAGGGAAACGAAGGAGGGCGAGATAGAAGAAGAACTGGGTGAGTTGGCCGATTGTCAGCTCTCCGTCGATTACCTTCTCTCCTGCAACCCAGAGAACCACAGCCCACGCGACAAGGAATGCAAACGATATTGCCCCACCGGCGCGAGCGTGCGTCCTTGCAGCACTCATGCGTAGGTCAACCACTTCACGGGCGGTTACACCGAACTTCTCTTCTTCGTATTTCTGGGCAGAAAATGCACGAACCACGCGAACCCCGGCAAGGTTTTCTTGCATGGTTGTGGTTAGTTCACCCAGTGCGTCCTGAATTTTTCGCCATGTGACTCTCAACTGGAGACGAAGACGAGCGCTGCGATACACCATGAACGGCACAAAGCTCAGGCTCAGTAGTGCCAGCTGCCAATCGATTAAGGCCATGAAAACGCCTGCAGCAATTAAGACAACAGCTACACGAACAATTTGGACAAGCCCGGATTGAACGAATGCCCTTACACCTTCGATATCGGAAAGGCCCCTGGACATCAACTGGCCCGTGTGAACTTTATCGTGGAAGCTAAAACTGAGTACCTGGAGTTTGTCGAAGTACAACATTCGTAGCTCGTTCGAAACCCGTTGGCTCAGGGTTTCGCCAAGGAACATCTGGGCGAATCCAGTCGTGCCGCGAAGGGCAGAAACTATAATGACTGTGAGTCCGCTGCCGAGTAGCAGTGACTCGATATCGCCCCGGCTGGCTGTGCCGCCTTCTATAAGGGTGAGTGCTTCATCAACACCTTCACCCAGCAACCTGGGGATGAATAGGGATACTACCGATGTGATGGACGCGAACAACACTGAAACTGCAAAGTGCCACCGATATCGCAGGGTAAGTTTGGTAATCCGCACCAGTACGCCTGCTCCGGTCGGACCTGAATCCGTAATCCGAGCTCGTACACTTCGTCGTTGTCGTTCTGTTTGAACTGGAGTTGGGTTTGTCGCTGAAGAACTCGTGGGGCTGCCCCGTCCGCTAATAAATCGAAACGATTTCGCTAACAACTGTTTCTGTTGCACGAATATCGGTTATGAACGCGGGGAGTATACGCCCACTATCAGAAGGGTGAGCGGAGTAAACAGATACGGTGGTGAGACTACGGGGAAATCCGGTTCAAGCAGCTTCTTTCATATCGTTTACAACACGCGGGATTTCGAATCCGATTCGAGTTCCTTTGCCTATTTCACTGCTGATTGTTATTTCCCCATCGTGCATACGGATTATTGTTTGGGAGATGTTGAGCCCCAATCCCAATCCAGAGACGGCACGAGTTGTGGGGTTTTCAGCACGGAAGTATAGATCGAAGGCGTTTTCAACGCCCTCGCTGTCCATGCCAATGCCGTCGTCGATAACGTAGACCGAAAATACAGAGTCCGTGACGCTAGCTTCCAGCTTGATGTGCGCACCTTGCCCGGCGTACTTCGTAGCGTTGCTGAGCAGGTTTGAAATCGTCTGAGATATTCTATTTTGATCGGCTGTGATTATCACCGTACCGTCTGGAATATCTACAGAGATGGTCTGCCCGGCGTGTAAAACAAGAGGCTCGAAACTTTCGCCAAGAGCTTTCAGCATGATGTTTGCATCGAAGTTCATTTCGAGTAGATCAAATGTTCCCGATTCAACCATGGAATGATCGAGCAGGTCGTTAATGAGTAGATGCAGGTGGCTTCCATTTCGTCTCAGTACTTCAAGTTGATCGAGCTGCCTTTGGACAAGGTTACCCAGTCGATTTTTTGAAAGAATGTCGATAAAGGCAGCCATGCTTGTTAGCGGTGTTTTCAGTTCGTAAGAGACAGTGGTTATTATCTGGCTCTTGATCAGGTTAACCCGTTCCAGTTCTTGTTTTTGAGCTTCGAGAACAATCCGCTGTTCCCGCTCTTCAGTCCACAGAACAGCCTTGTCATACAGTTCAGAAGCGTGCACAGCACCTGCGATCTGACTGCCGATAGTTTCGAATACACGAAGATGTTTATCGGTGTACGCATCTGGAGCGCTGGTCACAACACACAGCACACCACCTGTTAAGTCACCTGCTCGAAGCGGGGCAAACATCGCAGACCTGTAACCCGCTAATGCGGATTTTCGTTCGATTTCTTTAGCACCTAGTTCACCAAGAAGAGCAGTTCCCCAACCGATAACGCCATCTTCTGCCGTGCTAAAGGTCTCAAATGATTGAATGGGAACAAAGTATTGCTCATGCGCGTCCCACGGGGCGTTCAGGCCACCCCACGCGTGACGATTGACTAGGCACATCTCTTCTTCACCACCCCAGCAGATGACCATTCGCTCAACCGGGATCAGGGTCCGCACTTGATCTGCAAATTTTCCAAAGACGACGTCAATGTCGAGATTTGAACTGATTGTGCGGCCGATTTGTGTGAGCGTGTCGTGCTCGACCAACATCGCCTGGTGTTCGATCGCACTACTAATTGCACGTGAGAGACTACCCGTCGACGCGTCCTGTTTAGGCAAGTAATCCTGTTCACCCGCCTGCACGGTCTGGAGTATGAGTTCGTAATCATCGTTTCCGCTTAAAACAAGTATCGGGGTTTGTGCTGCCGTACGCGAAAGAATACGTACCGACCCCAATCCAGAGCTATCGGAAAGTGATAGATCCAACAACACAACATCGAATGCCGTGCGCCCGAGAATGTCGACTGCTTTTTCGAGCGTCGGGACGATCGTCATGTCAGCATCGAGTATCGGTGATTCGAGAAGATACTCCTGAATGAGGCGTGCATCACCTGGGTTGTCCTCAACTACCAGGATGGAAGTGTGGCGTCGAATCATTTGATCAAGCAGCCTCATTCGATGGTAACTTCACGATAGACAGCCAGAATTCTTGAATACTGTTAACCACTACAAGGAACTGGTCGAGATCGACTGGTTTTGTGATGTAGCAGTTAGCACGAAGATCGTAGCTTTCCAGGATGTCTTTCTCCGACTGGGATGTCGTGAGAACCACCACTGGAATATTCCGCAGGCTATCGTCTGCCTTGATGATGCCCAGCAGTTCCCGACCGTCCATTCGCGGCATGTTCAAATCGAGAAGTATCAAATCGGGTCTCGTAGCTTCGCTGAAGTCGCCCTTCTGTTGAAGGATTTCAAGAGCCTCGAGTCCGTCAGATGCGACGGTAATATTGTTTGTAATCTTGGCATCTGCCAGAGCTTCGATGGTCAACCGGACATCGCCCGGCGAATCCTCCACGAGCAATATGTCAACTTACGGCACGATATGTATTCCTTTCTTCGTCCTCGTTTGAGTCAACGTCCGCAACGCGGTCGTTGACTGTAAAGGTTGATCCTTCATCCAGTTCTGATTCCACCCAGATATTTCCACCGGCTCGTTCGATGAGCTTTTTAACTACGGCAAGTCCAATACCGGTGCCCTGATACTCCTCACGGCCGTGAAGGCGCTGGAAGATAGTGAATATCCTGTCGGTGAATGCCGTATCGAGTCCAATTCCGGTCCCCTGATACTCCTCACGGCCGTGAAGGCGCTGGAAGATAGTGAATATCCTGTCGGTGAATGCCGTATCGAGTCCAATTCCGTTGTCATTGACAGCGAATTTCCAGCTGTTGCTCTGCTGCTCGGCGGTTACGGTTATGCGTGATTCTCGAGTAGCCGAGCGGTATTTAATAGAGTTGCTGATCAAATTTTGAAACACGCTTACGAGTTGTTTTCTATCGGCAACAAGAGTCGGAAGGTCTTCGAATGTCACCACACTTCCGGCGTCTTCAATCCGACTGTTCAGATTCTGTAACGCCCCTGCTACAACATCCTGTACATCGACTAGTTCGTGGTTGCCGTCCTGTCGACCTGCTCTTGAATACGTGAGCAGATCGCTGATTAGGGCCTGCATTCTCTTAGCTCCATCGACGGCGAACCCTATGAATTCATCTGCGTCAGAATCGAGCTTGCCGGAGTACCTGCGAGACAGGAGCTGGGTTAACTGGATACCATCCGCAATGGCTCTTGCAGGTCGTGAGACGCTACATATGCGAACTGTTCGAGATCCTCATTCGATCGTTTTAGATCAGCGGTGCGAATCTCTACTTTCGACTCGAGTTCATCGTTCGCTTTTTGGAGACTCGATGCCATAACGTTGAACGTTTCACCGAGCACCCCTATTTCGTCGACAGATTCGACCGCAACCCGCGAATCGAAATTCCCACGGCTGAACAACTCTGCCGTTCTAATTAATTGATCTATCGGCTGGACAAGCCGATTGGCGATAAAACATGCCGCACCGATAATGGCAAAAGATACGGCGAGTATGACCAGAAATAGGGTGAACCCGAAACTGTCGAGACGAGCGAGTACTTCCTCTTCATCCATCTTCGCCACAAGCCCTATCTCAGCGTTTTTTATGTAGCGATAGGCGCCGAACACTTTTTCCCCTCGATAGTCTGTAAAACTGGTGCCCATTCCGGATATACCACCGAGGGACATTGGTTCGATTCTATTGCTGTCCAGTTCGCTCACGGGTGGTATAAAGCGCGATCGCCGTCGAAACGTAATGCAGTTACATATCGAATTTCACCGTTCGAGTCGCGATAAAGCACCAGCGATTCACCTGTCTCACCGCGACCGATGTTCTGGGTCACGATATCGTTCAGCTCGTCAATGTAGTGATGAACTGTGACATATCCAATCGTAATTTCATTGAACATGGTTGGTGTTGATATACGGATACTCGGGACATCTTTACTACTCGTACTTGAACCTGGTTCGATGATGACCACGGTTTCAGTTGCGTCGTAGACTGAAGGACCGACGTTCCCCGGCTCTGACGACGCTACAAATTTTCCATGGAGATTATGCAGATCGAACGAATGGAAGTTGGTTCCTGTGGCTGCTCTTTCGGTCAGTATTTGAGTTAGGCGAAAACGCCCGACTTGTTAGCCTGTTACAAGGAACAGACGTAGTGATCGTCGGATGTGGGTGTCGCCCGATACAGTATCCAGATCTCCCTGATATGTTTCCAGCAACGTCAAGATATGTCGGTGCTGGTTTGTAGCAACAGCATTCAACCCGGCCAAAGCAGTATCTGAAATAGCATCCTTGGTCATGAAAAACGCCACGACTGCCACGATGGAGAGCGCGATGATAGAGGTACTCGCTCCACCCAGAATCAGCTTGGAACGCATCCTCGAACTAATACGAGATGGCGAAAACCAGAAAGATCCGGATGCACCAAACGAAACTGATCCACCAGATCGTGTCTGAGGGAGATTCCATGGGCTAGGTTCCGTCTGTCTTGGATTCATTCAGAAATCGCGTGCTGTGGATCATCCAAACATGATCCGGGCAAGTAGTCCGTTTCAGTGATCGCCAAATAACCGTCGAATCGCCAGATACAACTCATTTCATTCTGAACAACTAATAAATCATGCGGATCGGTGATTACGTTATTTGGGTTGCGGAAAAGTCGTTGCGGTACTGCGATTTCACCCATTTCTGCGATTTGGAAATTTCGTCACGATAACGACGCGAAAAGGCCCGGTTATTGTTAACCGGCCTTGATTTGACGCACTTCGGCGTAAGCAGTTTCCAATCGACCTAAGGCATGTACTGGTCGATTCCCTCAGTGACAGGCGCGGGCCCGGAGGGGAAGACCGCGGTCTTAGCCCTATCGGCGCCAACAACGAGTATGTAACAGTCGTCTGGGGTGTTCATGATTGGAACCGTGATTTCCAGAAGCTGCTCCTCAGTCAGGTTCTCAAGCCATTTCCAGTGATCGTGAACTCGCGCCTCACCTTCGAGTGGCATGTACTGCATCAGTTTTCCGACGGATCCCCGGGCGTGCTTGTGGATGAACTCCTTGGCATCTTGCTTCGAGAACCCCTGATTTCCGACAGGCCTCGCTACGTCAGGCGGCATAAGAATCAATCGTTGCTGGCCGCTATTAGGGCTCTGCAGGCTCATAGTTCCAAACGTAGAACCATAGGCTAGGTTTTTCAGCAGGCCTTCCGCTGTGTGGTTTCCCTGATCCTGAACATCAAGCTCACCATCGGTAACGAAGACGCTGACCGTGCTCTCATCAGATGAAAAACCCTCATCGACCTGGAACCCCTGCCACGGACTAGCATCTTCATTTTCCGCGATGCACTGGATGAACTTTCGGGAAGTTCCGATAGTGTCCATATCCATCTTGTTCAGATACCAGTGACCGATATTTCGGAAGCACAGCGCGAACGCGCGACCGATCAGCGTGTTGATCAGATTGTCTCTGCCGGGTCCGAGAGATGAGCCGGGATTAAGACCCAATCGTTTGGTGACAGGCCCGTTCACGATCAGCAACGGTGCCTGCGGGCTTGTCGACATCAGAAGCGACTTGCCGCCGTCTCCGCCAAGCTTTGATAGAGCCTTTACTGCAGCGATCACAACAGGCAGATGCTCGGGTTTCGCTCCGGCCATAACTGAGTTGACAGCGATTTTTTCTACCGTTGCCACTCCAAAACCCGGTGGCATGTCGCAAACGACGTGATCCGGGGGAAGGTTTGTGCCGGTTAGCATTTCGGCAATCGCTTCGGAAGTTGCCGGGTGCAGGAATAGGCCGTCGCCCAGATCTTCGTTGATGAACTCCTGGTTCATCTTCAATATCGAGTCGTACCTGTCCTCGCCCTCGTATCTCCGCGTGTCGACAGCCTTGGCCTCTTCGCGAGTGTCGATCGAGGAAGTTAGCGAACCGATTAGGTCATCGATGGCGTCTTCGGTCTGGGTACGACAGGTCTCGGGATCGAGGTTTCGATAAATATGCGGAACTACGATCCACTGGAGATCGGGCATTCCGAACGCTCGAGAGCTGGCTACAGCATCGCTATCGAACCGGCCTGAGACTATGGCAACACCGGGTTTGCCCATTTTCTCGACCACAATCATGTCGTGGATCATCCACGACGCGCAGGTCCCTCAGTCGGCTGTGGCGCCGATTATGACGTCGCACTCCTCCCCTGCTTGCTGCACGATCGCCGGCGGCGTCGGATAGTTGCCACCTGTGTAGAAGTTGACGCTTACGTTCTCGAACCGCTCTTGTAGCATCTCCCCTGCCCGCTTCAGTGCGATATCTCCGCCGTGCGTACCACTCCAGATCAGGCCGACGGTCTTATTGTCGAGCGAATTCGGGCGGTTGCTAGCACTGATGGCATTAAGCACACCGCGCTGGACTGCAACTGGGTTGGTTACTTCAAGTAGATGCATCTTCGCTTCCTTTTGGCGTTTTGGTATTTGGGGATGCGTGCAAATTGGCTTCTGAACTGACAGAAGCTGAAATTACTGGCTGGCGGCAGGATAGCACTGATGGCGCACAGCGAGTAGCAGGCATAAACTCGCATGAAATTTTCGTATTTATCGTTTATATGGCATTTGGCATATGGAGTCTGCAATGAAATTTCTCGGAGTCGACCACATCGACATCATAGTGAGCGATCTCAAGCGATCGATCGAGTATTACCGCAAGTTCGGAATGCACCCTGAGGGCACAGTCGACGATGGCGAGACGGTGTTCTTGTGGAATGGAGACAACGATCGACCGGTACGAATAGAGTTACACAAGCAGCAAGAGGGACAGACTCTGGGCGTGGATCACCTGTCGTTCCTTGTAGATGATCCAATCGATGCTCAAAAAGAGATCGAATTTGTGCGCGGCGTCGAATTCCTGTTTGAGCCGTTTGAGAACCAGCAGTCTGGCCGAACGATTTCAAACAATTACGATCCCGACGGACTCCAGATTCAGATGGCCCGTCAGACAGGTCCTGGCACCTACAAGAACTGGGAATAAACAGAGTTGGCAAATACATCGACTGGTCGCACCCAAAGCGGCGCGGCCAAAACAGTGATCACACCTCCGGTCGGTTACCCGATGGGAAACTGGGGACTCCGGCAGGGGCTCGCTAAAGGTGTTCACAGGGACATCCACGCTCGGGCCGTGGTGTTCGAAAAAGACGGATTGACACTAACTGTTATCTCGTTGGAGATAGCGGGTCTTACCTCGGAGACCGTTCAGGCGATCAAGGGGAGAATTCTTCAGCTTGTCGGCATACCTGTCGACAATATTTTGCTGAATTTCACGCACAATCACACGTCTCCAGACACGATTATTTTTCTCCCGAGAGAGTGGATGACGTGGACGACATGGCTTGCTGATCAGGTGGCAGGTTGCGTGTTTGATGCTGCGAGCCACATGGTTCCAGCAAAAGTCGGTTCCGGCCTCAGTTCGTTCGACAACTGGACCGTGAATCGACAGTATCCGGATAAGGCGATCGACACTGAGGTCGGGGTTATTTATGTCACTGACGATGAAGGCAATCCAGTGGCTCATCTAGTGAACTTTGCGTGTCATGGCGTTGCTGACGGTGGTCAACACCTTGAATGGTCGGGGGATTTCGCCGGAGAGATGTCGGCTGAAATAGAAGAAAAAGCTCCGGGATCTGTTGCGCTGTACGTGCAGGGGGCTGCGGGCGACATTTGCCCGTTTGACTGGTGGTTCGGGAACAACGCTTCGGAGCATCTCCACTCCTACGAGGACACTGCGCTTCTCGGGCAGTCGTTGGCGGGCGAGGCGCTGAAAGTAACTGGAAACATTTCGATTTCATCGGAGGTAGCACTGGGTGTGGCGCTTGCACCGGCAAAATTGCCGCGCCACCAGGTGAACTGGACGGTGGAGGAAGCCACTGCGAACCGCGACCACCTGCTTGAAGTGATGCCTGTTTACTCGGGCGAAACGTGGTCGCCCGGCACCACTACCGCCAACAGCGCCGAGCGCCACCCCGAAATGTACGGTGTGGGTCACAACGAGCTCGGACTGGCGAAGAATCAGAATCAGCCAGCAGTCTCGGTGTCTGTAAGGGGATTCCGTATCGGACAAACCCTGATTTCGGCGCATGCAGGTGAACTTTTCAACGAGCTCGGCACGGCGATCAAAGATGGGTTCTCCGGGGATCGTCCGTGGGTAGCGAGCTACTGCGACGACTACATCGGGTATATCTCGACACGCCAGCCGCATGAGGAGATAAAAGACATCCCGGTGACTGAGATCGTCAATATGAAGAGCTATCGCCGCTACTACGGGACTACGACCAGTCCGTTTGCTCCCGAAGCTGGCGATACCCTTGTCGAAACGGCCATTGCCGTACTGAAAACCCTCTAACTCGACTCGATTCAACAGGTAAACATGAAAGCACTTCTTCTCGCCGAGTTCGGCACTCCCTACTACCCTGCTGTTCGCAAGGAACATCCAGATATCGATCTGGTCGAGGCGTTCACGAATGGGACGATCCTGGGGGAAATCGAATCGGCTGAGATAGTTTTTGGCTACCTGACGGCCGAGCAGTTCGCCGCGGCGAAAAACTTGAAGTGGATTCAAACTCTTGATGCCGGAATGGAAGGGCTGTTCAATGCTTTGCCTAATATCGTCGATACTGAGGTCGAGGTAACGAACGCTCGTGGTGCGGGCGCCCCGATGATCGGCGAGCACGGCGTGGCGTTGATGATGGCACTCGCACGCCAGTTGCCGAGGTTCTGGGCAGATAAATCGGCGCACCGCTGGGATCAGGATGGTGCTCTCGAAGTAGTCGAGTATCTCGGCAACAAGACCTGCGGAATCGTTGGTTTCGGCAAGTCGGGTCGTGAGATTGGGTGGCGA
>Ga0209501_10006649_pt1 | contig 10319 bp, 10 predicted proteins | sample ArcticOcean_MG_C_4_FD_187434 | JGI IMG/M metagenome (GOLD analysis project Ga0209501, IMG submission 187434) | Marine microbial communities from western Arctic Ocean - ArcticOcean_MG_CB4_134 (SPAdes) (version 2) | ecosystem: Environmental > Aquatic > Marine > Oceanic | place: Arctic Ocean...
ACGTTGACGCTGGCTGGCGAAATCGCCTGGGGCGATGACCCCTTCCAGGAGGTCCTGCTCGAGGACGTCTACCTGGAGGGCGGCGTCGGCGACGGCGGCTGGTTCGGCGCCGGATGCCGATTGGCGGCGTCTGTCGCCGGGCCGGCGCCACAGCGGTTCGGTGGCCCAGCAGATGGTGAAGGCGAGGCCGGCGAAAAGCCCGACGGCCAGCAGGATGGTCATTCGTCTTCGCGCCGGCGGGCGAGGCCGGCGTCGACGCGGGCGACGAAGTCATCGAGGCCGGCCGCGGCGGTTTGGGTGCGCCCGCGCCGCCACAGCACGGTAGCGACCATGCCTAGGGCGACGCCGATTATCACGAGCGGGCCCAGCCAAACGCCGAGTTGAAAGCCGGACTTGGGCGGGTCCAACCTGATGCCCTCGCCGTAACGGCCGACCAGGAATTGAACGATGGCCTCACGATCTTCGCCGGCTTCGAGTTTCTCCACGATCAAGGCGCGAATCTGGCGGGCCAGGGGAGCGTTGGAGTCCTTGACGCTCTGGCCGGAACAGACCGGGCAGGCCAGGTCCGCGGCGATCTCCCACATTTCCTGTTCGTATTCTTCGGCGGAGGCGACCGCGGTGAAGGCGCCGCCGACGCCTAGGGCGAGGACGACTATCAGAATCCACTTCATGGGGAGGTTTGCCGCGGCGCGAGGGCTTCGACGCGGCGTCGGTCTACGGGCCGGCGTAGGGGAGTCCCGGGCCAGGCTACGACCAACACGCCAGCGAAATAAACGAGGCCGCCGATCCAGAGATAACCGACGAGCGGATTAATGATGACGCGGACGGTGACGGAGTCGCCCGACTCGTCCCAGGCGGTAAGAAGGACGTACAGGTCAGTCATAGCGGGCCAGGAGGTATCGATGCCAACGCGGGAGATCGGCTGGCTCTCCCATCCCCGATGAATCTGGCGGCCGGGGACGACGTCGGCGATGATGCCGTCGGGTCTCGTGATCAAGATGTCGGCGTCTACGCGAGTGAGGTCGGGGGCGGTGGAAAAGCGAAGCTCCTTGAACGTGAGGGTGTAGCCGGCGACGACGGCGGGCTGGTCCCTGGTGAGAGCCACCGGCTCTTCCAGCTTGAAAAAGCCGGTACCGATGATGGCGAGGGCGATGAGAGCCATGCCGAGGTGCACGACGTAGCCGCCGTAGCGACGGCGATTGGTGGTCATGACGATTCGGGCGGCGGCGGCAAGACTGACGCCGACGTGCCTAGAATAGGTCTGGGCACCACGGACGAACTCGATGGAAACGGCGCCGATTACGAAGGCCACGGCGCCGAAGGCGATTAGGGGCAGGCCCTGCCGCAGGCCAAAACCGGCCAGGAGGCCGCTGACGGCCACGGCGGTGGCGACGGGAACCGCGAACCGGCGGACGGCACGGCGAAAGCTGGTGCGGTGCCAGGAGAGCATGGGGCCGATGCCGATTAGCGCCAGCAGCGCGAGCATGAGGGGGCCGTTGACCTGGTTGTAGAACGGCGCGCCGACGGCAACTTTGGCGCCTCGGGCGATCTCGGAGACAAGCGGGAAGATCGTTCCCCAGAACGTGGCGGCGGCGATGGAAACGAGAAGGAGATTGTTGATGAGAAATCCGGCTTCGCGGGAAGTGGCCGACTCGAAATGGCTTTCGCCGCGCAGGATGGGACGCCGGTAGATAACGAGGGCGACGGCGGCGATGGTGACGGCGCCGAGGAAGCCGAAAAACAGGGGACCGAGGAGAGAGGTGGCGAAGGCGTGTACGGACGTGAGGACGCCGCTGCGCACGACGAAGGTGCCGAAGATGGCGAGGACGTAGGCGGAGAGGGCGAGAATGATGTTCCAGGTTTTCAGCATGCCGCGACGTTCCTGCACCATGGCGGAGTGGAGGTAGGCGGTGGCGAGCAACCAGGGGACCAGGGCTACGTTTTCGACCGGATCCCAGCCCCAGTAGCCGCCCCAGCCAAGGACGCGATAGGCCCACCAGGCGCCGATGATCAGGCCGGCACCCTGGAAGGACCAGGCAAGGAGCATCCAACCGCGGGTCGTGCGTACCCAGGTGCGGTCGACCTTGCCGACTAGCAGAGCGGCGACGGCGAGGGCGAACGGCACGGCGAAGCTCACGTAGCCGGCGGTGAGCAGCGGCGGATGAATCTGCATGGCGGTATCCCAGAGGAGAGGATTGAGACCCTGTCCGTCGGGGGGCACGATGGGAAGTTCGTCAAATGGTGAACTGGCAAAGACCAGCACGCCGAGGAAGAACACGAGCAGGAACGCCAGGACGGCGGTCATGTGTGGGGCAAGGTCCGGAGCTCGCAGGCGGACGCGCCAGGAGGCGAAGGCGGAAAGCACGGAGAGAATCCAGGCCCACACCAGCAGAGAGCCGGCCTGACCGCCCCAGACAGCGGCGAGCGTGAGGGGAGCGGGCATAGCGCGGCTGGAGTTCTGGGCGACGAAGGCGAGCGAGAAATCGTGAGAAATGAAGGCGGCCATCAGGATCAGGAGGGCCAGGGTGGCGAGGACGGCGACGCCGGTGAGGGCGTTACGAGCGCTCAGGGCCAGCGCCGAGGCACCGGGCCGGAGACCGAGCGCACCGGAAACCGCTGCGTAAACGGTGCCGCCGAAGGCAAATCCCAGAGCTATGCGGCCCAGGTCGCCGAGGTCAAGCATGGGGTTCGCCGGAAGGTCGTCGCATGGGTCTCTCTCCCGGGTTAGTTCGGGTAGCTAGTCGCCGCCCGGCGATTCTGTCCCATAGTTAGCATCGTGGGGCCCGCCACCAAGGCCGGTCAGTTCTTTTTCGACGGAACGGAGTCGAGTGACAGCGTAAACAAGGTATCCAAAAATACCCAGCCACACGATCCCATAGCCGATGAGCAGAAGAAGTAGTCCGGAATCGATAGAGGTCAATACGCACCGTCCTTCGCGAAGGCTGCCATCCGTAAGTCTGCGGCGGCGTCGCTGAGGCGTTCCAAACGTACCTGTAGCCGCAACAGCAGACCAAACAGGAGGATGAACGCGACGAAAGTCACTATCAGAGTCTGGAGCATTTCGGGCGCGAGGCCGCCTCTGCCCTCGACGATTATCGTGGATTGAGGATGGAGGTTGCGCCACCAGAAGACGGAGAGGTAGTTAACAGGCACGACGACGGCGCCGACTATGCCGACGATGGCGGCGATGCGCCGCTTTTGCTCCCGCTCATCGATGTAACCCCTGAGCATCAGGTACCCGACGTAGACGAACCACAGGACGAGGGTGGTGGTGAGGCGGGGATCCCAGGTCCAGCAGGCGCCCCAAACTCCGGTTCCCCAGATACATCCGGTGAGGAGAACAATTGTGGTGAAAACGACGCCGAGCAGGGCGGCGGCGCGAGCCAGGCGATCCCACTTCGGATCGCGGCGGGCGAGGTACATCGTGCCGCCGATAGCGACGATGATGAAGGCGATGTAACAGATACCGGCGGTAGAGATGTGGGAGTAGAAAATGCGCTGCAAATTACCCTGCACCCGGTGTTCGGGGGCGTAGGCGAAGGTCATGAAGACGGAAGCGCCGACGGCGACGAGGGTCAGGGCGAGAACCAGCTTCATCGCGAGACTGATATTGCCGGCGGATTGGGAGCGCGGGCCGACGTCAGTCTTCAAAGATGTAGTCCACGAGTAGCACCGCCAGACTGAGGAGAATTGCGCAATAGGCTAGCACCAATCCAAGCCACGGCAAGCGGGCGGGGACGGCGGTCGCGGAGAGGGAGTCGAGGGTGGCAGCAACGCCTCCTATCAACACGGGCATGGTTACGGGCAGCATCAGCACGGGGGCGAGCATTTCGCGGGCGCGGGTGTTGGTGAGAAGGGCGCCGTAAAGGGTGGCGATAGAGGCGAGGGCGGCGGCGGCCACGAGCACGGTGAGGACGGTCATCCAACCGGCGAAGGCGATTCGGAAGAAGACGGAGGTCACGACGGCGGCGATGCCACCCACAAGGGCGATGGACACGAAGTTGACGATCCATTTGCCGCCGAAAATTGCGGAGCGGCTGATCGGGGCGAGCAATTGCGTCTGCAAAGTGCCGCGATCGCGCTCGACGGCGAAACCGCGCACGGCCCCCAATACAGTGGCGAAAATGAGGCTGGCCCAGAATGCACCGCTGGCGGCCGCGGGCGCGTCCTCCGGCGGAATGGCGAAAGCCAGACTGAACACCATCAACATCAAGACGCCCAGGACGACCATCGCGGGGACAAATTCTCGGCTGCGCAGCTCGGCCCGAAACTCACGGGTGACGAGCGTCCGCCAGGCTCGTAGCCAGCCGGGCCGGCGGCGCGTGATCCGGTCGGGGGTCGAGTCGGCGGCCGTTCTACCCGACTCGGATTCGGCGGGCTGGTGCGGGGGATCGCCGGCTGCGGCCTGATCCAACACTTCCCGCAGGTCCCGGTCTCCGAGCGATTCGACAGTGGCGTCCAGCTGGAGACGTCCGCGGTGAAGGACCAGGACCCGATCGGCGATCGAGCGGGCGTGATCGATTTCGTGGGTGGCGATGAGAATGGCGGCGTTGGGCTTGCGGCCTGCCAGGAGGGCATCCACAGAGGCCCGAGAACGCGAATCTAAGGCGTTGAAAGGTTCGTCCAGCAGGATTACTTCAGGATCGGCTACCAGTGCCCCGGCAAGCTCCAGGCGCTGGCGCATGCCGCGCGAAAGTTCGCGGGCCCGACGGTCTCGGAACCGCCATAAATCAACCTGTTCGAGCGTTTCTCGAATCCGTGGCGAGTCCGGCGCGACGGCTCGCAGTTGGGCGGCGAAGCGGACGTTCTCAATCACGGAGAGCTCGTCGTAGCTGCTGGCGCCGTGGCCAACGAAGGCGAGTCCCGCCCGGGAGATGGGGTCGGTCTGGGAGACGCGACGGCCTCCGGTGCGTACGGACCCGGCGGCGGGTCGCAGCAGACCGGCCATGAGCCGCAGCAGGGTGGTTTTGCCGGCGCCATTTTCGCCGAGGACCACGGCAATCTCTCCGCGCCGCTGAGTAAAGGACACTCCGGCCACGGCTTCGACGGCGCCAAGTCGTCGGTAGAGAGAATGCACTTCTACGAGCGGCCCGCGCCCGATGCCTATCCCGGTGGCGGGCTTGCCGCGCGGGCCGGATTGCGACATCGGTTAATCGTCGCTCCCGGCGAGGGAGTCGACGGTTTCGAAATCCGATCCATGCTGCACCAGGAGATTCCGCGCTTGCAGAATGCCGTTGGCGTCGAGGTGGCCTTCGACGATCACATCCTGATAACGGTTCTCGGTGGAATAGCCCAGCAGGTCGGGTGGAGTGCTTTCGTAGACGACGGGGATCACGTCGACGCCATCGGTGAGGTCGAAGTTGATCCAGAGGCGGGTGGCGTCCTGCTGGATGGAGCCATCGGCGACGGTGCCCTGGACGCGAATGCTGCGGCCCACAACGCCGGCCGGGTCGCCGAGGACCTCGCCGACGGTGAAGTAGTAGACCGAGGCGGACTGGGTGGCGGCCCAGATCAGATAGGCCACGGCGATAAGGATGACGGCGCCGATGACGAGCAGGCGCGGCGATATTCGGGACCGGGATTCTGGATCCAGGGTTTGGTCGGTCAACTCTTGAAATCCATTCGCGTTCGGGGCGGAGAACGTCTCCGATGGCGCGCCGGAATTATAAGCGGATGTTGGCCGCACGAGGTGTGGGAAAAAGCTTGCTAAAAACGGTGAGAGACCGGGCTCAGCGATCTACGAGACCGGCCTCGATGATTCGCTGGAGAACGATCGCCAGGAGATAGGCCACCGAGCCGAGCACGATCGCGACGCCGCCTTTGCTGCGAAAGAGGCGTGGCAACAGCAGGCGTGCCGGGCCGGGGCTGAATCCGGCGAACATCTCACCGCGCTTCCAGACGAGGGCGAAGGCGGTCACGCTTACGAGAGTCTTGAGGATGAGGACGATGACGTAGGCCAGGCTAGTCTGGGGCTCGGCGAGGCGCTGGAAGGTCATGACGACCCCGGTGAGTACGAACACGCCGATACCCCCGCCCAAGACGCGGACGGCCTGACGGGTCATCCAGCCGGCTTCCGGCGACCCGGCGCCGGACTCGCGCAGGCCGCGCGCGGCGGGAATCACGACCAGCAGGTAGACGAGCCCGCCGCCCACCCAGAGAGCGGCGGCGGTGGCATGGACCCAGCGGTTGGCGACCAGCAGGGTGGTCCAGAGACCGCTGTCCATCATGGGGCTGGCTCGTCGAGCAAGGGCTGGATGGAGGCTACGAGGCGGTCTTCGGTCAGGGGGCCGATCCAGTGTTGCACCACGACGCCTTTGCGGTCGATCATGAAGGTTTCGGGAATGCCGGTGATGGCGAAATCGATGGCGATCTTCCCGGAGGGATCGGGGGCGTTGATGTAGGAGATGTCGAAGTCCTGGATGAACGCCAGAGCGTCAGGCTCGTCGTCCCAAACGTCGATGCCGAGCATGACGAGGCCCTGAGGCGCCAGACGACGGTGGGTGGCCTCGAGATGGGAAGCCTCGAGCTGGCACGGACCGCACCAGGACGCCCAGAAATTGATGACGATGACCTCGCCCCGCTGCGCGGAGAGCCGCAATTCGTCGCCATCGAAGGTGGTGAGCCGGAAATCGGGGGCGGGGCGGGGCTGGATGGGAGCTTGCTGAGTCTCGCTATTCACGCCGATGGCGCTGCGACCTCCGCCCTGACCGAGGCGGGAACCGAGCACCGCCAGCACGGCGACTACCGGGGCGACGCCGATGGCGGTGATGAAAAGGCGGCGGGAGACGCCGGAGGAAGTCGCGCGAAAAGGGAACCCGGGAGATGATTGCGGCCGGCTAGCGGAATTGGATTTCTGGTCGGCGCCTCGGGCGGTCATTGGGTCAACCAAGGTTGAGGGTGTAAGGCTGGCCGTCGGTACCCGTCAACGGGGTGCCGCCCAGCAGCGAGGGTTCTCCTGAAAGGGCGCGGCGGGCGATGGCCAGATTGATGGAAGGTAGGGGGTCGATTTGTTCGACCTCGGCCAAGTCCAACCATTCGGCGCGATCAGTCTCCTCACCGTCCGGAGTGGGGTCGCCGGCGGACCAGTTGAGCAGAAAGACGACGTAAGTGCTGTTGCAGTCGTCCTGGAGCCGGCTGCGCAAGGCCAGAACGCCGCGGGGCCGCGCCTCAATGGCGGCCTCTTCCTGGACTTCGCGGACGACGGCCTGCTCCAGGGTTTCGTCGCGCTCGACGAAGCCGCCGGGAATCTGCCAGTAGCCGCGGCCTCGGGCGGTCGCGCGGCGCACAAGTAGTATTCGACCTTCTTTCACCACGGCTCCGCCAACCCCGACGTTGTAGCCGCGATTGTAGGATTTAAAAAAAGAACTGCTCGATCGCGACAAGCTAAAACCTCATCCGGCGGCCGGTGAACTACTGGCAAGCTTAGCAAAGCGTGCGCCCGCGAAACCGGGTTGGCGCAGGGCTGACGGCGGGCCTACGGAACGGTCCGGGAAGCCCGGCCCGGACGATGGCGTGGACGGTGTGCTGGTGGACATTCGCCCGGTGAGGGCGGCACCTGCGATAATTGGTCGGAAAGCGACGCAGACACACGAGGGACGTATTGCCGACCAAGACCGCCAACCCGCCAGAAGACTCCGATCCCCCACCTATCACGGCCACGTCCGAAGAAGCGATGATCCTGCCGGTGTTGCCGGTCCGGGCCGCGGTGCTGTTTCCGATCCCGGAGGCGATGACACCTCTACTGGTGGCGCGGCCGGCTTCGGTTGCCGCTATCGAGTCGGCGCTGGCCGGGGACCGGCGCCTGATTGTGCTGGCGCAGCAGGACCCGGAACAGGAGCAGGTGACGGCTGAGGATCTCTACACAGTGGGGACCGAGGCGCATGTGGGTCGCATGCTGAAGCTTCCGGACGGTACGACCAGTGTCCTGGTTGAAGGGCTCCAACGGGTCCTGGTGGACGAGATCATCCAGGAAGAGCCGTTCGTGCTGGCCCGGGGGCGGCCGTTGTCCGACGTTGAGGATGAAACCGGGGCGTCGGCCGATCTGGGGGCCGTGATCCTGAAACTCTTTGAGCGGGTGGTGGACCTGAGCGACGCGATCGCGCATGACGTCTACATCCGTGCGATGAATGCAGAAAATCCGGGAATCCTAGCGGACACGGTTGCGGACGGGCTGTCGGTGTCGTTCGTGCGGATGCAAGAGCTTTTGGAGATCGAGCAAGTCATCGAGCGCCTGCGGCGATTACAGCTACTGCTGTCGGAAGAAATCGAAATCCTGGAGAGGCAGCACGCGGTCCAGGAGGAAATCGACGAGCGAGTGGAAACGGCTCAGCATGGATTCATCCTGCGGGAGCAGATGAAGGCGATCATGGACGAGCTGGGGGATTCGGACGCGGCGACGCGGGACATCCAGGAATTCCAGGAGAGGCTGGAAGCAGGGCGCTATCCGGACTACGTGAGGGAGCGGATCGAGCGGGAATTGGGACGGCTGAATTCGATGCCGATGGGATCGCCGGAGATAAACGTGGTCCGCAATTATGTCGAGTGGCTACTGGATGTGCCGTGGGCGAAGCGGACTCGCGACCGGCTGGTAATCAAAGAAGCGGAAGAGGTGCTGGCGACGAGCCACTTCGGGCTGGACAAGGTGAAAGAACGAATTCTGGAGTACCTGGCGGTGCGGAAGCTGGCGCGGCGCATGCGCAGCCCGATCATATGTTTTGTGGGCCCGCCCGGGGTCGGTAAGACCAGTTTAGGGAAGGCGGTGGCGCGGGCGATGGGCAGGCGTTTCGCGCGAATCTCGCTGGGTGGCGTGCGCGACGAGGCCGAGATCCGCGGCCATCGGCGCACTTATATAGGCTCGATGCCGGGGCGGATCATCCAGGCGATGAGGCAGGCGGGGACGGTAAACCCGGTCTTCATGCTGGACGAAATCGACAAGCTGGGACTGGATTTTCGGGGCGATCCGACTACAGCGCTGCTGGAGGTCCTGGATCCGGAACAGAATCACGCCTTCTCGGACCACTACCTGGAAATCCCGTATGACCTTTCGAAAACGCTTTTCATCGCCACCGCGAATCGCTTGACTGAGCTTCCGCCGGCGCTGGTGGATCGGATGGAAGTAATTGAGATCGCCGGCTATACAGACGAGGAGAAGCTGGAGATCGGGCGACGCTTTTTGCTGCCAGAGCAGGTGGAACAGCACGGCCTGGAGGTGGAGGGCCTGAACCTGACAGAGGGCGCTTTTCGGAAAATAATTCAGTCGTATACCAGGGAGGCGGGGGTGCGTGAGTTGGAGCGCCAACTGGCGAACATCTGCCGGCGGGCGGCTTACCGCAGGGTGAAGGGCCACGCCGGGCCGTTGCGGGTAACGGCCGGAAACTTGCACAAATACCTGGGGCAGAAACGGCATCGCCATGGCGAGGTGGCGGAGAAGGATCAGGTGGCCACGGCCATGGGCGCGTTCTGGACGCCCTACGGCGGCGAATTGATGCCGGTGGAGGTGACGGCGGTGGACGGGAGCGGAAGGATGACGTTGACGGGCAGGCTGGGGGACGTGATGAAGGAATCGGCGCGTACAGCGCGGACCTATGCACGCGCTTATGCCGGCCAGCTGGGGATCACTGATACTAATTTCGATAAGGTGGATTTCCACGTCCACATCCCGGGCGGGGCGGTGCCCAAGGAGGGGGCGGCGGCGGGGATCACCGTGGCGGCGGCGATGATCTCGGCATTAACAAACCGGGCCGTTCGGCGGGACACGGCGATGACGGGGGAGATTACGTTGCAGGGCCGAGTGCTGCGCACCAGCGGGGTTAAAGAGAAGGTGCTGGCGGCCCATCGGGCGGGAGTGAAGCGATTTGTGATGCCGGAAGGCAACGAGCGGGACCTGCACGACGTGCCGGACTCGGCCCGGCGTGGGCTGGAGTTCATTTTTGCCCGGTATATGCACGAGGTGGTGGACGCCACGCTCATCGCTTGAACAGCCCGTATTGACGCGCTCCAATCCTGTGAGATGCGCGTTCTGGCCGGCCGATAAAAGGTGTTTTTCGTGCTACACTGGCCCGGATCCGGCCCCCTGCGACACTTCCACCTGGCCGATTTGTCAGACGAGTACGTACTGATGTTCCGCCCCCTCAGCGCCCTGATGGGTCTATTTTCGCGCGATCTGGGTATCGACCTGGGGACCGCCAACACGCTCGTCTATGTGCGCGACCTGGGGGTGGTGATCTCCGAGCCGTCGGTGGTGGCCAACGACACGCGGACCAACCGGGTGCTGGCGGTGGGGGAGGAAGCGAAGAAGATGGTAGGCCGCACGCCGACAA
>Ga0209501_10006656_pt1 | contig 10313 bp, 8 predicted proteins | sample ArcticOcean_MG_C_4_FD_187434 | JGI IMG/M metagenome (GOLD analysis project Ga0209501, IMG submission 187434) | Marine microbial communities from western Arctic Ocean - ArcticOcean_MG_CB4_134 (SPAdes) (version 2) | ecosystem: Environmental > Aquatic > Marine > Oceanic | place: Arctic Ocean...
ATTCGAGGCGATTCGGCGCGATGTGTCCGCCGAACATCAGTTGGCGATCGACGCCATCGTGTTGGTCAAGGCGGGGAGCATCCCCAAGACCTCCAGCGGAAAGATCCAGCGGCGAGCGACTCGCGACGTCCTGATCGCCGGCGAGTTAACGATCATCGCCGAGTGGGGTACCGACGGAGCAGACGCCGCAACGATCGGGCCGATGGCGGTGCGCACCTCGATGCCCGCACCCGAAAGCAACGTCGCGCCGCCCATGGCAGAGATGATCGAGGGAGATTCGCCGGCATTGGCACCGCCCGAGTTGCGTGCCCTACGCCTCGGGGAGGAGATCGGCGGGGTCAGCGAGAAAACACTCGAAATCGTCATGGAGAAGGTCCGTGGCGTGGCCCGCGAACGAGCAACCGAACTCACGGCGGAATCGAACATCGTGGAACTCGGACTGGACTCGCTCGAACGGATGGAAATTGTCGCCGAACTCGAAGATGCCTTTGGGGGCCATTTTCCGGAAAAAGTGCTGACCGAAATGGAAACCTGTGGCGAAGTAGCGATCGCCGTCGAGCAATACCTGGGCCGTGAACTGCGACTGCCTCGCGATAACAGCATTCCGATCGAGATTCCGATCGAAAACTACCGATTTGATAAGTACCCCGAATACGTGCAGCTTCGCCGCAGCTTCAAAATGATGGAAGCGGCCGGCATGCACAATCCGTTCTTTAACGTCCACCAAAGTGTCACCAACGACACCACCATGATCGACGGTCGCGAGTTGGTGAACTTCTCCAGCTACAATTACCTCGGCATGTCCGGTGACCAAGACGTTACCGACGCCGCCAAACAGGCGATCGATCAATACGGCACCAGTGTCTCTGCCAGCCGCCTAGTCTCTGGAGAAAAAACGGTTCACCGCGAGTTAGAACGCGCCATCGCCGGCTGGGTCGGCGTCGAGGACTCGATCGTCTACGTCGGCGGCCATGCTACGAACGAGACCACCATTGGCCACTTGTTCGGGCCGGGCGACCTGATTCTGCACGATTCGCTGGCCCACAATAGCATCATCCAGGGTTGCATCTTGTCGGGAGCACGCCGTCGTCCCTTCCCGCATAACGACTGGAAGACTCTCGACAAGCTACTGACCGACCTGCGCTGCGACTATCGGCGAGTGCTGATCGCGATCGAAGGTGTCTACAGCATGGACGGCGACTTCCCCGAACTGCCAAAGTTCGTCGAGCTCAAACAGCGCCACCGTGTAATGTTGATGGTCGACGAGGCCCATTCGATCGGCACGATGGGCACGCACGGCCGAGGGCTGAGCGAGCACTTTCAGCTCGATCCGACCGGCGTTGATCTGTGGATGGGAACGCTCAGCAAGTCGTTTGGCAGTTGTGGCGGATATATCGCCGGTTGTCGCGAGGTGGTTGAATATCTGAAATACACTGCCCCAGGATTCGTCTACAGCGTGGGGCTCTCACCGCCCAATGCGGCTGCCGCACTCGCTGCGCTGCGAACCCTAGAAGCAGAGCCCGAGCGAGTCGCCCGATTACAGGATCGATCCGCACTTTTCTTGTCGTTGGCCAGAGAGCAAGGCCTGAACACAGGCATGAGCGACGGGACGCCGGTGATCCCCGTGATCCTGGGCAATTCGATGCATTGTATGATGCTTTCCCAGGCGCTCGCCGAGCAAGGGATCAACGTGCAACCGATTCTTTACCCGGCGGTCGAAGAAAGCGCCGCTCGCCTGCGGTTCTTTATCACAGCCGACCACAACGATGAGCAGATCCGCACGACGGTCGACGCCGTGGTCGAGCAACTTCGACAGATCGATCCCTCCTATCTGGACGACTCCACTGAGCAGGTCGAGAAGGCGATGGAAAGCAAGGAAAGCACCGCCGGGCGACCTCGCTAGGAAGTCCTGAGAAGCATTGCCAGCGCCTCCAGTGGTGTGTCGAATCTATGGATCGCCGATAGTCTTTCTGCGTCTGCTATTGCGACAGTTCGAGACCCCGTTATACTGAAAGCACTCTCCAGGACTTTTTCCCCACGCTTCTTACGAGGAGGATGTAGCTTGCTTACCGAGAACGAGGTATCAAGATCTTGGCGGCGGCTTTTTCAAGATACGGAGATCACTGGTGGCATTCTCGACAGGGCAGAGGCCCTGTTGGATGAATTGCGGCCGGAAAGTCCATTGCGACATCGACTGACCAGCGAACTCGAAGAGTTACGCCAGTTGGCCGCCTCGCAAGCTTAGACGCTCTGCAGCGAATGATGCAGAAATCTGAAACGCGATGGTGTCTTGTTTCAGCCAGGGTGATTCTGTGCGCCCGAAGTGTCGCTACGCGATGGACGGTATCGCGTTCGACAAGCTGCTTTCGCGAAAGCACCACGACATGATCGTGGCGGCGGTCTAACGGCTCATGTTGAACCCGAAGACCACACCGGTGGCGGATAGGTCTTCGTCGCCGTTTCCGTTCACACGCGCGACTCCACAGCCGATGTAGAGAAGTTCCCAGCCGACCTGAAGAGAAAAATCTCGTGTGATTTGATACGCAGCGGTCACTCGCGCTTCACCGCCTACGACGAACTCTTCGTTCAAGTTATTGATGCTGAACTGATAATTGTTGCCGGCAAATCCCCGGGCCTCGCCCGAGATCGTCCAGCGCTCGGTCCTCTTGTAGAGGCGGCAACCAACTTGGCCGAGAATCATGTCGTTCTCTCGCTTGAGTTGGGGATTTGCGACGAACACGCTGTCGACCAAGGTGTAACCGTTGTCGTTGAAACCGATATATCGAAGCCCCATCATCGGTTCAATGATCGCGCCATTGTGAAACGGTTTGTGCCGCCAGATCTTGCTCACCTCGATACTATTAAGCTCGGCAAGATTACTAATGGGATTCGGATTGTTGTTGGGTGGATCGGGGGCGACGGCCGGATTAGGGTCGACCCAAGTATTTTCCGGCCTCAGATCAGGACCGTTGATAATCAGACCGCTAATGAGCCATCCCTGCGGCTTGTCTTGGGACATATAACCGAGATCGAAACGGTGGCCGAGCGTTGGGTCCCCTTCCCAAGGATTTACGTTATTTCGATTGGGGACATTGCCCTGGTTTTGGGCGCGGCTGACGAATAGATACGTCCGGTCATAGCTGGCAAAGTAACCCGTGTAGCCTTTCCACTGACCGTCGAATTCGCCAAGGTTGTCCAGGTTCAACGTCTGGAACATTTGGGCATCTGATTCGAAATCGACCGGACCAAACGGCTGGTGTTGCTGAGCCTTGCTGCTGGTCGCAAGAAATAGCACCGCCGCTGCTGCGGCTACCCTGATCATTGTGCGATAAAACGCCATGGAATCTGCCTTTGGTCGATTGGCCGGATTTGCCCGTACGTGCTCTCCACCGCGAAGAGACAGCGCAATGGTTGTAGCGGTAATATCGGACGTGATGGTCGCAGGAGTTGAGCAGCAACGGTAAACTTTGCGGAATGGGTCCAGATTGCGGGGCAATCGCGAGGCAGCCCTGGAAGTCTGGAGAAAACAGGAAGCCACGAAAGCGGTTAGATGCCCTCCGGCACTGGACCGGCAGAACCTGAATCCACGGCCTATTCGGCCCGAGAATTTGGGCGTTTTTTGGCAAAAGCGCGCCATCTAAGACGCACGAAAGTGTATTTCCGAGCAGATTTCGCTGAAATTGATTCGTTGTCGCTCGCGACAGTCGGGCGTATACTTCGGGAGACGCCTGCGACGAGTCCGTTTGGATTTTTTAATGCGCCTTTGCGCACCGAGGAAACACCATGCATCGATTCTTGATTACCGTACTCTTGCTTTTCAGTGTCTCGGTTGGCCAGTATGTCTGGGCCGCACCGCCAAAGGCCAATGCGCAAGCAAAACAAAACGTCCCCGGAGAAAAGAAGGCCAAGGCCCCGGCAGCACATAAATTCGTCCGGGTGACCAAGGACAAGGACGGCCAGCTCGAGGCGCTGCAGACCTCGATTGCTAGCTACACGATGAAGGACAAGGCTGGCAACGAGGTTCGGGTCGATCTAATCGGAGCGGTCCATGTCGGCGAAAAGTCATACTACGAGGCGCTGAACAAGCAATTCGAGAAGTACGATGCGCTGCTCTTTGAATTGGTGGCGCCCGAGGGAACGAAAATCCCCAAAGGCGGACGCGACAGCGGACATCCGGTCGGGGCCCTGCAACGTGGCATGAAGAGTATGCTGAAGTTGGAGTTTCAGCTCGAAGCGGTGGACTATTCGAAGAAGAACTTTGTCCACGCGGACATGACGCCGGACCAGTTTTCCAAGTCGATGAAGGACCGCGGCGAAAGTTTCTTCAAAATGTTTCTTCGAGTGATCGGTCACAGCATCACCAAAGGGCAGCCGGCCGGGAGCGTGTCAGAAGTCGAAATCCTGCTGGCTCTGTTCGACAAGAACCGTGCGCTGAAACTCAAGCGACTGATGGCCCGACAGTTTGATAGCATGGAGGTCATGATGGAGGCGATCAACGGTCCCAATGGCTCGACGATATTGACCGAACGCAACAAAGTAGCGATCAAAGTACTGAAAAAACAGCTCGCGGCTGGAAAAAAACATGTCGGCGTGTTCTACGGTGCCGCGCACATGCCAGATATGGAAAAGCGATTGCTGACGGAACTCAAGCTGAAACACACCGGCGACCGTTGGGTTTCAGCCTGGGATCTGCGGGGCCCCGCCGCTGTTCCAGCCAAAAAACCCGCCCCCAAGGCCAAAGCCGTGGCGCCGTAGTGGCGATAGGCGTGGCACCGCAGTGGTGATAGCGGTGGCGAAAGATGCTTTCTTGACAATCTTTTCTTTACACCGCGACGTGATTTTCGCATACTATCACCTCGTTATGTCACGCACCCCCACGCGCAGTGCTCACGGTGGAGTCCGCCTCGGATGGCCTTGCTTTCGATTAACGAATTGACAACGTATCGCTGGTCGTTCGAGCAGGACGTCGCTCGGTACAAGGCCGCGGGGATTCCCGCGATGGGTGTCTGGCGCCAGAAGCTGGCGGACTTCGGCGAAGAAAAGGGCGCGGAGTTGCTCGCCGACGAGGGGCTCAAGGCGTCGAGTCTGCTCTGGGCTGGCGGATTCACCGGCAGCGACGGGCGATCGCATCGCGACAGTATCGACGATGCCAGCGAGGCGCTGCGCTCGGCGGCCACTCTCGGGGCGGAGACGCTGGTCGTCTATAGCGGCGCTCGAGGCGGCCACACTCACAACCACGCACGGCGTCTGGTGACCGGGGCGCTCAAGGAACTTGCGCCGCTGGCTGAGGAACAGAATATCACGCTGGCCATCGAGCCGATGCACGAGGGGTGCGCTGACGAGTGGACCTTTCTCACGAATGTCGAAGAAGTGCTCGCTCTGATCGAGACCATCGATAGCCCTCGGGTGAAACTGGTCCTGGACACCTATCACCTGGGGCAACGCGATGGCTTTGTCGAGCAGATCGGCGAGTTGGTGCCGCACGTTGCGATCGTCCATCTGGGCGACGCCAAACAGCCGCCCAAACAGGAACAGAACCGCTGTCGCCTGGGCGAAGGAACCGTCCCTCTTGGCCCGATCATCGCGGCCCTGACCGAAGCCGGGTACACCGGCTACTACGACATCGAGTTGCTAGGCGAAGAGATCGAAGCGAGCGACTACGACGAACTGCTCGCCCACGCGCGCCAGACGTTTGAGCAATTGACCGCGTCGTAACGTTGATCTGAGAAGCCTTATTTCGGCAATGCCTTGTTCTTCGCCGGGATCAATTCCAGGCAAACCAACCGATCCGTTCCGCGAGCATAGAGCAGGCCGTGCGAAAGTATCGGCGCCGACCAAGCCGGATAACGCAGCAGCCGGGGCTGCGGCAACCCTAGTTCCTTGCGCTCTTTCTCGTGACGCCGATCCTTCAGCAGCAGCTTGCTCACCAGGTCATACTTCTTCGGATTGGCCCGCAGAAGTCGCAGCGTGCCATGTTCGCTCAAGCAGATCAGACAGCCATCGACCAACAACAGCGATGATCGGCCCAATCGGGGCTCGCTCCACTGCACTTTGCCGGTTGCCAACTCGATACAGCGCAGTTCCGCCTCGCGGGTATGGCGCCCGCTGCTGCCGTAGAGATATCCGTCGGCATAAACCGGGGTGTTCCAATGGGCCTTCATCGCCTTGGCCCGCTTGCGCACGTCGTCTTTCCAGACCACTTCGTGTCCACCCGGTTTGACTCGCAATAGCGAACTACCGGGGCCGTAGGTTTCAGAGATAAAGACTTGATCGTCGACCACCACAGGGGTGCTGGCGTTGACGCTTTCGAGGACCTTGGACCGCCAGGGATACGTGAAATCAACTTTTCCAGTCGAGGGCTCAAATCCGATCAGTCCCCCGCGTGCAAAGACAAAGCACCAACGGCGACCATTGATCGTGGCCAGCTTCGGCCCCGAATAGCTGGCCAATTCGTTCGAGAATTTGTAAACGACCTTGCCCGTATATTTATTGAAGGCCACGACGGCACTGCCATTGCCTTTGGTTCGGCCGGTAAAGACTTCGGCGCTAGTTTTCGGACTGCCGCCGACCTGCGCGATCAACAGGTCGCCTTCGATGACCGGGGTGCTGCCGACACCAAAGAAATTCTGTTTCACGCCGAAGTCGGCCGACGTGTTCACCCGCCAGAGCATCGTTCCGTCAATCACCCGCAAGCAGTGCAACTGCCCCTCGGCGCCATAAAGATAGACACGACCGTCATCCACGACGGGGCTGCATCTCGGCCCGTTATCGTAACCGAGAAAATCTCGGTAGGCCGTCTCATAGCCAAATTCCCATAGCTTCTTGCCGGTCTCGCTATGAACACACGAGAGCGTCGCCTGGTCCTTGATCTGATGAAACTGAAATAGTCGGCCTCGACTGGTGGTCGGCATACCGTAACCGTCGCCAAGCGGCATCTGCCAGACGACCTTTAGGCCATCCTTCGGCCAAGGCTTGAGGATCCCCGTCTCTCGCGATCTCGAGTCGCCGGTCGGGCCAAGAAACTGCGGCCAGTCATCGCCCGATTTACGGCTGCGCAGATCGGCCACTTCAGACTTCTTGGGCGGGGCGTCGAGAGTCTTGGTAGGTGGATAAGCGGCCCACGCTTGTCGGTGCGTGAGCAAGACCATGATCGTTATCATCAAAAAGCGTCGCATCGAGCGGAATTCCTTCTGGTGTTTTGACCAGCGAACCTGACAGGGTAGTGCGGTGTCCCGTTCATTTGGCCGCCGTGTGGCCTATACTATAACGCGCGTCACCGGGCCGCGGTACTCGCGGCCGCAGTCGTCTCCCGATCCGTCCGTCGACCGAGCAATAGCCATGTTGGTTGTTAACCCCCGTCTCAGTATTCCGCTCCGAGAATTCGTGTTCACCTTTGCGCGCAGCAGTGGGCCGGGTGGCCAAAACGTCAACAAGCTCAACACTAAAGCGACACTTCGTTGGAACGTGACCGCTAGCGGGAGTTTGCCCGAGGCGGTGAAGGCGCGTTTTTTGGCGAAGTACCGCCGCCGTATCACCAACGAAGGCCATCTGGTGATTCAGAGCCAGCGATTCCGCGACCAGGGGCGCAACATCGCGGACTGTCTGGAAAAGCTCCGCGCGATGCTCGCCGAAGCGGCCATTGCCCCCAAACGTCGAAAACCGACCAAGCCATCACGGGCATCCAAACAGCGACGGCTCAAAGCCAAGAACGAACGCTCGTCGCTCAAGCAGCAGCGCGGCGAACGATTCGACCGGTCGTGAGCGGCAATCCATCGCGACTTGAATAGCCAGATGCTTCGGTTCCGGGCAGATTGGTTGGCGACGGTACAACAAACCTCGCCGGCTCGTGAAGCGTTTTCAATTTCTTCAGCCAGACCAACGGCACGGTGGGCAACGTTCTCGCCTGAGACCAGGTGCCCCGATTCCCGAATTTCGCGGAGCAGCGGCCAGAGCCCTTGTTTCGCGCGGCCGTTTTTTTGCGGTAGGTGGTTCTCGTTAGGGGTGCCTTTCAAAGGCAGGGAGACAGGCCATTTTTCGTAAAACTCCGCGTCTTAACGGTGGTGTCGCAGACGGAGGTTTGGTTTATAATTGGGTGCACCTGCTGCCAGTGCTCGCTTCGCGCACCTTGAGGACCCGATGGCAGAACGCCGACAAGACATTGACCGCCTACTCAATCAGTGGCCGTTCGAGCCAGGTGAGGTGACTGCGCGCATTGTCGAGGCCACCGGTGATCGCGAAGTGCTACAGATGCGCGTCGAGATGGGCGTGTTGCAGATGGAGGTAACCGGCCGCCCTGACGGCACGAAGCCCCATGGTAGCGAGTCGTATCTCGATTATCTGATTCATCAAACGCTCTATGAGGACGACGATTTTCAGCTCAGCGAGGAGCAATGCGGAGAGGTTGACCGGGAATTTGTCCTTTATTATCACCGTCGTATCTGCTGGTTGGCGCTGCGCCGTTTCGCCGACGCCGCTGCCGACGCCGATCATACGTTGGCACTGATGGACCTTGGCCGACGATATTCGCCGGACGAGAGTTGGTCTGTTTCGCACGAGCAATATCGGCCCTTTGTGCTGTTTCACCGAGTTCAAGCCGCGGCGCTGGCGAAGCTCGAGGACGATGGCCCTGACAACGCGATTGGCGAGATCAACGAGGGTCTCGATATGTTTCGCGCAATGTTTGTCGAATACGAAGCCGAAGAACGGTTCGAAGAGGACGAGCTGGTCACGCGGCTTGTCGAACTGCGCGAGTCGTTGCGAGACCACTACACGGTGGGCCGAACGCTTGACGAGCAGTTGACCGACGCGGTGGCGAGAGAACAGTACGAGCTAGCGGCTCAGATTCGCGACAAAATCTCGAAGCGCGACGATCCACAGATCTGAGCGGCGTTTTCGCTAATACGTCGCATTCCGCCGTTCGGTTCGTTTCACCGCCGATTTTCTCGAATTTGCAAAATCGTCGTCGATCTTGCCGAATTTCTCGCGTCCGCTACCGACCCACAAAATTTGCGACGAGTTTTCTGTAACTCCTTGCAGCGAAACGCCCAACGCCCGGTCGAGAGCATGCTATCACGCACGTTTGGCACGCCGAGTGCATAGCGTATGACTATCTCATCATCGCGATTGTCACTTCAACGCGAATCATGTCCGGTTAGAAAAAGGAGTCTCGTCATGTTGGTTCTCAGCAGAAAAAAAGAGCAGCAAATTCACATCGGTGACAACATCATCGTCACCGTGCTGCACATCAAAGGCTCGTCGGTCCGCTTAGGCATTCAAGCACCTAAAGAAGTTCGCGTGATGCGCAGCGAATTGTCCCAGAGGACCGACGAGTCGGTCGGCGAATCAGAGAGTCAAGAGACTGGCACCAGCGCTCCGACGGTTCGCGCGGCCGGAGCAGCAGGTCCTCGTGAGGAGACAACCGCCGCCGGCGAAAATCCGGCCGAACCTCCGCATCAACGCGACCGCCGCCAGCGCGGTGCGCGGTCGCTCGCTGTCGGCAGCTAACGTCGTCGACCTCAATACGCCCGCCAAGATGCAGCTCTTGCCGGGGCATACCGCGACGGTGCCGCAGACGGTGCCGCAGTGTAAGGCACTTGCGGAGGTCGCCAGCGACCGTTGAGTTCGCCGAGGTGCTGCAACAGAACTCGGCGAACCTCGAGCACCGCCAGCGGATGCGTATGCACCCTGATATGGTCGGACGGCACCGTGATCTCGCTCGCTGCGTTCTCCAAGTGAGCGCTTTCAAAAGCCACAACGCCATCGGTGCCGCCGGCCACTTTTCCGACCCAACCCTCGTCGGGGACAATACCTACGATGTTGTGATAACGGACCCAGCGGGGACGACGGGCCGCCAACATCGTCGGCAGAATCGGCGACTCCGGCGCCAGCGAATCAATGCTCGTTTCGATCCCCAGCAGCCGGCTGCCTCGAAACAACTCGGGGTTATCCCTCGCCAACTTCGACCGCACAATCCGCGGCATCTCCGGCAACTCGATCAACTTGCGCCCCAGCCATCGCGTCGTTGTGTTGGCAAACTTGCTACCGCGATGTGGTGTGCTAATGGTGACGACTCGTTGCACCGCCGGGTTGGGTTCGAAGTAGAACGTCGCGGCAAGATGCCCCTTGGTCTCGTCATCGGCTTTGATCTGCGCCAGAGATTCCGAACTGACCAGCCGCCAGAATTCATCGCCGGAGCTGAGTGTCTGTAATTTGCCGACCAACCCGCCCATACTGTGGCCAACAAGGATCATCTGATTCAGCGCGGCGGACTGTGCAGAGGGGTCGATCTTGCGACGCATCACTGCCAAATCCTC
>Ga0209501_10006658_pt1 | contig 10313 bp, 10 predicted proteins | sample ArcticOcean_MG_C_4_FD_187434 | JGI IMG/M metagenome (GOLD analysis project Ga0209501, IMG submission 187434) | Marine microbial communities from western Arctic Ocean - ArcticOcean_MG_CB4_134 (SPAdes) (version 2) | ecosystem: Environmental > Aquatic > Marine > Oceanic | place: Arctic Ocean...
CTTTGACCCCGTAATAAACCGGGCAACACGATTTGGTATGTGATCTTGATCACTCGCAATATCGATGATAAAGACGTGTGTGGTTTCAACCGCCCTATCGAAGCCGTGTTGAATCATCAATCGTGGCTATCACGTCGAATGTGGCAATGCCCCCGGGGGACGCTGCCGCTACGGTGATGGCAACGAGTGGTCACACAGATGCCAGGGCTGGCATCAATTTAGGCGCGCCAGGCTTTCCTGTACGGTGGGCCGGGCGCCCGATTCGATATCTTCGCGGCGCCGTGTGTGGAACTGGGTAAGTACCTTATTGGCATGGGCAAGCGTTGTGATGCGATCCGCATAGATGGCGATTTTGTCGCCCGGAATGGCCCAGATTGCCACCTCGTCGCGCAGGCCGTCGAGGTAGGCCCGCGCACCACAACAACCGAGGGACAAGGCAGCGCGTCCGGAGTTGATCGCCTGCGGGATCGCCGCACAGGCCGGTCGACCCAGCGCCGGTGGCAGACCTTCTTCGATTTGTTCAACCGCTTCGGTGATCACCAGGCTGTGCCGCGCATCGGCGAACAGCATGACGACGTCAGGCGGCAGTGGTGCGTTCGAGAGTGGCGCATAAATCACGTGTGTCGAAGGGCGTGGCATAACCGGAATCCGGGCAACGTCTGATTCACGCACGTAGCCAAGATCGCTAAGGACGGAAAGCACATCGCCGATCTCTTGAGTGCAGGTGTCAGACGGTGCTTCCATCTGCAGTGTATGTACACCAATGGCACACAGCTCATGGTCGGGCGTCGAGGTGACGACAGGGCCTTTGGCTGCGATGTCCCAGAACTGGCAGCCGGCGGCGGCCACACCCTCGAATGCCGCGATGCCCTCAGGGGGGGTTGCCGTGACGGTAATGGCAATGGGTGGTAACTGAAGCGCAAGGGTTTGCGTTAGTTGTTGTGCAACGGCGTTTAGATCCTGCGCTGGATAGGCTTTGGTCACGAATTCAACTCCAAGGGACGGGTTAGGCGTTTGCTGATTTTCAGGGTCACTGATTTTTAGGTTCCCTGGTTTTCCAGGTTCGCTGGTTCTCCAGCATGCTTTGTGCAGAGTTTATCGCAGGCAAGTCAACAAACTGTGGGCAAGGTGACGTAACAGCTGTGAATACTGGTTAGGCCCCGGCTTGAGTGTGGCACCCACGGGGTCGAGGGTACCTGAACGGGCGGCCGTTTTCTCGATGACAGTTGCGATGATTTTGGGTTCGAATTGGGGCTCAGAGAAAACGCAGGTAGCGCCAAGCGTTTGAACCTTGCCCCGAATCGCTGCGATACGGGCAGGGCCGGGGCTCGATGCGTCTCCGATAGACAGGGAGCCGGCGGCCTCCACATCAAAGCGGTGTTCGAAATAGTGGTAAGCATCGTGAAAGACGATAAAAGGTCGGCCACGGATCGGCTGCACGATTGTGTTGAGCTCTAGTTTGAGTACCTCAAGCGCTGCTTTTGCCTGGGCGGCATTCGTCAAGTAGGTGTCGGCATGGATCGCATCGAGTCTCGCCAGGGTGGTGGCGATCACGTCGAGGAAAATGAGTGCGTTGTCTGGATCAAGCCACAGGTGCGGGTCAATCTTAGCTAGGTTGTCGTCTTTTTGTTCGTGTTCGTGTTCGTTTTTGTTCTCATCATGGGCGTGGGTGTCAAAGTTTTTGGTTGTTCGATAAGGGTGCCGGATCAGGTCTTTACTCTCGCTTAATGCGACCGTCGTGGCGTTAGCGGCGAGTGCCTTGATGGCACGACCAAACCAGGCGGTCAGATCCTGACCCATCCAGAAGACCACATCGGCGGCTTGAAGCGCCCGGGCTTCGGAAGGGCGCATGGCATAGCCGTGCGGTGAGGTGCCCGGCGGGATAATCAGCTTTGGTGTGCCCAATTCCCCCATCACCTGACTGACCAGCGAATGGACTGGCGGGATGTCGGTCGCCACTTGAGGCACTTTAGCGTGCACAGGGGTGGCGACGAGGCCCCAACAGACGCTCAGAATACACATCACCTTAGAGTGGTTAATCAATAACATATGGGCGACTCGTGACAGGGTTTGTTGGTTCGGGCGTCGACGTCAATAATGTTATGTTATAATATTACACCCCCAGATGAAAGAAGCCAGGTCCTATTATTGTGACGAGGACGGATCCTGAAGCACTGGCCTTTGCCCAACACGATCATGGTGCCTGTGCGGCCGATGCGTTGGATTACGCGCGTGGCGTGTGTGAGCAGCAGGGCCTTCGCCTGACCCCCGTGCGCGAACGCGTGCTGCAGCTGTTGCTGAAGTCACACAACGCATTGGGCGCTTATGATTTGCTCGAGAAACTAAAAGCAGATGGCCTTGGCTCACAGCCACCGGTGGCTTACCGGGCGCTTGAGTTTCTGGTCGCGCACGGCTTTGCCCACAAGATCGAGCGGCTCAACGCATTTGTCGCGTGCGCGCGTACGCACTCGGGTCACAGTCCCGCCTTTATGATTTGTCGGCAGTGCCACCAGGTGGCGGAAGCCCACGCGACACTGGCCAGTGGAAAGCTGGGACAGGCAGCGAAATCAATTGGCTTTAAGATCGAAAAGACGGTGATCGAGGCGGAAGGACTGTGCCCCGCGTGTCAAGGTGGTGGTGCATGAGCCTGATTAGCGCCGAGGGGATCGGCGTGCAATACGGGGCGAGGCGTGTGCTGCAGCACATGAATTTCTCGATTGATGTGGGCGAGGTGGTGACGATCGTGGGTCCCAATGGGGCGGGCAAGTCGGTATTTTTGCGCGTACTGATCGGTGCCGAGCAACCCAGCGAGGGGCGAGTGAACCGCACACACGGTCTGGCCATCGGTTATGTACCGCAGCGACTGTCCATCGGGCAAACCATGCCGATGAGCGTGGCCCGTTTTCTGGCGCTCTCGGGTAGTCAAAATGCTTCCACGAATCAGGCCATGTTGACGCGAGTCGGTATTTCCGACCGGGCAAAAGAGCAAATGGCCTCGCTCTCCGGTGGCGAGTTCCAGCGTGTGCTGCTGGCGCACGCGCTGCTCGGGGAGCCACAAGTCCTGATCCTTGATGAGCCCACCCAGGGCCTTGATCAACCGGCGGTCGCTGCCTTTTATCGGTTAATTGAAGAGGTGCGTGACGAGAGGGGCTGCGCCATTTTGATGGTCAGCCATGATCTTAATGTGGTCATGCGTCGATCTGACCGAGTGATTTGTCTCAATGGCCACATTTGTTGCGAAGGCACGCCAAGCGATGTGTCGCTTGCACCGGAATATCAGGCCCTGTTTGGAGTGGACAACGAAGGCGCGTTGGCGCTCTATCACCACGAGCATGACCACACGCACGACACCGTGGCTGTGCCGTAATGCTGGATGATTTCATGGTGCGCGCGGCACTGGCGGGTGTTGGATTGGCCTGCGTCGCCGGGCCGTTGGGTTGTTTCGTGGTGTGGCGCCGCATGGCCTACTTTGGTGATGCGACGGCCCATGCGGCCATTCTGGGCGTGGCGCTGTCGCTCGCGTTCTCTGTGTCGATCTTCCTTGGGGTTCTGGTCATGGCGTTGGTCATGGCGAGTGCCACGTCGATGTTGTCAGGACGCCTCTATGCCATGGACACATTGCTCGGCGTTGCCGCTCATGCGGCGCTGGCGTTGGGTCTGGTGGCGGTTTCTTTTTTATCGGGCGTTCGCGTCGATCTCATGGCGTATCTCTTTGGTGACATCCTGGCCGTTGGTCTTGGTGATCTCGCGATGATCTGGCTTGGGGCGACCGCAGCGCTGAGTTTGTTGTGCTGGCGCTGGGGGTCGTTGCTTACCGTAACGCTGAATGCTGATCTGGCCGCGGCCCGCGGTATCAATGCAAGGTGGGAACAACAGGTCCTGATCGTGGCATTGGCTTTGGTGGTGGCGGTCGCCATCAAAGTGGTGGGCGCGCTTTTGATTACGGCCATGTTGATTATTCCGGCCGCTGCGGTGCGCCCCTTCGCTCGAACACCGGAGGCCATGGCGGTCTTCGCGGCAGGGGCTGGCGTCTTCTCAGCGTTGGCAGGGCTCGGCGTTTCGTTTCGGTTAGATACGCCCACCGGTCCGACAATGGTGGCCTGCGCGGCGGTGGTTTTCGTGGTGGCTAACCTCGCCTTCATGGGGCGGCGTGGTGCTTGAGGGTGGATTCGTTGTTAACGCATATGATCTACTCGAGTCGAATTAACCGGAGCGTCTCAGCTTGCCCATAAACACTTACCACGGCAGCTGCCATTGCGGCACTGTGCAGTTCGAGATCGAGGCCGATCTGGCTCGGCTCGAGCACTGCAACTGTTCCATTTGTGTGAAGAAGGGGGCGCTTTTTACCTATGCGTCACCCGAACGATTTCGCCTGTTACGCGGCGAAGAGGCTCTGACGCGGTACCAGTTCAATACGAAAGTATCTGAACATTTTTTCTGTCAGCACTGTGGGATCCACACCTTTGGTCATCCGCGTTCCTCGCCTGAGAACTATATTATTAATGTGCGTTGTCTCGATGATTTTGATCTGGAGTCTGCCGAGTACGAGTTGGGCCTGTTTGACGGACGTGATTGGGAGATGTTCATGGCGGCGCGTAAGGGCGTCTGAATCTCATTAGCGCAAGACCTGGTCCGTCACGGAAAAATTGAGGTCATCAACGCCAACCACAGACGTTGATGGCATTTGTTTAGAATGGTGTTTTGTTGATCTAAAACTACTAACCCCGGGAAACAACGCGTGAGTGAAGCAGATATAGGTGTTATTGGTCTTGCCGTGATGGGAGAGAACCTGGTTCTCAATATGGCGAATCACGGGTTTACCGTCGCGGTCTACAACCGCACGACCCAGCGGGTTGATGATTTTATCGAAGGGCGGGCAAAGGGTAAGACGATTATCGGCACCCATAACCCGGAGGAGCTGGTCAATCAGTTAAAACGTCCGCGTCGCGTCATGCTGATGGTGCAGGCCGGGGCGGCCGTCGACAAGGTGATCAGTGATCTCTTGCCGCACCTCGAACCCGGCGACATCGTGATCGATGGTGGCAATTCGAACTACGGCGACACCATTCGGCGCACGCATGAGATGACCGAGAAAGGGTTGCTCTATGTGGGGACGGGTGTTTCTGGCGGCGAAGAAGGGGCCTTGATCGGTCCCAGCATCATGCCCGGTGGCAATCGAGCGGCCTGGCCGCATGTGAAAGACATTTTTCAGTCCATTGCGGCCAAGGTGGACGACGGTGCGCCATGCTGTGATTGGGTCGGGGCCGACGGGGCGGGGCACTACGTCAAGATGGTCCATAACGGGATTGAATATGGCGACATGCAGATGATTGCCGAGGCCTACGCGCTGATGAAACACGCGCTTGGCATGGAAGCGGGGCAGATGGGTGAAGTCTTTTCCGAGTGGAATACGGGCGAGCTTGACAGCTACCTGATCGAGATCACGGCAGAAATTCTGGCCAAGGTCGATGAGGAAACGGGTCGGCCCATGGTGGATGTAATCCTTGATGCAGCGGGTCAGAAAGGCACCGGCAAGTGGACCGGTATCGATGCGCTGCAGCTCGGTGCGCCGGTGACTACCATCACTGAGGCGGTCTACAGTCGCGCCCTGTCGTTTCTAAAAGATGAACGGGTTGCCGCATCAGCTCACCTGTCCGGGCCCGATGCCCGCTTTGATGGGGATCCAAAAATGTTTCTCGACGATCTTCGCCAGGCACTTTATGCGGCCAAGATCTGCTCTTACGCTCAGGGCTATCAACTCCTGTCGATGGCCGCTAGCGAGCATCATTGGCAACTTAACTACGGCGACATCGCGCTGATGTGGCGCGGTGGGTGCATTATTCGAGCGCAATTTCTAAGCCGCATCAAGCAAGCGTTTGATGCAGATCCAAGCCTTGCTAATTTGCTGTTGGCCCCTTATTTCCAGCAGGCGATTGCGTCCTCTCAAGGGGCGTGGCGCCGCACTGTTGCCAATGCGGTGTCGCTTGGAATTCCGGTGCCGGCTTTCTCCAGTGCGCTCGCTTACTACGATGGTTACCGCAGTGCCGAGTTACCGGCTAATCTTTTACAGGCACAGCGTGATTATTTTGGTGCCCACACCTACGAGCGAGTCGATCGCCCGCGCGGGGAGTTTTTTCATACCAACTGGACCGGCCGCGGCGGGACAACGGCTTCGTCATCGTACAACGCCTGATCACGGGCGCGCTTTCTATCAACCCATGCGATGCGTTTTGACGCGCTTCGCATGGGTCTATCCTGTGCAGAATCATCTCAGAGAACGTCTGCCGGGAAAAAGCGCCCCACCTTAACGCTCTGACGAGTTCAGTGGCAGGTTTGTTGCCATCTTATAGTGCAGGGCTTTCACGGCATGTAATCACTATCGGTTGTTTTCTTAAATCAGCAGGGCTTCGCCGCGCATTTGCCTGGCCGACTTTTCAATCGGCGCCGGAGACGTGATTTATCGCGCACAAGCGACGAGTGTCATTAATCGCACCGTGTCTTCAGCCTTCCTCAAGCCAGATCTCTGCCCCTGCAGGCTTACCGTTGCTGATATCACCTATGGTTGAGCGACACGCCGAGAAAATCAGCAAAAGATCACGTTCGGCAGATAACTCAACATAGTCCCCTGACTTTGTTGCCGTCGCCCGATCATGCAGTCCGCCTTCTTCATCGACCATAGATTTCTCAAATAGATTCCATGGCGGAGGGGTGATGTGAAAGTCTATATCGTGGTCTCTTAGTGTTTTTCGAAGGTTATCTTCGCAATTCGGATAGTGTTGGGTTTCACCAAAAAAAGCATAGCTGCCGACCGAGCAGGCAGCATGAAGTGAATCATGAAACCCATCTGTCGTATCCGCATCGAAACGCAGCAGAGGGGTAAATTGATTGCTGACTAGCACATCGCCTACGCTAAAGCGTGTTCTGTAATGCGCCGTTCGGTTATGCGCCATCGACAAATATTCAGTGCTGCTTGAAGCAAGAAATACCCAGGTATCGACGACCTGATGGCCATGCGGACTGACCACCCGTACCTTTGTGCGCTTGCGCACGCTTAACCCAATCACATTGCCAGGGCCTAGCTGATGCACTGTTGGAGAGTTCAACACCTTCTACTTTTGTTGTTTGGTAAACGAAACATCGGCGGATTAGACTTTTGCGATAGGAAAGGTGCGGCGCCACAAATCACGCTGATAGTTTCCATAGTTAAACGAATCAAAATGATGATGTTCACCGATCAATGGTTCGATCAATACATCAGCGCTTGGGTTAACAAACAGGGGAATGGAGTAGCGATCCTGTTCGCCTCGATTGATGACTCTATGTGGCGTTGAAGAAAATGCGCCGTTACTCCAGATCTCCATAATATTGCCGATATTGATAATAAACGTGTCATCTATCGGCGGCGCTTCGACCCACTCACCACTTTTGTTTTGAATTTCCAGGCCTCCGTTATGGTCCTGCCACAGGATCGTGAAACCACCCGAATCACTATGGGGAACGACGCCGATATGGTTTTCATGAAGCGGGGTTCGTTGTGGGGGATAGTGGTTTACTTTAAGGCGACTCAAAGGGCTTTGGTAGTAAGTGGAAAGATGGTTCTGATCAAGACCCAAAGCGAGAGAAAACCCTTGAAGTAATCCATGGGTAAGACGCTCTATACGGTCAAAATATTGCAGCATCGCGCCTTTTAAATCGGGAAAGTTCGACGGCCATTGATTGGGGCCATTCAGCGGAAATTGATCAGAAATAACGCGTTCGTGTCCGATCCAGAATCCTTCCTGATGGCTGGTTCCTGCTCGCTCCTCACCGTCATAACTTCGATACCCTAAAGGAAGATACCCCTGTATCTGCGGACTAATGGCAACCGCCATTTTCTCGCTAACGGGTGCTTGAAAAAAACGCTGCGCTGCCGCTTTAAGGGTCGACATCATTGAAAGAGACATCTGATGGTTTTTGATATAAAAAAAGCCAACGTCAGTGGATGCGGCTCTCAGGCTTTCGACCAAGCCCGTATCGATGTCTCCGGTCACTAAAGACTCGATATCCAGAATCGGTATTTCTGTAAAATCAAGCCGTCGCGATGGCTCAATCGACATAAAGACACTCCTCGACTTTTACTTCAGAGTAGTCTACCGGGGACGGGTTCATAACGGTCTTTAAATCCGTTGACTTCGTGACAACCTTATCGCTCTCATATTGCCTCATGACGCCGACAGACCTCTTTGATCCCGGACATTACAGCGAGGTTCGAAAACCGCTGCTTGAGGCGAGCACTCTGCCGCCTTGGTGCTACACAGACCCGTTGTTTTACCAACGCGAAATAGAAGCAATTTTCAGCAAAGGCTGGTGTTTCGTTGGCCGCGAAGATGAACTCCCCAATGCGGGAGATTATCTTACTTATGATGGTGCACCAGGCCCCATCATCGTCATAAGAACTGAAAGCGGTGAGATAAAAGCGTTTTTTAATTCCTGTCGTCACCGAGGCACACGACTCCTTAGCGGCCAAGGTTCAACTAGACAAATCGTCTGTCCTTACCATAGCTGGGTTTACTCATGTGATGGCGAGCTGCATCGAGCGCCCGGCATGGAAGATACGCTGCATTTCGAAAAAACCACGCAACACCTCCTTCGCGTTAAGCTGGAGCAGTGGGCTGGTTTCTTGTTTGTTCGATATACCGAGACCGGACCTTCCCTCAATGACTGGCTTGGCAACATGCCCGAGTTTTTTACCAGCCATACGCCAGATAACCTGAGGTGCGTCAGACGAAAATCCTTCGAGGTGCAATGTAACTGGAAGTTTCTTATTGAGAATGCCTTGGAGGCGTACCACACGGGTAGCGTGCACCGTACTACGCTGGGACGTCAGCAGTCAGATCCGATCCCTGCTGACGGTGAGTGGTCTTGTTTGCGGGTATACGTCGCCGGAAAAAAAACAATTTCCGTGCTTTCCGATGCGCAAGACTCATTACCGATTAATGCTGATCTTTCCGAAGAACAAAGCACGAGCACCTTCTTCACGAACATCTATCCTTGTACCCAGTTTGTTTTTGCACCCGACAGTATGTGGTGGCTCGCAGTGCAACCCCTGGGGCCGATGGCGTCTCGTTTGGAAGTGGGGTCCTGCTTTCCAGCGGACTCGATTGCTCACTCCGACTTCCAGCAAAGAGTGCAGGCTTATTTCAGAAGGTTGGACACGGCAACGCCTGAAGACAACGAGATTTGTGAAGCGCAACAGGCCGGACATACGGTAGAAAACCGACCACAGGGACGCTTTTCAAGCGAGGAACAACTGACGCATACACTGGCAAACTGGGTATTAGATCGCGTGCTTTGAAACAGGGGGTTATTCGGGATAACGACTCTCAGCCTTTAAACCAAGAGACACAGGGTTATCTGCCAAACCCTACGCAGCTGTAAGATCAGTTACTCTTTTGTTGCTGCAGTTCTGTCCAGGAGATGCGCCCGGAGGTTCCAGGAGCCGAAGCGATCTTGGTGTTTTTGAAGTGATCCCGTGGGCCGGCAGCGGCACCGGGTTTGATTTTGTCTGTCAGCGGGCTAAATAACTGATCACCAATGATCTGAGGTGCACCGAGCTGGCCCTTGGCTGTCTTTCGACCGGCAAAACTTAAACCCGCATGCGTATCCCCCGCATCCAGCGATCCGTTCTGATTAAAGTCCCACTGAATCCCCGTCGCACTGCCGCCATTTTTCATCTGTACCACCATTTCCCAGCCCTTGCCGCCCGCATCACAGGTCGATGTATCCGGAATAACGGTGTTGAAGTACACCAATGAGCCTTTAACCAGTGCCCGATCAATCACTCGTTCCCCCGCATCGGACAGTGTGATGTACCAGCCGCTTTTGCGCTTGGCATAACCCGCATCCAGATCATTCTTGTACACCCGTGCGGTGGCCGTGCTGTAGACCGTTTGCTGTACCGTCAGGTCAGCTTCGGTCAGTTCCAGTTTCGAGCCATCATCGTAAACCCCATAAAACCGGTTAACGATCGAGGCCGCCTTGTCCGCATCCGCCAGTAACCGTCCGCTACCAAAGAACACCATCACCGGATAAGTCTTGGCACCGCTTCGCTTTCCGCTCAGACTGACGGCGCTGGTCACGCTGGCCGGAGCAATACCCACCGCCGGTATCGCCGTGATCGGCCGCGTCTTATCCCCCTTAAAGAATGGCTTCGTCGGACTCGACCATGACGAACCTGTCACATCAAAACGCCACAGGTTGCCGTATAAATCCCCCGCATAAATCAGATCCACCTTGCCATCCTGTGGAATCACTGTATCAATTCCAATCGGTGC
>Ga0209501_10006662_pt1 | contig 10309 bp, 8 predicted proteins | sample ArcticOcean_MG_C_4_FD_187434 | JGI IMG/M metagenome (GOLD analysis project Ga0209501, IMG submission 187434) | Marine microbial communities from western Arctic Ocean - ArcticOcean_MG_CB4_134 (SPAdes) (version 2) | ecosystem: Environmental > Aquatic > Marine > Oceanic | place: Arctic Ocean...
GTGACGAGATTTGGGAGTGGGATCCGGTCTCCGACGCAATTGGAGCGTCGCTGGGAGACAGGAGCCTTCTTTTCACCTGAGACCGATCGTGGTCCCCTGTCTAGACCCGGGGACTGGGTGCACGCGAACTCGCTGTCGATAGGCCCGCGCGGTAACACCATCGTTTCATTCTTCTTCATCAGCGAGGTGGTCTCTATCGCGCCGAATTTCCAGTCGCTCGAGTGGAGGCTTGGTGGTGCGGCTTCCACATTTTCGAGCACTGATTTCCTACAGGTTGGGCAGCACACCGCTGCTGAGGTGGATACCGATCGTGTTCTGGTGTTCGACAATGGCTGGCCTGGCACCCGCGACGATGGTGGGATGTACTCGAGGGCTCTCGAGGTTCGGCTCGATCGAGAGGCCGGCACTGCCCACATCGCGTGGGAATTCCGACCGCAGCCGGACATCTTTGCTCCGATCATCTCCTCCGCTCGCCGGTTGCCGAACGGGAACACCGTCGTAAATGTCGGGACAACCGCCGGATTTGCCGGGCTCCCGGCCACGGGACCGTCGTCAACGTTCGAAGTCACGCCCGATGGGCGGGTCATTTGGCGAATGGTGGTGGATGGCTCGAGTCCGATCTACCGCGCTACCCCGATTGGCGATATCGCCGGGGAAGAAGAGATTCCCTAGTCCGGTTTGGAGCCGAGCAGGCTCAGCTGTACTTAACCACAGTCATTCTGCAAGGAGGTCCGTTCTGTACCGGGAAGAGTGCGAATTCGAAGACGTAGGAGCGCAGACTGGATGTACCGAGTTGTCCCTACCCCTCGTCTGCAGAGGGTCGTGACGTGAAGCGTGCTCTGATCACTGGAATCAGCGGGCAAGACGGCTCCTATCTGGCCGAGTTCCTGCTGGAGAAAGGATACGAGGTCCACGGGATCATTCGGCGCACGTCAATCAGGACGACCAGTCGACTCGATGCGATCTATACCGATCCACATGAGCCCGGGTGCAGGATCTTCTTGCACTATGGTGACCTGACTGACGGCAGTTCGCTGCGCCGCATCGTGGCGGCGGTCGACCCGGACGAGGTGTATAACCTCGGCGCCCAATCGCATGTATGGGTATCCTTTGAAGAACCTGAATTTACCGCAGAGGTTGTGGCGATCGGGACGCTGCGGCTGCTTGAGGCTGTCCAGGAGCAGATCAAGCGCAGCGCTCGACCGATTCGGTTCTACCAGGCTGGCTCGTCGGAGATGTTCGGATCCTCGCCACCACCCCAAGATGAACGGACGCCGTTCCACCCGAGGAGTCCCTATGCGGCGAGTAAGGTCGCTGCGCACTGGTATGCGGTGAATGCGAGGGAGAGCTACGGGATGTTCGTCTCCAATGGGATTCTCTTCAACCACGAGTCTCCGAGACGAGGGGAGAACTTCGTGACCCGAAAGATCACTCTGGCGGTCACGAGGATTAAGCTGGGCCTCCAGAAGAAACTGTATTTGGGGAACTTGGATGCGCGCAGGGACTGGGGGTTTGCGGGTGACTATGTCGAAGCCATGTGGTCTATGTTGCAGGCCGATCGGCCCGATGATTTCGTCGTCGCAACTGGCGAGTCCTATTCTGTTCGTGAGTTCGTTCTGGCGGTGTTCGCGCTCGCGGATCTCGACTGGAAGGAGCATGTGGAAATCGATCCGCGATACTTCCGTCCGGCTGAAGTAGATGCGCTTCAAGGGAGTCCGAAGAAGGCCCTAGACGTACTCAATTGGCGCCCCCGAACTACGTTCGACGAGCTTGTGCGCGTGATGTACGAGGCGGACCTGGCTCGGGCGACGGCCCAGGCCGTCCACCAGTGACCGTCGCAGGCCTTGCGGCCATCCTCACCAACAGACGAAATCGGACTCAAGCAGATGCATCGTGAGATCACTGCGTGTCGGATGACGGGGTCGCAGCGGCTGACTCCAATTCTCGACCTCGGTTCCCAGGCGCTGACCGGCGTCTTCCCTCGGTCGGCTGACGAGCCCGTTCACTCGGGCCCACTAGAACTGGTGTTCTGTCACGACGGCGGTTTGGTCCAGCTGCGTCATTCGTACGACGCCGGCGAAATGTACGGGGAGAACTACGGGTATCGATCGGGCCTGAATGCCGGAATGGTTCGCCATCTGGAGGAGAAGGTGCGTGGCCTCCGGGAGCGCGTGAACCTCGGCCAAGGTGATATCGTCCTCGACATCGGCAGCAACGACAGCACGCTGCTTCGCGCTTACCCCGACCGAGGTGTCACGTATGTCGGCATAGACCCGACGGGAACGAAGTTCAGCCAGTTCTATCCTGATCACGTGCGCCTCGTCCCGGAGTTCTTTTCGTACGATGCGTTCCGCTCGAACGTCGGCACGAAACCGTGCAAGATCGTTACGTCCATTGCGATGTTCTACGACCTCGAGGCACCGCTGGACTTTATGCTCGACGTTTCTCGGGTGTTGGCTCCCGACGGCATCTGGCACTTCGAGCAGAGCTATTTGCCGTCAATGCTTGAGGCGACGTCGTATGACACCGCTTGCCATGAGCATCTCGAGTACTATGGACTGAGTCAGATCTTGTGGATGACGGAGCGCGCAGGTTTGGACGTCATCGATGTTGAACTAAACCGTGTGAATGGTGGCTCGTTCGCGGTGACGTGCGCCCCGAAGGGCCACGCCCTCACCCGCAATGATGCTGCGGTCGAGGCGCTACTTGAACGAGAGGAAGAGCTTGGGCTGGCGGATGTCACGGCGTACGGTGCCTTCGCCGACAAGGTTGTGCGTCATCGTCAGGACCTGGTTGAGCTGATTCGCACGCTCAACGACGATGGGAAACGGGTCCTGGGGTACGGCGCCTCGACGAAAGGCAATGTGATTCTTCAATATTGCGGCCTCACAGCTGATGACCTGACTGCCATCGCCGAAGTCAACCCGGACAAGTTTGGCTGCTTTACGCCCGGTACGCTGATTCCGATCGTTTCCGAGACCGAAGCAAAGGCGATGAGGCCCGACTACCTGTTGGTTCTCCCTTGGCATTTTCGTGAGGGTATCATTGCGAGGGAGCGCGATTTCCTCGCAGGTGGTGGCCGCCTGATCTTTCCGATGCCGGAGATCGAGGTGGTAGATGCTTCGGTGCTGAGAGGGTGAGGAGACTCAGATACCATCACTGTCATTTTGCCTTCCCACGCTCAACCGGGCACAGCTCCTGTCCAACGCTCTCGCCAGTATCCTGGCCGAGACTGCGGGGATGGCAGAGGTGGTGGTCGTGGACGGTGGCTCCGAGGATAGGACCCCCGAGGTCGTTCGCTCCTTCGAGGGCTGCTTCCGACGGTTGATCTTCCGCCAACGAGAGAGCCGAGTCGGCATCGATCAGGACATAGCCTGGATGGTAAGTCTCGCCTCTGGAGACTACTGCTGGTTGATGAGCGATGACGATAGGCTTGAGCCGGGCGCGGTCGCAGCCGTGATGGAGGCGCTCGAGGCGGATCCCGCGCTCTCCGGGATATCGGTCAATTACCAGGCGTACGATGTCCACTTGCAGCACAAGGTCCGTACCACGCCGGCGGCGATCGGCGGACGACTGATCCGCGATACCTTGTTCGAGGACGCCCCCTCACTGTTTGGTGCGTTGGGGTTGCACCTCGGGTATATGCCAGCGCAGATCATCAAGCGAGAACTCTGGGGCAGGGTGGCCACACCGGAAGAGATCGCGATTCACGATGGCAGCCTCTGGTTGATGACCTATATGATAGGCCGAATGGCGCAGGCTGAGCCGCGATGGTTGTACCTTGAGCGTGTCTGCGTGGCGACGCGTACCTCGAACGATTCTTTCATCGAGGACCTGGGGGTCCTCCGGCGCCAGGCGGTGACCCACGAAGGGTTCCTCGAAGTCGTCCGAAGCCTATTTGGGCCTAGTCACCCCGCGGTTGCTGTAGTACGAAAGGGGACGCTGCAGGATCGCGTGGCCCGCACGCTCGCCGTTCAGAAGGCGAACGGGGCGAGCCTCGCCCTGCAACGCCAGCTATTCCAGCTACACGTAAAGGTTTATGGGCGCGATGCCCGGTTTTGGATCAGAATTGCTCCGTTGTTCTTGGTGCCGAATTTCATCTTCTCGGCAGCCCGTCGAATGTACTTGCGTCGCATCGCTCTGAGGGAGCGCGATTGACCTCGGAGACGGCGATGGAACGCGAGGGATCGACGTGAAGCGAAACACCCTCGCGAACCTCGCGGGCCAGGGATGGACCCTCGTTCTACAGTTAGCTGCCGTCCCTGTCTATCAGGACCTCCCCACGTGGGATCCTATTGTAGACGGGTCCGAGAGCGCGTTCACGAGTACTCGTTTACGATGCGCCGAATACGATCCTGAAACCTCGCTTCCGAGAAGTTGCCGGCATGGCGGATGAGTGTATCAGTGTCCCAACTGATTCCCTCGAATCGAAGCAATGCGCCCTCAAGCGCATCCGCCGTGGGATCGGGGAAGAAGACGGCTGTCGGCCGGCCGTCGTGCCTACCGTTGGTCGACGCGGGGACCATAGTCTCTAAAACTCCCCTCCGCCCCAGGGCGATCACTGGGGTCCCGGCGGCGTTCGCCTCGAGCGGGATGAGTCCGAATTCAAGCTCTGGTGTGAATATGACCGCCCGAGCGCGTTGATACTCTAGGGTCAACTGGTCGTCGTTTAGGGACCCAAGGAACTCGATACTCGGGCCGGCCATGCGTTCCAACCGAGCTGCGTCGGGCCCCGAGCCGACGATTTTTAGAGGCATTCCGAGTCGACTGAACGCCTCGACAGCGTACTCCACCCTCTTCCACCGCTCCAAGCGCGAGACTAAGAGGAAGCTCGACTCTCGGTGAACCGGACCACGAGGCCTGAACCGCTCGGTCTCGATAGGACAGTGCAGGACATCGGCCTCACGGTCGTAGTATCTGTGAATGGCCTCTCGACTAGCATCGGAGATCGCGACGAACCGTGACACGCGCTGGGCGGCTTCCAAGTCGCGGCGGCGAAGCCAAGGTAGTAGGCGTGCAAAGATCGCTCGTGATACGCCTCCCCCTTCGCCGAAGTAGGTGGTTGGTTCCCATATGGCGCGGGTCGGATAGTAACAGTAGCAGATGTGATTCCCGCGATGTCGACGAGCGTACTTGGCGACAGTGGCCGAGGACGAGAGCACCAGGTCGTAGCCTCGGAGATCGAGGCGCTCCATTGCGAGCGTACCAGGGGCGAACACTCGTTTGAACGCATCGTGAGAACGTATGAGCCCCCTCGGCCAGATGGTCTTTACGCCCAGTGCCTTATAGCCCTCAAGCGTCGTCGCTGGGTTATAAGCAAGCGTGAAGATGTCGGCTTGAGGAAACGCTTTCGCGATCGTCAGGAAGACCCGCTCGGATCCACCCGAGGTGAGGAGCTGGTCGTGCACCAAGGCCAACTTCAAGAGCCGGTCGTCCCGGTCTGCAGATGAGTAGTGAGCATCCGATCGCACACGCTGAGGATGTCTTCTCGCGGGGACCGCCCGACGAGTCGCGACAGCTTTTCGGTCGATACGACGAAGCGGGGACCAGCGCACCGGTCCGAGACCCGCTCTTCTATATGTGCCGAGTAGTCGAAGCCGTGCCGGCCGAATAGCTCTTCGACGAACTGGCGGCCGTGCCAGGTCACTCCACTCCCGATCACGAAGTCTTCGGCGAACTCGTGACGGGCGATGTCCACGACCAGATCCATGTATTCATTGGCGCTACCCCAGTCGCAGTAGAAGTCGAGTGAATCCACTTCGGTAACCCCACCCCCGCCCTGGATGGCTCTTGCCACGGCGCTGACCATCTTAGGAACGAAGAAATGAGCGGGTCGTCTTTCGGATTCATGATTGAAGAGATGGACGACCGAGGCCTTGAGGCCGTGCTTCCGACGGTAAAGTTCGATGACGTCCCGAGACGCCAATTTCGTCACGGTGTAGAGACAGCTAGTGGCCGTATGGGACTGCTCGTTTATTATGCCCTCGGCTGGACTGAACACCTTACCAGAGCTGGCGTAGACGAGTTGGCCAGCCGGGTTGGTTGTTCTCAGGTACTCCATGACGACGTGGACCGATCCGGTGTTCACGGCCAGCATGTCCTGCCAGACCGATTCGTACGGGGTCCCCGCCGAACCATGCACTGCAGCAACGTGAAACACCAAGTCGGGCATCAACTCGTCGAGCACTCGCGCCAGATGGCCGGAATCGCGAACGTCAACGGCTTGGTAGTCCGTGCCCTTGGGCAGGTCGAGGGGCGATGCGCGGTGGCCCAGACCAACCACGCGATACCCTCGCGACACGAGGTGCTGGCAGAGAAAATGTCCATCCTGGCCGGCTGCGCCGAGGACCACAGCGGTTTCGCTAGAAATCATGGGGCCATACCTGAGTGGCCGAAAATGGGCCTCTGTCACCAAGCACAGAGCCAGGTCCCTTTGCCGAGGACGTGGAAGCAATCGGCGTCGGGTCATGTTCCGTACAGTGCCCGAAGCTACCTTCGATGCCGGTTCCGGCAACCCGCCAACCGGCCCGAGAACTCGGTGGACGCGAGCCGCTGCCCTAGCTTTTACCCTTACAGCGTCCGGTGCAGCTCCCCGAGATGTAAGGCATGACAACAACCCCCACCCTCCGCGGCCTCCCACGCCCCCTCGCCAGGGCCCTTGAGAGCTACGCGGACCGCCTAGACGTCGACAAGATCCGCGAGGCGTACGAATACGCCGCCGAAGCGCACGAGGGCCAGACGCGTGCGTCGGGGGGCGAGTACGTAGACCACACGGTGGAAGTGGCGACGATCCTGGCCCAACTCGGGCTCGATACCGTCACGATCGTTGCAGGGCTGGTCCACGATACGATCGAGGACACGGAAGCCTCCCTTCGCGACGTTGAGCAGAGATTCGGTCCGCAGGTTGCCGCGATCGTCGACGGGGTCACCAAGCTCGGCAGGATCCAATTCCGCTCGGCGACCCAGCGCCAGGTCGAGAACTACCGGAAGATGCTCCTGTCGATGGCGAGCGACGCGCGGGTCATCCTCGTCAAGCTGGCGGATCGGCTCCACAACATGCGTACGCTGGAGCACCTTCCGGAAACGAAGCGTCACCGCATCGCTGTCGAGACCAGAGAGATCTATGCGCCGCTGGCCCACCGCCTCGGCATGGCGGCGATCCGGTGGGAGCTGGAGGACTTGGCCTTCAAGTTCCTCGAGCCCGAGGCCTATGCCGATCTAGTGAAGAAGATCCGTCAACGGCGGAAGGCGCGTGAGCGAGAGATTCTCGAGATGCAGCGCCCCTTGGAGGAGTCGCTGAAGGCCGCGGCAATACCCGCCAAGATCAGCGGACGGCCCAAGCATCTTTGGTCGATCCACAGGAAGATCGTGAAGGCTGGCCGACCGTACGACGAGATCTACGACCTCATGGCCATGCGCGTGCTCACCGACACGGTGCAAAACTGCTACGCGGCTCTGGGGGTCATCCACAGCGACTGGGCCCCGCTCCCGGAGCGCTTTCACGACTACATCGCCACGCCGAAGTCGAACATGTACCGGTCGTTGCACACGACGGTCTTCGGTCCGGGCGGGCGCCGCTACGAGATCCAGATTCGCACGGAGGACATGCACCGGACCTCAGAATACGGCATCGCAGCACACTGGCGATACAAGCAGGGAGACGATGCCGCGAGGGTCGATGACGAAGCCGATGAGGCGCTGACCTGGTTCCGGCAGGTGCTCGAGTGGCAGAAGGACACGGCGGAGCCGGAGGAGTTCATGGAGTTCCTCCGCATGGACCTGTTCCGCGGCGAGATCTTCGTGTTCACGCCGGATGGCGATGTGAAGGCGCTCCCGGTAGGTGCCACCCCGATCGATTTCGCGTTCGCGGTGCACACGGAGATCGGGTACCACTGCGTCGGCGCGAAGGTGAACGGCCGAATCGCGCCGCTCTCCCGGGAGCTGAAGAACGGGGACGCCATCGAGGTCCTGACGAGTCCGAAGCAATGGCCCAGCCGCGACTGGCTGGCCTTCGCCAAGACCTCCCGAGCTCGCCAGTACATCCGCCAGTGGTTGGGGCGCGAAGAGTTCGTCCACGCGGTCAAGCTCGGAAAGGAATTGCTGGACCGCGAGCTGAAGAAGGCGAAGCGGACCTTGCCGGGCCGGGCCGAGCCGCTCCGGAAGGGTTCCGAAGCTCTTGGGTATCCGGACTTCGATCATGTCTACGAAGCGCTGGGCCGCGGCGACCTCGGGCCGACCGCGGTCATCAAGCAGTTTCATGCCGATCACGACCCTGAGGAGGTCGCCAAGCGGGCTCCTTCAGCCCTCTCGAGGCTAGCAGCGAAGCTCCGAATCTCCGATCGGGGCGTGCGGATTCAGGGGATGGACAATCTCATGGTCCGTTACTCCCGCTGCTGTCAGCCCGTCCCTGGTGACCCGGTGGTCGGTTACGTCACGAGGGGCAGGGGCGTGTCGATTCACCGTAAGGACTGCCCGAACGTGCTGTCCCTGTCCCGGGATCCGGAGCGCCGCATCGAGATCGAGTGGGCTGCGGAGAAGGGGGATCGCTTTTTCGTTAAGCTTTTCATGCAGGGTACGGATCGGCGCGGGCTCCTGACCGACGTCGCGGAAGCGATCAGCAGCACCGGGACCGACATCTCCCACGCGGACATGCGCGCCCACGGGGGCGGTATGCACGGGGAGTTCGTCGTCGAGGTCCGTGACCTCGCTCAACTCGAGAAGGTCCGCCACGCCATCGGGCGGGTGAAGGGCGTGCTGGACGTGGAACGGAGGGAGCACTTTGACGAGGATGATCTTGGCTGGGCGTGAAGGCTTGCGGCGTGGGGTAAGTTCAGGTCATTATTATTGTTTAGCTTCCCCCCGGCTGATGTCACGTACTTCGCGCTCAGTCTTTACCTGATGTACCTCTTGGGCTATGAGCGTGATTCTTGAACACGTCCGTTAAGCACCGGCCACGAACACTCGGGGAGCGGGGGGTGCCCCGCGCGCTGGCCCAAGCGCCGGACGAGCAAACCAACCCAGTCGGGTCAGCCCGAGCCAATCTCAGGGGCCACCTTCTGAAGGGAGCGGCGCGTCTCGTCGCCCTCTTGCTAGTGGATCTCGCCGCGATCGTCGCGGCGCGGTTGCTCCTCCTGTTGGTGCACGACGGGGTCCTCGGTCAAGGCGCCGGCCAGTTCTTAGCTCGCCTCCTTCCCGCTGCAGAGATCCCCGGTGGACAGCTGGTGGTTGCGGTGGCGGTGAGCTTCTTCTTTCTGGGCTGCTATCGGGACGGGGACCGATGGCGTGAACCGGTGAGGATGCTCACCGCATCCGCGATCGGTGTAGGGGTTGCCTTCTACTCAGACCTCTGGCACGGCCCGACCGCTGCGGTGGCGGGACGGGGGCTGTTGGTGTGGCTTCTGCTCGGCCCGCTCCTTGTGGCAGCACGGTCCCTGGCCGGAGTTCTGTCGAACAGATTTGCACCGGTTGGAATGGAGCACCGCGTGCTCGAAGTGACGAGCGGCGTGTCGAACGGCTGCCCGGACCTCGGACCGTCCTATAGGCTCGTCGCGTCCCTCGACCAGGCAGGCCTCTCTCCCGATCTGGGGGTGATGGAGCGCTGGTTGAGGGGGGGGTCGACACGATTCTGGTGAGGGGTGACCTGCCGGCCCATACCTTCGGGGTGTTGACCGATTTCGCCTTGACCCACGGATGCCGACTGCTCTGCGCTCCCTACACCGCCCAAGTCCCGGGGCTAGAGAAGAAGCGCGTCTGGATGGAAGGACATCCTTGGTTCGAGTTGACGACCCCAGGCCTTCGCGCCTCACACCTGGTGTTGAAGCGTGCCCTAGATCTTGCCGTCGCCTCCTTGGCTGCGATCCTGTTCAGTCCTGTTTTGTTGTTGACGGCCGTTTGGATCAAGCTCGACTCGCCAGGACCTGTGCTCTTTCGTCAAGGTCGCCACGGCATGCGCGGATGTCCGTTCGCGATGCTGAAGTTGCGCAGCATGCACACGGATGCGGAGGAGATGCTGGTCCAGGATACCGACCTGCATGACCGCTTCCTTGCCAACGGCTGCAAATTGCCGCCGGATGAGGACCCCCGGATTACTCGGGTCGGCCGGTTCATGCGAAAGACCAGTCTGGACGAGCTACCTCAGCTCTTCAACGTCATCCGCGGAGACATGTCCTTGGTGGGGCCGAGGCCGGTTGTCGGGCTCGAGCTCGAGAACTATGGGGCGCGGGTTGCCGCCATTTTATCGGTGAAGCCGGGGATGACCGGGGTGTGGCAGGTGTCGGGCCGCAGCGCGATCCTTTTCCCCGAGCGTGCC
>Ga0209501_10006665_pt1 | contig 10309 bp, 8 predicted proteins | sample ArcticOcean_MG_C_4_FD_187434 | JGI IMG/M metagenome (GOLD analysis project Ga0209501, IMG submission 187434) | Marine microbial communities from western Arctic Ocean - ArcticOcean_MG_CB4_134 (SPAdes) (version 2) | ecosystem: Environmental > Aquatic > Marine > Oceanic | place: Arctic Ocean...
TTATATACCTGAAACAATGGTAGCTGTAAACTTAGGCGCAAACTGGGATAAAACTTCAGTAAACGTTGGCTTAAAACATACTTCAGCAATGAGAACAACAGCAGGATCAGGTCGATTAACTGACGCAGATTCTACGGATGCACTTACTATAGTTGATTTAGGCGTAAAACATGCACTTCAAAGTAATTTAACTCTATCTGTGAGCGTTAAAAATCTATTGGACAAAGATGCTGTTGTAGCAAGAAGACCATATGGTGTTCGTCCTACAATGCCAAGATCTGTTACTCTTGGAGTGAACTATAATTTTTAAGGTTGTCTTCTACTTAGTTGCTTTCAATTATATCTTAAAATAGAGAGAATGGCGCCCAACAAACCTTTCTATTGGGCGTTGGTTTCTTATAGAAAAAATAACATTTTTAACTTTTAATAAAAAACTACTAACCTAATTAAAAAACTATTAACATTAGTTGATTAATTCATTTTAGACAAAAAAAAATAAATAAAAGAGGTAAAGATGAAAAATATTCTAACAAGTCTATTATTATTAGTTTTAGTTTCATGCGGATCAACTAATCCAGGGATGTCTGTTTCTGAACAGCCAATGAAGGTTGTTAAGGACGGCCTTGCATGTATGCCAGTGTGGATGATTGATATACCAACAGATACTTTTGCTTACGAAGGAGAGAGTAAAAACTCTGGGATGGCTAGTTTGCGTGCAGAAAATGTTGCTAGAGCCCAAATGGCTGCAGCAGAAGAAGCTTTCGTTGAAGCGTTAGTAAAAGATGTAATGATTGATTCTGGTCTTTCAGAGAGTGATGCAGATTATTTCTCAGCAGCTTTTAAGACCGTAGTTGACGGAAAAGTAGAAGGATTCAGAGTTCTTAAGCGTTCTTTCTGTGAAACAGATAATGGTAGAGTTAAGGCATATGTTTTAACAACATTTGACTATGAAGCGTTAGCTGCAAAATATGAGGCTCAACGTAAAGCTTTAGAAGCTTCAAAACGAGCTGCCGCTGCTAAAGAAGCGTTTGCAGACTTAGAAGACGAGATTGAGAAACTTAGAGCTCGTAAAGCAGCTGAAGTACAATAAGTAATAATTATTTATTTTTTTAAAAAATAATGTATTTACTTAGATATGCAATAATTTGCGCATTACTTTTTTCTATATCTAATGCGCAAAGCTGCCAGTCAGTTTTTGAAAAGTACACTGTAGATAAAAGTTATTGGTATGGTTTTTCTATTCAGGATATTTCAAGAAAAACTAAAATCAATAAAATATCGAACGAGGTATTGTCAACTGCTATTTCAAAATTAACATCATCTATATACTCAGATGTTAATTCTAACTTATCCTTAAAAGTTAATGAGGAAATGAATGACTCATATTCAAGTTATTCTGAAAGTATTGAATTTGATGTAGATATTTCTTCAAAAATTTATGGATTAGAGTATGAAGTTGTTTCGCAGGGAAGGTGTGATTCACAATATTATACTTTAGTTAGATTGAATAAGAAAGCATTTAATATTAAGCAACGCAGTTCTTTAATTTCTGCCCTTAATCAATTTGAGTCTTTAAGTTCATCAAATTTTTCTATATTATATGATTATCTAACATTTTTAAATGATTTATATGAAAAAATTGATAATAATTATTTTGGTTTGATTGATCCTTCATATCAGAAAAAAGTTAGTGATGCTAAAAATTCTCTTAAAAATGAGTATATAAAATCTCTTTCTAGCATCAAACCTGCTTATAATTATACAATTCCATACTCAGTTTATGACGATAGATCTAATTTTTTAGAGATATCATTTATATCTAATAGTTCTAAATTAAAAATTGTTAGCGGTAAAGTAGATGTGGTATATTTTCAAAATAAGAATATATCATCTTTTGACTCATCCGGAAACATTGTTGTTCCTATTAGTGATAAAATAAGGAATTCATCCTTTGTTAGTCTTGAGTTATCACTCAATTTTAATGAACTACTTTCTTCTCATGAGATTTTTAATAATACAAATTTAAAAAACCTTCAATTTAGTTATACTATAAAGCCGCAGCCTTTAATTTTAAATTTTGAAAATAATTTTTCAGAAGAAGAAGTATCAAAAAGAGTTGCGAAGACTTTAAATTCTGTGTTTACTAACAGTATATCTGTTAAGCTAGAAATTGATGATACTGCTATATATACATTAAAAGTAGATGCATTGGAATATGAAAAAAAGTACAATAAATCAATAGGAGTATACTTACACCATTTAGACGAGGTAAGTATTTCATTAATCGATAATCTAAATGGATATGTTATTTTTTCATTGCCAGTGGAAAGTTTAAAAGGATTGTCTTACTTAGGCTATGATGAAGCGCTAGACAATCTAATGAAAAAGGTTAGAAAAGAGGGTAGCGTTATTGCTAAAGAAATTGAAAAAAATATTTTATAGCAGATAATAATACCAATCACTTAATATATTTTTATAAATTAATTATACTGGATATAAGAAACAATTTTAATTAATATGTATGGATTAGGGGTTTTATAAGGAAAAATGAAAAAAATTTTACTACTAACTGTCTTCATATCATCATTTCTTATCGCTATACCACAAGATAGTGAAGTAATTATTTCCTTACAAAATGATCCTCCACTTGATTTAAACATAAAGTATAATAGATCTTTTGATAACTATTTAAGCGAAGCTCTTGGTAATGTTATCACTTTAACGGAAGAAACAGAATGGTCACAAAGTTTTACAACTACTAGTTGGAGTAGTACTTTTGCTGCCGCTAAAGAACAAAGCATGCAAGAAATGATGGACGAAGTTACGTCTGGAAAAGCTTCTGATAATTTTAATCAACTTGTTACAGCTGATTACTTACTTGAAAGAACTGTTGTTTCTGCTAAATATGATGAATCATCGCGACGTATCTTATCATTTGAAGTTACTTTAAAGCTTATAGATGTTAAAACTGGAAAAGAAAAAACAACTAGTCAGTTTTTAGAAGTTAGGGGATCAACAAGCAACGAACAAAAAGAGAGCCTAGTTTTTGATTTAACCAGCCTTACAGCTAATCTTTTTACGAGTTATTTTAGTCGTGAACCATTTTTAAGTGTTCAGAGTCTTAATGACAGAGCTGTTATTCCAATAGTTAAAGATGTTACTGTTAATGGAAAGCATGGAAGAAGTATTTCTCATTTTTTAAGTGCATCAATAGCTAAGGAATCTGTAAATAATACAGATTTGACTTTTGAAATTGAATCTTCACCTTCAAACGGTTCTATTCGAATTGGAACAAATAATAAGCTTGTCTATACTCCTAATCCTGGTTTTGTGGGAATTGATTCTGCCACGTATTTTGTCAGCTATAAAGATAATAAAAATGGATATGCTATTAGAAGTAATATTAAGATGATATCATTTTATGTAACCAATTTACCACCAACAGCGAAGGCTACGAGTGTGCGCTTACAACAAGGTTCAGAAAAAACTTTTATTCTTAAAGGTACTGATAGTGATAACGATAAATTACAGTTTGAATTGGTTGAAGACCCACTTCGAGGACAGCTTGATATTAATAATAGAAACCCTGGCGAAGTCACCTATATACCTAATCAAAATGCCACTGGTTCAGATTCTTTCAAGTTTCGTGTTTTTGATGGAGTCGAATATAGTGACGAGGTTGATGTCAAAATAACTATAACTTCTATTAATAACCTTCCAGAGGCTGATAGTTTTGAAATTGTAACTTTGCATGACATTGAGCATGAAGATTTCTTTAGAGGTTTTGATAAAGACGGAGATGTCATTAAATATTATGTAGCAAAAGACCCGGCAAATGGAAGCTTAAAATCTACAAAAAATAATAAATTTATTTATACTCCAAAAAGAGGTTTTGTAGGTTCCGATTCATTTGACTATTTAGCTGAAGATGAAAGTGGATCTAGAAGTAACAAAGCTACTGTTTTAATTTCGGTTACGAACAAAAAGCCTGTTGCTGTTAGTAGAACTTATAATGGTCCTAAAAGTGATACATTTACCATTAAGTTAGAAGGTTTAGATGAAGACGTACTAGATGCATCAAGACTGAATACTAAAGTGTATAAACTTCCATTTGGTAAACTTGAAAAAGTTAAAGGCACAAAAGATCAGTATGAATACACCAACACTAAAAATAGAAAAGAAGATGATATTATTTTTTATGTATTTGACGGAGTTGAAAATAGTGATTATGCTCAAGTTACTCTTATTTTAAATCAGAATAATTCTGTGCAACCTAATTCTACTGTTGTGACTAAGAAACCATCAGTAAATAATAAAAAAAGTAAAGAAAAAAAACAATCTATACCAGCAATAGCAACTGTAATTGTATCTAAACCCAGAAATGTACCAACCGCTGTTGTTTCAGAAAAAACTGATGATGACGATGAAGGTGGTATGAATATGGGCTTAATTTTAGGCGTTTTATTGCTCTTAGTGTTAGCAGCTGCTGGCGGCGGTGGCGGTGGCGGCGGTTCTGATCCTACCGGAGGCGTTGATATAGGAGTTACTATACCATGATAAAAAAACTATTTTTATTTATATTACCTACTATTTTATTTGTTTCATCTTGTGAAGATATCCAACAATATAACGAAGGAAAGTACGGTGGAGTTATTCTGACTTTTAATAAACCTTCTGAGGATTTGGTTGATTCAATGGCTACAAATCGTTCGCAGTCTCAGTTTGCGGATGTAGATCAAGTACGTATTACTATCAATAATCAGACACCAGTTACCGTCACACTAGTAAACGGAACAGCATCATATTCTAAATCCGGATTAACAGTTGGAACTGTATCGATTAAAGTTGATTTGCTTGGAGCAGGAACAAGCAAATACACTCAAACTAGATCAGTGCAAATAATTGCCAATCAAAATACATCTGCATCTTTTAATGCTTTTACCATTACTGGTCAAAATATTAATTATACTTCTACCACCCAATCAACCTATGATGGAGGAGATCTTATTAATTTAAGCTGGACGAATACCCATGCTGAACAACCTGTAGATATAGAGCGTTGGGATCAAGTAGGGGGTGTATGGGTTAAAACAAAAACAATTGAAAATGATTTTGTAGGAACGTCCTTTTCATGGAATACACAAGGGGAATCATCGGGAGAAAGTGTAAAAATCAGAATTCAATCAACTATATCTAGTAGTTTTGTTGATTCTCAATCATTTCAATTAATTTCTTTTTTAGTTACTTTTGATAATGCAATTTTTAATGATCTTGCTATACTTCAAGATGGTTCATTGGTTGCTGCTGGTGTATTGATGAACGGTTCAACCACAACCAATCAGGATGGACTTTTGGTTAAAATAGATCAAAATGGTAATATTATTTCTACTGCTTCACAAGGTACTTCAAGCACCAGAGGTTTTTCTCATATTGCTGTAGTTGATAACGAAATATATGCACTTTCCAATCAAAGCGATGGTACATTTAACATTTATAAATTTAATTCTAACTTAACTTATATTACAAGTCTTAGTACAGGTGGTACAGTAACTGGATTAGCGAGCTATAGAACTAACGGAGAAACATATCTTGCTATTTCTAATCACTATGAAAGCACTACTTTTGGTATAAATCCATCAGTTATCTCAATAAGATTATCTGATTTTGCATTTATTAGTAGTTGGGGATGGCATCAAAGCAGTGGAGATGAATACTCTTTTGATATTGATGTTTCAAGTCCAGATGGAAATAGTATACTTCTTTCAAAATTTAATACAACTGGTGACACTGCTTATAATGTTAATTTCTATGGATGGTCTTCTTTTGAACCAAATAGTGGTGGTTCAAATATAGCATCAAACCGATACAATCTTTCTTCAGTGATAGCAGATCCAACTACATCAGATTTAGAACAAATGAATCTTTCTCCTTTTTGGACTTCTTCAACTAGCGTAGGATTTCAATTAGCGGCTTTACGTTATTCATCTTTCAGTTCATCTGGTGAAATCGACTATATAGGCAACTACAACGGTTCTTGGGCAATGGATGCGATTACAATTAATTTAAGTAGTTCAAAATTTGCACTTATTGTTGGCGACTTTTGGTCAGATGTAACGAATAAATTTGTTGGTGCACTATATTATTATGATACAAGTGATAATATATCTAGCATTTATGTTCCTTCAGCCTTATCAGATAGAGCATCTCGTTTCAAAACTGCGATTATGTGGCGAGATAATATAGTAGCAGCAGGTTACGCTTCTCAACATGCTGATGGTAGCGCCGGTATTTCTGGAATAATTTTTATCAATCAAGACGATAGAACTTCTAATGAGTTATCTAATTTACCTGTTAATATCAGCTCTCCCACTACTAGATTTACGCCAAATACTATTGATATTGATGTTCCAAAATTTGACGTTGAATAAGTTTTTGTTTTCATTTTTAAATTATATATTTTTAATAATGTTGGGATTGATTTTATTTCGAATGTAAATAGATTAAAGTTTCCAAATACCAAAGATCAGCCAGTTCATTAATGACACAAGAATAAAAGTGAAAAACTTCTATGCTTATGTCATTAGAGTTGCTTTATAAGTCTTTTATAATATATATTCAATAAATACAAAAATGAGGTTAAAATGAAAAAAATATTATTAATGATGATGTTTTCAAGTATTGTTTTTGGACAATACCATATGCAATCTTCTCTAAGCATTAGAGATGGAGTTAAAGCTACAGATTTTGAAAGCGCAATGATACATCACAATAAAGCACATCAAAATGAATTAGGCGCAGTAAATACTTTTCTTGTGCTTAATGGACCTAATGTGGGTCAATATGTAAGAATGCATCAAGGATTATTTCCAATTCCAGCTGATCAGTTAGATGCCATTTATAACGCACATAATAATCACGATCCAGTACCTTACGATAAATGGAATGACAGTATGTTGAAACAAGAAACTGGAACCCAGTTTTATACCGTAAGAGGTGACTTGAGCTATAACATGCAATATAAACCTGACTATAAATATCTTACTATGTCAGTGTTCCAAATTGCTCAAGGTGGAAATGCTTATGCTGAGAATGTTTTTGCAATGATGAATGAGATTAGAGCAGAAATGGGATCTACAGAGCATTTTGTATGCATGCAGATGAATACAGGCGGAAAGTTTAATGAATATGTTTTTGCAACTGGTCACGATACGATGTCTGAAACTTTAGATCAGTCAGCGTTCTATGCAGCGCTTGCTAAACTTGCTGAGAAGAATCCTGATTGGGATAAAGAATGGGGTCAAAATGTTTGGGGTGGTTATAGCCAAACAATGGAGTTTAGACCTGAGTTAAGTACGCAATTAGATTAATTATCAATTTAAAAATAAAAAGCCTATCAATTATCTAGTTGGTAGGCTTTTTTTATACCTAAATTAAAATAGAATGAAACGACGTAATTTTATTAAAGCGGGAGCAGTTGGACTGGCAAGTCCTATTCTCTTAGCAGGAAAAAAGAAAATGAAAGTAAATAAAAACAACCCTATTGTAGTCTCGACATGGTTGCATGGTATTTCAGCTAATGAAGCCTCTATTAAAGTGTTAAAGAAGAATGGATCGGCGCTAGATGCTGTAGAAGCAGGTGTACGAGTTACTGAAGCAGATGCAGAAAATCAATCTGTTGGATTGGGTGGCAGACCAGACAATGAAGGAAATGTCACCTTAGATGCATGTATTATGGATTCTGATGGAAATGCAGGATCTGTTGCATTTTTACAGAATATTAAGCATCCGATTTCTGTTGCAAGAAAAGTCATGGAGAAAACAGACCATGTCATGCTTGCAGGAAAGGGTGCATTTGAATTTGCCTTAAAAAATGGATTTAAAAAAGAGAACCTTTTAACTGAGCAATCAAGAAAAGGATGGTTAGAGTGGAAAAAGGATAACAATATTAAGGATTCTTGGGGTCCAAACGATGACCATGATACGATTACCTCATTAGCACAAGATAATGATGGAAATTTATCAGGAGCATGTACCACAAGCGGATTAGCCTATAAATTGCATGGACGTGTGGGTGATAGTCCAATTATTGGTGCAGGCATGTATGTTGACAATGAAGTAGGGGCTGCGGGTGCAACCGGTATGGGAGAATTGGTAATGAAAACATGCGGCAGTTTTTTAGTAGTAGAATTGATGCGTCAGGGATATTCTGCAATGGAAGCTTGTAATGAAGCAGTTGATCGTATTATTAAACAAGAAGGCGGAAAAACTAAATTGCAAGTTGGTTATATTGCTTTAGGCAAGGATGGTAGTATAGGATATTCATCTATTCAAAAAGGATTTCAATATGCACTATATAAAGATGGTGTTAATAAATTGTTTGATGTTAAGAGTCTATTATAAAGAGCCTATACAGATGATTAATTTGAATTGCTAACCAGTTTTTTTTCTATTAACATTCAAACATGTTCAATAAAAAGTCAAAATTTGAATTAAGAAAAGAATTAGAGCAGGAAACGTTTCAACGTATTACATGCTCTTTTTATCGATATATCGATATTAAAAACCCTGAAAATTTTCGTAACCATCTATATGAACAATTTTCGAATCTAAATATTTTTGGCAGGGTTTATGTTGCTAAAGAAGGTGTTAACGCTCAAATAAGCGTTCCTGAGCATAAATGGGGTATATTTAAGGACTATATTAACTCAGAAATCCTATTGAGCGGTGTAAAATTAAAGAAAGCAGTTCAAGAAGGAAGTTCCTTTATCAAATTAAAGATTTTAGTAAAGAATGAAATAGTAGCTTACGGTGTAGATAAAGATAGTTATGATATGAATCGTACAGGTCAGCACTTATCTGCTAAGGAATTCAATCAATCAATTAAAGAAGAAGGTTCTATTGTAGTGGATATGCGTAATTATTATGAAAGCGAAGTAGGTAAATTTGAGAATGCGATTACACCAGATATTCATCGATCTCAAGAATTATTGCCAGCAGTAGAAGAGCTATTATCTGATGATCGCGATAAAAAGGTTCATTTGTACTGTACAGGTGGAATTCGTTGTGAAAAAGCAAGCGCTTATCTCTTAAAGAAAGGATTTAAAGATGTCTACCAATTAGATGGTGGTATTATTCAATATGCTCATGATATCAAAAAAGAGAATATTCCGTCATCATTTATTGGAAAAAACTTTGTATTTGACGACAGATTAGGTGAAAAAATTACCGATGATGTGATTGGAAAATGTCACCAATGTCGAGAAACATGTGATCAGCATGTTAATTGCAGTAATGACGCATGCCATATTTTATTTATTCAATGTGAAGATTGTGCAACGAAATATGATAAATGTTGTTCGGATGATTGTAAAGACTTTAATGCCTTAGATATTGAAGCACAAAGAAAACTAAGAAAAGATATAGACAAAAAAGTTTCTAGTGCTAAATTATCCACGAAATTTAGACCAAAACTATATAAACTATTTAATTATTGGAAATAAACATATGTCATTACTAAATAAAATAAAAGAATTGAAAAATAATTATGCCTTTCTCTTTCTGCTCGTAGTCTTTTCGATGTGGGCAATGTGGAATGTATCTAGACCACAAACTTCTTCAGCTGCAGATACCGCATTAAGTAATGCAATGGTTTATTTTGAAAAAGGAGATTTCGATAACGCAGTCCTACAATTGGAGTCAGTGGTAGAGGATCATAAGAAAACCTCAGCTGCAGTGCATGCTAAATTTTATTTGGGTAGAACTGCCTTTATAAATGGCAATAATGATAAGGCTATGATGTTATTATCTGAGTGTGCTTCAAAGTTAGATTATTCTATATTAAAAACGGAAGCATATATCATGCTAGGACAGCTTGATTCAGACATAGACAATGCCCTTAGATTTTTTGATAAGGCAGCAAAAAATGCGTTATCTGATAACGAAGTAAGTTATATATCCATATTAAAAGCTAAGCGCTTAACAATGGTGGGGAAAAAATCAGAAGCTTTAGAAATTTTAGATAATTTAGATTCTGAAAATAATGCCTATAAAGAGCTATTTGAAGAGGTATATGGGGTTGCATTAACTTTAAACTAAGTTTCTTGTTTAAACGGTTTTTAATAAATATATTTACGCAGTATTTGAGTGGGCCACGGCCCATTTTTGTTATAATAGAAAATTTGAAAGGTTGATATGGTAAACAGAGATTTAATTGAAATTTTTATTGAACTAGCGAGAGAAAAAAATATTGAGCGTTCTGAGCTCGGAACAATTATTGAACAACTATTTTTATTTATTATCGATAAAGAAA
>Ga0209501_10006671_pt1 | contig 10305 bp, 6 predicted proteins | sample ArcticOcean_MG_C_4_FD_187434 | JGI IMG/M metagenome (GOLD analysis project Ga0209501, IMG submission 187434) | Marine microbial communities from western Arctic Ocean - ArcticOcean_MG_CB4_134 (SPAdes) (version 2) | ecosystem: Environmental > Aquatic > Marine > Oceanic | place: Arctic Ocean...
CGCCCGCAGCGGATCGCGTTGCTCGGAGAGGAGGCGGCCGGTTTGCTCCTGCGCCCTTTCAGGGCTTGCCTGGTGGGTACTCTCACCCAGGGTTGCGCTTCGCTTCACCCTGGGCTACCATCCTGCGCCGCTTCGCGGCTGAACGGCTCGCGGACTCGGACTCGGGACTCGCGGCTCTCGGGGCTCGGACTCGGCCCGCGGCTCTCGCACTCGGGGCTCTCGGCTCGCGGACTCGGGGCGGGGCTACTCTGGAGCGACGAACCAGGGGAACTGGTCAATAAACTGGTAGCCCAACTGGTTTTGCATGAAGTAGAGGACGCCAGCCGTCACCACCGCCAAGATCGCCAAAGATACCAGGATGATCCGAATCCACGGTATCTTACCCTTCTCGCGCTTGAGAATCAGCAGATAACTTGCGCCGATTCCTACATAGAACAGCAAGATCATCGGTGCCGCGAACAGGATCATATTGAAGACGTCCGGTGTCGGAGTGATGACCGCGGCCGTGATGAAGATGATCAGAATGGCGTAGCGCAGGTTCTCCAGCAAGAAGGACGGATTCACGATCCTCAACAGCGTCAGGAAAAAGATAAGGACCGGCATTTGAAATACGATACCGAGACCTAGTTCCACCATCACGAACAAACTGAAGTAGGAACTGACCGTGATCATTGGCTGAATATCAATTTCACAGCCAATCCCGATTAGGAACGTCAAGGCATATCGGAGGACGACGAAATACCCGAACATCCCGCCGAGAACAAACAAACCGGCAATGCAAAAGATGAAAGGCCGGGCCCAGCGACGTTCACGCTGGTAAAGGCCCGGAGCGATGAAACCCCAGGCTTGGTAGACAAGCCAGGGGGAGGCGACGAAGACTGCCGCCAACAAGGGCACCTTGAGATAAATCAGATTGAATTGCTCGGAAGGCGTGATCGCCACCAGTTTCAGCGGCGCATCAAACTGGCAAATCACCTCAAGCATTTCGAACGCCCGCTTGACCGGCTGCGTCATCCAGCCGAACAGTTGCGTGGCGAACAGCAGACACAGAGCGTATGCGATACCGAGTCCGATGAGGGTTTGAATAATTCGCTTGCGGAGCTCCTCGAGGTGCTCCAAGAACGACATCCGCGCCATACCGTCCTCTTCCTCGCCGGAATCGTCGTCATCGTCGCCGGAAGGCGGCGGAGGGGGCGGCGTGCCACCGGTGGTGGCTAGTGCGGTCGTTGTGCTCTTCGATTCCGATTCCGATTCGTGGTGGTAATCGTCATCGTAGGGGTCGTCGTAGTAACTAGCGCTCTGGGCCGGTTCGGACTCGGATTTCGCGGCATCCGTTGTTGCGTCAGATGGTGTTGCGTCAGATGAGGCTTGGGGGTCGGAAGTCGCGGAAGGATCTCCGGCGTCTTCGGGCATCCCGATGGAGGGTTCCGCAGGTGGCTGATCGGCTGGTGCATCCGCCGGGGCGTTGTCAGCGGGTTCGTTGTCAGCGGGTTCGTTGTCAGCGGGCTGGGATGCGGATTCTTGCGCGCCGGACTGGGGCTCATCCGCGCCGGCCGTTTCGGGAACTTGCCCCGGTTCTGGCTGGGGGTCGCCGGCCGGATGGTCCGGTGGCTGTCCAGGCGGGTTCGCGCCTTCCTCGGGCTTTTTTGGATCGTCCGAACTCATCTAGAAATAGTTAACTCTAAGACTCGCTAGCCGCTGGACCGCTACCCTGGTGAGCAAACGGCGGAAGAGCTGGTTTCGACTGCAAATATCACTCCGGCTTCCGTTTCGTTCCACCCTGGTCTATGCCGCCCTGGGCCATTCATCCCTGGGCCATTCATCCCTGGGCCATGCAGGGGCACCGCTTCGCGGCTCAAACCCTCGATTTATCAGTAGCGCAGCCCGAGCACGCCTCGCTTGCTGAGTGCTCGAAGCTTGCGGGGAACTGAGATTCTCAGCGGCCGGTCAGGTCGCTTTTACGTCCGCGGCGTCCATACTCTTATCAACCGTGGAAGGAACCTCGTCCGGAGGCATCCCATCATTGGAGGCGGCGGATGCCTTTGCATCAGTGCCGTTGGTGGAGGCCGTGGCAGTATCGGCGCCGATATCGGTGGCTGGGCTGGCTGAGGCTGAAGAAGTGCCGCTTGAAGACTTGTCCGCGGCCGGCGTCTGGTCGTGGTCGGAGTAGTAGTCGTCTTCACTGTCGTCGTAGTAGTTGCTCGTATCGAGGTCTTTCTTGACCTCTTGGGTAACCTCTTTCACTTCCTCGGTCTCGCGCTCAATCGAGTCCATCTCTCGTTTGAAAGTACTCCGCAGATCGTCGGAGGCACGGCGAAACTCCGCCATGCTTTTGCCGAACGTTTTTCCGAGCTGAGGAAGCTTCTTCGGGCCAAAGATCAGCAACGCGAAAACGAAGATGAAAATGATCTCTGGAACGCCGAGGGGACCCATACCGATTTCAGACGACCGAACCGTCAGCTTTGATAATAGCGGTGGTCCGGGCGGCAGTCAACTGATCGTGGTAAATGGGATAACCGGTTGCGGGTTGGCCGAGCGGGCAAGCGCATGGGGCGTTGAACCCGCGTTTCGCACCCCTGCCGCTGGTCGCAATCTTCGCGGCAGCCGCGTTCACGAAGGCTCAGGACAAAACTCAGAGGGGAATGGTCTCAATTTCGTGCTTCTGCAAATTCAAGCTTCGGTCGTCGTCGAGAATGGGCCGCTGATCTATCGTCGAAAAGAAGAGATGAAGCGGCAGGTCAGCGAGGCTGTGCGGCATGGTTGTATCGCCCTTTCCAGGGCTTATCGCAATGGGGCCGGTAACCCACGGCTGAAGCCGTGGGCTATTGCTGTTTTGTCCCTGACGGGACGCCGCGGGTGCTTCTTTTGTCCTGTCGCAGCTCGCCCCGGTCCCGGGCAAGCCCCTACCCCGGTCAAGCCCCGCGGTCCCGGCCAAGCACATGACAGGCTCGCCATTGCTTCGTTGCTCTTGCTTGGAACGATTGGGCGTCGCCGCGTTGCGGCGATGGACCGGCAAGATTGCCGGTCCCTACGGCGGGCGCCTCGTACTGATGGGCCTCTCACGCACTTCGTCTGGCCAGGCGGTGAGAAATGCGGGCTCAGGGCGAATCGCTGCATCGGCAAGAGAGCCTGAACCCGGATTTCTCATCGGCTAGCAGGCTCAGGGCGTAACAATACTGAAACTCAGGCAAGTGCGAGTTTCTTTCGTGCTCTAGCAGGCCGATAATGGGATATATGGCTGAATCCCCAACTCCAGCCAGGCCTTCCGGATCCGCACCTGAACCAGCGCTCATGGCTGCGGACTGGAATCGTCCCACGTCCTTCAGGCCATGGGCCGCCTCGCTGGCCTTGCATGTCACGGTCGTTTCGCTCCTCGCCATCATCAACCCCGGAACCCGACGCCCGGCGGCAGAGATCGCCGGGCTCGAAGACTTGCTCGAGGACAGCAACTATCAACTCGTCTACCACAAGTTCGAGGACACCCTTCCCGCGGTCGCGCCCGAGGAATCCCCCCGGGAGAGCGCCGTCGAGTCGAAGGCCCGATTCAAAGCGCCGCAAACCATCGTCGCCAGCGACCCGGATCCCCAGAGCAGCCGTCAAATGATCTGGACGCCCGAACCGGCGCCTGAGATCACCCAAGACGTGACATCTCCGAACGTGCTGGTCTGGACGCAGCCGGATCTCCCGCTGCCGCATTTCGAGCTGCCACGTTTCGAAATGAAGGAAGCTGAATCGAGCCGGCCCGAGCAAGAGGCTCTACAGGCAAAGGCAGCGCCCGATGTAGAGACCGTTGCGGACACGATCGATCTGGAATCATTGCAACCGATTCAGCGGCTTCGCTACCAGGCCGAGCCGGCAGCGCAACAACGTCCCGATGAGCAAGCGCTCAAACCCTTGGAAGCTCCCGACGTTGTTGCCACCCAAGACACCACACTCGACCCCGCCGAGCTTCAAGAGTTCGATCGATTGCGGTATTGGACCGCCGAGCAGAAGCGGGAGGCGCCCAAAGAACAAGCAGCTCTAGCGAGCCCGGCTCCAAAGGTCGGCGGCGCCGTATCGAGCGGTTTCAGTCTTGAACAGATCCAGCCCGTGCCCAAGCTGCGATTTCAGATGAAGGCCACAGCTGCTCAGGGTCCGATCACGGAAGCCTTGGACCCAACCCTGGCGCCGGCTCTGGCCGATCTGGTTCCAGCCGGGCCGCGAGGCGAGACCGGAGCGAATGCAATCCTCGCCACCGCCAACGCATCACTGGCCGGTATCCCGCCGCCCCCGCCAAGCCCCACTAACGGCGCCAGCGGAGGGGAGGCGGGGACACTGCGTCCAGCCCGTGAACGGAGGCCCGCTTCTAGTAGCGGATCCAAAGCCGGCGGGCCTTCAGCGGCTGCCGATCGAGAAGGCCGCAAACTTGCCGTGGTGGGCGTCAAGCCCTCGGCAACCGGAACGGTTCCGCTTGGACGGCGCCGAGGAAGCTTCTCCGCTTCGCCCAACGGCGGGCCCGGCGGCGACGGAGTGCCCCAAACGCCGGGCGCGGGCGTGGGCGTTAGGATTCCAAATCTCTCGATCTCGGGCAGGCCTCGCGCGTCATTCGCCGCAGTCGCCTCGGTCGCCTCCCTGGCGCGCGCTGCGGATGGCCCGGCTAGTCCCGAACGCTTCGATCGCGGGGCATTCCTAGCCAAGCTGCGGAACCGCCCGCTGAACGATACTACCTTTGGCAACTTTGAAACCGAACCCACGCCGGAAAATCCTGAAGCGGGGTTCAGCGGGCGCCGGGTCCACACCCTGGCGATCAATATGCCCAACATCAACAGTGGCGCGGGCAGTTGGATCGTTCGTTTCTCGGAAGCCCAAGGAGCAAGATCAAAAGGTAAACTTTTCGCTCCGGCCCCGCGCGTCAAGGTAGACCCCACCTACGCCCGTGCGGCAATTTCGGAACGCGTCGAGGGAGAGGTGATCCTTTCGGCGGTGATTCGCAATGACGGCGTGGTGGACCACGTCAAGCTGGTCAAATCGGTCGACGAGCGGCTCGACACAGCGGCGATCGCGGCCCTCGGCAAGTGGAAGTTTCATCCCGCGCTGAAGGGAGGCGTTCCCGTCGACGTGGAGGTCGTCGTGCGGATTCCCTTCCGGCTGAAACCATTGCAAGATCCGTGAGGCTTCCGGTGACCACAAGCCCCGTTCCCCAAGTCCCAAACTGATACATTGATTAGGTGCAAGCGCCGTCGCCATTGCTTGATAAGAGCACGCTGGAGCGTCTCGAGCGGCTCGCCATCCGCTGGGACCATTCTTTCAACGGACTGCTGGGCGGGCAAAATGTCTCGCGCCATCCCGGTGTCGGACACGAGTTCCTCGACCATCGCAACTTCCAGCAAGGAGATGACTTTCGAGCCGTCAACTGGCGCGCCTACCTGCGGCTGGAGCGGATTTTTCTCAAGATGTTCCGGACCGAGCCGCGCACGCCCGTTCGCTTATTTCTCGATACCAGCGAGTCGATGGCCTGCGGGGCATCGGATCAGGGCCCGGGAGAATCGAAGTTTGAGTTTGCTTGCCGCTTAGCCGCGGCACTTTGCTACGTTGGGCTGGTTCGCCTTGAAACGATGCAGATCCAACCCTTTGCCTCGGTCCTGGGAGAAGATTATCGCGCCGAAGGCGGCCGTCACCGCTATGCCATGGCGTCGCGTTTCATCGAAGGCCTCTCGACCGGCGGACGGTCGGATTTCACGAAATGCACGCGGCAGTTTTTGACCCGATCCCCGGCTCCCGGAATGGTCGTCTTGCTCTCCGACTTCCTCGATGAGTCCGGCTGCGAAACCGCGCTCTCCCATCTGGCCGACTACGGCAACGAGCTTTTGCTGATCCAAGTGGCTGGACCCGAGGACCGCGCACCTTCATGGCGTGGCGAGCTGGAACTGGTCGACGCTGAATCGGGTGATCTCAAGCGCATCAATGTGGATCGTGAGACCGCCGAGCAGTATACCGCCGCCTACGACGAGTTTCGGGGGAAACTGGAATTCGTCGCGCGCCGCAGCCAGGGACGTTATGTCCATCTAACGACTGATGTCGCGATGGCGGAAACGCTATACGGGGCGCTGATTGGCTCCGGGTCGGTCAGTTTGCAGTAGAATGACGGTCGCTCGCCGCAACGCCTCCGAGACACCCTCTAGCTGATGGGATTTCTCAACTTAACGATCCTCGAGTTCTTGGCCGTCCTGCTGCCGGTGGCCAGCGTCATGGTGGCGCTGTATTTCTACGACCGTTCGAGGAAGCGGCGGATGGTGTCGACATTGCGGTTCTGGCCGCAACGTCCGGACCCGCCGATGGTCACGCGCCGCCGGAAGCTGCAACAACCCTTGTCGCTGCTGCTGCAGCTGCTGGCGCTGCTGCTGCTGCTTTTGGCGATCGCTGATTTTCGTTTTGGCGGAGACTCTGGGTCGGCCCGGCATCATGTGATTCTGCTGGAAACTTCGGCCTGGATGCGCGCGACCACAGCCACGGGCGGCGACCGGACCCTGATGGACATTGCCCGCGATCGGGCGAGAGCCTATCTGCGCGCGATTCCGGCCAATGAGCCGGTGATGCTGGTTCGGACCGACGGCAACCCTTCGCCCGCGACGGTCTTTACGAGTGACCGCGACGAACTGGAGCAGGCGATTGAGGATTCCGAACCGGGCTGGACGGCTACGGATCTGGACTCGGCTCTCGAGGTCGCGGCTAGCGCGCTGGATCTGGGTCTGGCTAGTAACGATGGGGCGCCGCCGTCAGCGGGCGAGGTTGCCTACATCGGCAGCGGCCGTGTAATCACGGCGGACAACGCCGGAGCGGGCGTCCCGCATTTCCGTTTCATTGACCTCGGCGCCGAGGTTTCGGATCTGGGTATCACGCACTTCGCGGCCCGCCGATTGCCCGAAGACCCCAGCCGCTGGGACGTGCTGATCGAGGTTCGCAACGATAGCGCGGAGCAGCAGCCGCTGCAAGTCGATTTCACGTTCGAGAAGCGGCCCTTGGGCAACAAGGCAGCGACGCTCGGGCCCGGCGAGGCTCGCGAGTTCAACTTCCGCATTCGCACGCAACAAGCCGGACTGCTCGAAGCCCGGCTCGACTCCGAAGACAGCTTTCCAGCGAACAATCATGCGGGAATCCACCTGACTCCATTCAAGGCGCGCGCGATCAACGTCTACTCCGCCAGGCCGCGGTCCCTCGGACATCTGCTCACTTCGAATCTCCGGCTTGACGCGAAGTTTCTGGCGCCGGCGGCATTTCAATCCGTCCTCGAACAGCCTGGCATCGTCATCTTGGACGGCTTCGTGCCGGAGCGGGATTTTGACGCCCCGACGGTCTACATCGACCCGCCCTCGGCCCGTTCACCGCTGCCGGTGTCGCGCGTGGTGCGTAATGTTCCGATCGTCGAATGGGCGGCGGATCATCCGCTGGCTCGCGGCCTGAGAAGCCGCGACATCGTGCTGAGCCGCGCGTCCGTGTTTGAGCCCGCTCCGGGCGACGTCGTCATCGCTGAATCCGAGGCCGGCCCGGTGATCGTCGCACGTTCCCAAAACGGGCGCAAGCAAGTCTTCTTCGGCTTCCAGCCAACCGCGGGGGAGCTGGAGAATCAGCTGATCACGCCGCTGCTATTCGCGAATACGGTGAGCTGGCTGGCTCCAGACGTTTTCCAGTCAACTGAAGTCACAACGCGAGCGCCGGGGCTGGTCGAGGTCGAAGTCGGCGACGAGCTGGAACAGTCGATCGCGGTCACCTCACCCGAAAACCCCAACCTGCCGTGGGTCTTGCGCGACGGGCGGTTGCGCTTCTTCGCAGGCTCGCCGGGGACGGTCCGCGTGCGCACTCCGTCATTGGATACGCAACTGGCGCTGGATTTGCCGCAGGTCGCGCCCGACGGCTGGGCGCCTCCCGAAGATGCATTGCGCGGAGTGCCGCCGCCGTCGGCGAGCGCGAGTCCCGACGGTGTTCCGCTATGGCCTTGGCTGGCACTGGCCGCACTGATTTGCCTAGCCGCCGAATGGACGATATTCGGCCGTGCGACGCGCGCGGGTATTTCACCCGTCCCGGTTGGCAGCCAACCGTCCCAGCCGTCCGGGGGCCTCAGTATCGCTCCGAGCGCGGGTCCGAGCATCCGTCCGGATGTTCCTTCCACCGAGTCCCGGGCAAAGCAGGTGGCGGTATGAATTTTTCCAGCCCCTGGATCCTGTGGTTCCTGATCCTCCCGATTGCCTGGGCCATTTGGGAGTGGCGGCGGACTTATCGCGTGGCCGGAGTTCTGCTCAAGTCGCTCGTCTTCATCCTCGTCATTTTGGCGTTAGCCGAGCCCCGCTTGACGACGTTCGAGAGCAAGATGGCGGTTGCCGTGCTCGCCGATTCCTCGCCGAGCATCCCCGATGAGCAGATCGAGCAGGCGCGCGAAACGATCCAGCGTATTGCCGGGTTGCGCGAAAATAATCAGGTGCGGGTGTTTTCCTTCGACGGGGAAACACGGTCGGGCTTGCCCGCCACCGAGAGGGCGTTCGCGCTCGCCGCTGGGACAAATCTCGAGCAGGCGCTTCGCGCGGGAATGGCGGCGCTTCCGCCCGAGCGCGTGCCGAAGCTGCTGCTGATCTCGGACGGGCTGGAGAACCAGGGTTCGATCGAGCGTGTGATCCACCAAGTCCAGCAGCGCGGCATCGCGGTGAGCACCATCGAACTCGAGGGCCGTAAGCGCCCGGAGCTGCGGTTGCGGTCTCTGAGCGTACCCAGTCAGGCATTCAGCGGCGAGCGCTTCACGATATCGCTGACGCTCGAAAGCCCTCGGGCAACGCAGGCCGAGGTAGCGCTCACGGCTGAAGAAAAATCGATTGGCAGGTCCCAGGTCAGCCTCGCGCCGGGTGAAAACACGGTACGCGTCAAAGCCCGCCTCGATGCCGCCGGATCGGCGCTCATCAGCGGGACCGTTTCGGCCGGGGACCTCGGCGAGGTTCACTTCGAGCACACGATGGCTCTGGCGCGGCCACGGGCTTTGCTGGTTTCCAGCGACCCGCAGGCGAGGGAAACTCATTTACTCGGTGTCTTATCAGCGGCCGGATTCGAGGTCGAGCGGACCACCGGGCCGCTTCATCCCAAGCTCGAAGAGTTCGACCTCGTGATCGCCAACAACTTTCACTTGGAAGGCTGGCCCGAGCGGCGCAAGGAACGCGCCGCCGAGTTCATCCGCGACGGTGGCGGCTTCCTGCTGATTGCCGGCGAAAACAGCCTCTACATCGAACACGAAGACGACGACAGAGACGCCCTGCGTGACGCGCTGCCCGCCGAGCTGGCGCCGCCCCGCACGCCGGAAGGCACGGCCGTTGTGCTGATCCTCGACAAGTCTTCCTCGATGGAAGGCAAGAAGATGGAGCTGGCGCGGCAGTCGGCGATGGGCGTGGTGGAGAACTTGCGTCCGATCGACCAGGTCGGCGTGCTGGTTTTCGACAACTCGTTTCAATGGACGGTGCCTCTGCGCAACAACGACGATCCCGAGGGCACCAAGGAACTGATCTCCAGCATCATTGCCGACGGGGGAACCCAGATCGCGCCCGCGCTCAACGAGGGATTCCGGCACATTCAACCAGCAAAAGCCGCCTACCGGCACATGCTGTTGCTAACCGACGGCATCTCCGAAGAGGGCGACAGCATCGCGCTCGCCCGCGAGGCCGCCAAGGCGAAGGTGACGATCTCGACGATCGGCCTGGGGCAAGACGTCAACCGCGTCTACCTGGAGCGGGTAGCCCGCACGGCGGAAGGTGAACCCCACTTCCTGCTCGACATCTCGGCGCTGACACAGTTGGTGCTGCGCGACGTGATGGAGCACACGGGCTCTTCCGTGATGGAAAAGGACATCCGGCCCGAGGTAGTCAAGCAGGTCGAGATTCTCGACGAGGTATCGCTCGACGATGCGGGTCCGCTGCTGGGCTGGGTGAAGTTCGTCGCCAAACCGGAAGCCGAGACGATCCTGCGGGCCGATGAAGAAGACCCCTTGCTGGTGCGCTGGCAGTATGGGTTAGGGCGCGCGGCGGTTTTTACCTCCGATGCGAAAGAGCTTTGGGCTGCGAACTGGGTCGAGTGGGCCGGTTTCGATACTTTCTGGGCGAACGTGACGCGCGACTTGCTGCCGCGATCGCCCAGAACCGAAGCCAGCGCGCGCTACGACAGTGCCGAGGGCGAAATCGTTGTCGAGTATCGCTGGCAGGCTGACGCGCACTCGGACCCGCCGGAGCCGCTGCCGGAGCTGTATGTCTTGGGGCCGGCTGAGTTTCAAGAGGTTGTCCCGCTGGAGCAGCAAGC
>Ga0209501_10006672_pt1 | contig 10305 bp, 9 predicted proteins | sample ArcticOcean_MG_C_4_FD_187434 | JGI IMG/M metagenome (GOLD analysis project Ga0209501, IMG submission 187434) | Marine microbial communities from western Arctic Ocean - ArcticOcean_MG_CB4_134 (SPAdes) (version 2) | ecosystem: Environmental > Aquatic > Marine > Oceanic | place: Arctic Ocean...
GGGCGCGCGCGGGATCACGCTGTGGCTCGCCCTGCTCAACGGGTTGATCGCTGAAGCCGTACGAGCTGTCCGGGCACGGGATGGGGCTCAAATGGCGGCGCGTTGGGCGGCGGCGTTCGCCCTCGTGTTGGCTGTGCCCGCGGCCTGGGGATACTGGCGAGCCCGCACTCTTCCCGTCCGGGCTGTCGGCGAGGTAGCCGTCGTGCAACCCAACATCGCGGCGCAATTCAGGTTGGACGGAGCCAGGAGCAACGACAGTACTGTGGCCTCTTTGGCGCGCCTCCTTCCGGAGGGCGCTGGGCTCTCGGAGGGCCTCTCCGAGGGCACCCGGTTTTCCCCGGACCTCGTGGTCTGGCCAGAGGTGACTTTTTTTGGAGCGATCGAATCCGATGGTGCCCTACGGGAGCGGGTCTTGGCGGTCGCGGAGAAGTGGACCGCCCCGGTCGTCTTCGGCGGGATCGGCGAGACCGTGATGACAGGGGGTAGCCCGATACCTATGAATTCGGCGTTCCTGACGGGACGGGATGGCCGGCTCACGGATTTCCGGTACGACAAACACCGGCTCGTGCCGTTGGTCGAGGGCCTTCCGTTCCGACCTGGGGCGTGGAGAGAGGGGGGCGCCGGGGTCGATTCTTACGGGAGAGGAGTGGATTGGCCTCTCGGAAGCATTGGGGTGGGCGCCCGTTTCGGCATTCTCATCTGTAACGAATCCATCTACGCCAGCCATGCCCGTCGCCTGCGGCTGGCGGGGGCCGACTTCTTTTTGAGCCTCACCAACGACGGGTGGTTTGGTAGGGAACCGTGGTATACCAGGACGGCTGCCCTTTGGCAGCACCCGGCGCATCTGGTCATGAGGGCGATCGAGCAACGGGTCGGGATCGCGAGGGCCGCCAACACGGGCTTCTCGCTCTTTGTGGATCCACTCGGCCGTGTCTACGGCCGGACTGAACTGTTTCAGGCGGCCGTCCATAGTGAGACGATCTACACGAGTGACCACCTGACCTGGTATACGCGTACCGGAGACGTTGCCGGATGGACGGCTCTGCTTCTAACGCTGGGGCTCTTGGTAATTCCCCTTCTTTGGTCTCGCCCTGCTTGAACTCACCTCCGTCCATTTTTATATTCCCTGGCAGCCGAGGAGTGGGCTCCAGAGTGCTGCATCCATCAGAAGTCATAGCCCACTGTTCGTTGATTTTGGAGATGAGTCATGAAAAAAGGCATCCACCCCGACTATATGTCGGCCACGGTCACCTGCGCTTGCGGGAATCGGTTTGAGACGATGGCTACGCAGCTGGAGGTTCACACGGACATCTGCTCCGTGTGCCATCCGTTCTATACGGGTAAACAGCGTCTTGTGGATACGGCTGGACGCGTTGAGCGCTTCAAGAAGATGTACGACAAAGTCAGTTCGTAGGTCGGGCCGAGGCCCGGTTCGCCCGTGCGTAACCCCGGAGGGGCCGATCCGAGGCTCCTCGAACGCCTCCGTGAAGTGCAGCAGCGTTTCCAGGGCGTGAACGAGTCGCTGGCCAGCCTGGACGTCGCCCAGAACGTCGATCGCCTAAGAGTGCTTGGGCAAGAGCGCGCTGAGCTCGAGCCTGTGGTTCGTGCAGCCGATGAGCTCCTCGGCCTCGTGGAAGAATACCAGGGGGCGTTGGAGCTGCTCAAAGAGGCCTCGGACCAGGAGTTCCGCGATATGGCCGGGGAAGAGGTTGCGTCTCTGGAATCTCGCATCGAGTCGGTGGGAGCCGAAGCTCGCCTCCTCCTCATCCCCAAGGATCCGCTAGACGATCGCGCCGCTGTGGTAGAAATCCGGGCCGGAACAGGTGGAGACGAGGCGGGACTGTTTGCGAACGATCTTTTCCGTATGTACCAGCGAACGGCCGAACGAGAGGGCTGGACCGTCGAGTTGATGAACCTCTCTGAGGGGATCCCGGGGTCGCTCAAGGAGGTCATCTTCACGGTGCGGGGCAAAGGTGTGTACGGACGTCTCCGTTACGAGTCGGGAGTCCACCGCGTCCAACGTGTGCCAGAGACGGAGAGCCAGGGCAGGATCCATACATCCGCAGCGACCGTGGCGGTCTTGCCCGAGGCGGAGGAGGTGGATTTAGCGATCGATCCCAAGGAGCTACGTTACGATGTGTTCCGTTCCTCCGGGCCGGGTGGTCAGTCGGTGAACACGACCGACTCTGCCGTGCGCATCACCCATATTCCGACCGGACTCGTGGTGTCCTGCCAGGACGAGAAGTCTCAGCACAAGAACAAGGCCAAGGCCCTCAAGGTGCTCCGGAGCCGCCTGCTGGATCAGAGGATCGCGGAGCAGGAGGCGGAGCGCTCCCGTCAACGGAGGGCGCAGGTCGGAACGGGCGACCGCTCCGCCAAGATCCGGACGTACAACTTTCCGCAGAGCCGAGTCACCGACCACCGGATCAAACTTACGGTCCACACGCTGGATCAGGTATTGGACGGAGACCTGACCGGCGTGATCGAGGCACTTCGGCTGGCGGATCAGGAGGAACGGCTCCAGGGCGACGCTGAGTGAACGGCATCGGAAGGCTGGCAGAGTTGGAAAGGGATGCCGAGGGCGGCGGGTCGCACACGGGGGAGTCGTGGACGATCCTTCGCATGATTCTTTGGAGCGCGGAGTACCTTACAGGGAAGGGAGTGGAGGCGGGTCGCCTGGACGCGGAGTGGCTACTCTCGGCGGCGTTGGGTGTCGACCGACTCCAACTCTATCTACAGTATGATCGCCCCTTGAGCTCCGAGGAACGGGAGGCCTTCAAGCCGCTTCTCCGTCGCCGCGCCAGCCGGGAGCCGCTGCAGTACATCATCGGTCGGGCGGCCTTCCGGCAACTCGAGTTGAAGACGGACCCTCGGGTCCTGATCCCGCGTCCGGAGACGGAAGTGCTGGTCCAAGAGGTATTGGATTGGGCGTCGGCCGGGGCAGGAAGCGTCGGGCGGGTATGGGATATGGGGACCGGGACCGGTGCGGTGGCGCTTTCGCTCGCCGCGGAGGGAGCATCGACCAGAGTCGTCGCTACAGACGTCTCGCCCGAAGCCCTTTCCGTGGCGGCAGACAACGCGGAACGCCACGACTTGAGCGGACTCGTCGAGTTCCGGGAGGGCTCGCTGTTCGAGCCGTTGGAGGAGGGGGAGCAATTCGACATCATCGTATCGAATCCGCCGTATATAGCGAAGGGCGAAAAGGGGGAGCTCCAGCCCGAGGTTCGCGATTGGGAGCCTCCAGAGGCCTTATTCGCGGGGGAGGACGGCTTGGACGTGATTCGGCAGCTGGTCGCCGGAGCACCGGAGCACTTGCTGCCGGGCGGCTTGCTGGCGCTCGAATGTGGCCTCGGCCAAGCCGAACGTGTTACCGCCGATGTGAACGCGACCGGTGCGTTCGCCGCAGTCTGGATCCGCCCGGACCTCAATGGGCGTCCGCGGGTTGTGATGGCCGAGCGAGGAGCTGTGTAACCCGGTGAGAGGAACCCACAGAATCATGAAGCGAGAGGAGTGTTGATGACGCAAGTGACGGAGATGGCGAAGGATCTGGGGAAGGCTCTTGCCCAGACCGAAGAATACCAAGCGCTCAAGCAGACCGTCTCGGGTACGGCCGATGATCGGGAGTTGGCTGAATTGCGGACGGAGTTGGAGGGTCTCGAAGGACAGTTAGAGGTCGCGCTGCGCGCAGGGGATGAGCCCAACGAGGAGTTGAAGACCGGCTATGAAGCGGCTGTGGGACGCCTGCAGGCGAGCGCCACGTACCAACGCCTCGTTTCGGCGCAGGCGAACTTCGACAAGGTTCTGGTCAAGGTGAACCGCACGATCCAGGAGGGGATCATCGAGGGCGCCGAGAGCCGGATCATTATGCCGTAGGAAGTGCCGGGTCATCTTGCTGCAGGAGTGATTGGTGCTCAAAGTATGAGTTGGAACCTCAATGATCTTCAAGGTCGGGTATACCCGATCATCGACCCCGTCACCCATTGGCTGGTTCGGCGAGGGGTACATCCGAACCTCATTACCACGAGTGGGTTCGCCGTTACCATCCTGGCTGGTCTCATGTACGGCATCGACCATGTCCGCACCGCCGGGTTATTGGTTCTTTTGGGTGGAGCCCACGATATCTTCGACGGTCGAGTGGCCCGGCTCAGCGGTCTTCAGTCCAAGTTTGGCGCCTTCTATGATTCCGTGCTCGACCGCATCAGTGAGGTCACGATCTACATCGGGCTCATCTCACTTTACAACCAGTATGAGATGTCGCTTCTGAACATTGGCATGATCTACATGATCGCTCTGGCCATGGCGGGCTCGCTCATGGTCAGCTATTCCCGTGCGAGAGCGGAGACGCTCGGACTGGATTGCTCCGTTGGCCTCATGCAAAGAGCGGAGCGGATTGTCCTTCTCGGGTTGGGGTCCCTGATCTTCGGCCTGAGTTGGGACGGCCTTGTGCTCAGCGTCATCATCGTGATTTTTGCTGTCCTCACCAATACGACCGCGATTCATCGAATCCTATGGGTCCATCGGCAAGCGGCCGGTGTGCCTTTGGACGAGTAGAACGACCGAGTATGCATGATTCTGTAGGTGATGGCAGTCGTCGATGGAACGTTGCAGGCTCGCAAACCGTACCATTGGGTATGGATCTGTCAGCCGTTACGCTGAATGACGGTGGGACAACTCGACCATCAACTCGAATAACCGATCAAGGAGATACACAGTGATAGAACCTCCTGAGATTCGCCCGCCAGAGGGACGACTGGGGGTACTTCTGCCCGGCATGGGCGCCGTCTCCACAACGACCATTGCGGGAGTCATGCTCGCGCGGAAGGGATTGGCCACGCCCATAGGGAGTCTCACGCAGATGAACACGATTCGTCTGGGTCAGCGTACCGAGAACCGCACGCCGCTCATCAAGGACTTCATCGGATTGGTGGAGTTGGACGACATCGTATTCGGCGGCTGGGATCCGATCCCGGACAACGCCTACGAGAGTGCCGTGAACGCCGGTGTGCTGAGCGCCAAACACCTCGATCCCATCAAAGACGAGCTGTCGGCCATCGCCCCCATGGCGGCTGCGTTCGACACGGAGTACGTGACGCGCCTGGATGGTCCGAACAAGAAAACCGGGGCCAACAAACGAGAAATCGCGGAGGCGGTTCGCGAGGATATCCGGAACTTCAAGACGGAGAACGGTTGCGACCGCCTCGTTATGGTCTGGTGCGGCTCGACAGAGATCTTCCTCCGCGCGGGACCAGCCCATGAGACCGTGGAGTCCTTCGAGACCGCCATGGAGCAGAATGATCCATCGATCGCGCCGAGCATGCTGTACGCCTACGCCGCATTGATGGAGGGCGTCCCTTACGCCAACGGAGCCCCCAATCTCTCGGCTGACTTCCCGGCGTTCGAGGACTATGCGGTGGAGAACGGCCTTCCCATCTGCGGGAAGGACTTCAAGACCGGCCAGACACTCATGAAGACCATCCTGGCCCCCGGCTTCAAGGCTCGCATGTTGGGCGTTCACGGTTGGTTCAGCACGAATATCCTCGGCAACCGTGACGGCGCCGTGCTCGACGACCCGGCTAGCTTCAAGACCAAGGAAGAGTCGAAGTTGGGTGTGATCGATCACATACTTCAGCCGGAGCTTTATCCGGAGCTGTACGGAGACATCTATCACAAAGTCCGGATCAACTACTATCCGCCCCGCGGAGACGACAAGGAGGGCTGGGACAACATCGACATCTTCGGGTGGCTGGGATACAAGATGCAGATCAAGGTCGATTTTTTGTGCAAGGACTCCATCCTGGCCGCCCCGATCGTGCTCGATTTGGCTCTGTTCATGGACCTAGCGGGCCGCGCTGGCTTGGGGGGGATCCAAGAGTGGCTATCGTTTTACTTCAAGAGTCCACAGTGCGCTCCGGGTCTCTATCCGGAGCATGATCTCTTCATCCAGAACTGGAAGCTGAAGAACACCCTTCGGTGGCTCGCGGGAGAGGAACAGATCACACATTTGGGCCGCGAATATTACGAGTAGAGGCCTGAGGCCTATTGAAGGAGTACAGCGGGTCGCGCACATGGCGCTTGTGCGCGTTCAGACAAGGACCGACGACGAGGCGTAGCAGAGCTACTCCGAGGAGGAGAGACGCAGGATCAACCGCACAACCGCCATGTGCCCACGAACATGAATGGAATGACCTTACAAGTTGAAGGGTTGCGGTGGCACGGCCCCATCTCCGTTGTTGGAGTTCCTAGCCATAGCTACGGCTATGGCGTCGTCGCTCCGCCTAGGAGCTAGGACCGTGGCATCCGCAACGCGGCCCACTGTACTCCTTCAATAGGCCTCTAGAATGGTGACGGAACGACCGGAAGGGGAGTCGAACCGGGGACGGTTCGTGGTGCTAGAGGGGGTCGAAGGGGCAGGCAAGAGCACGCAAGCCCGGATGTTGGGGGATTGGCTGGAAGCTTGCGGAATCCCATTCACGCTGACCCGAGAGCCCGGCGGCACCGAGGTGGGAGAGGCGATCCGGCACGTGGTGCAGGATCGGCCTGAACTATCGGTTCCGCCCGAGACCGAACTCCTGCTCTATCTGGCCGCGCGCACGGCGTTCGTAAAGGAGGTGGCGCTTCCGGTCCTCGAACGGGGCGAGCTCCTGATCTCGGACCGTTTTTCGTTGTCGACCTACGCCTATCAAGGGTACGGCCGGGGACTCGACCTGGGCGAGGTTCGCAGGATGGACCGATTCGCCTCTGGCGGACTGGCACCCGATATTTATCTGGTGCTCGATTTGCCGGTAGAGGAGGGCCGAGCCCGGCAGAAGGCGGCCGCAAAGCGAGAGGATCGCCTCGAGAGTTCGGGCGAGGGGTTTCTGGAAGCGGTCGGGAGGGGCTATCGTGAACTTGTGTGTACAGACGAGAGCGTCCGATTGGTGGACGCGCGCGGAACGCCGCTCGAAGTCCACACGAGGGTGCGTGAGGTCTTGCGCCGAGAGCTGCCGGAAACTTTCGTTATCTGTGAGGATTAGTTCTCTTGGTGGGTGGGGGGGAATGGGTCGACGGACGATGAAACGGATTGAGCGATGGCTAAGAACGATGACATGAGCCCCCAGATGAGCCCCCGATCGGCTTGGGGACCGCTGGTCGTGCTTGTGGTCGCTCTCGTCACGGGGGGTTGGTTTCTCCAGCGCGGAGTGGCGCAGGAGGCCAACGTTTATCTCCAGGCGAGGCTATTCCAGGAAGTGCTGGACCACGTCACAGAGCAGTACGTCGATCCGGTCGACCGATCCGGGCTCATCGGTTCGGCTATCGAGGGTGTTCTCGAAGAGTTGAATGACCCCAATACGTCCTTTATCGACGCCCAGACGTGGGATGGATTCCGGTTTCGGAGCGGAGCGGACGCCGACTACGGAGGTGTCGGTCTCGAGATTCTGAAACGCGACGGGTGGGTGACCGTGATCACGCCGATCCCCGGGGGACCGGCGGTGCGGGCGGGGATACGGTCCGGTGATCGGGTCATAGAGGTGGAAGGAGCGTCGGCCGACGATTGGGAAACCGACCAAGCAGCGAATCTACTGAGGGGGAGTCCCGGGACGGACGTATCTCTAACCATCGATCGCCCGGGTGTGGACGAGCCGATTCCGTTCACGTTGACCCGTGCGGTGATCGAACTTCTTTCCGTTCCATTTGCCACGATGGTGGGCGAAGGTGTCGGGTACATCCCGCTCCAGGTTTTCAGTGAGACCTCTGGGCGTGAGGTGCGCGGTGCAATCGAGCGTCTCCTGGAGGAAGGGCTAACGTCCCTGATTTTGGATTTACGGGGCAACCCCGGCGGGCTGCTAGAGGAAGGTGTCGGTGTGGCGGACCTTTTCCTCGCCAACGGCTCCCCCATCCTTGAAACCCGTGGGCGAGCCTCCGGACAGAACCAGAAATTCGGGGCGGTGAATGCCGAGATGGTCTCCGGGCTTCCGGTGGTCGTCCTTGTGAACGAGAGCAGCGCCAGTGCCTCCGAGATCGTCGCCGGCGCACTCCAGGATCACGACCGCGCCCTCGTCATCGGGAACCGGACCTATGGGAAGGGCTCGGTACAGACGCTTTTCCGGCTCAGCGGTGGGAACATCCTCAGGCTTACCACGGCGCGCTGGTACACTCCAGTGGGACGATCCATTCAGATCGTCCACGATGAGGTGGCGGAGAACGGTCCCCCCCAGAGCTTGGCGTTGGGACTGGGCGGGCAGCCGGTCCCCAAGGATGTGCCGGAAGAGTTGCCGACCGTTGAGTCCATGGGCGGACGTTCGATATATGGCGGGGGCGGCATCACGCCCGATCTCGTTGTCCTGCCCGACACGCTGTCGGCGCGTGAACAAGCGGCGGTCCAGCGCCTCTTCCGCTCGGCGAACGTATTCGCCACGGCTTCGTTCGACCACGCCGTCTCTTACGTACAGGGTCACCCCGATCTGGAGCCCGGGTTCGCTCTTCGTGCGGCGGATCTGGATCGTTTCTATCGGATTCTCATCGATGAGCACGAGGTAGTGCTCGACGAATCGGACTTCGTGACCGCCGTCCGCTTCGTCACGTACCAGCTCGAACGCCAGATCGCTCTCCAGGCGTGGGGCGAAGAGGGTGCGTTTCTCCACACGCGAGCGGACGACAAGCAACTCAACGATGCGATCGAGATCTTGAGCCGAGCGGAAACACCTGAGGCCCTTTTCGATTTGGCCCGCGCCGCAGGACCGATCCAGACCACAACGGGTGTGGGTGGATCCGCTTCCGGTGGCTCGGGCGCCAACTGACCCAAAGAAACCTTCGACTGCCCCGGCGCATCCGGTAGTGTAGAGAGATCCAGGCCGTCCCCCTCGGGTTTCCCGCATCATTCAATGAGATGGCGGCTTGGCGCCGCTTGACCGGCCGTGGCCCCACGGGACCGGCCCCGTTTGATGACGAGCGCCGAAGGGGTGCCGCGGCGCTTAGGGAAAAGGTCCAAAAGGCAGCCTTCCAGCGGAGATCTGGCCGGTGATGTTCGTCGATCGTGTCGTTATCAATGTGTACGGGGGAGCGGGGGGAGCGGGCTCCGAAGCGTATCGGAGGGAGAAGGGCGTGCCCCGCGGCGGGCCTGCCGGGGGCGACGGCGGAAACGGAGGAAGCGTCGTCATGGTCGCCGACGCGCAACTCTCGACCCTCCTGGACCTCCGCTACCGGCAGCATCACCGGGCGGAGCGCGGCCTTCATGGCTCAGGGAAGAACAAGACCGGTAGGAGCGGGGACGATCTGACCGTTCCCGTGCCGCCGGGTACCGTGGTCAAGGACGCCGACACGGAGGTCGTTCTCGGAGAATTGCTCTTGCCCGGCGACCGTATTGTGGTCGCCCAAGGGGGGCGGGGTGGAAGGGGGAATGCGCACTTCGCGACCTCCACGAATCAGACACCGATCCGGTGGGAGCCCGGGCGGCCCGGCGAGGAGCGGCGAGTGGAGGTCGAGCTCAAGTTGATCGCCGACGTAGGGCTCGTTGGGGAGCCCAATGCAGGAAAGTCGACGTTTCTGGCGGCCGTGTCGAAGGCGCAGCCGAAGGTGGCGGATTACCCGTTCACGACGCTGGCTCCAAACCTGGGGATCGTGGAACTGCCCGATTTTCGCACCTTCGCGGTGGCGGACATCCCGGGCATCGTGGAGGGCGCCCATGAGGGAAGGGGGCTGGGCCTCCAGTTTCTCCGGCATATCGAGCGGACCCGCACGCTGGCCGTGATGGTTCCGGTTGATGCGCCGAACCCCCAGCAGGTCTATCGGGAGTTGCGGGAGGAGCTTTCCTCCTATTCGGACGAACTGGGGACGAGGCCGCACTGCGTGGTTCTGACCAAAACCGATCTTCTCGGACCGGGGGAGGATCCCCCGGTGTTGGATGCTCCGGAGGCGTGGGGGGTCTTCACCGTGTCCTCGGTGGCGCGGACGGAGCTCCGGGGCCTCCTAGAGGCGCTGTGGCTGAGGATTCGCGAGGTCATCGACGCAGAAGCCGCCGGTGAAGCCACCGCTACGGGAGACGAGGATTGGGATACTCACTGAGTGTGAGCTCTTCGGAGCGGGCTCGTGAGATCCAGGCGGTCCTACGACTCGGCTGCGTGCCTGGAGTGGGCACGCGGGCCCTTTGGCGGATCCTCAGCCGATTCGGATCCGGCCGGCGAGCGCTGGATGCCAGCCCGGCGAAACTCGACGCGGAGGCGGGAACGGCGTGCCGCAACGCCCTGGCGTCCCCCGGGGTCGACCGTCGGGTGCACGATGCCTTGGACCGTTGTCGCACGCCCGAAATTGAGATTCTGCTGTGGTCCG
>Ga0209501_10006681_pt1 | contig 10300 bp, 11 predicted proteins | sample ArcticOcean_MG_C_4_FD_187434 | JGI IMG/M metagenome (GOLD analysis project Ga0209501, IMG submission 187434) | Marine microbial communities from western Arctic Ocean - ArcticOcean_MG_CB4_134 (SPAdes) (version 2) | ecosystem: Environmental > Aquatic > Marine > Oceanic | place: Arctic Ocean...
AGCAGCCCCAAATCTTCGTCGTTTTCTCGTCATCTCCTGGATCTCCTCAATTCGATGTCATGCAAAGCATTTTACACCTTATTGAGCTGTCCAGTTTCTGGGGTCCACTTCACAGGGGTGAGGCCATCAATGTATGTTCCCAATTCTCTCGCATATTTTGGGTCGCGAGTAGAGTTTGATTTTTCTGCCAGAGAGATAACTTTCTCGACCATTTCTGTTGTAATCCAATTCATCGTAATACTCCTGTAATTTTCAGTTAGATTGATTCTGTTTACCCACCCAAAACTTTCGCAACGGTCGAGGTGTTACACGGTTCCTGATCGCTTGTGAAACATCCTTATACAGCCGTTCAATGTCTTCGAGGGCGGCTGTGTTTTCTTCGTCTAGTTGCCATAGCCTTTCTGCAATCGCTTCATCTTTTTCAAACTTCACATCCTCGGTGCGACGAGCTTCAAGTGCCTTTTGTTTTCCGAAATTCTTGCAGAGTTTCCGTACAGTCGTAGCCATATTCCTAGCTGGTACATTAACTGATTCACTCATAAACGGCCCTCCCTTGTGGACGGACTGTTGGAACTCGTTAAAGAGTGGTATTGCCTGATCTGAGTGGGGCTGATCGGAAGTATCGCCCAAAGAATCTACAAGTTGAACGACACTGCGGCGAAGCTCAAAAAGATCGTCCCACAGATCGCAATATCGCTCATATTCCTTTTCCAAACGAAAACGATGATCGTAGTGACGGCTGGCTGAAAACTGATCGGCAATCAATTTGAGAAACCAGCCTAAGACCGTCCCGCCGAAAAACATAATGCTTTCGTTCATGTGGAACACATTTGTTAGGGGTGTGTTTTGTTATCTCTGAAAATCATGCTCCAGAGTTAAAGTAACGCCCCCATTGTAACGGGCTGCATAAAAAAACCCAGCCGCCATTGGGCGAGTTAAACGGGACAGGTCTAATATCGGCAAATCTGGCGAGTAGAACATTGGCCGAACATGAAACGACGGAGATCACAGAGAAAGTACGGCTCCGTGACCTCCGTGGACTTCTGCTGAAAAAGAAACTTCTTAGGCGCGTGAGATACGCCCACGTATCATACTTGTAACGTCAGGGATGGCTCCTTTTGTGCTATAGAAAATACAAGCACGAAGCGCAAGCAAGTGGATCTGGGCGAAGGAATTTCTACCGGCGCACGAATCCACTCGCTAGCGCGTCGAGCTTGTATTGGATTTGAAGCGCGCTCCCGTTAAAAGATCTCGTCGGACAGTTGCCTTTTTTCGGCGCAGGATTTTTCTCGTTTGCCTTGCCATCGATGCGTCCATAAAATTCTTACGGAGTTGGTGTGTGCCAACTCATTGGTTCGCTGATATTGGAATGATGCGTGGGGCAGGATTTCATCCTGTCATTGGCAGGTTACAAACCTACCCCACGAATTTGGTGATCTGTAATCGGAGAATTAACGGTGCCGAAGATGTGTGACTTGCCTAAACTATCGCCGGTGGAAATTCCTGAAAGTTTTCGCTTGACAGACAACTTTTTTTCAGAGGTGGTCTTTTTTCATTTTGGGCCCAAAAAAAGTTTCTTCTCGAACGCATCTGGGGGTCCATCTAGGGGCGTTTGAAAAGTCGTAGCGCCAGATTTTCGTCGCCACGCAAGGGACACTTTCGCTCCTTTGGTCACGCCCCAAATGATTCCGCGCAGAATGCTTCTAAAGCCCAACCCCGTAACGACTTGCGCCGCTGGAAAAAACCTCGAGAAAACACTTACTTATTTTCTCAGCAGAAAGTTTAGACACTTGACAACCGCCCAGATTAACAAGTGGTCCTTTTTTGCGTTTGGCCCTTGACACCTCTTTCCGCGTAGCGCGATTCTCATCCCGCTCGCACCGCCGACGCCTGCAGCTTGCCGTTAAGCCGTTAAGCCGTTAAGCAAAACAAATCGACAGGTGGTTTGTTGAACACCGATCGCTTGGTGTGGGACATAAATGTTGTCACGCCGTTCGTTGAAATATAACGACTTACGTCGCTGTCGGACACAAATGTTGTCAAAGTTCGGACATAAACGTTGGCCATCCGCGCGGCTTTGGACACAAAGCTTGACAAGGTGCGACAACAGCGCCTCCTTACATGGATCCATCAACGCATGGAGCCGCGGCCTACGCAACGACCTTCACAAAATCGGTCCGCATTTCACTGTCTCCCTTCGTCGCGACCACCGCTGGTGTGAGTGGCGCGATACCGGCAACAACCACACGTTGATCTTCTTTGGGAACTGGCTCACCGTTCACAGTGGTGTCCAACGTTAAAACATCCGTCCGATCACTCGACTTCCGATGAACTGGCTTTTGACTTTCACTCGCTGCCAGCGTGGCTTTCATTTTCTCCAAATCGATCTTTAGTTCAGCCATGCGCAACCGTTCTTCGCTTCGTATTTTTTGACGCTCTAGCGTCGCCTGAATTCGCTGTTCGGCCAGATCGTGCTTGCGAAGTGAATCTTCACATCGCTGTCGGAATTTCTCCTGCTCGAACTCAAGCCGTTTTCGGCGATGGTTGTAGTCGCAAAAGGATTCAATAAATCGTTGGGCGCTGACCGAATTGTCCAGCGGCAACTCCAACGCCGCTTTCATCTTCATATGAAGCAAGAGTTCTGCGTCATGAATCCGCTCCACTTCCTCGAACGGAATTCTCTCCTCTGCGTCCAATATGGCCATTGCTACAACAGAACCACCCCAATAGGCCGCACGATACTTATTCGCCAAATCGCTTTCCCCTAACTCCATAGTCGCCTGGATCACGTGTGTGTTGATCCAACTTCGCGATTCCCGTCGCTCTCGTATATCAAGAAAAAGTGCCTCGATCGTGATGACCATTTCTTCTTCCAGTCCCAGTCGCTCAGCTATCTCTGCCGTCGGGCAATCCGCAAGAACAAGGATCGTCAGCGACCGGCGCGTTTCCTTCATCTCCCACGCGTCAATGGCTGCGATGATTTTGGTTTCCGCTACGAGACTTTCGCCCTCCGCCTGACCTTCTGTCTGTTTACGTCGGATGCACTGGGCTGTGTCGCAAACAAGCTGGTCGCATTGCTCACGAAGCCAGGGGGAATCATCGCTGGCCAGCCGTTGTGCAAGTGTGAACCTCCACGTTGGTCCTTCAACCCTTTGAAATGACCGACTGAATTGCGCGTCGTCGTGATTCATAGCTCGCTCTCCTTACAGACACCGATTGCACCGATTCACATAGTTCGTTTTGTGGCCTGAGAGACTCTGCATCTCGGTGGCCCGCGTCTCAAGGCAGGTGGCCCGCGGCACATTTTCGCGACCGGGGGTATCAAAGTGAACAAATCACGCGTGGGCGAATTGTTCACTACTACCGTACGCTTGGTGGATTCAGGGCCCGACTCGCATCGGTAAGCAGTACGCGCAAGTGACCGAATCGGTCGATCTGGCGACATACACGCAGGAGCGAATCGACGGCACGCGCAAGTACCTCGAAATTCTCGACCGGGTCGTCCACGTTGCCCAACACGTTCTCGATCTGCTCGTGAAGCCGAACGGCCATGCGAAGCAACATGTGACTGACCATCCCCAAGGCCGCAACTTGGGCGCTCGGTTCGGCGAGCGACTCGCGAAGATAATCGTCGAGTCGCCGGAGCACGACATTTGTGGTCTCCGAATCCTGCGTTGACAATACTTGCTGACCCTGAATACTCTGGTCCTCCTGGGTTTGTGGAACTTGGTCGTTGACACCTGTCGAACTTTGATCGTCCTTCATGACTTTCCTCCGTGAGGTTCTGGGAACAATGTGCCGTTCGCTCATGAGATTGCGATCGGCATGGAGTCAGCGATGCTTGAGCGCCGCTGACATGATCGAGGTCACCGTCCGGGCGACACCCAAGCTGTGCTACGTGGGCTTCCATTACTTTCTTCGTTTCGCGCACCAGCGCATTGGTCTGTCGGATTAGACAAACCAATGTCCGTATGGCCCGGTGCCCTTCCTGCCACGCTTCAAGCTCACGCCGTACCTGGCAAGCCTGTCTTTCATCCGTCCCGATATAGCGAACGTGCTGCTTTCCATGACAACGAAACCGTAGCTTGAATCGTACCTGCCCTTCACGCCGGCGCTCTTCGGCTACGAAGCCCTGGCGCCGGAGCGCTTCGGCCTGCTCAGCGGTTAATCTCAGCTGAGCAAGCGAGTCTCCAAGAACTGCCGTGTTCGCTTGTTGGTTGTTTTGGTGTATCACCACGTGTCTCACACAGCATGGGCAAGTTGCAATGACTTCGACAAGGACGATTCTCTTAGATTTCAAATAACGACCGCATCTTCGTAGATTCTTTCTCACGACCGATTTGATCAACGAACTTGATCATTAACTTGCTGGACGAATCGAGATATTGCCACTGCTTTGGCAGCTCAAAATTCCTGTCGCTACAGGCCGGAGAGTCCGTGCGCTCCTTCGCGAGAAACGCGTGCACCTCCGGCATCAACGAGAGCATCTCTCGAGACATGTTGGCGAACATGAGCTCCAGCGCGCGAATCTTGGGGTTCGTAGCCGCCATTGCCTCCTCGATTAGCGGTCGGATCACTTCTCGCTCCAACGTTTCATCGTATTTCCGCTTTGCTCGCCGCTGGTGCTTCGCGCTTTGCGTACCCAATTGAGTGTTGCGCTGGGTCTGCAAGAGATCATCGGTACATGAACATAGATTCTCGCGGAGATGCCGCCGAACGGGCGGGTGATTCCTAATCATAAATTCTTCAATCTCATACGTTTCATGTTCTTGGCGAAGAAAGTTCCGCATCGCTGCGGGGTCACGCAGTTCACGAAAGTAGCAGAGTCCATCCAGTTCCTCGACCGACGGCCACCAGACACTTACACCCGGGAAATTCATTTTGAGATGTTTCTTGGCGCCGCCGACGCGCCGGGCAACCTGCCACAAACATTCCGACACACCGGAGGTCGCCGAACTCAGCGAACCTGCGAGAATCTCTATTCTCGGGTTCTCGACCACGTGGTCTCCCGCAGTGGTCGCATTGGCGTGCCATTTGAAGTCTGCCAGCCGCCCCAAACCCGTTGGGTTGAGCCTTGCAAGATCACGCGCGGGTATCGAAGCGACGCCGAGTGATCGCAGAAGCATCAAGTCGCAAAGTGAGTCGACGCCACAAACTTGCGAATGGCACTTCTCTACCTGCAGCCTAGTCGTCGCATCCCCACGAATAGCAAGACAACTCGCAGCTGAGCTGTTTAGGCAACCCTCGTCCGTCAGCGCCTCGAACGCGTTTCCCTCTCCGTTGCGCAAGATGACGAACCCAGCTTCGTGTGTGCAAAGGCGCGGATTCAATGCGATCGTGCCCTCGTCGTCGGACGCAAGGACGTGCGATTCCGTGAGCTGCGCCAAAGCGAACTCGTCTTGCAAAGTATGCACCACTTCATCCGCATCGCACATCAATCGCCGGCATGCGTTGTCAGGCCCAACGAAATCCCATGGCGGCGCAAACACGTAGGGCTCACTCAGCGCGACAAGGCGGTCGAAAATGGCATCTGAATCGGAAGACATGGGTAACACTCCGTTAAGTCGCGTAACTTTTGACAATTCGAATGCTCGGCCAGTTTGACATCTAGTTCGGACAACCGGGCTCTGCTACCAAGAACTGGACGCGAATATGTAGACCACGCGCGCAGTTCACACGGCTCGGAAGAAAGTTCCGCGAAGAAATAAGCCGCCGAAAAAGATGCGCCAGCACGCAGTGCCTGCGATCTCGGCAATAACGCGCCGACCAACATCTGGCCCGCGGACCACTGGCTTACGCATGGTCCACGCTAGGCACGCTCGGACATCCTAACTTTCAAGGATGAACGACCTTCTCTGGAGGCAACAACACTGCACACCTCCCCGGTTATGGTCGGGCCGCATGGCAGTACATGTCCACGTTCGACGTAGAAGCCCGAACCAGTTCCCAGTGTAATCGCTTTGCACTTGCGATGTCAAATCGAGCCAATCACAAACTGCTATCAGTGCTAGCACATTCTGTGAAGGCGCCATGGCGCGCGGACCCAGCATCGCAGCAGAATCTTGGCGAGCGTATCGAAGAAGTCTCTGGTGGAGTCTGTCATGGTGGTTTGCCTATTCAAGAGTTACCGGAATTTACCCGCCAAGGTCTTTCCTATTTAACGTCCAGTGATCGCCAGCAATACCAACTCGCAACCGAAGCGTAACGTCGCCATTTATCCGCAATAACGCAACTGGTTTCTTTGTCAGGCAGTTCGCCAAGTCCGTAGCGATCTCGAATGGCGGATCGCACGCCCAAGTCGTCATGGGGAAAAACGTCCAGGCGTCCCAACGAAAAGATCAGAAACATTTGGGCCGTCCATCGCCCGATGCCCTCTACCGTAGTCAGTTGCTCAATGACTCGCTCATCCGAGAAGCGGCCTATCTGCCGAAGATCGACAGTTCCATCCTGCACATTGGCGGCAAGATCGAGGATGCATCTTGCCTTTTGAGGGGAGACACCAACCGAGCGAAGCTGTTCAAGCGAGAATCGCACCAGGCTGGATGCTGTAAATCCATCAGGGGCCGCAAGTTCCTCCAGCCGTTGTCGGATCGACCGGGCCGCTCACCCGAAGCCAACGCCGACATTGATCGGATGAGTTGTAACGTCGCAACGTAAGGCTGGGTCGCTCTTGGGAGCGGCCCGGCTTTTTCTGTTTTTCTTACGTATCAGAAGCCGCTAACACCCGATTTCGAGTGCCTTGACCAACCAGCTTCGCTGCCACTCCAAAGACCAGCAGCGGTCAAGCCCATATGCCCGCGCGGGTTAGGGTCGCTGCGCGCTGAGGGCCGGGTGGCCGTGGGTCGTTACCGACCCACGGCTCCCACAGACCCGTACGTGCCCACATTAGAGCATACGGTTCCTCGACCGACAGGTTCGCCATCCGCGATGGTCCCCGTAGCTATCCGATCAAGTGACGGTGACATGCTGACCGAGCCTCAATGTGCTCGACATGTTTCCCTCGATCGGATCTGTCGGCCGACGCTTCGCTTTCCTCCACAGGGTCCTCCAGGAAGAGTTCCCCTGCTTCAACGGTACTATCAAAGCGCTACGACATCCTGCCGCCCATCCCGCCGCACTTCGTTTCCTTCGCTTGGCGGTACCTCGGTTGCACTCGCTCGATTCGCTCCTCGACGGACGAGTGCGCCGTCAAGGCCTGGAGTTGGTAACCCGGTGTCTCCAGCCGGGAAATTGACGAGGAAACGACAGGAGCTCCCAAGTTCCTGGGGAACCCCGATTGTCCGTTTGCACATGATCCAATCCGACTCCGGCAGGACTGCTCGCACCAGACCATTACGGTGCAGCAGCGTGGCCCTTGGTACAACAAAAGCAAAGGCTCCCACGAAAGGTCTTTCGAAGCTCAATAGCATGGCTTTCGGACTCGCTGTCTACGCTTCGCCGGGCTCGTTACCTCACCACGACGCTAGACTCACTTCCGGCTGCTGGTCAGGCGCTACCGGACGGGCTTTCCACCCGCAAGGTTCCTACGAAAGGTTTCAGATTTGCAAATTACATCTCATTCCCCTTTCCCAAGCTTTGCTTGGCGCAATGTTGTCGACCGAGGGGCGCAACGGATTAGCTCACGTCGGAACGATTACCCCAATATCGCGCACTCAATCTGATGACAGAAGTTGGCATGCACCGGGACGCAGTGGAGGCGTCTTGAACAGCGGGAAGACGTCGATGCTACGGGGAAGAACTTATTAGGGTAATTCGAAAGCCGAGATAGCCACCTCGATAGGACGACTGGTGGCGACCGATGCGGGCGGCGGAGCGGCAGCGGTTTGCAGCGCTCGACCAACCGCCGCCGCGCTGGACTCGGGCCATGCCTGACGTGGGACCGGTTGGATCAGTTTGCTTTTCCGGTGTGTAAGAATTTGGGACGTACCGGTCTTGGCACCATTCCCAGACATTGCCGTGCATGTCATACAAGCCGAATGTATTTCGATTGAACCGACCGACCGGGGCCGTCTGGTGGTAGCCATCTTTGGGTTTTGCCGCCGGTCGGTCGCCGACGTTAGCAGACGCCGGCAATTGCTGCGGATCATTCCCAAACATGTAGGCTGTTTTCGTTCCCGCTCGGCACGCATACTCCCACTCGGCTTCGGTCGGCAGCCGATAGTCCTTCTTCTCCTTCTTGCTCAACCAGCGGCAGAGGGCTTGGGCATCGTTCCAACTAACGAGCACCACAGGATGGTCGTCGGTTTGCTTGAAGCCTGGAGACTTCCAGGTGTATTTTCCGTTCATTTCGATCGACCCCGCCTCGTTCACTCCCCACCCGCCTTTGCCGTCGCGCTGGCCGTCCGTTCGGTATTTCGCATCTCGGACGAACTGCTTGAACTGTCCGACCTTGACTTCATGCATTCCCAGGTAAAACCCCTGCGTCAATTCCACTTCATGCTGTGTCTCCTGACGCTCGCGGCCTAGCTCGCTTTCAGGCGATCCCATCATGAACTTTCCCGGCGGGATGTAAACCAACCGCATGCCGAGGCTGTTCTTGATCTCGTCCGGTTGCTTGGGTTCTTTACCCTTAACAACTTTTGCGAACCCATACGTAACGATCATCGTCACAACGATCAGCGGCAGAAACTTCACCATGACATGTTCCTCGGTTCGCCGTGAACAGGCGTCACTTGTTTGATGGGCGAACACGTTTGATCTCTGCAGGTACGCTTCGGTACAGGAAAGATTCAGAGGAAAGCAACGAGACCAATAGCGCCCGGAAACTGCCACCACCGTCGAGATACGCCTTTTCGGCCTTTTGTAGGCTGACGGCATCGCCGGGGGTTTCGTTGCGGCCGAGAAAATAACGAAAGACGTGGCGGATGAAGATCTGCCGCACGCGGTCCGATGCGGCCAGGCGGCGGAGCATCTCGGGGGCGTCGCGGACCGGACCGTCGAGCGCCCGATCGCCGCTGAAAGCGATCCGGCCCGTCGTGTCGAGCGGGGCGTCGCGGTAGATCTTGCGGTTCTTGTCTTTCGACTGTTCCATCGCTTCGAGGTTGAGCACTTCTTCCGCTTTCCGCAAGTAGCCGTAGTGATTGACATCCTCGAAGGGAAGGCCCAGTTCGTCCATCTTTTTGTGGCACTTCCAACACTTGGCGTCGCGGGTGACCATCTGGCGCTGCCGCAAGGTGCGATGCGGGTCGTCGGGAATCATCGCGGCTGCGTCGATCGGCAGGTCAGGCACGCGCCCGCCCAGCAGATGCTCGCGCACCCAACGGCCGCGGCGGACGATGTCGTTGTGAAAATTCGTGGACCACGCCACCTGCCAACTCGGCTGCATCAGGACGCCGATACGATCGCCTTGCTGCTTGCGACGGTGATCCAACGCCAGGGGACTGAACTGGCGAAAGAGCGGGCTGTCCGAGTAGCGAAGATTGTCCAGCGTGTGGTTGGGGACAAACAGTTCATGCGTTCGGTATGACTCGGTCGTGGTCAGCAACTGCTTGAGCACATCCTTGTCGCGGGACAGAATGCCCATGACCAGAACGTCGGTATCGCTGACGTACCCTCGCGGATTGTAGTGAACGCCGCGGCGCGTTTTGTGGTCGGGCAACGGGTCTTTGAACACGTCGGGAGCGCGGTAGTAGTCAAAGTACTCGCGGAAGAACCACAGCACTCGCGACTTCTCGATCCTCGGTTCGTCCAGAATTCGCTGCACGGCCTCGGCGACTTCCTCTCTTGTCGTGAGCTTGCCCTCGGCGGCGGCACCCAGCAGGCCGGGTTCGCGTTTGCGTGACAGCGCCAGGCTGAGTGCCATTGCCGTCTCGCGGGGCGAGAGCATCCGCACGCCCGCCCGCACCTCGGCACCCAATCCGACCTCAAAACGGAGGATCGCCTCCGGCACGATCAGCGGCGCCATGAGGATCGTCTTGCCCGCCAGGCGACAGTCGCCGTCGCTGGCGATGTCGTCGTAGAGAGTGATGAGACTTTCGACTTCCTTCTCACTGGGCGGCCGCGCCACGGACATCTTGAACTGCTGCTGCAGGGCTCGTTCCAGTTCGTCGTGATTTGCTTTGACCTTGGGATGTAACAGCGGTGCGAACACGCCGTGGCCGCGCACGCGTATGCCCTGCTTAAGTTGTTCGCGTTCTTGGGCAGTCGCGGTTTTTGCCCGGTCTTCCTTTGGCCAGTGCGACTGTTTGGCTGCCTCGGGTTTTTTGATTACGTTTACCAGTTGATGGTGACGAACCTGAGCCGCGACGATTTGCTCCGCGTTGGACAGCAGCAGGCCAGATGCCCCTTCGTCGGGAGAGTA
>Ga0209501_10006682_pt1 | contig 10300 bp, 7 predicted proteins | sample ArcticOcean_MG_C_4_FD_187434 | JGI IMG/M metagenome (GOLD analysis project Ga0209501, IMG submission 187434) | Marine microbial communities from western Arctic Ocean - ArcticOcean_MG_CB4_134 (SPAdes) (version 2) | ecosystem: Environmental > Aquatic > Marine > Oceanic | place: Arctic Ocean...
AGCCTCGTTCACAATCGCGGCAGCCAAATGCGTTTTACCCAATCCAATTGCTCCAGTTATAACCAACCACCCTTGGGGTTCCGATGCAAACTGTACACAGCGGTTATACGCGTGTTTGTACAGTTCATGTAGTTCGCCACTCGAAGAGGGCCCTTCTTCAGCTAATCCATCAAAGCGAACACGTTGAAGCGCTCTTAAGTTACTGTAACGAAGAAGCTTCCCCTCATCAGATGATAGAAATTCCACACGACATGAGCAGGGTTCGGCTTTACCAAATTTCGGATCGCCAACCGCAACTTTATAGCTAATCCACCCAAGTCCTCCGCAAATCTTACAATCAGCCGCCCCCAATGAATCATCTTCAGGAATCTCAATTTCCTGAAATGCCATATCGTTTGATATAGTCCTTTGCCCCAACCGTTTGAGAACTCCGTCCAGACCCTCCATCTCTGCCCTCGTTTCTCCATCGTTCTAGAATTGTTGATATGTATCGTATACTCTTACGATTGTAAGTCACAGATAACTGGATTGCTTCTTCGACCCAAGTAATCGGATATTCATTTTCCATATCCCTTAGTTCATCGGCAACGAGTGGAGTAATTAATCCAATATTCTGTTCATAAAGCCCAAAAACATTCGACTGAACAGAGAGGTCCGATAAGACTCGTGTCGCTTCGATAAGCTTAGTGCGTATCCATCCAAATTTTTCAATGAGCTTTACATTGTTCTGGGTGTTAAGTACAACCCGCAGATTTTTGTTATCCGCTCCTGCGTTAACTAGCAGCACTAAATGAAAATCATGCATTTCTTTCAAGGCTGTACTTAATCTCGATAAATCCTGAGAGTCCCTATTTGACAAAATTGATCCTATAACAAGATCTCCCTCCAACGTAGCTATATCCACTGATTTAATTTTATCTTTACTCTTGTGTAAGTGCCATAATATACGAAGGAAGCACCTCAGAAGATATTCGTCTTGAAACTCCACGAGGAACTTACCCAACATAGAGTCAGGCACGGGGGTATATGTCATTGGTTCTGGGAAGCCTTCGTTATACATAGTAAGTTCCATCAAGAAAATTCATTTGTTCAATTTGTCCCACAAGAATAAATTTCAAAGGCAGCCATGTTATGCTCTCTGGAAAGATCGGATTCCTACTAGATCATAGCGGGAATATAGTCAAGTCAATTTCCCGAGCATAGACGAGTTAGTTCCAATTCCATCACCACTAGCAAGGTTCTCAAAGCGCGACAACTTCTCACGGAAAAATAAGTTTATTGTGTCAATCGGTCCATGCCTATGTTTAGCCAATATAATCTCAGCGATATTCTTGGGGTAGGGTTTACCTGTAAAACGAGCATCCCATTCATCTTCCGAATAGTACATATCTTCACGATATATGAAAGCAACTACATCTGCATCTTGTTCAATACTGCCACTTTCACGAAGATCCGACAATTGAGGTCTATGACCTGTCCTATCTTCCACCGCTCGCCGCAACTGTGAGACTGCTATAACAGGAACATTAAGGTCTCTGGCCAATCCTTTCAACGATCTAGTAATCTCACTTACTTCCTGAACTCGATTATCTGTCCGAGTACTACCTCTTGCCAGTTGGATATGATCAACCACAATCAAATCTACTCCGTGCTCTAACTTCAATCGTCTAGCCCTGCTCGACATTTCAGATATAGATAACAAGGGAGTATCATCGATATAAATAGGCAATTCCGAAAGAGCACCGATCCCCTCTAGTATTTTCCTCTCTTCGGTTTCTGTCACTAACCCTAAACGCAGCCGATGGCTATCAACAGCCGCTTCACTCGAGAGAAGACGAAGCGCTAATTGCTCCTGGCTCATTTCAAGGCTGAAAAACGCTGATGTATATCCAAGGCTAGCGGCATGTCTCACCATATTCAGAACCAAAGTACTTTTACCAACACTTGGACGAGCCGCAATGACGAGCATATCGGAACGCTGCATGCCACCGAGAAGCCGATCTAGGTCAGTAAATCCAGTCGGTATAGGGCTAACTGAGGCATCCATAGATGATGCCCCCGAGATACCACCATCTTCCAGATAATCCTCTAAAATATTCCTAATATGGGCGAAATCCTTGCGTTCCCTATTTGCTCGCACCCCGTAAAGTATGTTCTCCGCCTTATCAAGTGAAAGCTCAATGTCTGCTGCTTCCTCATACCCAATAGAAGAGATTTCTCCCGCTGCTCGTATCAGTTTCCTGAGCACCGATGATTTAGACACTATACGCGCATAATACTGGATATGCAGAGAGGTAGGAACTGCAGCAACGAGATAACCGAGAAATGCGTTCCCCCCTACCTCCTCCAAGTGGTTTACTCTCGACAACTCATGAGCAAGAGTGATCTGGTTAATGGCTTCTTGGCGCTGGAAAAGTGCCATGCAAGATTCATAACACCAGCGAGCTCGTTGTTCGTAGAAGTCCTCAGGGCTCACTATTTCTGCGATCTGGTATATTGCATCTCCGTCTATCAACAAGGAACCGATAACCGCTTCCTCGGCTTCAATATCATGAGGGGGAAGACGATCAGCATACATGTTTCACCTACCTAGCAAACCAGCATTTCCACATCTATCGTATCAAGGATACAATGTACTCTTAGTAAGATAATTCCCGCCCTGTCCACAAACTCACTTTTTATTCAATCCTTGATAACTGAATGTAGTGGAGAATTTTGGAAGAACTGCATAGCTTATCTACCCGTTGCCATCATGTAGGAGTAGATTCTTGCTAGCAAATTGCGGTTTAGAAGGCAAGTGGTATTTGGAATTTGACCCTATAAACCTAATTCAACGGTTACTAATCGTCGTGAGTGAATTTTTCTGACTCGTTTGAGTCTACATCATCCGAGGAATCTTTTTCTTCAAGTTCGCTTTCAACTAATTGTGCAGTCGCAAAACTCTTACCAGCAACTCTATCAGAATCTTCAGCAACAACTGTCACACTGAAACTTGCCGATACGTCCGGACCTAAGCGTAGACTTGCCCGAAATTCTCCAGTCTGTCTAATCGCCTGTTCAAGATTTATAGATCGTCTCTCAATATCAATTCCAAGAGTATCTGCCAATTCCTTAGCTACCATACCGGCTGTTACTGATCCATAAAGCTGTCCGACAGGACCTGCACGTTGCATGATAGTAATCCTTGAACCCTCGATCTTTTTAGCAAGTTCGCTCACCACATTGGACTGCTTTTCACGATAGACAACAGCAGCCCGCTTAATTGCTTCCAATCGATTAAGTTCATGCGCACTTGCTAAAACTGCCAAGCTTCGTGGCAGTAAATAATTCTTAGCATAGCCTCTTTTTACTGTCTTAATATCCCCTGCCTCAGCAACATTGGGTATATCTTGCAGGAATACTACTCTCATCTAACTAGCCTTTCAAATCTAAGACCTGATTCACACATCCTATCCGAAACTTGAACAGACAAACACTCCCTGTGCACCTAAACGGGAATTTGAATGATCGGACATCACATCAAAGAACTCAATACTAGTGTAAACTATACACTAGGGCAAAACTACATGCAATCTACGCCCAATAATTAAGGCATCATACAAGGTGCTAGATAATCAGGACATCCAATAAACTTAATCGGATCTAAGGAACAAGTGGAGGAAACTATTGACCACAAATAACAGTAAATTATTGATGGAAAAGCTCGTTTCTTTATGCAAGAGACGAGGATTTATATTCCCCGGTAGTGAAATATATGGAGGCTTGGGCAGTAGTTGGGATTATGGGCCTCTTGGAACAGAACTCAAACGCAATGTTAAAAATGCTTGGTGGCAGACTATCGTACACCAAAGAGACGATACGGTTGGATTAGACTCTGCAATCATCATGAACCCTGAAATATGGAACACAAGTGGTCATGCCACTGGATTCACTGATCCACTAGTTGAGTGCAAGGAATGCCACGAAAGATATCGTGCTGACCAACTTGAATCTGGAACCGAGAATTGTATCAAATGCAACGGCCCCTTGACGGCTCCACGCCAATTCAACCTGATGTTTAAAACCTTTGTAGGTCCAGTGGAAGACTCAGCAGCACAAGCATGGCTTCGGCCAGAAACTGCGCAAGGGATATTCGTAAATTTTTCCAACACTTTAGTATCCTCCAGACGCAAGCCTCCATTTGGAATTGCTCAAATCGGTAAATCTTTCAGAAACGAGATAACGCCAGGCAATTTTACATATCGAACTAGAGAATTCGAACAGATGGAACTCGAATTCTTTGTACCTCCTGAAGATGACGAAACTTGGCACGAATACTGGGTGCAAGAAAGAATCGATTGGTATCTAAACCTTGGCATCACTCCAGATAATCTCAGAATCCGAGACCATTCATCAGATGAACTGGCACACTATGCAAAGGCCACTAAAGATATCGAATTCTTTTTTCCTTGGGGCTGGGGTGAACTTGAAGGTATCGCCAATAGGACAGATTTCGATCTTAAAGCGCATTCTAACGCCACCGGACAATCTCTGGACTATTTTGATGATATCAAGAAGGCCCGCATTATCCCTTATGTTATTGAGCCATCGGGGGGGGTTGATCGTGCTACTCTTGCATTTCTCATAGATGCTTATACCGAGGAAACCCACGGAGATACTGAACGTGTAGTATTAAAATTGAACCACAGTCTTGCACCGGTTAAAGTCGCAATTCTCCCATTAAGCCGAAATGAAAAGTTAATTCCTACGGCTCGTGCTATTTATGAAACTGTCAGAAAATTAGGTTTATGGAAAGTTGAGTATGATGATTCGCAAAGCATTGGAAGAAGATACCGCCGACAAGACGAAATTGGCACACCCCTTTGCGTAACTGTTGATTTTGAAACTGTTGAGCACGATCAATCGGTCACCATCCGTGATCGAGACACTATGGGGCAAACCCGAGTGAGTATCTCTAACTTGGTATCAACCCTTCAAACCATGCTAACTCAGTAAGCATCGCCACGAGTGAGACACACTCCTAGAATACAAGGGATTTTAGATGCACATAGTACATTTCAGCGATCTCCATATCGGAGTAGAGAATTATAGCAAAATAAACCCAAAGACTGGACTCCCTAACCGTCTAGATGACTTTGTCGACACTTACAACGAGGTTATCGATTATGCCATAGACAATGCAGCCGACCTGGTAATATTCGCAGGAGATGCCTACAAGAACCGAGAACCATCCCAAACCCATCAGAACCTTTTCGCAAAGGGACTTTCAAGGATGGCTCAAGAGGGTATTGCAGTTTTCTTGGTGCCTGGCAATCATGACTCCCCTTCAGTACGGGGAAAGGCGAGTGCTCTCGACATATTTGACACACTCCACATTCCTGGAGTTACCATCGGGGATCGAATTAAAGTTTATCGGATTGAAACCAAATCAGGCGTGATACAAATCATATCGGTGCCTTGGATCAGACAAGCAGAATTCTTGGCCAGAGCCCCTAGTGGAAGTAACTTAATCGAAGAACTTACCACATTCATTGAAACCGAATTGACAAAGCTAATCGCCGAGGCACAAAGCAATCTCGATACCTCCATCCCCACTATATTGACAGGGCATCTTACAGCTGCTGGAGCTATTACCAGTTCTGAAATCTCTATGATGTTAGGCCGTGATTACATTCTGTTACCTAGCTCTCTAGCCCTCAATGGCATTGATTACGTCGCACTGGGGCACATCCATCGGGCACAAATCATTAATGAAACCCCCCCAATTGTCTATTCCGGGAGTTTACAAAGAGTTGATTTCGGCGAGGAAAAAGATACAAAAGGGTTTTATACCATTGACCTTGATAATCAAGCTCCTTCTGGGGATCGCCTATTGCGGTACGACTTTCACCCCGTCAATGCAAGAAAATTCCTGACTATCCCTGTAACAATATCTGATACCGACCAAACCCCTACTGAAACCGCATTGAACACATTGAGTCACTATGATGTTAGTGGCTCAATCGTACGTTTAGATATCTCCATACCAAGACATTTAGAGTCGCTCTTCAAAGAGCAAGCTATAAGGGAAGCTCTGCAAGATGCTCACTTCATAGCTCCATCAAGACGTCACATTACAGGGCATAGGGATACCCGCTGGCAAGGGATCAAGCTAAACCAACAAAACCCAATTGATACCCTGCGACGTTATTTAAATTTTCGAGAAGAACTTACTGATTCTTATCGTGCCTCCCTTATTGCCGCAGCGCAAACGATCATAGATGAAGCTACCACGTAACCTATAATTCTTATAGCAACGCTGAGGAGAACAGTGGAACAGTTTTTCGGGCTTATCATGCAATTCTTACATGGACTTGCTGCTTTAGTATGGATTGGAGGTACACTCTTTTACGTGCTGGTTATAAAACCAACGTTACAAGGATCCATGCCTGAGACTGTCACTCAGTACACGCGGCAGATGGCAACTGTGTTTCGAGGATGGGTGAGTTTAAGCATCACGTTGTTACTAGTTACTGGCATTTCCTTGACAGCATGGAGACTCACATCACACACTATATCCTTAACCTATATTACTATACTCACAATCAAAATTCTCATTGCAACTGTAATGTTTATAATAGTGACCCGAGGATCGAACTCATCACCTACGACGGAAACAAGCGTTGAAGGAACGAAACAAGTGAGTCGCTCTTATTTTCGTATCAGTAAACTATTTTCAGGGGCTAATCTAACCCTTATACTAGGCATGGTAGTGTTTTTCCTGGCAGACGCACTAGGCATGTTGGTTGAAATAGCAGCAAGTTCAAAATGAATCTTATTCTGAACTTGCTGCCTATCGTCCAGCTAATAGGTACCACAACACAAGCCAAAAAAATTCAAGAGGAGAAAGTTCAGTGAAAAAAGAACTTATAGAAATCTTAGCCTGTCCGGTCTGCAAGAGTCCACTGAATCTAGATGTAAAGCAAGAAATTGCAGGTGATATCATAGCTGGATCACTTCAATGTGCCCCCTGCAATGAAATCTATCCTATCGATAATTCGATACCAAACCTTTTGCCACCCAGATTCCGAGAATAAAACGAATCCTTGGACAAACAACCAGAATTAGAAAGGTTGAAATCTACTTCTTCAACTAGATGATTTCCACGTTGAAAGTTTATCTGCAATAGCTCCAACCACCTCTTCGAACGGGATTTTTACCGCTTCCCCATTGTTACGCAATGTGACCTCAACCACCCCTTCGGTAATGTTTCGCTTACTTACGATAACCCTCACAGGAAATCCCAGAAGATCTCCATCATTCATCTTCACCCCAGGACTCTCATCTCTATCATCGTAAAAAACCTCAATCCCAACATCCACTAGCGAATCGAATAACTCATCAGCCTTTTGCTGCACAGATTTGTCCGTCATTTGCATTCCAATAAGGTAAACTTGGAATGGAGCTATTTCAGGTGGCAGCATCATACCTTTACTATCTTGATTATGCTCGACACTGGCAGCTAGGAGTCTGCCCACACCAATCCCATAACACCCCATAACCATAAGTTGCTGCTCACCGCTTTCATCAATATATGTTGCCTCCAATGCACTCGAGAATGAAGTCCCCAGTTTAAAAACATGACCGACCTCAATACCACGATCGGAATCCAAGGGCTTTTCACAGTCTGGACAGGGATATCCCTCTTCAACCAAAGCAATATCCTGAACAATATCAAACCAAAAATCCCTTTCATAATTAGCATTCTTTGCGTGATATCCCTCTCGATTCGCCCCAACGACAAAATTTACTCCGCTATTAATTGAAACATCACCTATTTTCAATAGTCCATTCACACCAACTGGCGAAGCGTATCCAGGGATCAACCCCTGAGCCCTTATCTCGTCCTCCGTTGCGCTCCTCAAATCAGTCGCAGACAACACATTGCTAAGCTTCGTTTCATTCACCGTTAAATCGCCACGTATAGAAACAAAAACAAACTTACCATCAGCAACATAAAAGACACATTTGAGAGTTTGGTCATCACTAACACCTAAGTAATCAGTAATCTCTTGTATGGACTTTAGCCCCGGTGTCTCTACCTCATCGTAGTCCAATATTGATTCAGCTTCAGACACCCAAGGAGCAGACGTTGCACGTTCCGAGTTGGCAGCATAACCACACGAGATACAATGCAAGATTGAGTCTTCTCCGGTAGCATTCAGCAAAACGAATTCCTGAGAGTCCTTACCTCCTATAGCTCCACTGTCAGCTTGAACTGGGATTGCAGGTATTCCACATCTCCTAAAGATGTTGGTATATGCTCCAACCATCGATTGATACGTTATGTCCAGTGATTCCTCATCTCTATCGAAACTGTAAGCATCCTTCATAGTAAATTCGCGTACTCTGATTAACCCTGCTCGTGGACGGGCCTCATCTCGAAATTTAGTTTGCACCTGATAGACTAATCGAGGTAAATCACGATAACTCTGAATGAACTGCTTGGCAGTGATGGTAACAATTTCTTCATGGGTAGGAGCCAAAACCAAATCACGGGCTCGACGATCTTTCAGTCGAAATAAACCATCCCCAAATGCGGCATCCCTACCTGTTTTCTGCCAAATCTCCCTTGGCTGCAAAGCAGGCATTCTCATTTCCTGCCCGCCAGCAGCATCCATTTCTTCTCGAATGATGCTCTCAATCTTATCCAATGCTCTATAGGCCAAGGGCATATAAGTGTACACACCGCCAGCCACTTGGTTAATCATTCCTGTGCGTAATAGCAACTGATGACTAAGAGTATCTGCATCAGAGGGAGTATCACGTAGTGTCTTACCAAACAATCTAGAAAATCTCATTCCGCTCAACTCCATCTAAGGATTAATGTTAACAAATGTTGTCAGAAACATTCGCCGTGTGATCTTAGAGGTTCATCCTGTTACCCGTCAATGGCAAAAGAATAAAACCATTACCTAATCATTTAATTCCAAACTCTCTGTCTGAAATAATCACCCATCGCCGTTCGAGAAGACCCAACAGCCCCACTAGTGTATAGCGTCACTCCGGCATACGCTTCATAATTACATTGTGACACATCATAGTAAGTTATAAAGAAAAACCACTTCTCAATGTTCTTCGCAGTTGCATTTTGTTCTAAGTAGTCAAACATTCGCTCCATGTACTCAAGCACCTTATCTCCCCGATATTGACCGCCTGGTTGTGGATTACCCCCACAACCAGGAACCCCCCATTCCATTGAGTCCCAACCCCAGTGCATGCTAAGCTCTGTCACCCAAATGGGCTTGCCTGTATGAACTAACGAAGCGTCAAGATAGTCACGAAGTGCCGAGACTTGATCCATCATTATCCATGCGTTAGCTGTGGGCAGGCTGACCCAATCAAGAGGGTATAAATCAATAGCCCATATATCTACAGGTGGCTCAATACCATATTTATTTTGATACGCAGCTCGGTAATCATTAGCCCAACTCCTGCCACTCTGATAGCCCCCACATCCATTACAAATAAAATCAAAATTAAGTAGAGATGGGCTTGTAATTCGAGCAGTCGGATCCGCAGCCTTTATCTCAACGTAATAATAATGAAGACCCTCAATCACCTGATTCACTGTGAACCTTCTATTGGGTTCTCCTAAGACATACCAAACAGCACCCGGGGCTGCAGTCGCAATCTGTTGGATTTCTGCTCGAGTATATACATCTCCTAGCACTGTGACATCAACGTATAACGGCCGCTTATGCCCTTGTGCCCAGTTAGTAATCTCTGAGGCCGAGTGCTGACCATCCAAATACCATTCAGTGCCGAGATCATCCAAAAACCATTTTTGTGTAGCGAGATCTTGGGTGTGGAGAACAACTCCATACCGTGGATCTGGAGTTGGCATAGCAGTCGGTGTCATAGTAGGGGTAGCGGTAGGGGTTGAAGTCACTGTGGGGGTTACCGTAGGCGTGGGCGTAATGGTAGGAGTATTCGTCGGAATCTGCGTTGGAGTTATAGTGGGAGTACTCGTCGATGTCTGAGACCCCCCACCTGTCGAATTATCCCAGAAATTCCCACCCCAAAACCCAGATCCAGATGAACTTACCACAGTCGGTGTTGGCGTCAGTGTTGACGTCGGTGTTGACGTCAGTGTTGACGTCGGTGTTGACGTCAGTGTTGACGTCGGTGTTGACGTCGGTGTTGGCGTCAGTGTTGGCGTCGGTGTTGGCGTCAGTGTTGGCGTCGGTGTGAATTGTGGAACAAAAACAAACCCACTACTGTAAGTTATAGGAGTTTGTGTAGGCAAAACATATGGAGT